>WNGK01005251.1_pt1 | contig 13771 bp, 11 predicted proteins | sample 5400601 | NCBI WGS metagenome assembly WNGK01 (sample SAMN13153376, study PRJNA577476) | soil metagenome | isolation source: 60 cm soil or saprolite under Garry oak tree replicate 1 | place: USA:California | collected 2016-06-15 | reverse complement strand
TTCCGAGGGCGCGTTCCAGGGCCTTGATCTGCTGCGACAACGAAGGTCCGGCAATGCGCAGCCGCGCGGCGGCCCGGCCGAAGTTGAGTTCCTCGGCGACGGCCACGAAGTAGCGCAGTTGCCGGAGCTCCACAAGGCGATCGTAGCGCAGTGGGAGGTTCTGCCTACTAGTAGAGAGAATGCTGGTCGTGGCGGTGCCGGAGGCTGCCGGGCCATGGTGGACACATGAAAGAGACGACAGCAGCGAGCGCCAAGGTCGCGATCATCACCGGCGGGTCGCAGGGCATCGGCGCCGGGATCGTGCAGGCCTACCGCAAGCTCGGGTACGCGGTCGTCGCGAACTCGCGGCGCATCACCTCCTCCGGCGAGCCCTGTGTGCTCACCGTGCCCGGCGATATCGCCGCCCCGGAGACCGGCGGGCGTCTGGTCGATCGGGCGCTCGAACACTTCGGCCGGGTGGACGCGCTGGTTAACAACGCTGGCGTGTTCGTGGCCAAGCCGTTCACCGATTACACCGATGCGGACTTCGACCTGGTCACCGGGGTCAACCTGCGCGGATTCTTCAGCGTCACGCGGCCGGCTATCGCGGCCATGCTCCGCAACGACGGCACCCGACGCGGACATGTGGTCAATATCTCCACCAGCCTCGTAGACCACGCCAATTCCGCCGTCCCGTCCGCGCTCGCGTCACTGACCAAGGGCGGCCTCAACGCGGTTACCCGGTCGCTGGCCATCGAGTACGCAGCCCGCGGCGTGCGCGTCAACACGGTGTCGCCCGGCAACATCCGCACTCCGATGCACGCCGAGGAGACCTGCCACACGCTCGCTGCGCTGCATCCGGTCGGCCGGATGGGGGACGTCGGCGACATCGTCGAGGCGATCGCGTATCTGGAGACCGCCGAGTTCGTGACCGGCGAGATCCTGCACGTCGACGGCGGCCAGAGCGCCGGCCACTGACCGGCCGCCGAGCGAGAAGAGTGATCATGACCGACCTGCTGGCACCGCACCAGGGATGGCCGGCGAGCCTCGCCGTTCCCGTAGCCCGGCCTACCAGGATCGTCGTGCCGGCGGCCGCGACTATGGCAGTTGGGATAGGCGTGGGCAGGTTCGTCCACACGCCGATCCTGCCGCTGATGACCGCCGGCGCCGGGCTCTCGCCGCGGTGGGGGGCAGCGGTCGCGACCGCCAACTACGCCGGTTACCTGGCCGGCGCGATGGCCGGAGTCGCCGCGCCAGCACTGCTGCGGTCCCGAGCGGCGTACCGGTCGTCGCTGATCGTCGTGATGGCCACGCTCGCGCTGATGCCACTGCTGAGCAGCGACGTTAGGTGGGCGGCTCTGCGGTTCGTCGCCGGATGCGCGAGCGCTCTGGTCTTCATGATCGCAGCGAGCGCGTTGCTCACCGGGCTGCGCGGCGCCGGTGAGCACCTGGTCGGGCACGGATTCGGCGGCGTCGGTGCCGGGATCGCCGCCTCCGGCGTGCTTGTGCTGGTTCTCCGCCACCGCACCTGGCAGGACTGCGGGGCTGCACCAGCCGACCGCCGATGGTTCACATCGCTGGCCGTCGCGCTGGGCGGCCAGGCGGTCGGCATCGCGCTCCCGGCTCTGGTCGGCGGGACCGCCGCCGCGCTCGCCGGCGCTGCTGGTCGGCGCCGCGATCGTCGCGGTCGCCGCGATAGTCGCACTGGTGCTGCGGCGCGGCTTCCCGCACCACCTAGGCCCCGTACCCAGCCGGGTGCGGGCCGCACGATAACCGAAGGAGATGACGATGGAATTCCTGGTCGACATGGTGACCACGGTGCCGGACGGCACCACGGACGCCGAGGTCGACGCGATCCGGGCCCGGGAGGCGGCACGATCTCGGGATCTGACCGCGCAGGGGCACCTGCTGCGGCTGTGGCGTCCGCCGCTGGACGCCGGCGAGTGGCGTACGTGGGGCCTGTTCCAGGCCGCGGACGCGACCGAGTTGGAGAGCGTTCTGTCGTCGATGCCGCTGCGCGTCTGGCGGCACGACACGGTGACGCCGCTGACCGCGCACCCCAGCGACCCGGACAGCGGCGACGGCACGAGCAATCAGGCGTCAGGCGCCGAGGCGGACATTCTGGACGCGGTCCTCACCCGTTGGAAGGCCGCGGTCGACGCCCACCAGCCGGAACGCGTCGCCGCGTTGTTCACCACGGACGCGATCTTTCAGGGCCTGCATCCCTACACCGTGGGTCCGGCGGGAGTCGCCGAGTACTACGCCGCCCAGCCGATGGGCATGACCGCGGCGTACACGCTCCGCGAGGCCCGCACGCTGAGCGATGGCCTGGTGCTCGGCTACCTCACTGCCGACTTCGGTTTCAGCGACCGCGCCACCCTCACCGTGTACCTCAGCGTGATCATCCGCCAGGACCCCGACGGCTGGCGGATCGCGCATTACCAGGTGTCGCGCCTCGACTGAGATCTCAGCGACGAACCCTGCGCAGCTGATTCCCTGCGCAGCTCTACCACCCAGACGAGTACCACCGAAGGAGTAACCATGTCGAACCACTTCAGCGCCGCCAACCTCCAGCACCCGGGCGACGATGCCCGCCTGGACCTGACCGACCTCTTCGTATTCGCCGCTCCCGATAACCCCGACCGGACCGTACTGATCATGGACTCGAACCCGTTCACGAAAGGCGACGGGTTCCACCCCGATGCGGTCTACCGGTTCAACATCGATACCGACGGGGACTCGCTGGCGGACGTAGCGTTCAGCTTCACCTTCTCTGGGCTCCGAGACGGCCGGCAAACCGCCACCGCCTACTACGCGACCGGCAGCGAGGCCCAGACCCGTGAACCGCGTGGTGACGTGCTCATCGAGGCCGCCGGAGTGAGTTTCGACGCCACGGCCACGCCCGTCCAAGCCGGCCCGTGCCGGCTGTTCACCGGCAAGCGCAGCGACCCCTTCTTCGCCGACGCTGAGGGCGTCCTGCACTGGCTGGCCGGTGGCCAGGCAGGAGACTTTGAGTGGACCGGGAGCGACACCTTCGCTGGAGCCAACATTCTCTCCATCGCCTTGGAGGTACCTAACGACATGCTCGGCGGCGGGCCGCTGATCGGAGCTTGGATAACGATTAGCCTGCGCCGCGACGGCGTGCTCGTGCCGATGGACCGGGGCGGGAACCCGTCATTCAACCCGATACTCAACGCAGACGACATCAAGGACGAGTTCAACTCCACTGACCCTGTCGACGACGTGAAGAACTACTTGCATCCGCTGTCGGAAGTGCTGCAACGGCATGGCTACGCACCAGACGAAGCAACGGCTGCGGCCCGCACCCTGCTGCCGGACATCCTTCGCTACGACCGCACCGGGCCAGCCCACTATCCTAACGGCCGGGTCATGACCGACGATGCCTTCTCCGCCCGCATGATCTTCATGACCCACGGGCGGGCCAATCCCCAAGGTGTCAAGCCGCACGACGACCTGCTGGCCCACTTCCCCTACCTCGGCCCGCCCAACACCTAGCACCGCACGAGGCGGGACTGATCGATCATGTGGGCCAGGGGGCGGTCGGCCGGATGCCACCCCGGACGCCCGTGCGAGACCGGCAAGCTCGCTGGCGAGGACGTTGCGCCAGCGAGCCAGCCGCAGAGCAGATGCCTCGCCAGCCATCGGCGGCGCTGCGGCTATCCGGTTCGGCCGCTGGCGGCGGTACAGACTCAGGACATCGGCAGCGGCCGCTCCGGACGGAATCTGCCAGGCCCCTGCCCGCAGGTGCAGGATGGCACCGCCCCGGAACATCTCCGCGTATTCGCCGGACAAGCCGCCATCACCTCTCCGCTGACGTCAACACACCGCGCTGAGCAGTGCAAACAGGAACGAACCGCGCCAGCCGACGATGTGGCGCACCGCTCCCTAAATTTCCGCTGCCAGATCGCGCAAAGGGTCCATGACCTGGTATTTCTGCTGGTGGCAGGTGTTGGGTTCCGAACCAACGTAGGCTGAGCCGACGGTTTTAACAGCCATCTCCGGTACAGGCCCTGACCTGCGGCTACGTCTTCGCTGTGACGACTTCTCCGGCTATTCTCCGAAGTCCGCGGTCGCTGGCCGGTAACCGGAGCGGGTCGGGAGATTCCTAACGGACCGGGTTCCGCGCGCCCAAAGCGCAGATCACCATGTTGGGATGACGGCGGGCTCACCTTGATGGTCACTAGCGTGGCAGACGACAGGTGGGCAACGGCCATGGAGATGCCCTGTGGGAACAGAAAATATGTCTGTCTTCGCGCTTGGGCGGATGCGGGTGCGGCGATCAGGGTACGGCGCGATGCAGCTGGCGGGTCAGTTCGCCGCCCGGACGCCGCCGGACCGTGAGTCGGCGATCGGTGTACTCCGGGCCGCAGTGGCCGCCGGCGTCAATCACATCGACACAGCGCAGTATTACGGGCCCGGCACCGTGAACGACCTGATCCGCGACGCGCTGTACCCGTATCCCGATGGGCTGGCCATCGTCAGCAAGGTCGCGGCCGGGCGGGACGACAGCGGTGCTGGCTCACTGCGCGCGGGCATCGCGGATAACCTTCGCGGCTTGCTGGTCGCCCAGCTCGCCGCAGTGAACCTCCGCCTGCCCGGCGACGGCCGCGTGGATGCGCGTTTCGACGACCTGCTGGCCGCGATGGTGGCGGCCCGCGACGAGGGTCTGATCGCCGGGATAGGCCTGAGCAACATCAGCACGGAGCAGCTGCAGCACGCCATCGCGGGCACCGAGATCGTCTGCGTGCAGAACCTGTTCCACCTTGCCGACCGCGCCGCCGCGCCGCTTCTCGATATGTGCCTTAGCCGGGCCATCGCGTTCGTGCCCTTCTGCCCGCTCGGCTGGCCGCGCGGCCAGGACAACCCCGTGCTGACCAGCCCCGTGGTTGCCCAGGCAGCCGCCCGCCTGGGCATCACGCCGGCTCAGGCCGCGCTCCAGTGGCTGTTGCAGCTGGCCCCCAACGTGCTGCTCATCCCGGGCACTGGCTCAGTGGCCCACCTGCGGGAGAACCTGGCCGCTGAACACATCACACTCGACGACCAGGCACTGCGCGACCTCGATCGGGTCAGCGCCTGACACCCGGCAGGCCAAGGTAGTCAGCGAGCCACGGCCCGGTCACGCTGCCCGCGTCGCGGGCGACGTCGCCGGGCGTCCCGGCCGCGAGAACGCGGCCGCCTTCCGGGCCGCCGCCCGGGCCCATATCGATGAGGTAGTCGGCTGCCGCCAGCAGGTCGAGGTCGTGATCGATGACGATGATCGTCGCTCCGGCGTCCAGCAGCCGGTCGAGCACGCTCACCAGCGTTGCCACGTCGAGCGGGTGCAAGCCGGTGGTCGGCTCGTCGAACACGTACAGCGCGCCCAGCTGGCTGCGGCGCAGCCTGGAGGCGATCTTCAGGCGCTGTGACTCGCCGCCAGATAGCGACGGGGTCGGTTCGCCGAGCTGCAGATAGCCGAGGCCGACCTCACTGACGGGCCGCAATGCCGCCGCGACTGGCGGCCTGCCGGCGAACCGCTCGACGGCGTCGTGCACGCTCAGGCCGAGCACATCGGCGATGGTCAGGCCTTCGACCTGCACCGCGAGGACCGCGTCGTTGAAGCGCGCGCCGTGGCAGGTCGGGCACTGGACAGTGATGTCAGGCAGGTACTGGACGTCGAGGTCCAGGTGCCCGAGACCGCGGCAGGTCGGGCACTGGCCCGCCCGGGTGTTGAACGAGAAGTGGCCAGGCTTCCAGCGCCGGCGCCGGGCGTACGCGGACGCGGCGAAAAGGCGGCGGATGTGATCGAACGCCCCGCAGTAGGTTGCCGGGGTTGACCGCGCGTTCTGGCCGATGGGCGAGGCGTCAATCTGGACAACCTGCCGTATGCCCTGCAGGTCCAGGCGGCGGACGTGGCTCGGCTCCGGAGAGCCGCGCAGGCGCCCCCGTGCGGCGGGGATGAGGCTGTCCAGCACGAGGGCGGTCTTGCCCGCCCCAGACGGACCGGCCACCGCGGTCAGGCGGTTCACCGGGAACTCAGCAGTGAGGTCGTGCAGGTTATACAGGTCGGCGATCTCGATGGCGATCCGCCCGTCGTCAGCTGCCCGCTCGGGTCGGTCGCGGGGAACGGCGGGCGCGCCGGCCAGGAACGGGCCGATGATCGAGCGAGGATCGGATTCCAGCTGACCGGGGGTGCCCGCGGCGATCACGTCGCCGCCCAGGGCACCGGCTCCGGGGCCGAGTTCGATCACCCAGTCGGCTGAACGGATGAGCTCCCGCTCATGCTCGACCACAATCACCGAATTGCCGTTCCCGGCCAGAGCCGAGATCATCATGCGCAAGCCGGTGACGTTGCTGGGGTGCAGTCCGACCGACGGCTCATCCAGTACGTAAAGCATGCCCGTGGTGCTGGCACGGACGGTTGAGGTGAGCTCGATCCGCTGCCGCTCACCGGCCGACAGCGAGGCGCCGGGACGGTCGAGGGTCAGGTAGCTCAGGCCGACATCGAGCAGCGGCCGGAGCCCGCCGCTCAGCTCGGCGAGCAGCCCTGTGGTCAGCCGGCTGAGCTCGGCCGGAAGCCCGGCCGGAAGGCCGGCCGTGAACTCCCCCAGCGCTGCCAGGCTGAGCGTGCTGATCTCGGCCATGTTCCGCCCGCCAAGCTGCGACGCCAGTGCCTCCGGCCGCAGCCGGGTGCCGTGACATACCGAGCAGGTGCGGGTGATGACGAAACGCTGCGCCAGCCGGCGAGTGCGCTCGTTGTCACTGCCCAGCGACCGCTGCACCGCGGCGACAGCATTGTCATAGTTCACCGACAGCCGCACAGTCCGCTCGTTCCCCCCCGAGTGCAGCGTCACCTGCCGCTGCACCTGGGCGCCGTGCAGCACGATCTCGCGCTCGCGCCCGGTGAGCGAGCTGTACGGGACGTCGAGGCGAACCCCGAGCTCGCCCGCGGCATACATCGACAGCCGCCGCCCGCCGGAGTTCCACGGCAGCACCGCTCCCGCCTCGATCGTCTTGCCCGGGTCGGGCACCAGGGTGGCTTCGTCGACCTCAGACCGCACGCCCAGGCCCTGGCAGGCCGGGCACGCGCCGTACGAGTTGAAGGCAAAGGACTCGGCGCTGGGATGCTCGAAGCGCGCGCCGCAGACCGGGCAGACGATCTCCTCGGAATAGGCCGCGATCGACGCGCCGATGCGGTGGCCGTTCGGGCACAGGTGCGAGCCCAGCCGCGACATCATCAGCCGCAGGACGTTCAGGACCTCGGACATGGTCCCGACGGTGCTGCGCGGTCCCGGAATCGGCGGCCGCTGGCGCAGGGCAAGCGCGGGCGGAAGATGATCGATCCGGTCCACGTCCGGCCGCTGTGCCTGGGTCAGCCGGCGGCGGCTATAGGTGCTCAGACCGGACAGGTATCGCTGCATGCCCTCGGCGTACAAGGTACCGATGGCGAGCGAGGTCTTGCCCGACCCGGACACGCCTACGACAGCGACCGTGCGCCACAACGGCACGTCGACGTCAACGTCACGCAGGTTGTTATGCCGGGCGCCGCGCACGCCGACGGCGGCGGGCAGCGTCCCTGGCACGGATCGGTCAGCGATCGCCATAGCCATTACCTAAGCAGGTCAGCGTGACCGCGCCCGGGACGTGGTCATCGTGAACTCCTCGACGTCGGCGGCGGCCAGAACGCCGGTGTACTTGGCGATGACGGGCCCGGCCGCGCGCTCCGTCACAGTGTCGAGGTGGGCCCTTACCCCGGCCCAGAAGTTCTCCCCGTAATGAATGTAGTACGGGACCGGGTCGACACTCGCGAGCGCCTCCCGGGCGCTGGCTTCGATGTCGGCGATGTACTGCCGGTGCAGAGCAACGTCTTCGCGGGTGGCGAGCCTGCCGAGGTGCCCGCAGATGAAGTGCGACCACGGGTACGACAAGGCGATGTCCGGAGCCTGCATGTACCCCTGCACGTCCTCGCTCAGGTTGGTGTTGAAGATGGGCACCCAGCCGGCATTGACGACGTCGATGAGCATCAGTGCGTCGTGGCCCGGGAAGTGGATGTAGATATTGTCCGGCGAATGATTGGAGCCGCGCCAGGCCAGTTCGACCCGCTCGCCGCCGACCTCCAGCGTGTAGTTGTCGCCAAAGGTCACCTCGGGCACGGGCCGGGCCGGGTCATTGTCGCGGACGAGAAGCCGGCGAGTCTCCTCGTGCCCGATCCGGGTCACGTTGACGCGCGGGCAGTGGCGGTGTCCGGCAGCTGGGGGCCACCGCATTGACCCGGATTCCGCTTGGCGCAGCTCAACGTCGAGGACGCGGATCAGATGGACCAGGGCAGCCTTGCTCACGCTGTAGGCCGCCATGCCGACCGTCGGCTCCAGCGCCGGCCGCGCGGTCACGTGGACGATGGCGCCGGAACCGCGCTGCCGCATGTGCGGCGCTACCGCCTGGCTCAGCCACAGCGCGGCACCCAGGTTCACATCGATCATGTGCCCGAGCGCATCCGGTGTCGCGGCGAGCGTGTCGAGCGGACACCGGCCACTTGCGCGGGCTGATAGTCGATCAGCAGCAGCGCCGCGTTCTGCGGGGTAATGAGATGGTCTGCGAGCGGGTCGCGGATGGGTGCACTGGTCATGTGACCATCACTTTCTCGATGAGGTGATCTGGCCCCGAAGTTAGGGTTCTTCACGGTGTGCAGGTATCCCCGCTTTCTGGCGATATCGCCTCGGCTGTGAGCTGGCGGATCTCGAGCAGGTCAAGGCCAAGCGCTTCGATCTCAGCCAGGACGCCATATAGCCCGGGCCGGTCCAGCACGCCGGTCAAGACCGTCTCAGGGCCCTGCCGCTGCCATGCCATCGCCGGAAACGCGGACAGCAACGTGGCGCCGAGATGGCCGTTGATCCGGATCATGTACCTGGCGGAGGCTGGGTCCATGCGGCCATGGTCCAGCCCTGGCAGGTGAGTCCACATCGCCAGGATCTGGTGACGCCGCCGCAGGAATCCCCTGACGCGGATCGGCTAGGCGCGGCCCGAGCACGTAACCTGACTAGATGCTGAGAGGCGGACGGCGGCGAGCCAGCGCGCCGCGGATCGGGTTCAGACGTGGCGTTTAGAGCAAGCCCTCCGGAGTCATCTCAGGCAGCCACGCGGCTGATTCAGCGCAGAGACCTTCTCGCGTCCTTGGATCGCGCGGCGGAAGCGAAGGTAACGCTTATCTCGGCCTCCGCAGGCAGCGGCAAGACCTCGCTGTTGCGGGCCTGGGCAGATGGCCCGGGTCAACCGTACCGGCTGGCAGTCGTCCAGTTGCGGCGCGATCAGCAGGACTCCCAGCAGTTCTGGCTTGCCGTCCTCAGCGCCATCCAGCAGGCGTCGGGCACGCCCAGCGAAGGCGAACAGCTGGCAGCGACACCCGGCTTCAACTCCGAGGCCATCGCCGACAGAATTCGGTCGGAACTCGCCGAGCATCGCGACCGCACTTTTCTGATCATCGATGACCTCCACGAGCTGACCTCGCCGGAAGCGCTCACGCAGCTGACCCGGTTGCTGGAGAAGCTCCCCCAGCATGTCCATGCGATCCTCGCGACACGGCATGATCTGCCGCTACGGCTGCACAAGCTTCGTCTCGCCGGTCAGCTGGCCGAGATCCGCGCCGCGGGTTTGCGTTTCACGCCGCGCGAGACCCGCGAGTTCCTGGAAGCCTCGGGCATCGCGCTGTCCGAAGCCGGAGCCGCGAAGCTGCACCAGCGCACGGAAGGCTGGGCTGCCGGCCTGCGGCTGGCGGCGATGTCACTGGCTAGTAGCACTGACCCGGAGCGATTTGTCGCGGAATTCTCCGGCAGCAGCCGTACTGTGGCCGAGTACTTGCTCGCCGAAATGCTGGAATGCCAGCCGCCCGGGATCCAGCAGCTGCTGCTGCGTACTTCCCTGCTCGACCGGGTCAACGGCGAGCTGGCGGATCTGCTGACTGGGCACCCCGGCTCCGAACGCATCCTCCTCGATCTCGAGGACGCCAATGCATTCGTGGTCTCGCTCGATCCGGCCCGGACCTGGTTCCGCTATCACCACCTCTTCGCTGACCTGCTCCGCCTTGAGCTGCGCCGGAGGCTCTCCGAAGAACTGCCGGCCCTGCACCGGCTCGCCGCGCAGTGGCTGATCGGACACGGCGAGGTCGTTGACGCCATCCGGCATACCCAGGCCGCGGGTGACTGGTCCGACGCGGCGCGGCTGCTCGCCGACCATTCGTTCGGCCTGACGCTGGACGGACAAGCGCAGACCATCGAGTCCTTGTTGCGCACGTTCCCGCCAGGTGCCGTTACCGAGGGCCCGGATATCCCGCTCGCACGTGCAACCAGCGAACTTGCCCGGGGACGCCTGGACAAGGCTGCCGCCCACCTGACAGTGGCCGAAGCCGCTATCGCTGCAACCCCGGTAGACCGTCAGCACCGCCTTGAAGTGGCGACCGCGGCATTGAGGCTGTCGCTCGCGCGGAAGCGCGGCCATCTCGCGGGGGTAGTCGAGCAGGTCAAGTTCCTTGCCTCGCCGATAGCCGGACAGTCTGACGAGGACATTGCGCTCAACAGCGACCTGCGCGCGGTAGCGCTGATGAATCTCGGAATCGTCGAAGCGTGGTCGCTGGGGAACCAGGACAGTGAGCGGCACCTGCGCGAGGGCGCCGATCTTTCGCGGAAGATCGGACGTCCGTACCTCGAAGTGGCCTGCCTGGCCGAGCTCGCCTTCGCGTCGAAGATCGAGCCCTTCGCAACGACCCGGCGGCGGTGCCGGGAGGCGATAGCGCTCGCCGAACAGCATGGCTGGGGCGCGGAGCCAGTCATCTCGCCGGCGCTCGTGAATCTCGCAGGCACTCACATCTGGACGGGTGAATTCGACGAGGGCGATCACTGGCTGAGGCGCGCCGCCCGCGCTGTGGAGACAGACACCGGGCCCGTCATCAGGCTGTTGCTGCACATCGGCACCGGCGCGCTGCTGGCTGGCCGCCGCAGGCTGCGCGAGGCGCTGGCGGAATTCATCGCGGTCGAGCACCTGCAGACGCAGCTGGAAGGCTCACATGCGCTGGCGGGTCAGCTGACGAGCTGGAGGCTGGCCACTCAGGCCCGGCTTGGGCAACTCAGCGAGGCGCGGGCCTCGCTGGCAGCACTCGACCCGGACCTAGCAGGCTACGGCGAGATCGACAATGCGCGCGCGGCCATCTGCCTCGCCGAAGGCGACCCAGCGGCCGCCTTGACCCCGGTCCAACGTGTTCTAAGCGGGGCAGCTCCGGTGATCGGATATGTGACAGTCGTTGAGGCACACCTGCTGGCAGCGCTCGCGTACGGCGAACTCGGCGACCAGCGCGCTGCCAGCGCGGCCACCGAGAGCGCGCTGGCCCTGGCGGAGCCTGACCGGCTCATCCTCCCGTTCGCGATGACGGCTTCGCTCGAGCTGCTCGAGGCCATGCCGAAGTATGAGACGGCGCACGCGGCCCTGCTGACCGACATCCTCGACGTCATGCGGGGCTCGTCCATCGCGCCGGGCAAGGAGCCGTCGCTAGCACAGATCGAGCAACTCAGTCCGAGCGAGCTGCGGGTGTTGCGGTATCTCCCGACTAACCTGTCCCGGCCGGAGATCGCCAGCCAGCTATCGGTCTCGGTGAACACCGTCAACACCCACATCCGCAACATCTACGCGAAGCTCCAGGCTCAGGACCGTTCCTCGGCAGTGCAGCGCGCACGGGAGATGCGGCTGCTTTCCGCTGCCCCGAGCAGCTAGACCGGTAGCTGGACATCGCCGAGCGGCCAGCCCTGCCGAAGCACAGTCGTCCAGAACAAGGTCACAGCCGCTCTCACCTGCGGACCGTCATGAAACCGCCTTCTCGTGTGGCGCGCCCCGCGGCGCCGGTACTGGACGGTGTTCCTGTGCAGCGCGATGCGTTCGGCAGTGGCCTTGTAGCTGCTTCTGCTCTGCAGGAAGATCAGCGAGGCCTCGCGCAGGCGAGCATGGTGCTCGTCATCGGTAGTAAGGCCCGCCAGCCGGGCTGTCCGGGCTTTCGCTGCCTGGCCTGAGTCCGGGAGCTGCTTACTCGTGACGAACGCTGTCAGGAGGACACCTTGTGTTCCGCCTGTCGCTATGCGGTGGCGCGTTCTGCGCCGGCGAGATGCGCCGTCAGGAACTGTCCGGCTCTGTCCAGCGCCGCGGCCGCTTCGTCGAGGATCGGGTAGTAGGCCTGGAAGACGTGCGGCACCCGGGGGGTGATGTCGAGGGTGACCTCGACGTCGGCGGCGGCCGCCTGTCGCGCGAGGCGGACGGCGTCGTCGAGGAGAACCTCGTGAGTCCCGGCCTGGATGATCAGGGGCGGCAGGCCGGACAGGTCGGCGAAGATAGGGCTGATGAGGCCGAGGGCCCGCGCATTGAAGTCCGGCGTCGCTGCTGGCGGTCCGCGCCGCTGGTTGCGCTAGCGGCATGATGGGCGGCGCTGAGCAGAGCCAGCCAGAAAAGCTGAGCTCCTGCCTCGGTCCTTGCGCCTGACGTCCTGCCGCCGGCGACACCGTCCTCGGTTCCAGGCCAGCGCACGTCCTGTCACAAGGCGAATCACCAGGATCAGGTGATGACCTCTCACCTGCCGGGCGGAAAGCCTGGAACCCGTCGTGAAGGCTCGCACGGCCGCCAGGGGACGGGCCTCAGACTCATAGGAGAGACCGTGACATCAGTTTCCAGCGATAGCAGCGGCCCCGGCTCTCCCTGCCTCGTATCCGGGCCGGTACGTCTGGCCGATGTCGACGGCCGCTACAGCGCGCACCCGGACCAGGTCGGCTTCCGGCCCGGGAACCACGTCACGCAAGGTGAACCAAGATGACCATCTCGGAGAGCACGGTTGCCATCATCGGCACGGGCAACATCGGCAGCGGGCTCGCGGCGAACTTCGCAGCCGGCGGCCAGGACTTCCTCCTGGCCGGCCGCGATCAGGAGGCTGCCCGGAAGATCGCCTCTACCCTTGGCGGCCACGCGGAAGTGGTGACTGTCGACGAAGCGATCGAGCGGGCCGACGTGCTGGTGTTCGCCGTCTGGTTGGACGCCTTCAGGCAGCTCATCGCCCAGTACGGCGAGCGGCTGGCCGGCAAGGTGATCATCGATCCGACCAACCCGGTCGGACCGGACGGCAATGGCGGCTACCGCAAGGTCATCGGCGAGCAGGAGTCCTCGGGCCAGATCCTGGCCGGGCTGCTGCCGGCCGGGGCGCGGCTGGTCAAGGCGTTCGGCACGCTGTCGGCAAGCTCACTGTCCTCGGCCGCGCAGCGGGAGCCCGAGCCTGCGGTGCTGTTCTACGCCGCGGACGACGGCGCCGCGGGCGACCTGGTCGCTGACCTGATCCGCACCGGCGGCTACGAACCGGTCCGCGTGGGCGGCCTGGACCAGTCCATCCGCATCGAGATGTTCGGCGACCTGCACGAATACGGCAGTCTGGGTCGAATCGTGACCAAATCGGAGGCGCTGAGGGCGATCTGACGTTCTCAGCCTCGACGCCACGCCCAGGGCGGCGGCGTCCCGGCGCCATACTGGACCTCTTCGGAGCGTTTGGCAGCAGGTGCCAGCACGCTACCCGGAATCTAAGGAGACACAATGACGGCCGAAACTGTCGAGATCCCCGGCTACATCGCGGGCACCTGGGATATCGACCCTGTCCACTCGCACGTCGGGTTCGTGGCCCGCCACCTTATGGTCAGCAAGGTCCGCGGGAACTTCACCAAGGTCGAGGGCCAGATCATCACCGCAGACAACCCGCTGGAGTCTTCTGCTACCGCCACCATCG
>WNGK01011549.1_pt1 | contig 13779 bp, 12 predicted proteins | sample 5400601 | NCBI WGS metagenome assembly WNGK01 (sample SAMN13153376, study PRJNA577476) | soil metagenome | isolation source: 60 cm soil or saprolite under Garry oak tree replicate 1 | place: USA:California | collected 2016-06-15 | reverse complement strand
TTCCATCGTCTTTTGTTTCGCCAGTAAAGGATCCACGGATCCTACCGGAGGCGATGCGAGTTCGACGTCCCCGGACGAAAGGCGAATCTGTTCAGCCGCCAATTTGATCTCGCCTGTCCCATACCCAACGTTCGCCTCGACCACGTCAGGAGCCGCAAGAGTTTCGTCGTGCGAATAGAGATAAATAGAGTCATCCCGGGTGCGAATCATCTGATGCTGGCCACTAGCCGATATCACTTCCACCACGAGTGGCGACCTGATTGTGAATTCGGTCATGCCGGGAGCCAATGCCAACTGTGCCTCAGACGCCGGTGGAACGACGGCATCGGCGCGATGTTCGGAGCGGGTTCGTCGGGACATGGCGGGGCGGATGTGTCCCAGTTTTTCTGCAGTCGTAGCGGACGTGCTCACACGCACTTCGTTCGATGCGCCAGGCAGGATATTTCGGAACCAGCCATAGTACTTCACCAAGACCAGAACGAAAACCGCGAGCACAGCCAGGGCAAGGAGCCTACGGAGGAGCCACTTCTGCTTGGCAGCAGTCTCGAAGGCAGTTAGGTTGATCTGCGGTTGGTAGCTTTGCACTGTCATGCGCACTCTCCCTCTGGGCGCTCGGCCAAGCCGCCACCTACTCTGCCCCAAGCCGCCGGCCCGAAGCCAACCACGCAGTCCTAACCCCGTCGGACATGGGAGCGAGGAACTTAGAGGAACGCATGTGGGCCAACGCCAGACGGCCTAGACGGGCGATTCCCTTTGGTGCTGACCATAATGATGATGACCACAGCAGTCAATTCCTCGAAAGTTGTATGCCCAACCTCGCGATCAGATTGCGGCTGGCCTGGAGCTACAGCTACACACCGTTCAAACGATGGCTATTCAAGTGAGATTGGAGGTTGCATCGAATCGCGCTGATTGTTGGCGTAATATCTCGCCATGTCACTTATTGACTGTCGCGAAATCGCCGGTTCGTCAAATTACGGGCGGTTTTGGGTGCATTTCGAAAGCTCAGGAAAAAGGTCGAAAATCGTCTGCTAGGGCCGACCAATTCAGTTCCAAGCACTTATGCGGGATTAACTCGAAAATTAAATTATTAAGACTCCGTCGACGGATCCGGTGTGCGGGTATCTCGCCACGCTCGCGACTAACGATGAGAACTCGCCCTCCATAAAGCGGCGGCGGTATCGGTTCAAGCGACGCTCTTGCTTGATGCGTCGCGGCGGGATGTTACGGCACGATAAAAGTCACCGACGTGGTACTGGTGGCGCCGAACTCGTCGGTCACGGTGGCGGTTGCCTTGTAAGTGCCTGGCGCGGCAAAGGCTTCGAGCGCGGCCGGAGACGAAAATATGCTGCCGTTGGAATATTGCAGTTTGTGGCCATTGACGAAGCCATCCGCATCGGTAGAGGCAGCGGTGCACGCCAGAACAGTTGTGGGCGATATGCTCGGCATCGGAGTAATGGTGATGTGAGCCACGGGTGGAATGTCACCCGGTTCGGCGACTACATTCAACGACGCAGTGGCGGTAGGATTGCCGTTGGCGTCGAGCGACTGCACAGAAATCTGATGCGCGCCACTGAAGACCTTCAGTGCGGTGTTGAGCGTATCGCCATGTGCCGCATACGCTTCATTGCCATCGATGAGCACGCGCATTGCGGAAACCGGAGCCCCGAGGTTCGCGGAGGCGACAATCGGCGTGGGCCAGTTCACCGTTGAGTTGCTGCCGGGAGACGCGATCTTGATCCCGCTGGAAGATGGTTTCGCCGAGATTTGTTTCACATCGACTGACGAAGCGCCGGCTGAGTCGTAGACGGTAGCGGTGATGAGGTAGTTCTCAACATTCTTATATGTGTGCGAGGCGGATGCGCCGTTGACGACGGTGCCATCGCCGAAGTCGATCACGGATTTGGCGACATTGCCGGACGATCCCGAAGTTGACGCGGTGAAAGTAAGCCCGCCGCTCTGCGACACGTTCAATGAAACGGCAGGAGGTTGGTCGCCAACGCGATAGGCGATGGCCGCCGACATTTTGTTCTGGATGCTGGGCATGCCAATGGCTTTCACGTACACGAAGTAAGTTTTCGCCGCAGCAAGCTGCAGCTTGCTCAGATCGACGGCATGCGTGCCGCTCGGGACATCAATCAGCGATGACAGGTTCTTGCCGTCGGTGCTGATGAAGATGGTGTAGTGGTCGATCGTGCTCTCGTTGCCGTTCACGCTCCAGTTGATGGTCGCGCCAGACTGTGATGGGGCGAGGTATACGCAGTTGTCAATGCCACTCTCAATCGCAGTCCCTTCTTCGTAGTCGTTCCAGGTTGCGATCTGCAAGGCGGGTAGCTGGTCGCCGCTCGAATAGAATTTCCCTGTTTCACTGAAACTCTGCAGCCAGGTCTGCCCGCAGTTCTGATCGATCACGCGATCCGTGCCCCATGTGGCAAGCGTGTCGTTAAAACCTTTGAACGCGGTGCCAACTACCACCTTTTGCGACGCCTGTTTCGCAGCCTGGAAAAAATTGTCCTGAAAACTCAGTTCTGGATTGAAGGGATTGCTTTGCTGGATACTCACCCAGGAATAACCGCCGTCGGCCGTGCTCCTGGTAAAACCGTTGGTCCCTCGAAGAAGCAAGAGAGGGTTGCCGGGCGCAGAAGAAGCTACGCGGTTCCAGTCGATGTAGTAGGCGTCTACGTCAAAAAAGAATACGACCGGCCGCCCGTTCACGCGCATGTATGCCGGCGAGGCCTCATAGTGCGATGCGATGTAAGTCAAATCGGAGATGAGTTGATTGGTGACATCGCATCCATTGCTCTTGGCTGCGGCGGCCAGAGAGCCGCGATCTTCCATGATGGCAAACTCGAATTGGCCGGAATGGGCCTCGGCTTCGTTTCTGAGCAGCGTGGTGGCGGCTTCGATGCTCGTATTGGCCGTCCCGTACCAGTCGGCAATCGCGCCCGCCATTCCGCGGCTGATCATGTCTTCGACCTGCGCGTGGACTTGCGCTGCAGTATTAGAGATGTAGCCGACACTCATGTGATTAGGCTGGCCGAACCAGCCCAGCCAGGTTGCGTAAATCTTGGTTGTCGCCCCGCTATAGAGCAGCGAGTCGATGGGAAGTTTGCTGACGTTGCCGGCGCCGGCGTTGCCGTTGGTTTGTCGCGCAAAGGAATTGGCCGCGCTGGTGTTGTTGCCGGTTTCCGCCTGAAGAGTCGTGCTTGCCGCTGGGACCGGACCTGTGGGCGCGGGTCTATGCGAACTCCCGCAGGCGGCAAGAAATGCGGCAAGACACAGTGATGCAGCGGCGGTCAAGTGACGGGGGAAGGTGCTGGTGTTCACAAGAAACTACTCCGAGGAAGCTAGTCGGTAAAACTTGAGCGATCCACCAGGCCTACTGATTCGCGGGTACGCCAAACAGCAAGTCGGAGGCCGCGTCGTGTTCTGGGAATATTGTACGTTCGCGGTTTTCCTTGTTCTACAAAGCTCACGAACACCGCAATCGTTGAAAAGTTGCGTTCACTTAATGCGGAACTTTTGGGTTTGATGCTGACAATTCTGACCTGGTTTGCAGGGTCCGATCTCACGACGGCAGAAAATCCCGGCAAGGAAGCTTGAGCGGGGCGATGCAGGCGCTGCGCCACCCAAACCCTCAATGCAAACTCGGTATCGATCGTTTCGTCGATTCCCCTATTGCGAAACCACAAATATCACCAGGAGGCCCTTCTCCAATCTTAGCTGCTGGTTCTTGTCCGCCTGGAAAGTGGCTCGCCTACTTTGGGATCGGCGCTCACCACCCAGGTGGACGCCGGGCAGTCCAATCACGCCTCCATTGCCTGTTTCCACGGAGCGCGGACCTTGAAATACAGTCACAGCTGAATCCTGCACAGCAGCCTCGGGGCTACGCAACATGTCGCTGCTGGTTGGGGATCGGACTGTCGCGGGGTCCAAGCCCGCGACTCGGTCGCCGCCCTCCGCCCGTGGCGATATTTGGTCTCCCGTCGATTGTGGAGGCGAATGCGGCATCATCACAGCACGCAGCGAGAACGTTGCTGGAACCGGAGCATTTTTCTTGACCGCGATATGATCGAGCACCAGCACGAGCCGGCTCGGTTCCGCTTCCGTCACATGCCCAAACACGGTTGAACCTACCGGGAATTTCGCTCCCCCAAGATCCAGGGGCGCGCCGGTTCGAGCGGTCACCTCGTCTGCCACTCGGGCATGGCTCGCGTCGATGGCTTTGAGTAGGTCAGCCTGCACAGTAAGAGCTGTGGAGACGCCTCCTCCTGTGGGTAGAGTTTGCCCCGATGCTCGGAAAGCGAAAAGAACCACAGTGACGACTAAAACTGCTCCAACCGCATCAGCAACACGGCCCGTTCGCACGCATCACCTCCCATTGAGAGTCACACGAATTCTCGTGCTGACACCCACACTGTCAGGACCAATCGTCCCGCGAGCGGGGTTAATTCCCACAATCTCGAAAGACATGAGGTATGGACCCAGCATCTCTGGACTCTTTCATCGGAGGGAGCTGTGACCGGCGCAGTGCAGCACGCCAAGGTATGCGCTCCAGGGTCCCACGGCCTCGCAGTATTGTCGGGCCATAATTCTTGAAACTTGGTGCAGATGAGTTAAGTCATGCGCTGCCCAAGTCGCGAGAAGCTGTGACAGCGTAACCACCCCGAGGGCAGGATGCCGTCCGCGCCGTTCGAGGTCCTCTTGCCGCAGATTCAATGCACACAGCTCGTCCAGGTTTTCTGACCGCAAACGAGCGAATTCATGCAATAACTCGTCCAGCGACTTACCTTGACTCTCGCGTTCCTGTGCCAAACGATCAAACGGCTCAAACGCCCGCGTCTCGCCGAATTGCAGGATTAGTTTCGCGCGTGGCATCCAATCCGTGCGTTCGCCATGAATCAGATGGCCGACGACATCGAACGCAGTCCACGTGTTTCCACCCTCATTTCGCAGCGTCCATGTTTCCGGTAGATCACGCAGAAGCGCATTGAAAGCCGCGGGGGTGCGAGTGAGAAGGGCTATTGTGTTGCCGAGGTTATGTTCCATCATGCGTCCAATTCGTAGCGATAGTCTTAGAGCTCTGATTCTATCCGGACTGGCTTTGCAGGATCAGCAAGCAAGAATTGCGTTGCAGCGGGTTGGGAGCAGGGCTGGCGGAAACTTGTCCGACCTCCGACAGAAAACCCGCCCAAGCGAAGCTTGAGCGGGCACCCTCGCAGTGCCCAAGGGTTGCGACCGGAGGCCGGGGCCGCGTTAGCCTTTTACAACCTTCAGCTGGTTATCGACAGAGAAAGTTCCCGGGACGCCATTCGCGCGCATACCGGCAATATTCTTGTCCATTTGGCTATCGACTACGCCCATCAGCGTCACATGGCCGCGGTCCACGATAATTCGGATCGGCTTTTGGACGCCCAGCGCATATTTCTGCAGCCCCGGATAGCCATAGATCGTGCGGAACAACCGGCGGCGCAAACCATCGTCCATAAAGGACACCGGCAGCACCTGAATCTGATTATTCACGCGCTCGACACCTTCGATTCTCTTGACCACGTTCCCCGCATCGCTTTTGAGCATCGGGCTCGTCACCTCTCCTGAGAGGGTGACGTTGTTATTTTCGTCGACCGTGAATGTCAGGTAGTCGAATGCATTTACATAGGGCAGCATGTTCAATTCATGTTTGACTTGTTTATCGAGTCTTTCGGTTCCCTGCTCAGATGCCAATGCGTTCTGCGCGGAGAAAGAAAGAACCGATGCCATCATTCCCATACCAAGAACCATCGTTCGGAGTTTCATATTCAACCTTTCTTTTTCAACCTTTCTTTACTTCACATTCGTTCCAGGTGTTTCACCGGAAAACACTTCCCGGAGACACCAAGGGCCGCTCATAGCTTGATCCCGCGCCACGAACAGCCCGTCCTTCTAAGTCGCGTTGTTCGGTTTCGCATTACCGCCAGTGGCGGTAAAAGTCTCGTCGGGCAACATAGCGCCGCGGATACCAGCGCCTGTAATAAACAGGTGCCGGTGCTACATAAACTCCCGGGTACACTGGAGCAGGCACGAACGCCGCATAGGGTCGCGGTTCAAAATAGGGACGCGCAACATAGCCTGGTTCAAAATAGCCTGGTGCCATGTAGCCATAGGCGCGCACGGGATAAACATGGCCTCCAACCGCAACTCCGACCACGACTCCAGCCTTCGCCTTGGGAGCAGCCGCAGAAGCCAGAACCAAAGCCACACCCAACACCAGAAGTAAGCTTGTCTTCTTCATCTCATTACCTCCGACCTACATCAGTGCAAACACACTCCTCGCTGGAAAGTTGCGATAGCGTGCTCCGGCACAGGCGCTTACACGCACGCTGTGTAAAGAATTGTCAATTGATTCGTGCTGCGATCCAGGATGAAGGTGCGACCACGGCCAGACAATCGCTCCCGGCGAAGCCTGAGGAGGATTCCTCCGGGGTAGAGACGTGGCTTTGAGCGAGCATCCGAGTGTGCCTCAGTCTCTTGACTACCGCATGTCACAAGTTCACAATGCGGTGTTCCCCCGGTAACCAGAATATTCTGCCACGTGAGCTGCGGCGCGGCTCACAAATGGCCGGACTCTCGTTGCGAGCAGCGCACAAGGAGAACAAGACGACGTGAAATGGCATACCGACATCATCCGCACCGCCGACTTTTTTCTGCGTGGGTTGGGCGAAGGGCTGAGACGCGACGGAGAGCGGTGTTCTCGGCTACTTCTATATCAGCTTGTTCCCGGTAGCCGCCGTGGTTATCTCGGAAATGTGCGGATATGACTTTCCGAAAAACGGAGTGGTTTACTGCACTCAATTATTGCTGAAACGATTGCTGGAAAAGCAGTGAGAGGGTGCAGAGAGAAGGCGAATATGAGACGCAAATTGATTCTCCTCATGCTGCTCTGTTTAGCGCTGAATCTACCGATGAACGGGCAACAGGCCACGTGTCCGGATGCACCTTGGATAACGGCTCCGGGACTTACGCTTCGGATTTGCGGTAATCTACCAGGTCCAACCGTTAAACTGGGCCTCGACGCCGGAGCGGGTGATGCAGCAAAGAGGACCATCGTTTACGCCCGGGTCTCAGGTTCCGGGCAAGACAAGCAGACGGTAGACTTTCAGGTACCTTCCGTGACGGCAGGATGGTACTCCCTCTATGCGACCGTCGACGGCAAAGATTCGTTGCTAGGTCCATTGCAAGTGATGGAACCAGTAAAGGTTGATGCCATATACCCATTAACAAATTATCCCACTGAAAAAGGGCGCACTTACGATTTTGAAATCGTGGGCTCTAATTTTTCTCCTAATGCGGAAGACAACCTTATCGAGGTAGTAGGCGAACAATACATACCCCCCAGACCGTGTTCCCCGACTAGTAACACTACAAACTCAGCCAATACTTCAGCTTCGAACCCCGCAACTACACAAATCTCAAATACAGAAATCGACCAGCCTCCTTGCCTGAAGTCCAGCCATACGCAGCTCGAAATTCAAGGCTTCCATCCCAAACACTTCTTTGGTCCAACACAATTCGTCGTCCACGTAGGAACTAGAGTGTCTGAACCTAGGGCGGTGAGCTTTTCGTATGCTTCGCAACAACTGGTGGCGGCCGCGGCGGCTGTGGTGTTTTTGGGGCTGGCGTTCCTTTTCTTGGGCTTGGTACGGAAAGGGGTTGGCGTTTACAACATCAATGGTCAGAAATTCGGACTTCTGACCGCGCTATTTCTGGACCGCCAGACCAACAGCTATAGCCTCTCAAAGTTTCAGGTAATCGCCTGGACAGCAGTGGTGGTCTATTCCTATGTTTATCTTTTTCTGTGTCGAACGTTGGTCCAGGGGAACTTCATTGATTTTCCAGGAGTCGCGCAAAATATCCCACAATTGTTTTTCGTCAGCGCCGGGACCACGGTTGCCGCAGCCGCGATTACGGCGAATTATGGAAGCAAAGGCGCGGGACCGGCCAAACCTACGCCTGCCGACTTTATCAGCACGGGAGGTTTCGTTGCGGGCGACCGCTTTCAGTTCTTCGTTTGGACCATTGTAGGATGCTTGGGCTATGTCTACCTAGTGGTGCGGAGTGATCCCTTCCGGCTAACTGAACTGCCCAGCTTGCCGGACAATTTTCTGTATCTCATGGGGGTGAGTTCCGCCGGATACCTGGGCGGCAAACTGGTGCGCAAGCCGGGACCGGTCATTAAGACGCTGTCGGTTGGAACGGTTATTCAGCGAGTGGAAGCACAGCCGAACGCAGCTGCGAAACCGGCCTCGATGACAATCGAACTCAACGGCGAGAATCTGGATCCCAGGGCGAGTATCAAAGTGGATGATGTCACGCTGCGAGCAGATTTGTTTAGCATTCTCCCCACCCAAGGACAGCAGCCCGATGCTCAATCTCAATTCTGTACAGAGCTCACCATAACGCTCCGCGAGGCCGATAAGTACATTCAAGGTTCTCACACTCTTACCCTCATAAATGCTGACGCACAAGCTGCTAGCGCTAGTTTTCCCGCCGATCCGCTAACGATTGACTCCGTTCCTGACCAGGTCCCGGGAAACATTGCCGTGGACATTGTAGCCAAGGGAAAGAATTTTGCCGACGGGATGACGGCGACGTGGACTAATGCTGCTGGTGTTATGGGTGTTGCGGAGATACGGAGTCGCAAGGATACATCGGAACTCACCGTCAGGTTCACTCCTGGGCTGCAGGCCGGCACGGGCAAGTTAACCCTCACCAGCGCCATCGGTTTGAAGGCCAGCAAGGACGTGATTGTGAGGAACCCTTAGGCGAGAGGATCTTTCTGACGGCGAAGGTGCGGCCCAGACAGAACATCCCGCCCAAGCAAAGCTAGAGCGGGGCTCCCGGGTCTGAAGATGTGGGTAGAGTTGGCTCCATCCGGCGATTCCGGCGGACGGAGCAAAGCCCGAGGGAGTAAATAAAAACAGGCGCTCGGCTCGCATCGCCATTGTTGAGCAACACATTCGACTTGAGAACGCCCACGATCTTGAAGGTGTTCTCCGCACCTTCGGCGATACGGCACGGTACGATGATGAGGCGTGGGACGAACACTATACGAGCGCGAACGGAGTCCGCTCGTTTTACGAGCAGCTGATGGCGGCGCTGCCCGATTTACAAATTGAAGTACAGCGTCAACACGTCGCAGACGACGCCGTTCTTGTAGAAGTCATGATTCGCGGTACGCACCTCGGGAGCTGGCGTGGCCTTCCAGCGACAGGCCGACGCGTCGAGGTCGCGCTCTGCGGCGTGTACACGTTCGACTCTGACGATCGTCTGGCCGGGGAAACAATCTACTACGACCGCGGAACGGTGTTGAGACAACTCGGCGTCTTCCACGAGCCGCAAAGCATGTTGGGCCAAATCTGCATTTTGCTAACTCATCCGGCGACGATCGCACGTGTCCTCGCCAGGAAGCTCCTGCGCAGGTGACAGGGTGGAATTTGCACGAGGTCCCCCATTGTGGAATCCCCAATTCGCAATGCAGCGCTGAGATTTGCCAGCATTCCAACGTGATTAATTCTTGGCAGGCGGGCCTGAGCCTGCGGCAGTCTTGTTGCCTTTGAGCATCTCTTTGATTCGGGAGAAGAAGTCCTGTTTGTCGTGATGGGTGACTCCAGAGAAGTGTCCGGTCACTGAGACTGCACAGGTATTGCCGGTTCCGCTGAGTGAGAAGCTAAGCACACGCACTCCCGAAAAAGTACTACCTGTAGTAAATGAGCCCAGCTGCTCTTCGTTGTTGAGACTGAGCACATCGTAGTATGTCTTCACAGTCAACTTCGCAGCCTTCCACAAATCGGCGCAAGACACAGCATAGGTTCGAATGGCTGGCTTCGGTTTGCCGTACGCAGAGACGCTCAAGAGCAGCGAACCCGCCAGCGCGACAAACAGGCATCGAAGTTTGCGCATGAGTCCCCCGATCTGACTTTTCATAGAGATGTTACACCGCAGGCTGCCCCAGGTCTCGCCGCTGTTGCAACACCTGAAGGGGCGTTCACCTCCTATGTTCACGCGGGTCGCTCCGCAAACCGGTGTTTGGTTTCCGGACGGAGCAAGGTGTTTCCACATTCTCGTCAGCGGGCTCTTCATCGAGGTGTTAGAGGAGCAGTGGCGCCGCTCAAATCGGGAAACGTAAAAATATCCACCGGCGGCATCGGCTCGCGGTTCAGGATAATTTCGATCAATGTCGTGGTGAACGGATAAAACAACTTCGGTTTGTCGGCTTGCTTCCATCGAAATCGGAGAGATCCAGGTCCACAGGACCGAAATCTGGGGTTGCGCCCTGCGCGCGATTTGAACCGTATCCCTGATAGCCGACCAGCTTGGTTCCGGTCTTCGCGATGATCCGGGCGATCAGCTGCTTCCCTTCAATTTTAGCGGGAAGCCCGTCAAGTCTCACCTTAAAGCAACGGAAACTGTTATCAGCTGCGTATGGATGCACGTCCTCTTCAAAATCCGAGCGCACCCTTCCATTTTGAAAAGGCCGCTCCGCTGCTCCCGTACCCGTGAACTAAAACCAAAGGATTGGCCATATTTCACCTCAGTTAAAGATCTTGTCTTTCACCCATTTCGCTTGGTGTTCCACAAGAAGCAGGTCGGCATTAGCGATCTCCTGAAATTACAGGTCTGACATGAACCTGTATTCGAGGAATTGGGAATCTAGAAATGTTCAGAAGTTGTCGGGGAAGTACAACCGGGTGAATGTATCACAGAGCGGTGCGCAATCATAGCGGTGCGAGAGGAAATTGTTCTGCTCTTGGTGAGAGCTAGGGTGCCGCCTGTAGGCTTCCATCATGAGGTTGGATCGAGACCTTCGAGGAGCGCGGCAATGTCAGCTAGGCTGGTTCCACCTGGGCCACCCGAACTCCGATTCCGCATCGAAGTTAAAACACTAAAAAACATTTAGGAGGGCAGCCATGCTAAACCCAAGCAAGGCATTCAGCAGTTTCTCAGTGAACGATATTCAGAAGGCCAAGGAATTTTACGGCAAGACGCTCGGGGTTGAACTTTCCCCCGGACCGGAAGGCACCCTGGTTCTAGCCCTAGCCGGCGGCACCAAAGCTCTGATGTATCCTAAACCCAACCACCAGCCCGCCACTTTCACTGTTCTGAATTTTCCCGTGGACAACGTAGAAAAAGCCGTTGACGAACTACCAACGTGGCGTTCGATTTGAAATCTACAACGAACCAAATTTGAAGACCGATGCCCGCGGCATTTCCCGCGGCAACGGGCCAACCATCGCGTGGTTCAAGGATCTGGCGGGAAACATTTTGTCAGTTCTTGAAGCCGCCTAGCGGGTCAGGCTCTGAGCGAAACCAATCCAGTGGGGACCGGAATCCACCAACAATCTGTCATTCCGACCGCAGCAGGATCACTCGCTTGGCGAGTGGTCCTGCGTAGTGGAGAGCCTGCCCTGAGCGAGCGACCGAAGGGGGAGTCGAATGGGAACCTGGTGTTTGCCCCTTCCTGAGAGGTGACACCATGAAGCCAATACTGATGTTTGTGCTCGTTGCAGGTGCTTTGCACGTGGCCGTCCTCTTCTCCTTTCGGGGGCCGTTTTCAGTCGTGCCTATACTGCGTTACCGGCCGGGGTTTTAGAGATATTGGTAATTACGCAACTGATGGTCTGGGCCGCTCGACGCTTTAGATCGGATCATGGCTGAGACAACTCCGGCGGGTGGCCGACTTCTCCCGACCACCAAACCTGAGGGTGCCCCGTTTCTCTTTGCGAGAAGTGCGAGCGCAGATCCCTCTCAAGAACAAAGGCCGCCTCGCGGCGGCCCATGTTTTCCTAACAGCTGGGGGCGATGGCTGAGAGAGCTAATCCCCCGCCACCGGCTCCGCCACTTCCTGCTTCGTCTCCGCAGCGGAATGACCATTGCCGTTCGGCTTCCCCAGCGCGCCCAGCGGAATGAATCCATTCTCGGCGACAACTGGCTTCTCTTTCAGCACCACTTCGCGATACAGCGACGCCATGCGCGCGTTGTACGCGAGATCATTCTTCTGTTTCGCATCCCGCGCGCGCTTCTTCTCTTCACCGGCATTCTTGGCAATGCCGAGCTTGTCTAGATCGTGCTGCTCTTCCTGCGTGACAATGCCGTCGCGCAGATAGAGCGAGTGCTCGTTCGACTCCATGCCCACATTCTTGCCGCCGGCAAAAATCTCATGCCGCCCGTGCTCTTCGTACCACTTGGTGAGCGTGGCCGTCATGTGCATCTTCTCGATAATGTTCCGCCAGCCCACGCCCGTGTTGTAAGCGCAGAAGGAAATCTCGCCCTCCTGCGTGGCATACGGGATAATGCATTGCTCGGTCCGCCGGAAGTCGTAATTGAACAGGTCCTGGAACCACATCCCTGCGATAAACAGGAAGTTCCACCGGTCCTGCCGCCGCTTCATGACGTCGTCAATCGTGCGGTCCGGCCCAACCTTGCCGTAGTTGCGTCCAGTAACGTTGTAATTCTTGTCAAACTTGCTAAGCAGGTCCGTCATCTTGAAATGCGTAGGCGACTTAAACGGATCGTAGTTCTTCATCAAACAAAGCGCCATCCCAAACCCCGAAAGAAACTTCCCCCGGGCCGCATCATTGACCTTAGCAATGTCCTTAGCCAACTGGTCCCCATGCAAAAACGCAGTAACCGGCACCGCCTCCTTGGTCTCCTTGTCGATCATCACGGCCATGCCAGTCCCACAATTCGGGTGACAACCGCAGGATAGTTGGCCCCAGTCGTTTTTTAGGTCGTTTACGTGCATCAGGTCGGCCCAGTCGCTGAACGTGCTCATGAAGCTGATGGGAAACCAATCTCTGGAGGGTTCGCCTAGGCCGGTTTGATTTTTTACGTCGTGGGCTAGGTGAGACAACGTGTAGCGCTGGGCTTGGCGGCGCTCGTCGGTGATGGCTTCGTCGCGGCCGGTGAAACTTACTGGTTGGAAGCTTAGGAAACCGATTTTTTTGGGATTGTCCAGAGCGAACTGGATGATGCGTCCTACCTGTTCATTGTTGATGCCGTTCACGATCGTGACCACCGGAACGATCTCTACGCCGGCGCGGTGGAGGTTGTCGATGGCTTTCAGTTTTACGTCGAACAGGTTGCCGACTTTGCGGTGCGCGTTGGCGGCATTGCCGATGCCGTCAAATTGCAGATAGGCATAACGCATTCCGGCTTCTGCGGCTTGTTGCGCGAACTCGAAGCTCTTCGCAAACTCGATTCCGTTGGTCGCTGCTTGTACGGAGTTGTATCCAACCTTGCGGGCATAACGGACTGCGTCTAAGAAATAAGGAGACAGCGTTGGTTCGCCGCCGGAGAACTGCACGCTCATCTGGCGCCGCGGTTTAATGGTGATGGCGTTGTCGAGCATCTGCTTGATTTCTTCCCACTGCAATTCGTGGACAAACCCAACTTGGTTCGCGTCCATGAAGCAGGGATCGCACATCATGTTGCAGCGGTTGGTGAGGTCAATGGTCAGCACCGAGCCGCGTCCATACTTCACCGTGGACGAGCCATGCTTGTGCAGCTTCTCATCGTTGTGCGCGCGAATGTCGCGGCCGGGAAACACATCTTCCAAGTGCTTCGAGAAATCGGCATCAATCGACATCAAATCTTCAAAGCGCCCGTGCTTGGGGCATTCCTTCACCATCAGAATCTTGCCATCTCGCTCGATGATGGTGGCCTTAATCTCGCCGACTTTTTCGTTCATCAGCACTTCATAAGGAAGGTGGCCGTCGAGAATCTGCTGACGGATTTCGGGGA
>WNGK01005958.1_pt1 | contig 13783 bp, 12 predicted proteins | sample 5400601 | NCBI WGS metagenome assembly WNGK01 (sample SAMN13153376, study PRJNA577476) | soil metagenome | isolation source: 60 cm soil or saprolite under Garry oak tree replicate 1 | place: USA:California | collected 2016-06-15 | reverse complement strand
GTTGTGTCTCGGAGCGCGCCGCACGCGATTATCGCGCGCCTCGCAGGTCCCCAAGAAACTATTCTGTATGATGCAGTGTGGGATGAGAAGTTTCGTTCTCAATTATTTGAGGCGATCGCCCAACGGCAGATCATGAAAGGGCATGCGGGCGATCTCGTCGGCATCGCGGGCAAGGCGCTGGCGGCGGATTCTTCGGTCACCTTGGACAAATCGCAAGTTTTGAGTGGGGAGCAGAGCAACTCCTCGATGCTCTTTGAAAACAAATTCTTCCTTAAACTCTATCGAAAGCTCGAGGACGGTGTGAATCCCGATGTCGAAATAACCCGGTTTCTTACTGAGCGCGCCAATTTTTCTAATGTGCCGGCTTTCGCTGGCGCGCTGGAATATCGTCACGAAAAATCCGAGCCGACCGTTGTCTGTCTGTTGCAGAACGCGGCCACGAGCGAGAGTGACGGCTGGGCGCTAACGTTGGACGCGGTTGGTCGCTATTACGAACGTGTGCTTGGCCGTAAAGCGGATCTCCAGAATCAAACCGCACCGCCCGGCTCACTTCTCGATGAATTGATCGGCGGCGTTTATCCTGAAAAAGCAATGCTGCTCGGCCAGCGCACGGGCGAATTGCATCTCGCGCTTGCTTCAAACAGCGATGATCGCGCCTTCGCGCCTGAGCCTTTCAATGCGATGGCGCAACGGTCGGTTTACCAATCGATGCGAGCATCGCTGCGGCGGGCGTTTACTCTTCTCGAAAAGAAACTGTCAGACTTGCCCCACGCGTTTCGAGAGGAAGCAAAACAGGTTCTCGACGCCGAGCAAAAAATTCTCGAGCAGGAAAAACGGCTTCTCGACCGTCGCTCCAACGCTTCAAAAATCCGGATTCACGGGGATTATCATCTAGGCCAGGTGCTTTATACGGGAAAGGACTTCATCATTCTCGATTTCGAAGGCGAACCGGCGCGGGCACTTGGCGAGCGAAAGCTGAAGCGCTCAGCCTTGCGCGATGTGACAGGCATGATGCGCTCGTTTCAATACGCCGCTTACAGCGCGCTCTGGCAGCCAGCCATGCGCAAGGAGGATGTGCCGTTCCTTGAGCGCTGGGCCGATCTTTGGTATCGCCAAGTGAGCAGCGTTTTCCTGCAAAGTTATTTGAAAACGACGGCCGGCGCGATCTTCGTCCCGCAAAACCCCGACGATCTGCAAATCATGCTCGAAGCCTATTTGCTCGACAAAGCCGTCTACGAAATCGGCTACGAACTGAACCATCGCCCCGACTGGGTCGTCATTCCCGTCCGTGGTATCAAACACATCTTGAAGTCGGGTTAAGTAACGAGCTCGAAAAGCCGCAATTCTTCCGTCCCTTCGGGCACTGGTTTTCTTAATAACGGCTGTCCCAGCTTTGAAAAGCTGGGCTATTATCAGAGCAAGTCTTCCGTTTGCGGCATCAACGCATTTTGCGGGTGGTCTGACGGTTGCGGAAATTCATATTGTCTTTGCAAACGGTTGCCGCGGTAGATCGTCACTATGCAAACCTTCAGTGCCGACAGGCACGAAAAGAAAATAGCCCAGCGTTCTAACGCTGGGTCACCGGTTTGGAAGGCGCGCGAGTCCCTCGGGGACGAAAGAATCAACCAAGCAACCGTTCGTCGTAATCCAAACCATGCTTGCGCAGCATGGCCAGAAACTCTTCGCGAAATGCCCGATTGCGATGATGCTCCGTCTGGTTCCGAATATACGCCACAGTGGTTTCGATACCGGACACGCCGATGCTGAATGCGCCGTAGCCCTCCTGCCATTCAAATGAACGCATTTTCGGAAACGCTTCATGAATCCACTTGGAAGAATTGCCTTTGAGAAGTTGGATTGCTTTGGCCACAGACAGCGCTGCCGGCAACGCGATCAGCATGTGCACGTGATCCGCCGCTCCGCCAACTGCCAGCGGCTTCATTTTATTTTGTTTCGCAATACCGCCGAGGTACGGCCAAAGCCGCTCGCGCAAATCCGAAGTCAAGAAAGGCGTGCGGTTTTTTGTGCTCCAGATGCAGTGAGCGAGACAACTGTTGAACGAATGCATGATTCTTTCGTCCCTGACGGGACTCAGGCCTTTATATCACCTTTTCCCAGCGTTAAAACGCTGGGCCATTGTCATCCACAACACGCATGACTGTTTCTCACGCATTAACAATTTGGCGACTGGAGAACCAGCGTTTATATCTACATTCAAATTCGGAAAAGGACCTTATGAATGACCATCTCGACAAGATCGACAATAACATCGCGGAGAAGCATCTCTTGAAACATCCGTTTTATCTCGCCTGGACGCGTGGGGAGTTGAGCAAGGAGGCGCTCGCGGACTATGCACAGCAGTATTATCACCATGTCGCGGCGTTCCCCACGTATCTATCGGCTGTGCACGCAAAATGCGACGATCAAGTGATGCGGAAGCAATTGCTTTCGAACTTGATCGATGAAGAAGCCGGTTCGCCGAACCATCCCGAGCTTTGGCTAAGGTTCGCCGAAGGTCTTGGCGTTTCCGATGTCGATGTGCGAAGCGCAAAGAAACAGCCGGAGACGAAAGGCTTGATCGGCATATTCCGATCGGTGTGTCGTGACGGATCGACTGCAGAAGGTCTCGCCGCGCTTTACGCGTATGAGAGCCAAATCCCCGCGATCTGTGAATCAAAGATCGACGGGCTGAAGAGACATTACGGCTTCAATAATCCCGAACATTATCGCTATTTCACCGTCCATATCGACGCCGATCGCGAACATTCTGCCGCTGAGCGCGAAATGCTTGGCGCATACATCGACAATCGCAATCTCGAGACGGTAAAGGCGTCAGTGAATCGCGTTCTTGATGCGCTTTGGGAAATGCTGTCCGGCGTGTGTCGCCGTCACGCTATTGCGTGATTTTTGTCCCATTCGAAGAGCCGCTTTAGCGCGGACGCAAAACAAGAAACGAACGCATCCGATGCCGGCAAACCGATAGGACCTGCGGTTGCGAGGGATCAAGCAAAGCGACGATTTTCTTGTAATCTGAAACCGACGTGATCGGTTGCTGATTGATTTCTTCGATCACATCACCCTTTTGCAATTCGGCCACGCCACTGTCAGGATCAATATTGGTGACAACGACGCCGCTCACATTACTTGGCAGATCGAGCTGACGTGCCATTGCCGGCGTCAGGTCCTCCACGTCGATTGAGCCGAGGGGGCCGCTCGTCTCGGTTTCGTCGTTCGGCTGCCGCGGGTTCTGCGGCTGGCCCGGTGTCTGCGGCTGGCCCTGTCCAGGCACAACGCCAGCCGTCGGATAATTCATCGGTTGCTCCTTGATCTGCGTCGTCACTTTCAGCGGCTTTCCGTTGCGCACGATTTCCAGGTCGACGTTTTTGTTCAACTCGGCCTGCGCAACTAGGCTGCGCAGCGCTGTGAAATTTTTGACTTCGTGGCCATCGAATTTGCGGATGACATCGCCCTTTTGCAGTTGGGCCTGAGCAGCCGGTGACCCCGGCACTACTTCCTCAACATTAACGCCTTCGCTCTCTGCCCCGTTTTGGCCCGGCTGCAGCGCGCGCGTTTGGACCCCAAGGTAACCGCGAATGATTCGCCCCTGCTTCAACAAACTCTCCAGGGCGGTGCGAATCGTGTTCGATGGAATAGCAAATCCGATCCCTTGCGAACCACCACTTCGTGAGATGATCGCCGTATTGATCCCAATGACTTCGCCGCGGAGATTAATCAGCGGACCGCCGCTGTTGCCGGGATTGATGGCCGCGTTGGTTTGCAGCAGTTCGCCGAAAGCGTCAGTGCGGTTTGGCCGCATTTTCGAACTGATGATGCCATCGGTCACGGTTTCTTCGAATCCGAATGGATTGCCGATGGCCAGAACAAAATCCCCGGCCTGCACCGTATCGGAATCAGCCAGTTTGAGCGGTTTGACGCCGGGATCGTCGATCTTGAGCACGGCCAGATCCACCTGAGAATCCGCGCCCACGAGCCGCGCCTTTTTAGTGCGGCCATCGCTAAGTTGCACTTCAATTTCGTCCACCTGATCGACAACGTGATTATTGGTGATGACGTGCCCCTCGTTCGTCACGATCACACCGGATCCGAGCGCATTTTGCACCAGCGCCTCGTCATTCGGATTGCGAAATTGCCGCTGGTTGCGAAAGAAAAACTCAAAAGGATCGAGCCCGTATTCCCGCCGAATGTTGATCTTCTTGGATGTTTTTACCGCGACCACCGACGGGATCACACTACTAACGAGTGCGCGCCGCTCCCGATTCAAAGCCTCGAGTGACGCGACTTGCTTTGGATCCACGTTCGGCGAAGTAGCCAGCGTGTACTTCTCCGGTTTTGTCGCGGAAGGCAGATTCAATGTTCCATGCTTGAGCCGGTAATCGTAAAGCAAGGAAATCCCTGCACTGACAAGCAGGACGAAAAGCAAAAACTTGGCGAGGTTTTTCATCAGCTAACGTTGGAAAAAGTTCGTCCCTGTTGTTCGACAATCAAACCCCGGAAACGTTGATTCTCGGGCAAATCCAGACCTGGGTCGGCATCGAAGATCGCCATCGCTGCTGCGCGGGCGCGTCGCATCAAATGGGCGTCCGTCTTCAAGTTGCCGATCTTGAGCGCGGGCAAGCCGCTTTGCGCCGTGCCGAGCAAATCGCCCGGTCCGCGTAAATCCCAGTCCGCTTCGGCCACTTCAAAGCCGTTGGTCGTTTTTTCCAAAACGCCGAGTTTTGCGGAGGTCTCCTTGGATTGGTCCGACGTTAACAAAATGCAGTACGACTTGTGCTCTCCGCGCCCGATGCGCCCACGAAGCTGATGGAGCTGTGCCAGTCCAAAACGCTCGGCGTTTTCGATCAACATCACGGCAGCATTGGGAACATCGATACCCACTTCAATCACAGTCGTGCTGATTAAGGCCTTCGAATCCCCGCGGCGAAATCGTTCCATGATCTCTTGTTTCTCCTGCGCGGGGAGACGCCCATGAAGCAATTCGCAGCGATATGGATGCAGTCGTTCCCGCCACAATTCGTATTCTGCCGACGCCGCTTTCACGTCCAATTTTTCGCTCTCATCAATAAGCGGATAAATCACATAGAGTTGCCGCCCCGATTCCAGTTGCGTCCGCAAAAAAACAAGGACTTCGACAAGCTTCGACTGATCGCGCACTGCCGTAACTATTTTTCCCCGATTGCGCGGCATCTCATCGATGGTTGAAACGTCGAGATCGCCATACACAGTCATGGTGAGCGTGCGCGGAATCGGCGTCGCAGTCATAACCAGCACATCGGGCGCCGGTTCGCGCGCAGTCAATCGGGCGCGTTGGGCAACGCCGAACTTATGTTGTTCATCAATCACGACGAACCCGAGATTTGAGAAGGAGACCGTGTCGTAAAGAAGCGCGTGTGTGCCGATGATGACATGCGCATTCTCATCGCCCGCAACTAACGGAAGAAAACTTTCCTCCTGTCGCGCCGCTGTCCGGATCGCCATCCGTATGTCGAGCGGTTCGAGCCAACGCCGCAGCACAGCATAATGTTGCTCAACCAGAATTTGCGTCGGCGCCATAAGCGCGGCCTGGAAGCCCGCTTCGACCGCAAGCAGGATCCCTGCAATGGCGACGACCGTTTTGCCCGAGCCAACGTCGCCCTGCAACAAACGATTCATCGGATGGCCCGCCGCGAGATCACGCCGGACTTCGCCGATTACTTTCGATTGCGCGCCGGTTAACTCGAATGGTAATGCCTTCAGAAATTTCTCGAGCAGCACGCCGTTTCCACAATGCGATTCACCAACACGAATAGAAGACTCCGAACGCCGCGATGCGATCACCATTTGCATCGCGAAGAATTCAGAAAGAACCAGATGCTCCCGCGCCGCACCACGCGCTTCCCAGCTTTGCGGAAAATGAATCGCCCGAATCGCGGCACCTCTATTTCCCTGAACAAGATCGCCCGGCACCGACGTTTCCAATGGTTCGTCGGAAAGTTCGTTCAACAGCCGATAGATGATGCTGCGCAATACGCGCTGCGAAAGACCTTCCGTCGCCGGATAGATCGGCGTGATGCGCCGGAAGTGGATCGAGATTTCTTCGTCGTTCTCGATCACTTCGAATTCTGGATGATCCATGCAAATCCGCTTCCCTCTCAGACGCGGTTTGCCGAAAACAACGAGGCGCTGCCCCGTCGCGATCATCTTTTGGACATAATGCAGGTTGAACCAACGACACACGAGAGGCTCGCTCAGCGCGCTCGGATTCGCCTCCTGAAGCGTCGCCTCAAAAATTTTTTTCCATCCGCCAAAACGGCGCAGTTGTGTCTTGACGACTTCTCCGCACAGACAGACCGGGACGTCGCTCTCCTCGCGCGGAAATCCCGGAAACTCGTGTCGATCTTCGTGACGGCGCGGAAAATGCGTCAGCAAATCTTCTACGGTCTCGATGCCGAGGCGACGCAGCGCGGTCAAACGCGGCCGTGGAATCCACTCGATCTCGGAAAGTGGTTGCGAGATTTCCATTAATTGATCGCCACCGTTTTTCGCAACGCTTGAATCTGCACATCCAGCCGCGTTTGGCCTTCATATTCATTCGCTAGAATCCGGAAAGCGATATCCCATGGGCTCGGCGGAAGGGGGGCGTTAGGCGCATCGAAATAAATTGCACGCTGGTGATAATTGCGCTGTCGCAAGCGCAAGACGAGGTGCCTGTCGTTTGCCACGCGCCGTGTCGCCGTTGGCTCCACTTCGCGAGCGAAAAAAAGCGGATAGGGATTTCCAGTGCCGAAGGGCTGTAGCATCTCGTGCCACCGGAGAAGATCGGCAGTTAGGTCGGAAAAGAGGAGCTCATGATCAATCCGTAAACAGGGCTGCAAGCGTTCGTCCGAAAGCAGCTCGCGCGCAACGCGACGAAAGGCCGTGGCAAAGGTGTCGATCTTATCCTCGCGAATCGTCAGGCCGGCCGCCATCTCGTGCCCACCGAACTTCTCCAACGATTCAGCGCAGCGATCCAACGCTTCCACCAGATTAAGGCCTTCGATGCTGCGGCCGCTTCCTTTTCCGCCTCCGGTTTCATCAAATCCAATCACAATCGTCGGCCGATGATATTTGCGGGAAATTCTCGACCCGACAATTCCTACTACGCCTGGATGCCAGCCCCGTCCGCTCACGATAATTGCCGCATCTCGCATCGGATCAAATTCACGAGCGATTTGCTCTTCCGCTGCAAGGAAGACCTGCCTTTCAACGTCCTGTCGCTCGCGATTTTGGTTGTCGAGAAGATCAGCGAGCGCAGCAGCTTCGTTTTCATCCTTTGTAAGAAGAAGCTGTAACGATTTTTCCGCTGTACTTAATCGTCCCGCCGCATTCAGTCGAGGCCCAAGCCTGAACCCAATATCTTCCGTCAAAATCGGCGGCCGAACTCCGCTCACTTCGATCAATTTTTTCAAACCGGGCCTTGTCGATCTTGTCTGCCAGTTCGCCGATTGGACGAATCCGTCCTGTGGCGGATCGGACGGACTCGTCCTGTGGCGAGCAATTTCAATCGCCCCGCGCTGGACAAAAATCCGGTTTTCGCCCCGCAGCGGAACGATATCGGCCACGGTGCCTAGCGCCACAAGATCCAGTTTGCGCTTAAGATCGAATCCATCCAGCGGCCGAGTTTTAAGAAGGGCGTGACAAACTTTGAAGGCAATTCCAGCGCTGCAGAGATAATGAAACGGCGAGTCGGGATCGATTTTGGGATTCACAATCGCGACACAATCGGGTAACGCGGATTTCGGCTCGTGATGATCGAACACGATCACATCCACGCCACGCCGCCTAACGTCAGCGACCTCGGCAACCGACGAGGTGCCGCAATCGACCGCAATCAAGAGTTGCGGGCGACATTGCTCCAGACAGCGCTCAATGCTTTCACCGCTCAAGCCGTAGCCTTCCTCCATCCGAAGCGGCAGGAACAATTCGGGCGTGGCGCCATACGCGCGCAACATTTCCGCCAGCAGCGCGATCGACGTCACTCCATCGACATCGTAATCGCCAAAAAGCACGATCCGTTCATGTCGACCCACTGCGCCGAGCACTCGCTCCACAGCCGTTTGCATATTTGGAAGCAAAAACGGATCGCTCAATGAGCTGAGTCGCGGGCGCAGAAATGTTTCCACTTCCTGCGCGCTGGCAAAACCTTTGCGCATCAGCAGCCGCGCAATGCACTCCGACTCGCAAATTTCATTCCACGAAATAGCGCTGCCGTTCAGTTCCTCGGGAGGCGCTATGATCCATCGGGTTTCCACCGATCACCTTATTCGCGGAGAAGCTTCTGACAAGACGCAGTGGGGCTTGCTTGCGTCTGGTTCGGAATCACACTTGACTCACAGAGCCATTCGCGATGAAAAAAGGAACTATGATCAAAATAATGTCGCTTTTGACTGCTGGCGCAGTCGCGGCGCTTACAGCCAGCTGCGTAAATACTGAAGTTGGCGGCTCAACGGCGCAGTCTGCCGCCGCTCAGAGGGATTACGAGCTGTTGTCGGGAACCTGGCGGTTGACTCGCGGAGTGGAGAACGGAAAGCCGGTGCCTGCAAGTGTTTTGCGAAATACGATCCTGATTACCGATCACAATACCTTCGGGTTTCCAAAGGCCAGCAGCGTCGGAACGCATCCAGCTTGGACATTCACTGTGAATCCGAACACAAGACCCAAACAAGTGGACTCGATCGCAGTAGGCGGACCGCGCGCGGGCCAACTGACCCGCGGCATTTACGAAATCCTCGATCCTGCTGGGGACCGCCCGGTGGGCCACGCCCGACGGAATTCAAGTCTCCCCCCAAGAAGCGAACGGATTCTTCAATTATTGGAAGAAGATCGGTCCGGTGCCTTCCCAGTAGTGCTGCGAGGCGGAATTAGCACCCGTTTAGATCCAGCATGTTACCTCACGAGAATCCAACCTCTAGAAGAAGACGAATAGGCTGGGCAGCGCTCATTTGCGCCGTCGCACTGCTGCTCGCTTACGGAGCTTCCCCTTATGTTTCCTTCTGGCGCTTTACGGTAGCGCTTCGATCCGGCGATATCGCCGCGCTCAATGCACGCGTTGATTTCCCCGCTGTCCGCGAATCGCTTAAGACTCAGTTTGTCGCATACTTTTCTCCCGAGAACCGCATTAAGAACAAACGCCTCGCCCGTTTGGCGACCGCTCTTCGGCCGACACTCATCGACGCGCTCGTTGATGCTTATGTCACTCCCGACGGGCTCGCGGCGCTAATTGCCAATCCAAATGTCGTCAGGAATATGCACGCGCCGCAGGCCCCACCGCAATCACCCGCCTTCAAAGGGATCGATTGGTCGAACGTGAGGTATGCGTTCTTTACCAGCCCACGCGTGTTTGTGGTCGAGCGCGAAGGAACTAAGCTTCGATTCCGCTTTACGGGTCTCGGCTGGCGACTTAATAAGCTCGATCTTGGGCTGCGCGCGCCGAAGACATGACTTCGGCGATACGTTACCGCGAGGGGATTGCCTGCGTAGGTCCGAGACGCGCTGCCAGCCTTTGCGCATCGAACGGCGCGTAGACCTTGGCGTCGTTGTCGAAGTAGACGAAAACGTCGAGCTGTTTGGCCCAAGCTTTGGGGCGCGTAACTGTTTTGGCATCGCGCGGCTGTTTTCCTTTGCGCCAATGCTCGATGCGGTTGGCCCACCAATCCAGCGCCTTGTTATTGTAACCGCTGACGTAAAGTTCCTTGTCGCCGTGCAAACGGATGTAAACAAAGTCGGCGGTCAAATCTTCCGCGTAAGGCCATTTCCTGGCGGTGTCTGCAAACACGAAGGCGATCTTATGCTTGCGCAAGAGCGCGAAGAACTCGGGCACCATAAAACTCGGATGCCGAACCTCGACCGCGTAGCGAAGCGGTCCGGATGCCGGATCGATCTTCATCCAGGCGCGCGCTTTCAATTTGTCGTCATGCTTTTTCGCGAGTTTGGCGGCTTGCGCGGTATTACGCGGAAGCATTTTGAAAAACCTAGTGAGACGCTCTGGATCCCAGCCAAAGTTGGGCGGCAGTTGCCAAAGAATTGGGCCGAGTTTTTCGCGAAGCGCGAGCACGCCCGAAGCGAAAAAGTTGGCCAGCGGCGTTTCGATATCGCGTAATTTTTTCATGTGTGTGATGAAACGCGCACCTTTAACGCTAAAAACGAAATCGTCCGGCGTATCAGAATACCAACGTTGATAACTCGACGATCGTTGCAGGGAGTAAAATGAGCCGTTGATCTCGACCGAGTTAAACGTCCCGCTGGCAAATTCTAGCTCGCGATGTTGCGGCAAGCCTTTCGGATAAAACTTTCCTCGCCATCCTACGTAGCGCCAACCGGAAATCCCGATGCGGAGTTGAGCGCTGCGTTTCATATGAAACGCAGCGGAACCTCTACATCCCAAGCTCGAAGGTCGAATTGCTTTGGCGGAAGAAGTCGCAGCTCGGTGCAGCGCTTATGAAATTCGCGCAGACCTTGCTTTTCCATTTCTCCAAAACTGAAGCGAAGATATTCTCGGTAATAGTGGGCACAAAAATCGTGATCGAAATCCTTTTCGGTTGCAGTTAACTCGTCGATGTTTGCCAGGTTCTCATCGCGCAAGGCGCGCAAGCAGGTCGCGATTGTTTTTACATCGACCACTTCGGGCCGGACAAGCCAGAGCGCATAAACAAACGGAAGATCGACAATCTTCTTCCATTCTTCGCCGAGGTCCCAAAACCGAAATTCCGGCCCGTATTTTTGCCGAAAGCGAATGGCTTGATCGCCGATCAGCAGGCGCGCGCGACGCGACGCTCGGAACACAGGCATTCTGCCTGTGCGCGGAGCGGAGATGTTCTCCGCTGTCTGCGATTCAGCGGGTTGCAAACCCGCTGGGCGCACAGACTGCAAGTCTGTGTTCTGAATCAGGCGCGGCTTTAGCCTCAAGTCCGCGAGCAAACATCGCAGCAAATTGCCGGAAGTTTCCGCTGCGGGGTCGAGTTCAATCTCCTCAATTTCGGAAATATCTCCATGATGCGCGACCACCACGCTGTAAACCGGTCCGTCGGAAGAGATCGAAATATCGTTAACGATGCGGTAGATCGGATTACGCAGAAATTCGAAACTGGAAACAAGCGCAACATCGAGCTCACCGTTCGCAAGCCGTTTGCAAAGTGCCGACGGATGATCGAATTCCACCTGACCCGTCCACCCTCGAATGAGCGGACGAGCGTTGAGATATTTAACGCAACCGATCCGCAGCGACTCGACGGAATCTCGCCCTACCACATCAGGCGCAGGTCAATTCAGTTTCCGCTGCAGATGCGGGTTTCGCTCCGTTTCGCGTCGAGGCAGGCAGATGCCGGTAAAAGCTGTCGCGCTGGACCGGCTCGCGACCGGCCTCACGGATCGCATGCTCGAGTGCGGCCACCGTTTGCTGCTGGGGAGTAGTGGCGCCCGCCATGTGAAAGATTTTTTCCTCCAAGATCGTGCCATGCAGATCATCCACGCCATAGCTGAGCGAGACCTGTGCCAGCGGCAGCCCAATGCTGACCCAATAGGCGGTGAGATGGTCAATGTTATCGAGATAAATGCGGCTGACGGCGAGATTACGAAGCTCCTCAACCGCCGAAGCAGCCTTAATGTGCGAGAGCACGGTTGTCTGCGGTTCGAAGGCAAATGGAATGAACCCTGTGAAACCACCGGTCTCATCCTGCAGGTCACGCAGTTGACGCAAATGATCGACACGATGAGTCAGCGTCTCGACATGGCCGTAGAGCATGGTGCAAGTGCTGCGGCCCCCCATTTGATGCCAGGTCCGATGAACGTCGAGCCATTCCGCCGCAGTTTCTTTCCCACGGCAAATCTTGTCACGAACGGCCGCATCGAAAATCTCCGCGCCGCCGCCGGTCATTGAATCGAGGCCGGCTTCGCGCAAGACTTCAAGCGTGTCACGGATCGGCATGTGAAAAATTCGTTGTGCGAGGTGGCGCACTTCGATGGCGGTGAAGGCTTTGATGTGAAGATCGGCATCGAGCGCGCGCAGGTCGCGCAAGAGCTTCAGATACCAATCCTTTTTCAAAGTCGGATGGAGCCCACCGACCATGTGGACCTCCGTTATTCCAACGCGAAGTGCTTCTCCGACCGCGGCAACAATTTCGTCAATGGCGTATTCGAAGGCGTGAGCGTCACGTTTCCTCGCGGCGAAGGCGCAGAACTGGCAAGAGAGGACGCAAATGTTGGAGTAATTGATGTAACGATTGTGAATATAAGTGGCGTAGTTGCCGTTCTTTTGCTCGCGCACGACATTCGCCATAATTCCAAGCGCGTTGAGATCATTCGAGCGATAGAGAGTGAGAGCATCAGCCTCTGAGATTCGCTGCCGCGCTTCAACTTTTTCGGCGATCGGCCTAAGTTCTTTTGGAATAAGCAGGTAATTCATCCGCAACCCAGATCAAAGACACCGGGCAACCAAGCATGCACAGAGCGCTTCCGGCTTGCAACAAAAACCATGGCAAGGAATGTGGCAAAGAAACGGATCTTCGCCATTTGCCGGATTGTTAGCAAGACTTCGCCCATGCAAACGTCTAAATGACCGATGCCTGACAACGATCCGCGAACTGTGGGAAGATCGGACGAAGACGGTGGCTGGCACGGTGGCGCGCATGCTGGGAAGCAACTCAGATGTCGAAGATATCGCGCAGCAAGTCTTCATCCGAGTCTGGAAAAGCGCGCGCCGATATGTCCCGCGCGCAAAGTTCACCACTTGGTTGCTGAAAATTACCCGCAACCTCGTTTTCAATGAGCTGCGCCGTTCCAAGCGTCACGCCCATGTCCCGCTTCAAACTGAGCCCGGCGCCGAAGAATTTCCTTTGAAAGACACAACCAATCCGACCCCGGACGCATCACTTTTGGAGAATGAGCTGCAGCGAGCAATCGAGGAGGCGATCACGGAACTTCCAGAGAGTCAGCGCATGGCTCTGATTTTGAGGCGCTACGAGCAGCTCAGTTATGAGCAAATCGCCGACATCCTCGATCTCTCCGTGCCCGCGGTAAAAAGTGTTCTCTTTCGTGCCCGAACGGAACTGCGCGCGCGCTTAAGCAGATATCTTGCTTAAGCAAAGAGTGCCTCGCTCTTAGCGTCGCTCGTCCCGATCGATCACGCGTCCGCGAACACGCCGAATTTGGGTGTGATGTGTAAGGACATGGACGTGCCCGTCACTCCCGCGAAAGAACGCGCTCAAGATCCAGCTAACGATGCTGATAATGATCGCTCCCCAGAACGCGCTGCCAAAAGTGTCAACGTGAAAGCCAATCACGATGCTTGGCACTACGAGCAGCATTAGACCGTTCACGACCAGAATAAAAAGGCCCAGGGTCAACAGAATCAATGGCGCACTAAGGATCAATAGGAAGGGACGAACAAATGCATTGAGAAGCCCAAGCAGGAGCGCGGCGCCGATCAAGGCGGCGACCGTGTCGTAACGGATTCCATGGATGATCGATGAGGCGACCATCACCGCAATCATCGTAATGCCCCAGCGGAAAATGAAGTGTCTCATACGAGGAAGTTATTGGAATTTCGTCTTCCGCCAAACGCGGGCAAGAAACTGCTTGCCAATCGCTGGAGGCGCGGTAAACGGATTGAAGTTCTCAACACCAACCAATCTGTGCCCAAAAAGAACGAAATTGTCCAAGCTGAAATTGGCGGAGGACCGGCGGAAGCCGGCGAATCGCCGGCCGGAATAGAAGTCAAAAAAGCGTCGAAATCGCGCCGTGCACGGGCACC
>WNGK01011869.1_pt1 | contig 13784 bp, 11 predicted proteins | sample 5400601 | NCBI WGS metagenome assembly WNGK01 (sample SAMN13153376, study PRJNA577476) | soil metagenome | isolation source: 60 cm soil or saprolite under Garry oak tree replicate 1 | place: USA:California | collected 2016-06-15 | reverse complement strand
AGGACTACCTGCAGGCGAACAACGACAACCCCAGGCCGTTCACCTGGACAGCAACCGCCGAGCAGATCCTGGAGAAGGTCCGCCGCGGCAGGGTGACCCTCGAGCGAATCACCACTTAAAAGCGAGACACTACACTAGCGATAGGCGTGACCCAGCCTGTTCGCGCGGGGATCGGGGGATGGGTGTCCATGCGGGAACACTTGCTCTATATCGGAGCGGACTGGCGGCCCGGCGCCGGCGGCACCGCGGACGCGGTCAGCCCGTCGACGGGCGAGCGGTTCGCCACGGTCGCGCTCGGCGATGCCGCCGACGCCGATGCGGCCGTCCGCGCGGCGGCCGCTGCCTTCCCCGGCTGGTCAGCCCGGTCCGCGTTCGACCGCGCTGCCGCCTTCGAGCGGATCGTCGCCGGCATCTCGGCCAGGCGCGACGACCTGGCCAGGGCGCTCACCGAGGACCAGGGCAAGCCGCTGGTCGCCGAGGCCTACGACGAGGTCGACGAGCTCGCCGCGTACTTCACGATGGCCGCGCAGGACGCCATCCGGGTGGCGGGGGCACTGCCCGCATCGACCTCGGCCGACCGCCGGGTGCTGGCCGCGCGGGTCCCGCTCGGCGTGGTCGGCGTCGTCAGCCCGTGGAACTGGCCGTACACGATGGGCGCGGAGATCTTCGCGCCCGCACTCGCCGCCGGCAACACCGTCGTCTGGGTGCCGGCGCCGACGACGACGGCCTGTTGCGCCCTGCTGGCAGAGGTCATCGCGCAGGCGAGTCTCCCGGCGGGTGTGTTCAACCTCGTCTCTGGGCCAGGCCCGATCGTCGGTGACGCCGTCGTCGGGCACCCGCTGGTGGCCGGCGTGGGGTTCGTGGGCTCGGTGGAAACCGGCGGCAAGGTAGCCGCCCGGGCGGCGGGCAAGACGCAGCTACTCGAGCTCGGCGGCAACGGTCCGATGGTGATACTCGGCGATGCCGACCTTGACCTCGCGGCCGACGCCGCTCTCGAGGCGGCCTACCTGTGCGCCGGGCAGAGCTGCACGGCAGGCGAGCGGTTCCTCGTGGAGGCGGGCGTGCGGGCCGAGTTCACCGAGCGGGTGGTCGAGGCCACGAAGGCGCGGGTGCGGCTGGGCGACCCGTTTGATGCCGAGACGACGATGGGGCCGCTGAACAACGAGGCGACGGCGGCCAAGTTCGACCGGCACGTCGCCGGGGCGGTCGCCGGCGGGGCGCGGGTCTGCTGCGGCGGGCGTCGAGCGGCCGGGTTCGCCACGGACCTGTTCGCCGAGCCGACCGTGCTGGACGGCGTGACGCCGGGGATGGCGATCGAGCGCGAGGAGACGTTCGGGCCGGTCGTGCCCATCGTCGAGGTCGCCTCGGCGGCCCAGGCACTGGAGCTGACCAACGCGTCGCCATTCGGGCTGACGACGGCCGTGTTCACCGAGGACCTGGAACGCGGGCTGGCCTTCGCGGAGCGGGCGCGGGCCGGCTGGGTCAACATCAACTCCTCGACCAACCTGTGGGAGTCCCATCTGCCGTTCGGCGGCCGGGCCGGCAGCGTCAGCGGCCGGGGCCGGGTCGGCGGGCGTTACCCGATGGAGACGTTCACCGAGCCCAAGACGATCGTCTACCCGGCACCGAGACTCAGCGGCTAGATCAACGACGACAGCGCACCAGATGACAGCGCAGCAGATGACAGCTCAACGGAGAGTGAGGTCAGCAACCATGCCGATGCCCAACGCACTGGAGATCGCCCGCGCGGCGACGCTGAAGCCGATCGCCGACATCGCCGAGGACATCGGGCTGCCGCCGTGGCTGGTCCAGCCGTACGGCGAGCACGTGGCGAAGATCGACCTGAAGGCGATCGAGGAACTCGCCGCCCAGCCGACAGCCAGGTACGTGGTGGTCACCGCGGTCACCCCGACCCCGCTCGGCGAGGGCAAGACCACCACGACCGTCGGCCTCGGCCAGGCGATGCGGCACATCGGCAAGCGCGCCACGATCGCGCTCAGGCAGGCCTCGATGGGCCCGACGTTCGGGATCAAGGGCGGCGCGGCCGGGGGCGGGTACAGCCAGGTGGTGCCGTTCGAGACGCTGAACCTGCACCTTACCGGCGACATGCACGCGGTGACCGCCGCGCACAACATGCTCTCGGCGATGCTCGACAGCCACCTGCACCAGGGCAACAAGCTCGGCATCGACCAGCACAACATCACCTGGAAGCGGGTGCTCGACGTCAACGACCGGGCGCTGCGCAACATCGTGATCGGCCTCGGCGCGGCGGCGGACGGCGTCCCCAGGCAGACCGGCTTCGACATCACCGCGGCCTCGGAGGCGATGGCGGTGCTGGCCCTGTCGACGTCGCTGCACGACATGCGGGCCAGGCTCGGCCGGATCGTCGTCGGCTACACGGCGAAGGGCGAGCCGGTCACCGCCGAGCAGCTCAAGGCGGCCGGCGCGATGACCGTGATCATGAAGGACGCGATCCGCCCGAACCTGCTGCAGACGCTGGAGAACACCCCCGTCCTCGTGCACGCCGGCCCGTTCGGCAACATCGCGCACGGGAACTCCTCGGTGGTCGCGGACCTGATCGGGATCCACAGCGGCGACTTCCTGATCACCGAGGCCGGCTTCGGGGCGGACATGGGCGCCGAGCGGTTCTTCAACATCAAGTGCCGGGTCTCCGGGCTGCGCCCCGACGCCGCGGTCGTGGTGACCACGGTGCGGGCGCTGAAGGCGCACTCAGGCAAGCACCGCATCGTGGCGGGCAGGCCGCTGCCCGAGGCCCTGCTGGCCGAGAACCCCGAGGAAGTGCACGTCGGCGGCGCGAACCTGCGCAAGCACATCGAGAATGTCAGGGCGCACGGCGTGACCCCGGTGGTGGCGATCAACTCGATGCCCGAGGACTTCGCCTCCGAGCACCAGGCGATCGCGGAGATCGCCGCGTCGATGGGCGTGCGTTCGGCGGTGTGCACGCACTTCGCGGACGGCGGCCGCGGCGCGGCGACGCTGGCCGAGGCGGTGGCTGAGGCGGCCGATGAGCCGACGGACTTCAGGTTCCTGTACCCGGCGGAGGCCTCGCTGCGGGAGAAGATCGAGACGATCGCGGGGCGGATCTACGGCGCCGACGGCGTGGACTACGCGCCGCTGGCCGCCAGGCAGCTCGACGGGTACGAGCGGAACGGGTTCGGCTCGCTGCCGGTCTGCATCGCCAAGACCCCGCTGTCGCTGTCCCACGACCCGTCGCTGAAGGGCGCCCCGACCGGCTGGCGGCTGCCGGTCCGCGAGGTCCGCGCCTCGGTCGGCGCCGGGTTCGTCTACCCGATCTGCGGCGACATGCGGACCATGCCGGGACTGGCCTCCAACTCCGCCGCCGAGCGGATCGACATCGACGAGAATGGTGAGATCGTCGGGCTCTCCTGACCGGGCCGACAACCGGGCCGGCGACCGGGCCGGCGACTCCGCGGGCCCGGCGGTCCGCAGCAGCCGCGACGGCTACGCCGGGCTGCCCGTCGGCGCGTTCCTCGACGCACTGGCCGCCGGATCCGCCGCGCCGGCCGGCGGCTCGGCGGTGGCGCTGGTCCTGGCCCAGGCGGCCGCCCTGTGCGCCAAGACCGCGCGGCTGTCGGCGCGCCAGCTAACCGCCGAGCGGGCCGGCCCGCTGACAGCAGAGGCTGAACAGGTTCGCGCGCGGGCCGCTTCGCTCATCGACGACGACGCACGGGCCTACCGGGCCGTCCTCGAGCAGACCCGCCCCCGGGCCGGCGAGAGCGAAACGCCCGGCCAGAGCGGGCCGACCGGGCCCAGCGGGCACACCGAGCCCAGCGCGGCGGCCGGCGAGAGCGGATCGGCCGGCCAGAACCGGACCGCAGGCGAGAGCGGAACGGCCGGCCAGAACCGGACCGCAGGCGAGAGCGGAACGGCCGGCCAGAACCGGACCGCAGGCGAGAGCGGAGCGGCCGGGCGGCTCGTGGCCGCGCTGTCGGACGCGGCCGACGTGCCGCTGCGCATGGTCGAGCTTTCGGTTCCGGTGGCCAGGCTCGCCGCAACCCTGGCCGCCGGAGGTAATCCCGCGTTGCGCGGCGACGCCGTCGCGGCCGGCCTGCTGGCCCAGGCCAGCGCGCGCGCCGCCGCCGAACTGGTCACGATCAATCTGGCGGCCATGCCCGACGACCCGCGCCACGCCCGAGCCGCCGACCTGCTCGCCGCGATCGCCGAGGTGCTGGCCGGGCCCTTCGGCCACGCGACGTAACGCCGGGCGCCGTGCCACTGGCCAGGAACTGGCCTGGCCAGCCAGCCTCACACTCCGACGGCGGACAATTCCCACACCGAGGCCGCCGGGCCCGGTCGTCCGCGGGCGGTTTGGCCGGACCGCCCTCGCGGCTGGCCCCCCGCGCAGATCCCAGCGTGCGGGATTACCGCATCCGTTTCGGGCCGGTCTTCCGCCGGACCCGGAACGGCCCGCTGGTCGAGGTCGCGCAGATGTGAGTGAACCCCGGGAACGCGAACGTCTCCGGTCTCCCCTCGCCCCGGGCTGCCCGGTGCCGGGCGGCGTGCCGCCCAAACCCGGTCAGGCGGGTCTTGCCGGGGTGCAGCTCCAGGCCGAACTCCGCGAACCTGCCGCGAAGCTCCCCGGGGAACCGCCCGGCCGCCTCCCGGTGCCCGAACCCGGCGCTGAGGACAGGATGCGGCCGCGACATGGCCTGCCGCGGCCACCGCCCACCGCGACGTCACAAACCGCGCGACAGCTCCCCTATCTGCCCGGCGCCGCGCCGCCCGGCACGAACCCTGAGCGCCTGCCCGGCCCGCCGGAACATCGATGTGGCAGCGATGTTCATCTCAGCCCTCCGCCGCGAACATCGATGTGGCACCGCTGAAGTGCCCAGGCGAACATCGATGCCCCGGACTCACCTCTCGCGGCTCGATCCCCCGGCCCGCACGTGTCCTTGCCAGCGTTTCGCCACGCCCTCACCGGACGCCGGCGCCTGACCCGGGATCGCCGTAGGTTGCCAGCCCTCCGGCGCAGAACTCTTCCATCTCCTGCTCCATGCCGGTTTATCCCGGCGCATTCCCACGATCATGGACTACGAGGTGTGCGTTGACTGATTTCGCGGCGGCGGCGAGCTCGGGCAGTTCGATCACCGTCACGCCGCGGGCGGCCAGCCAGGTCGCGCCGCCGCCGGGTACGAACAGTGGCGGCTCGCGCCACGCGATGACGACCCGGCGCAGCCCGGCGGCGGCGATCAGCGCCGCGCAGGATGCGGGCCGCGACTTCCGGCGCAGGCAAGGCTCGAGCGAGCTGTAGAGCGTCGCCCCGGACAGCAAGGCGGCTGCGGCCCGGTGCAGCGCGACCTCCTCGGCATGATCCTTGGGGCCGGTCTCGCGCGAGTAGCCCGTCGCTGTCACCTGGCCGGACGCGGCGACCAGGATGGCGCCGACCGAGAAGGCCGAGTCCGACGGCGGGCAGCGCCTGGACAGGTCGATCGCGACCGCCAGCCAGTGCCGGTCCGCGTCAGGATCGCCGTGCGGCGTGCCTGGATCACGGTCCGGCTCAGCCATCGGCACCCCTCGATACCCCGGCGGGTCAACCTACCCAACGGTATCTCCCGCCGGCCAGGCAGTGATTTACTGGCACACAACGACCCGTGCAGCCGCGTGAAGGATGGTGCGTGAGGCGATGGTAGCGACAGCGCGCAGGCCCGCCCAGTCCGGCCTGGTGAAGACCTTCGACTCGCTGAACCCGGCGACGGACGAGCCGGTCGGCACCTTCCCGGTGTTCGGCGAGGACGAGGTCAACGAGACCGTGGCCAGGGCGCGCGAGGCGGCCGCCTGGTGGTCGGCGCTCGGCTGGAAGGACCGCCAGACCAAGCTGCTGGCCTGGAAGTCCTATCTGACCAGGTACATCATGCGGCTTGCGGAGGTCGTCCACGCGGAGACGGGCAAGCCCGCCGCGGACGCCCAGCTCGAGATCATGCTGGCGATCGTGCACATCGACTGGGCCGCCAAGCACGCCCGCAAGGTGCTGAGCCCGCAGAAGGTGCGCAGCGGCCTGGTGGCGTTCAACCACGCGTCCACCGTGCAGTACCACCCGCTCGGCGTGGTCGGCGTGATCGGGCCGTGGAACTACCCTGTGTTCACCCCGATCGGCTCGATCGCCTATGCGCTGGCGGCCGGCAACGCGGTCGTGTACAAGCCGAGCGAGTTCACCCCGGCCGTGAGCGGCTGGCTGGTCAGCTCCTTCGCCGAGGTCGTGCCCGAGCACCCGGTGCTGCAACTAGTCACCGGCTTCGGCGAGACCGGCGGCTACCTCGCGCGCAGCGGGGTCGACAAGATCGCGTTCACCGGCTCGACGAAGACGGCCAAGAAGGTCATGGCCGCGTGCGCGGAGAACCTCACCCCGATGGTCGCCGAGTGCGGCGGCAAGGACGCCATGCTGGTCGCGGCCGACGCCAACCTGGACGCCGCCGCGGACGCCGCGGTCTGGGGCGCGCTGTCCAACGCCGGCCAGACCTGCGTCGGAGTGGAGCGGATCTACGTCGCGCAGACCGTGTACCACACGTTCATCGAGAAGCTGGCCGACCGGGTCAGCGAGCTCCGCCCGGGCGACGACCGGGAGGCGGACTACGGGCCGATGACGATGCCGAGCCAGCTCGAGGTGATCGAGCAGCACATCGCCGACGCGGTGGCCTGCGGCGGCCGCGCCGTCGTAGGCGGGCTGGGCAGCATCCGCAAGCCCTACGTCGGCCCGGTGATCCTCGCCGACGTGCCGGAAACCAGCAGCGCGGTGACCGACGAGACCTTCGGCCCGACGATGACGGTCAGGCCGGTCGCCGACCTCGCCGAGGGCGTGCGGCTGGCGAACGCGAGCCGGTACGGGCTCGGCGGCAGCGTGTACACCAAGAACAGGCGGGCGGGCATGCGCGCGGCCAGGGCGCTGCGCACCGGCATGGTGTCGGTCAACTCGGCCCTGACCGTGCTGAGCGTGGCCGCGCTGCCGTTCGGCGGGGTGGGCGAGTCCGGGTTCGGGCGGATTCACGGTGCCGACGGGCTCCGCGAGTTCTCCCGGTCGCAGTCGATCACCAGGCAGCGGATGAAGCCGATGGCGAACCTGACCTCGTTCACCAGGACCGACAAGGACATGAAGTCGATCATGACGCTGGTCACGATGCTGCACGGCAAGCGATACAAGTAGCGCACCGGCGGCCGTGCCGGCCGCGAGATCGGATGGATCCCGGGTTTGATCCGGCTCTCCCCGGATGGAATCCCGGATTGATCGCGCATTCGTGGGAGGAATCTGGCCCCGGGCTGCCCCGGGAAGGCCGATTCCGCACCGGACCGCGGCTGACCGGGGAGCGCGAGTCAGCGCTGGAGCGCGCTGATCGGGGTGACCCGGCTGGCGCGCCAGGCCGGGTACAGGCCAGCGAGGAGGCCGGCGACGGCGCCCGCGGCCGGGGCGGCCAGCAGCAGTCTCGGGTCAAGCACCGGCGCCCAGCCGTGGCTCGCGCAGACGGCCGAGATGATCAGCACGCCCGTGCTGGTGCCGATCAGCCCGCCGATCGCACCGGTCAGGACCGCCTCGGACACGACCATCACCGCGATGTGCCTGGGCGCCGCGCCGACCGACCGGCGCAGGCCGATCTCCGCGCGGCGCTGGATGACCGACAGCAGCGTGGTGTTCGCGATCGCGATCACGCCGACGCCCAGCGCGATCAGCGCGATCGCCAGCAGCAGCGAGGTCAGCGACGAGCTCACCGACTGGCGCAGCGCCGTCGGGTCCTGCGGGACCGACGCGGCGACCAGGCTCGGGTGCAGCGGGTCGATGGCATACGGACCCTGACGGCCGATCAGCTGGGCCCCGCCGGGGGTGGTCCTGACCATGATCTGGCGGTTGATGTCCGCGCCGAAACGCCCGGCGACCGCTTCGGCGGCTCCAGGCGGGATGATCAGGCCGAGCAAGGCATCGGGGTCCAGCGGCGCCCGCTTCACGATGCCGACAACCGTGAAGGCCTCGGGCCCGATGAAGACGACCGGCGTCTCGCCGACTCCGCTGATCCCGAGCTGGCGGGCGGCCGTCGCGCCGAGCAGCGCCACCTGGTTGCCGCGGTGGTCCATCCCGGCGTCGTACAGCCGTCCGGCGGACACCACGGCGCCGATCGTGGCCAGCCCGCCGGCCGAGGCCGCGGTGATCGGCAGCCCGATCTGCGGCTGCCCGGGCTGCGGCACGGTCCTGCCCACCTGGTACAGGTGCCCGCCGCTGCCGAGTTCCCAGACCAGGCCGGCCCGCACGACGCCGTTCAGCCGGTCGAGCGGCTTTTCCGCCTTGTCGGTCAGGTCCGGCGGCGACAGGTAGCGGTGGCCATTCGAGAACGTGACGATGGTCGCCCGCAGTGCGTCGAAGGTCCCCGACACGGCCCCTGCCGCCGAGTTCGACAGCCCGATCGTCGCGATCGCGGTGCCGACCGCCAGCACCGTGCCCATCGACGTCAGCACGGTCCGCAGCGGGGCCCTGGTCACCGCGAGCAGCGCGTCGCGCGCCGTGTCCCGCGCGGTCAGGCGGCTGCGCGGCACGCCGATCCTGGTCAGCGCCTCTGTGCTGGCCCGGCGGCCGGCGAGCCGGCCCCGCAGGCCCCTGCGCCACGGACGTGAGCGCCGCGACCCAGACCGCCGGCGCCCAGGCCGCCGCCCTGGCCCCCCGTGCCCCCCGAGCCCCCCGAGCCCGCCGAGTCCCCCGAGCCTCCCGAGCCCCCCGGGCCGCCCGGTCACTGGCTCACCGGGTCGCGCTCGGTGATCACGCCGTCGTCGATGTCCAGGCACCGGGGCATCGAGCTGGCGATCTGCAGGTCGTGGGTCACCATGATCACTGTCAGCCCCTCGGCCACCAGGCCGGCCAGCAGGTCCGTCACGAGCTCGGCGTTCCGCCGGTCCAGGTTCCCGGTCGGCTCGTCGCAGAGCAGCACCCGGGGCCGCTGGGCCAGCGCCCGAGCGATCGCGACGCGCTGCTTCTCACCGCCCGACAGCGTCCCCGGCATGGCCGCCAGCCGGGGTCCGAGCCCGACCCGCTCCAGCGCGTCGCACGCGGCCTCCCGGCGCTGCCGGGCGCCCATCCCCCGGTACAGCAGGCCGAGCTCCGCGTTCTCCGCCGCGGTACGGTCGGCCAGCAGGTGGAAGGTCTGGAACACGAACCCGAACTCCCGCGAACGCAGCGCGGTCATGCCCGATTCGGACAGCAGCGAGGTGTCCACGCCGCGGACCAGGTACCGGCCCTGCGTCGGGCGGTCGAGCAGCCCGAGCACGTTCAGCAGCGTCGACTTGCCCGACCCCGAGCGGCCGGCCACCGCGACCATCTCCCCCGCGGCGAAGCTCAGCGACACCGGCCGCAGCGCCCGAACCGGCACCGGCCCTGGATAGGTCACGGCCGCGTCGACGAGCTCCATCTCCCACTGTGCTGCCACGGCGTCAGCCCCGCTGCTTCCCCGCGCCGATGCCCAGGACGACGAGCTGGCCGGCTCGCAGCCCGCCCGGCCGGACCGGCGTGACCGCCTGCAGCCCGCCGCTGGACACCCCGAGCCGGACCGGCACGGCCCTGGTCTGCCCTCCCCCGGTGGCGAGCGTCACGTACGTCTGGCCGGAGCCGGCCGTGCCGACCGCGGCCACCGGCACGATGAAGCTCCGTACCCGCGAGGCCGTCAGGGTCACCTGGACGTTCTGGCCGACGACGCTGCCTGGCACCCGGCCGCTGGGAACCAGAGCGATGCGCGGGCCGCGCACCGACGAGATGCGCACGCCGAACCGCGACCCGGACACGTCCGAGATCGCCGTCCCGGTCATCCCCGCCCGGAGCAGGCGCGCCTGGGGTCCGGGAGCGAACCCGCTCAGCGTCACCTTGCCCGATCCGAGCTGCACCGCAGCGCTCGAGTTCCCCGAGCTCCGGCCGGGCCCGCCACCCGAGCTCGAGCTGGAGCCGACGGAGGCGCCCAGCTTGCCCACGGAGAGCACCCGCGCCGGCAGGTGCGGGACGAACACCACCTCGCCCATCGGGATCTGGGCACCCGTAGTCTTCTTCGCGTGCGCGAGCGCCCGCCTGGCCGTCGAGAGCTGCTGCTGCGCCTGCGTCACCGCGGCCTGGTCGGCCGCCAGCTTGGACACCGGCGCCTTCGAGTTCTCGTCGGCCGTCAGCGTGGCCTGCGCCGCCGCAAGCGCCTGCTGCGCGGTCTTGACCTGGTTCGACGCCTGCCGCACCGCGCCCGGGGATCCCGCGTAGGACGGCGTCACGCCGTTGGCCCTGTACAAAGCCTTCACCGCGGCCGCGGTTCCTGGGCCGTACACCCCGGAGGCGTCAAAGCCGGTCCCGAACCCCGCCGCCGCGAGCCCGGCCTGCAGCTCCTTGACGTCCGCCCCGTGGATCCCCGGGACCATCACGCGGAAGACCGGGATCACGCCGGCGAACAAGAACACCGGCCGTTCCGCCACCGTCACGAGCAACTGGCCCTGCCCGACCCGCTGCCCGGGCGCCACGCCGACGGACGTGATCACGGCCAGCGAGCCGCCGAGGTCACTCGGCGGGCCCACCTGCACCGGGTTCCCGTTGCTCACGTTGGCCCGGAAGTTGACCGGCACGGCCAGGACGCCGTACTTGACCCGCGCGGTGATCAGGGATGCCTTGGGAGCCTTCGCGTTCGCCGCGACCTGCGCCGGCGAGATGAATCCCCTGGCCACCACGCCGGCGCCCACGCCGAGCAGCAGCGCGAGTACCACCAGCACCGGCAGCGCGCGCGAGCGCCGCTCCGGCGAGCCCGGCAGCCTCCCGCCCCGCCACCAGGCCGGCCTGGCTACTTCGATGTCGTCCAGGCTGGCGGTATCGTCGTCCGCCGCCGGCTGGTCGGGCAGCCACGACTCCAGGTCGCTGTTACTCATGAGCGCCACCATCGCAATCGCGGCACGAGCCACAAGACGTTAGACACGAATCAGGCGCGCGGCGCCGAAAGTACCTTATAGATCGGTGGCTGCTCTTAGAACTATTAATGACGAAATTATGTTAGCGGTACTCCTGCTCCGTCATGCGCTCAAGCGTGGACACGGTTTGTGCCGCCGTTTTCTCCAGCGCGACCACCTGCCCGAAGTGCTGCTGCACGAAGGTTTGCTGCAGGCCAGGCAGCGACCGCTGCAGCAGCGACACCAGCGGGGTCCCGCAACCGATGAAGACCTTCGACCAGTGCGCGTCCAGTTCCCGGCGCGGCTGAGCGGCGGGCTGCGGACCGCCGGGACGGCTGGAGAACTCGAAGCGGTTGATTTTCTGCTGCAGCCAGTTGATGAACTGATTGAGCGACTCCGACGCGGTGCGCGGCGCGCCCGCGTGCGTCACGCAGCCTCCGAAGGTCTTGGTGGCCGCGCGGACCCGCCTGGAGTTCAGCAGGCGCACCTCCTGCGCGTGCCACTGCCGCTGCAGCGCGAAGCCCCGCCGGTCGAGCGTGCGGACCGGCCGCAGGGACGCCGACCAGCAGTGCCACTGGTCGGCCTGGACGGCCCGCCGCTCGGCGGACGAGATGGCCGAGTAATCGGGCGGTATTGCCCTGATGTAGACCGGGGCAAGCATCCCCGAGCGCGCGACCGATCGCAGGTCGACCAGCCCCACGGAGGCATCCTGGTTCAGCGTGTAACCGTTTATCGCCTGCAGCGGCATGAGGTTGAGATTGCCGAAGGCGAACGCCTGGGCCTGGGGCCCGAAGCCGTAACCCTTGATGCAGGCCTCAAACAGCTCGCGCTGCAGCGTGCTGATGGTCTGCTGGAAGTCGGTCCCGTCCGCGATCTGCGCTATGGTCGCCGGGATGTACTCGCCGGTCACGCCGGCGGCCGTCTGACCCAGGGCCGACCGGCTGCCCGGGCCCGCCGCCGCTGGCCCGCATCCGGCCAGCACCAGGCAGGCAAGGGCGATCGCGAGCACGAGCGCTCCCGGTCGGCCCGCGTTCACGGCTGCGTGCACCTTCTCTCGCCCGGCGGCGTTAGCGCGGCGGCGTGAGCCCGGCGGCTACCTCGCGGCGGCCAGGACCAGGTCGGCGGGCTCGACGGCGGCGAGCGGCGCCCGTCCGGAGATCATGTCCGCCGCCCGCTCGGCGACCGCGATCGTCGGCGCGTTGGTGTTGCCGCGCGGCACCGTCGGCATCACCGACGCGTCGACCACGCGAAGTCCCTCCACGCCCCTGACCCGCAGCTCGGTGTCGACCACGCCCGCCAGCCTGCTCGCGTCCACCCGGGCGTCGCCGCTCATCGAGCAGGTGCCGACCGGGTGGTAGATGGTGGTCACGTCGCGCCGCACGAAGTCACCGATGTCGGCGTCCGTGCGCAGGCCGGCTCCCGGCGCCTCCTCGGCCGCGCACATCTTGCGCATCGGCTTCCTTCCGGCGATGTCCCTGACCATCACCACCGCCTTGACCAGCGCCTCCAGGTCGGCGGGATCGGCCAGGTAGCCAGGGTCGATCAGCGGCTTGTGCCTCGGGTCGGCGCTGCGCAGCATGATCCGGCCGCGACTGCGCACGTCGACCAGCGTGACGAGGACGGACATGCCGCGGTCGGCCGGGTCGGCGAGGCCGCCGTTGCGGAACGGCACCGGCAGCACGTGCCACTGGATGTCGGGGGCGGGCAGGCCGCTGTCGGTCCGCGCGAAGCCGCCCGACTGGGCCACGTTGGTCGTGAACGGGCCCGAGTGGGTGAGCTGCCAGCGGAGCAGGTTCTTAGTGCCGGCCAGCTCGGCCAGGCCGCGGACCTTCGGCGTCGACCAGATCGCGGACACGATCGGGTGGTCGGACAGGTTGGCACCCACGCCCGGACTGTCGGCGACCACGCGGATGCCGTGCTCGCGCAGATGGTCGGCGGGCCCGATGCCGGACAGCATCAGCAACTGCGGGCTGTTGACCGCCCCGCCGGACAGGATGACCTCTGCCTCCGCCCGCGCGACGTGCTCGGCTCCCCGGTGCAGGTACCTGACCCCGACCGCGCGGCCGCCCTCGACCACGACCGACGTGGCCAGGGCGTCGGTCTGCACGGTCAGGTTCGGCCGGCCATCGGCCGGATGCAGGTAGGCGTCGGCCGCCGACCAGCGCCTGCCGTCCTTCTGGGTCACCTGGTAGAAGCCGACCCCGTCCTGGCTCTGGCCGTTGAAGTCGGGGTTCGCCACCGCACCCGCGTTCACCGCCGACTCGACGAACGCGGCGGTGGAAGCCGACTTGAACTTCGGGTCGGCGACCGACAGCGGGCCGGATCCGCCATGGTAGGCCGACGGGCCGCGCGAGTTTTGTTCCGCCCTGATGAAGTAGGGAAGTATGTCGTTGTAGCCCCAGCCGTCACAGCCGTACTCGTCGCGCCAGGTGTTGTAGTCGTACTTGTTGCCGCGGATGTAGATCATCGCGTTGATCGACGACGAGCCGCCGATGACCCGGCCGCGCGGCCAGTAGACCGACTGGCCGGCCGCCTTGTCCTGCGGCACGGTGCGGAAACCCCAGTCGTAGCCGCTCTGGAACAGCAGGTTCAGCGCCGCCGGGATGTGGATCTCGTCGGCGGTGTCTGGCGGGCCCGCCTCGAGCAGCAGGACGCTCACGGCCGGGTTCTCCGTCAGCCGAGCCGCCAGCACACACCCGGCGCTGCCTGCGCCAGCGATCACGTAGTCGTACACGGCAACTCCCCGGCCCAAAAATCCGTACTTACGAACAAACCCTACTAGTTCGCATAGCGAGCGCCAGACTTTCGCCGGAGCAACCAGACGCGCTCCCGGCTCGACCGGCCGAGAGCGCGCATGGGGACCG
>WNGK01005242.1_pt1 | contig 13787 bp, 9 predicted proteins | sample 5400601 | NCBI WGS metagenome assembly WNGK01 (sample SAMN13153376, study PRJNA577476) | soil metagenome | isolation source: 60 cm soil or saprolite under Garry oak tree replicate 1 | place: USA:California | collected 2016-06-15 | reverse complement strand
TCGGAGTCCTCGACCTCGAAACCACCTTCGACGGATGCCGATTCTCAATCGGCGTCCGAAACTCCAACGACAAGTCCATGAGGCTTGCCCTCACCGTGGGTTACAGGGTGCTGGTGTGCGACAACATGGCGTTCCATGGCGATTTCACGCCTGTGCTCGCCAAGCACACCAAGCACCTGAGCCTTGTGGACATTCTCTCAGTTGGAGTGGACCGCATGCAGCGGAACTTCGAGCCGATGAGGAAACAAGTAGACGCGTGGAAGGGGACGCGCCTGCCGGACGACACAGCGAAACTGGTCATCTACCGGGCATTCGTGGAAGGCAAGCTTGACGCCCCGAAACACTTGGCCCGGCGCGTTCACGACGCATATTTCGACCCTCGGGTCGAGGAGTTCGCTCCGAGAACAGTGTGGAGCTTGTCCAACGCGTTCACAAGCGCGTTCAAGGACCTCGACCCGATACCTCAGTTCAGGACAACCGCGAAGCTCGCGTCGTTTCTCGAACTCGCCGCAGCCTCCTCCAATTGATCGCATCAAGACCGTTCGATTGCTGTGAGCAGGGGCAACGGAGGCAGCCTTTGGACTGCCTCCCAACCTCCTCTGGGCTATGGGCGATGACATTTGAATACCCGATTTAGGCATGGAGTTGTCTTAACCGCCGCGCCTGTCTCTTCCAGCCAGATTGGTCTTCGGGGAAAACGCACTCGCCAAGTTCGTTCTTTTTGAACCTCGATCAATAGCGAGCGCCAGCTCACGAACAGGCAATCGGGAGGATATCCATGAAGTGTGCCATCTGCGGTCAACCGATCGAAGAAGGACGCAGGCAAGGTCAGCCGCCACTGCTAGCGAAATATTGCTTGAAGTGCCGGGCGGAGCGGCGGCGCCATGCAAGAGTAAAGTACACCTGGCTGCCGGAATACGACGCCTACCTCAAAGCGCATTACTTCGGAGGGCTGAATCGTCGCTTTCAAGTCCTCACCCGGATGGTTCGCATGACCGGATTGCCGCGCTGGTACATCAAGCGGCACGCCGCACGGTTGGGCCTGACGATGAAAATGGAGCGGCGGCCTTGGACGCAGGCGGAGTTGGGGCGGCTTGAGAATCTAGTGGGTCGTGTGTCGTCAGCAACAATCGCGAAACGATTGCGCCGTCCAGAAAGCTCCGTCGTCAACAAGTTGAAGCGATTGGGCACCTCCCGACGCGTTCGAGACGGCTACACGATGCGGGAACTTGAACTGTGCCTGGGGGAGGACCACCACAAGATTGCCGGGTGGATCACGAACGGCTGGCTGCAGGATCGCCTGCAGGGCACACACCGGCACAATGGCAATGGCAACGATATCCATCGCATCCGTGAACAGGACATCCTCGACTTCATCAGGAACCATCCGCAGGAAATCAACCTCGGCAAAGTGGACCAGACGTGGTTCTTAGACCTTGTGCTGCTGAAAGGAAGGGAAGTACGTGAGGCGACGTTTCCTCGAAGCACTGATGCTGAAGAGGACGACGGTACAGCAAGTCAATTGGAGAGGAGTTAGCGCTGCCTTTCAAGAAATCGTCGGCCCTAGCTGGGCTCGCACTCGACTGGAACTCCAGCATAAGATGGTTTGCACATGCCCGCTCCCAAGATCATTCATGTGGACATGGACGCGTTTTATGCGTCCGTGGAGCAGCGGGATGATCCGCAACTCCGAGGCAAGCCCGTCATCGTGGCATGGCGTGGGAATCGCTCCGTAGTGTGCGCTGCTTCGTATGAAGCGCGAAAGTTCGGCGTGCGTTCTGCCATGCCGACCAGTCGAGCGGAGCGCCTTTGCCCTAACGCGGTGTTTCTGCCACCGGACTTCCCGCGCTATCGAGCGGTCTCCCGCCAGGTGCGCGAAATCTTCCAACGCCACACTGACTTGATTGAACCGTTGTCCCTCGACGAAGCCTATCTCGACGTTTCGGAGAACAAGGCTGGCTTGCCTACCGCGACGCAAGTGGCACGCACGATCCGTGAACAGATCCGCTCAGAATTGAGCTTGACGGCATCGGCAGGAGTAGCGCCGAACAAATTCCTCGCGAAGATTGCTTCGGACTGGAAAAAACCGGATGGGCTCTTTGTCATACAACCGGAGGAAGTAGATTCATTTTTGTTACCGCTGCCCGTGGACCGTCTACCCGGAGTAGGCAAAGTCACGGAAGAAAAGCTGAAGGGCCTCACCGTACAAACAATCGCGGACCTGCGGCGAATGGATTTGGCGACACTCGAAGGCCGCTTCGGCCGCCATGGCGTGCGTCTTTATGAGCTGGCCCGGGGCATCGACGAGAGCGAAGTTGTCCCCGACAGGCCAACCCAATCTATATCCGCCGAGGACACCTTTGAACAGGATGTCTTGCTGGCTGAGATGGAGCCGATGATCCGAAAACTTGCGGCGCACACTTGGGCTGCCTCGCGCACGGGATCACGAATTGCGCGCACCGTTGTACTGAAACTGAAAACCAGCGAATTCAAGATTCTCACTCGCAGCCACACCCCAGATTCGCCACCTGCTTCTTGCGAGGAGCTGACAAATATCGCTCTGTCATTGCGGGAACGTGTCGGCCTCAGCCCGCAGCAGCGGTTTCGCCTCGTTGGCGTGGGCCTGGGCAACTTCTACGACCCTGAAGATGCGTCCGCTCAATCGGCTCTTTTTGCCTAACAAGTTTTATTTCCCAAATCCACCCCGTTCCGTCAGGTAGCTTCGATACCGCTAGACATTCCATAGGCTCGATGAATCTGGCTTCCCTTTGCACGAGAGAATCGATCTTTTTGGCGCCTGGTCTTTCCATCGTTCCCGTTCAAGCGATGATAGACTCCAGCATAACCTGATGCTTCTCGAAGATGAATCTCTCCCGGCCTTCGAGCCGATTCTAAGTCGCCTTTACGAGCTTGCCCTCCGAAACGGGTTCGCGGCGATGGAGAAGGAAAGATTTGGTTACGGGGATTTCGTGGGCAACGCGTCAGTCAGACGCAAATTTTTGCAAGCTTGTCATTACGGATACGATTTGGCGCAGCGGCAGATTGCGGGTCTCGTCATAGACATGGAGAAGGACGCGAGACTGCTGACTGAGGAGCTGAAGCAGCATCGCCGCGATAGGAATAAAGTCGATGCAAAGAACACCGTCAGTCGCATTCAGATCATTAGAAATCGCCAACTAACGTTGCGGCGGCTTGTTGACTCCATACTTTTCACAATTGTCGCACATGAGAATTGGCTGTTCCGTCGCTTCACGATTGATATGCAGGTTCATGGCATCGATCCAGATGTACTTACTCGGACAGTTCAAACAGCCGTGGAGCGTAATCGTGATGACCGCATGAAGTTCAGTCTCGTTTCCGATCTATCGACCGTCGTGCAAATAGGGGACCTAGTAGAAATCGACGTGACTTCTGAAAAACAACGAAAGTGGAGGGTGATCGAATTAAAGGAGGGGAAGGTCAACGAAAAGCTGGCAGGCTTAATCGATCAAGAAAAACCAGAGAATAAGACCGATCTACCTGAAAAGCTTAAGACCACACTCCCCGATAAAGCAGTAAGGCAGGCGCGCCGAATGATAAAGCAGGGCCGTCGGATGGACGAACTAACACGCATAGTCGAGACTGATCGCGGCCTCGATCCGCAAACTGAAACCGAAACAATTATGACCTCGGACACCCTCTCGCTTGACAGCTATGAGGGCGAAATTGAGCAAGTCTATAAACGAACCAAGGAGAAAGGAACCGGTGCGTTGGAGATCAGTGGTTGCCTGAGAATCTTTGGGATTCGGCATGACCAGGCAAAAGGGCACGGACGAGGCATGGCAGCCCACCAATTCTTTCACATGGCAAATCGCAAGGCTCCCTGTGCCTTGTCTGGTGAAGGCACTGAGGCAAGTCGGCTGGAGGAACATCGGAATGTGAAAGCGGTGCCGTACTTCGTAAACCTGACTGACTATAGCCTGAATGTGCCCATAGCCGATCCCATCTTCGTCTGGCGTGATCGCAACATGGTTTTTGACCTCGTGATGGGACGGGTACAGATTTTTGTGCAATTTGACTTTGAGGCGTTCTTTCGACTCGCGCACGACCACCGTATTAAAATCAGGTGGATCAGAGGCAAAGAGGCGGAGGAGATCAAGAAATTCTCCATGCGTTTGCCCGGCACAGACGCCTGGGGCGTTCTTGCCGAGCTTCCGAGCGGTGAGCGCATGACTCTAGTAGGAGGATTCCTGGGCCGACCCTTCACTAACTGCGTTCCCCCAAAACAACTGATCCAGATGATTAAAGATTGGCCGGAGCAACTTGCTAAAAGCGATCCTGATAAGAAGTTGGAATCTCCGCTCTAAAAACATTGCTCACTTCGCAAGCGCCCGGCCACGAACAGGCGCCTACCTGCCGCATATGCGGCGATTCTACCCGCGCGATCATACGCTCTATCGCTCACCGACAGTCCCTACTTCTAACTAGCCGGGAACGCTCGCGCCTATTCCAAATCTCGCCAAGACCTTCAGAGCCGCGGAATGCGGATCGTCATCTACGACGAGCGCATGCTCGTTGCCCGGTAGGAACTCCGGCGGATCAGGGTCGCTGGTTCTGCCCACCATCACCATACACGAGAGCTTCTGCGCCGCGGAGAATTTCGCGGCGCTCGCTGCCGCTCCTTCGAGCCACTTGTCGCCAGTCCGAACTTCTTCGCACGCGATGACTCCATACCGATGGTCTCCAACCGCAAACACAAATTTGCAGTCGAATATGGCGTTCGAGCAAAACTTTGAAGAATCGTCCGTGCCTGGAGGTACTCCGAGGGCCTCACCTAAATCCACAAGGAGCTGCCACCAGAACCCGTCAGGGTAACCGAGGCAGGCAGCCTCGACATATCCCTGGCACATGGCGAGGCACTGCGCATTGACGGTACGCGCTAATCTTCTGGGCACAGTGTATTTTTCAAGCAAATGATGGAGTCCCGGCACGTACGCTCCGCTGATCACCGTCTTGTTGGGCAACCTCTGAAGGTCAATTCGCCGCATGACGCGCTCCGCCAGGACGTCCGAAAACGCAAGCAGGGAGCCAGTCAAGTTCTGCAGAAGGGACAGAAGGAAGGTCCCTAGACGCACTTTCTTGCCGGGAAGCATGATGTCCCAGTGAAATCGGCGCCCGTCGGTATAGATCCAGGAGTCCCCGCCGCGATGAACGAGTTTTGTCCGTACCGCATTAATCTGATCGAACCAGGCAAACTTGCTGGCGAGAAACTCGAAACCTGGGTTAACGCCACCCGGATGGCGAAGCGCCCACTGATTGAGCTTGTGAAAGCTCTCAAACGGCGTGCTTCGCTTCACTCCACGGACGGTCGATACCACGTCGGCCATGATGTCGGAGGCTGTTTGCAACATGACGAAGTACGCTTCCGAGTCGACGGACACCGCGACCAGTTCGTGCGGTCGACGCCGCAGCAGCACGACCCCCTCGTACCAGAGAAGCCGGCTCGCAAGCGTCGCGAGATTCAGAATGTCGTGCCCGAAAGAATCGGACAGTTCCTTCAAGTGTCCCGAAGGATCAGAGCTGTAGGCGAGCGCGTCTGTCAGGGGAAGGTAGTATTCAAAGCGAGAGAGCGGCTCCCTGCGAGGAAGCTCAATGGTGGTCCCAAGTGCGCGCATGATTCATATTCTCAGGATTCTCGAACTGGTACACTGGCCAAGAATAGTCATTCATCATGCAAATTTACATCGACGAAGCCGGCAATTTCGTGCCGCCAGCGAACGGCCAATCTCTTTACTCTCTCGTCCTGGCGCTAGTTGTCCCAACCGCGATCGAGAAGGACTTATTTAAGGAATTCTTGCGCTTGCGCGATAGCTGGCCCAACAACGCCGTCGAAATCAAAGGCAGCAAGTTGGATGAAGCCCAGGCCGCGCAACTGATTGAGCTGGTTTCTCGGTACGACGTGTTCGTGAAGTTCTTTGCCGCCGACGCGGCAACGCATGGCGACGCCGTCGTTGGCCCTTTCAAGGCCCGGCAAGCCGACGCCATCACGGCAAATTTGACGGCGGAGCACCATCCACCGATCGTCGCCCAGTTGCGCGGCCTTGCTGAAGCGATTCGCCGAATGCCGAATCAGCTCTTCGTGCAAGCCTTCCTCGTGATCGATTTGGTGTTGAAGGTCATCGAGGAAAGCACGCTTTACTACGTTCAACGAATGCCGGAGGAACTGGCAAGCATCGCGTGGATGATTGACCGGAAGGATCGCACCATCACGGAGATGGAGAACACGTGGACGACCATCATCCTCCCGATGAGCGAAAGCCACTTCGCGCACAATCCGCTCGTCACTCTGAAAGAAGCGGATTACTCCCATTTCGATGCGCGCTACGGAATCAATCCTAAAGACGAGGAGATGAAGCGTCACATCGAATGGACCCGGCAAGCCTACGGCATCCGTGATGCCGAGCGCCCTCCTGGCTTAAACGCGGGCCTGCTCCTAAGCGAGCAACGACAATTCGCCGACTCGGCGAGCAACCTGGGATTGCAACTCGCGGACATGCTCGCGACGATTCTCCGCCGCGCTCTCAATGACCGTCTCCGTCCCCATGCCTGGAAAGACTTCGGCCGCCTCCTCATTTTCGACAAATTGACTCCGTTCCTCCAGCTCGGCCCCCCCGACGCCCGCTCAGGCCGCCTGAGCGGCGCGCAAATCGAAAAAGTTTGGAAAGTCCTGAACACTGCCAACAAACCAATGCTGCTGAAGCCGAAACCGCGTCGCTAATCTTGGCTCTCAATTGCTAATGAAAATCATGGGACTGCGTTTCCGCTGCGCTCACCGAAATGGGTAGCACGCGTGAAGCCTTGATGGATACGGTGTTGTCCTGATTCTGCAGGACGCCTTCAACCCGAAGGAATTTCTCACGGTTGATCACCACGCGGTATTTCTCGTAAAGATCAGGATTCACAATCACATTCGAAATTCCTGTCTCGTCTTCCAGACTCAAAAAGACGAAGCCCTTCGCTGTTCCCGGACGCTGCCGAGCGATTACGCATCCGGCCACCCGCGTGTATTGCCCGTCCGGCACCCGAGGCAAATCACACGCTCGTTTTACTTGCAGCTTGGATAGAGCCTCCCGGCAATACGTCATCGGATGCGGCCCAGTGCTCATGCCCGATCCGTGAAAATCGGCAACAAGACGCTCTTCGTCCGTCATTTTACGCAGTGGCGACAATTCCGTCTGCTCCGGAATCGCGTCCAGCAACGGGCCGGCAGGCCGGGCCGCGCGTTCCACTTGCCACAGAGCAGTTCTTCGATGCATTTCCTTCCCAAGAAAGTTCAGCGCACCAATTTCGCTGAGCGTTACCAGCTCCGCCTTCTGTAGTTCCGGCACACGACGCACCAGATCTTCGATTCCCTCGAATGGATATTTCTGCCTCTCGGAGACAAGTTTTTCGGCAGTTGATTGCCGCAAACCACGAACGTAATGTAACCCAATCCGTAGGCACGGAACTTCCTTGCCTTCCTTATTTCTGCTTCTCTCAATCGTGCAGTTCCACTCCGACTGGAGCACGCCAATGGGTTTCACGCGCAAACCATGCAACTGCGCATCGTGCACGAGCACTGCCGGACTGTAAAAACCCATCGGCTGATTATTGAGCAATGCCGCAGTAAACGCCGCGAGATAATGAAATTTCAAATATGCGCTGGCATAGGCGATCAGTGCGAAGCTCGCCGCATGGGATTCCGGGAACCCGTAGCGCGCGAAGGATGTAATCTGCGTGATGATCTCTTCCTGTGTTTCGGGACTGAAGCCGTTTTGTGTCATGCCGCTCCGCAGCTTCGCTTCAATTTTGTGCATGCGTTCTTCCGAACGCTTGAAACCCATCGCTCGACGGAGTTCTTCCGCTTCGCCGCCTGTGAAGTTCGCCGCAATCATCGCCATACGGAGCAGTTGTTCCTGAAAGAGCGGCACACCCAGAGTTCGTTTCAGTACCGGTGCGAGCGAAGGATGAGCGTATGCGACGGCCTCCTTCCCCTGCCGTCGTCGCATGTAGGGGTGCATCATTTTTCCGACGATGGGGCCAGGCCGAATGATGGCGACTTGCACGACGAGATCGTAGAACTTAACCGGGGCATTGCGTGGCAGTGAGGCCATCTGTGCCCGGCTTTCCACCTGAAACATCCCGACCGTGTCCGCGCGTCGCAATGTTTCATACACGGGAGGATCGTCGGGAGGTAGCTGCGCCAAATCGATCGGCTCGCCGTAATGCTTGGGAATAAGTTCCAGGCAATCTTCGAGCACCGCCATCATACCGAGGCCCAGCAAATCCACTTTCACGATGCCCATGTCGGCGCAATCGTCCTTGTCCCATTGCACGACGACACGTCCCGGCATCGTCGCCGGTTCGAGCGGAACAACCGAATCAAGCTGGCCCTGACATACCACCATCCCGCCGGAATGCTGGCCCAAATGCCGCGGCAAATCCTGGATGCGTTCGCACAACTCCCAGTATTTTCGGACACGGGGATGATTCAGATCGAAGCCCACTTGCTGAAAATGATTTTCGAAGTTATCGGATGGACCGCGCCACTCGCCGCTATTCACCACGCTCGAAAGCTGGTCAAGGGTCTCCTGATCGAATCCAAGCGCTTTGCCCACTTCGCGCGCAGCGGAACGGTCCCGATAGGTGATGACGTTCGCCGTCATCGCCGCCCCGAGCTGGCCGTAGCGCTGATATACGTATTGAATGGCCTTCTCTCTCTGGTCTCCGCTCGGCAAGTCCAGATCGATATCCGGCCATTCGCCGCGTTCCTCCGAGAGAAATCGTTCGAAGAGCAATTCCATGCCGACCGGATCGACCGCCGTAATTCCCAGGGAATAACAAACCGCGCTGTTCGCGGCCGACCCCCGCCCCTGCACGAGGATTTTCTGTTCGCGGCAAAACCGAATGATGTCCCAGACGATCAGGAAGTAACCGGCAAGGCGCAGCTTTTCGATCAGCGCCAATTCCCGTTGCACCTGCCGCTCGGCGCGTTCGAACAATGCATCGTCTCGTTTCGCTGCATAGCGGTTTTGAAATCCTTCCTCGGTGCGCTTTCGGAGAAACGAATCCATCGTTTCTCCTTCCGGAACGGAATAACGCGGAAATTCGTAGCCAAGCTCAGCAAGTGTGTACCCGAGCCTTGCGGCAAGTTCACCAGTGTTGTGAATGGCCTGCGGAAGATCCGAAAACAGTTGAATCATCTCTTCGGTCGAACGGAGATGGCGCTCGTCGTTCCGTTCTAGAAGCCGGCCGGCCGTTTCGAGTTTGCAATGGTTTCGAATGCAGGTGAAGACGTCCAGAATTTGGCGGTCGGCGGCGCGCGCGTAACGCACACCATTGGTCGCGAGAAGGGGTAGGCCTAACGCTCCGGCAAGACGCACAGCCGCCTGGTTGCGGCGCTCTTCGACGGGATCACAATGCCGCTGCACTTCGACGTACACATTCTTTCTTCCGAAGAGAGCGGTCAGCTTTTCAATATTCTTTCGCGCTTCGTCGTAACCCCTGTTGGAAAGCGAAGCGGCCAGCATGCCTTCCTCTCCGCCAGTCAAACACACCAAACCTTCCGCGTGTTCCCCAATCTCCTCCACCGTGGCGGTTCCCGTTCCTTTTTCCCTTTCGCGCAACTTGTAGCGCGTCATGAGACGGCACAGATTTTGATACCCAGTCTGGTTTTCTACGAGCAAAGGCAGCCGAACCGGTCTTGGCGAGAAGGAATTGGGCATCCAGGACGGAAGGTTTGCCCGGTTTCCAAAACCTTCTACGGAAATCTCGGCTCCAACGTGCGCGCGAATGCCCACAGACTTTGCCGCCATGTGGAATCGGGGAGAACCGTACACACCATCACGATCGACCAAACCAATCGCAGGCAACTCCAGCTCCTTCGCGCGAGACACCAGGTCTTCCGGACGCGAAGCCCCTTCGAGAAAACTGAATGCGGACGCAGAATGCAGTTCGACGTAGTTCAATCGTAGATTCCTTCCACGAACCAGCGCTTCGCTCGCAAATCCTTGTAGACGCGATACAGCGCGGTCTCTTCTTCACTTTCCTGGCTACTTTCCGGTCGAACTGTCGGACGCAACGTCCGCACCTCAATATCCCATTCATCGCGCGCCCACGCGGTTTCGGACCACCAGTCGCCTTTCGTTCTCCACGGTCCGGCAAACGCCAGGATTCGTCTGCGCACCCCGTCGCAACCGAGAAACGCCGGCTTTCCTTCCTGAAACTCGATACTCGCCGGTAGCGGAGGCCGGAAGATTCGCATCGCTGCGGTAGTTTGTTTTTCCGTGAGCGAACGCTTGTCTTTCACCTCCAGCAAAACAAAGCGGCTCTGCTGAAACGCGTTGGGGCTGTGTGTGTCAATCAAAACCGGGGCGCCCACCCGGCCTTCCGCTACCGTGCTTTGAATTCGCGCAAGCGTGATTCCAAGACGCTCCGGGTCCGGAGAGAGCGGCAGGAACAGCCCTAGCTGCCGCGAGCGCGCCTTCACCGGAATCGTCAACATGCGGACGGCGGTGACGGGCAAAGAAGGAGGGTGCGCCTCAAGATCAAGCTGCAAAAGTTTCAGAAGGAGCTTGCCGTCTTGCGCAGGGACCGGAAGCCGTAGCGTCCGGATATGAAACAAAGGCTCTTTGGTACGGCAATCGTTTCGCTCCAGAGTGAGCGTGACCTTGATCTCGCCGATGGCGAGAATGTGCATTCGAAGCCGTGCGCACAACTGTTCGAGAAGCCGATTCAGAACAAAGAGCAGTGGCTCCAGCAACTCCACTGGAGAATCGAGGTCCAGGTGCTCTTCGAAGTGCGAGGGAAACTCCTTAGCGATCAGAGGGTGCACTTCCGTGCCCTGTGCCAAACGCCGCCAGCGGAGCCCTTCCTGTCCCAGCCGCTCGACAATAGCGATTTCGGGAAGGGCCGCAAATTCCGCGCAGGTGTGAATGCCCCAGCGTTTCAGGGTCTCGACGAATTCGAAAGGGATTCGGAGAGCTTCGAGCGAAAGACTTCCGATCCGAGGACCTTCCTCTCCGGCAGGAATCACAGTCACACCGGCAAAACCTTGCGCCGCGCAAACTGCGGCTAAAGGACTTCCGGCGACCGCAACGTTGGTTTCAAATCCCACTTCCGAGGCAACGCGCTTTAGGTCGTGCGCGATCTTTTCGTGAGAGCCGAAAAGTTTCTCGCAACCAGCAATGTCCAGCACCGTCGTATCGGAAAACTCCTGCTCCTGCCGCTTTGCTCCGTCCTCGACGCGCGGAGAGATCGTCCACGCGCAATCGAGAAGGGCTGCATACGCGGTCGCTTCCTGCGAAGGGGAACGCCATCGCCAGAAGATGCCCTGGAATGCTTCCGCCTGCACTTTCGTCATCCCGGTTTCGACGCCCAGGCTTCTCGCCTCGCAGTTGACGGCGAATACTTTTGTCAGTGGAGGGGCGCCCGCAAGAATCGCTACAGGCTTGCCCTGAAGCTCCGGCTCAAGACGAACGGCGGCCTGCACGGGAAAATCCGGAACGAATAGACATGCGAAAGCCAACGTGCGTCCCCTGAACTTGGTAGAGGAAAGGGAAACAAACAGGACCTTCTAGCTGCTTATGGCGTGTGCGCCTGCCATCGAGCGAAATCGGCGGGTTGCGACAACCCTCGCGAGCGCATCACTTCTCCCTGAACTTCAAACCCCTCAAACGTCGAAATCCCCGCTTGCACACTTGCTGCGGCCCGGTTCCAGTTGTCCGTTCTTCGCTGGCACCGGAGAACCAGCGAAGCGCAGCTCTTCGCGCAGGACTCCTCCCCAAGCAAAAGCAAAATCGTTGGCGTGTTCTCAATCGCCCGCCGAAAACGAAACCACATGCTCAAATTGATGCGCCGCGCATCCACCCAGGAGATTCCGCCGAGATCGACGACCACCACGCCCCATCCCCCGCTGTGCAGCAGCAGGTCGGTTGTCTTCAGCGCTTGTTCGAGCCGCTTCCACGGCTTCACGCTTTTTCCAACGCTTCGCACTTGGGGCGGCGGATTGGACTCGCAAAGTGACGGCAAAGATCGTGGAGGCCGAAAACCTCGCCGCGGAAGCTCCCTGTCTCGTTCGACTTGCTCTCCTGCGCAACGCGCGACGACGTGAAGCTGCGCTGCCTCCGCCAATATGGGTTGCTTTCCTATCAGAGAGGGAATGGCCTGATCGACGCCGCGCATCAATTCACGCGGATGCCGCCAACCATGTACTGGCATTGGCTTCTTGCTCGCGGAATCGGGACTGCGAGTTTTTCCTATTTCTTTGTCCGCAGGAGCAAAGTACGAAGACGCCTTGAGATCCGGCCCTCGGTTTCCCGTTTCTCCGCACCGAATCCATAGCAGTCGCGGAAGTTCCACTCCCGCAGCCGCAAGAGAAACGGGGTCGAGAGAATCCGAAACATCGACAAACGCACACGCTTCCTGTAGTTCCGTTGCTTGCGCAAGCAGCGAAAACGCGAGGCTCGTCCGACCGGAAGAAGCAGGGCCACACAATTCCACGAGAGCCCCCCGCGGAAAACCGCCACCAAGTACCGCATCAAGTTCCGTAACGCCACTCGACTGAAGTTCGACGGCGGCGCGGTTCTGAAATCCTTCAAGGCCTCGTCCGATGAGACCTGTATCGAGTTTTCCGGGCTTCCGCGAGAGGGCAATCATAGCAGTTTATATTCGCCTTTTGTTCGCCTACAACTAGATTCTCATCTTCCGTGGAAGAGTTGTCAAGGGACCAGAGCTGGATGGAGCTAAAGAGCGACGCAGTTGCTCAGTTTCCGGCCCGTTACACGTCCGATTGCCCGCTGGAGTGGAACCATAACAGGTGGTCGATTACGGGACGAACCGTCTCGGAATCGTTCACAGACACTTTGGCACCGGCAACACTCCCGCCGTAAGTTCCGGCCTGACATGCATTTCCGAGCAGACCGGTATGGAAAGGGACGTGCTCATATCGCATTCCGATAAGAGAGGCCGAATGGGTAGGGAACGAACCGATCTTCTGCGTGGCACGTTAGACCTCCTGATCTTGAAAGCGCTGGCACTGGAACCATTGCATGGAGTCGGTGTGTCCCGACGCATCACACAGATTACTGCCGGTGCCTTTCGAGTGAGTTTTGGCTCGCTCTTTCCCGCTTTGCACCGCATGGAAGAGAAGGGTTGGGTCGAAGCCGAATGGCGCGCCTCGGAAAACAATCGCCGGGCCAAGTACTACCGCCTGACTTCCTCCGGTCGGGCACAGCTCAGGGCCGAGGAACGGGATTGGAGCCAGGTGGTTAAGATCATGACGGCGGCGGTCGAATCCACCTGACTTCGGATGGGAGGCGTCATGCCAGGCCGAATTGCCAGTTTCTTCCGAAATCTCCTGCGCAAACGCGCGATCGAGCAAGCACTGGACGATGAGCTGAAATCCGCGGTGGAACTGCTGGCCCAGGAGAAGATGAAGCAGGGGCTTTCACATCCAGAAGCCCGCAGGCAAGCGGTCATCGAACTTGGCGGCGTCGAGCAAGTTAAAGAAGAGGTGCGAGCCATTCGTTCCGGTATGTTCCTCGAGACCTTCGCCCAAGACCTACGCTACACCCTCCGCATTTTGCGCAAATCTCCCGGGTTCACTACCGTAGCTGTCCTCACTCTCGCCCTCGGGATTGGCGCAAATGCCGCAATATTCAGCTACATCGACGCTTGGTTTATCAAGCCGCTGCCTTACCCACAACCAGACCGGCTGGTGATCTTCGAGACGCAGGACAAGAAACACGGATGGACAAGCGGGGGAGTTA
>WNGK01005755.1_pt1 | contig 13791 bp, 17 predicted proteins | sample 5400601 | NCBI WGS metagenome assembly WNGK01 (sample SAMN13153376, study PRJNA577476) | soil metagenome | isolation source: 60 cm soil or saprolite under Garry oak tree replicate 1 | place: USA:California | collected 2016-06-15 | reverse complement strand
GCAAGAAATCAAGACTGGCGGCGCTGATGGGCAAATGATTCATCTCGCGCGCGCTGCGGGCGCCAGGCCGGACGGCGGCGAGCTCGTCGTCACTCCAGAATGTTCCATCAAACATGACGACATCCGATGCATGAACTGCATCGCGCAATTCTTCAGTCAGTTCACCGACAGTGGGCGCAAATAGCGCAGTTGCTCCGGACGTATCGTCTCGAAATTGAAACGCAACGCTCTTGGGCAATTCGATTGCTCGAAAACTCACGTTGCCACTCAAGGATTGAAAATCAGCGCTGATCTTTTGCCAGTTAATTCCGCAGAAGCGCGCTAAGACATTGCCCATCCACTCAAGCGCGGTTTTCGTTTCATCGGCTGCATAAACGACCAGCGACATTGGCTGTTCCCGTAAGAGCAGTAAACCGAGCGCATGATCGAGGTCGGCGTTTGTCAAAAGAACGCCTGCGATAGGACTGTTGCGCGGTGGATCGAAGCGGGGTTGCAGCTCTGGTGTGTGTTCGATCTGCCGACTAAGATCAGGCGATGCGTTGATCAAGAACCAACATGCACCGTCGCCGCTGATCATGATGCTGGATTGCGTCTGCGGCGCAATTTTCCCCGCGCGCGCGGCGACGCAGTTCACGCAGGCACAGTTCCATTGCGGCAAGCCACCGCCGGCTGCGCTGCCAAGAATATGGATGCGAACCGCCGGCTGCGCTGCCAAGAATATGGATGCGAATCAACCGGAGTTACGCGGTGATTAGTCCCGTTCGATCAGATCGCGCCCGCGTAACACGTGCACTCAAAAAAGATCGGCACGGTTTTCAGCATCGGTTTAATCCAGCGTTTTTTGGTTCGTCTCATGAATCCCGGAGGTGTCATAGATCAAATCGGTCATATGGGTCAAATTATTTTTTTTATGAAGCTGATGTCGCCGCTTCGTTCGACGCGTGCGAGTCGAATCGTGGAAAGGTCGTCGGTATGCGCGCTAAGGCGCATGTCCTCGTCCAGATCATGCGTGGAGACGTGGTTGCGCCGCATCGTTTGAAAGTCGCATTGTCCATCGCGCACGATGACGTCTGCCTTGCCTTTGACCAGGATCCCAAGCCCATGGGAATAGAATGCCAGATATGCGAAAAGGCGATGGAGCAACACTAAAACCACGCCTCCGCCGAGTGTGGCGAAAAACGCTGCCGAACCGTTGATAGCGCGTGAAAGCACGGCGGCAAGAATCACCAGCAGGACGGCGTCGAAAGGAGTCTTGCGAGAGAGTGAGCGTTTGTGTCCAAGCCGAACCGTGGCCAGTGTGACAAGAAAGACAATGATCCCACGCAGCGAGATTTGAATAAACGTCAAATCTTTCGGATCTACCCCCAGACCAAGCAAGGTTTCAAAAGAGTTCCAGAATGCATTCATAGGTAAGATTGTATCGCCGGAGAAAACTTTGTCGCGTGCACACCTGCCGCGCTGCAAATAGATCCAGGCTAATGATCGATATCTCCTTTACTACGCTTGCGCGGGAAAGCGTCGCGTGGCATAAGACGACCGCTCGCAAAGTTTGACCAGCCCATCGCACGAAATTTATGGCAACAGCTCCACCTCCTTCTCGGGACGTCGCACTGGAAACGCGCGTCTTTTGGGAACGCTTTAAAAAACAAATCACCGCAGCGTTGCTTATCGTGCTGCTCGCGGCGATTGCTTTCATTGGGTATCGTTTCTATTCGGATCGACGCGCCGCAGCTGCATCGGCGTTGTTAGCCAGCGCACACAACGCGCAGGAGTACGACCAGGTGATCGCCCGTTACCCGAACACGGCCCCAGCTGCCGACGCTTATCTTTTGCTCGCTGAAGCTCAGCGAAACGACAAGAAGTTCGCGGAAGCGAACATAACGCTTCAGACCTTCATCGCCAAGTACCCACAGCACGAGTTTGTGAGCACGGCGCGAATGGCGATGGCGGCAAATCTGGAGTCGTTGGGAAAAGACGATGAGGCATTGGTGATGTATCAGCAGATCGCATCAGCGTACCCGAATAGTTTCAATGCGCCGATGGCTTTGCTTTCGCAGGTGTATATTCTGAAAGCGAAAGGTCGGAACGACGACGCGCGTCATATTTGTGAGACCGTCCTGACGCAATATCGAACGAGCTTTTGGGCCGGCGAAGCCATGCAGCAGTTGCGTCTGGTGAAACCAAGTAGCTCACCTGCGCCCCCGCCGGCCCAGGCCGCAACCGCCCCGCCTTTATTGGCGCGCCCTCCGGGTCCCGCCCCGCCGCCAGCGCCAGCGCCGCAAGCTCCGCCACAGCCAAAGAAACCGTAGGAGACTCGGCGGTGAGACACCGCCGCTACAGGTTTTGTTCTGCCGCGCTTGTGGAACGGAAGTCCGACCGCTCGCTGATTAGCGTTTCGAGAACTGGAAACGTTTCCGAGCGCCGGGTTGTCCGGATTTTTTTCGCTCTTTCATGCGTGGGTCCCGGCGGAGGAGACCCTCGGCTTTCAGCGCGCCTCGCAAATTCGCATCGACTTGAAGAAGAGCCCGCGCAATGGCCAGCTGCGCCGCACCGGCCTGTCCAACCGCGCCACCGCCACTGGCATTAATCCACAGATCATAAGCATTCACCGCTTTGGCCGTTTGAAGCGGCTGGAGCACGACGTTCTGTAACGGCACGGTCGGAAAATAATCTTCGAAGCTGCGGCCATTGATATCAATCTTCCCGCTGCCCGGCGTCATGCGAATGCGCGCAACCGACGTTTTACGGCGGCCTGTGGCAACGAATTCCTCAGTGTTTGGCATAGGATCAGGACTTCTGAAGCTTAACAGCCTTTGGCTGCTGCGCAGCATGTGGGTGAGACTCGCCGCGATATACTTTCAACTTCCGATAAACATGCCGGCCAAGACGATTATGCGGAATCATTCCGCGTACTGCCCGCTCAATCAGCAGTTCGGGATGTCGAACGCGACGCGCCCGGACATTCTCAGATTTGTGTCCACCCACGTAGCCTGAAAAACTCATATAACTCTTCTGTTGTTCTTTCTTTCCCGTAAGCCGCACTTTTTCCGCATTGATGACGATCACAAAATCGCCCGTATCCACATGTGGCGTGAAAACCGTCTTCTCTTTACCACGCAGGAGATTCGCCGCCTTTACCGCGACCTTTCCCAGCACCTGGTCGGAGGCGTCGATTACCCACCACTTGCGTGGGACTTCGCTCGCTTTGGCAGAAAACGTTTTCATCTTTGAAAAAGGGCACAAAAACTACGGGCGGCGCACAGACCTGTCAACCTACGCGATGACTGATTTTAGATCGACAACTGCTTCTCCGTTGCGCAAATCAGCATAGCAAAAACATCTCTTGGCGGCTGACACAGCCGCCCTACAATTGTAGGGCGTTTCTAATGAAACGCCGATTTTACCATGGCGAGTTCACCTTCCACACAGACTGCGATCACGCCGCGCCGGGATGAAGACTTTTCGGAATGGTATCAGCAGGTAATTCGCGCGGCCGAATTGGCCGAACCCTCAGATGTGCGCGGATGCATGGTGATTCGCCCGTGGGGCTACGGAATTTGGGAGAATATGCAACGGCAACTTGACGCCATGTTCCGCGCCACAGGCCATCGCAATGCTTACTTTCCGCTTTTCATTCCGCTGAGTTATTTCGCGAAGGAAGCAGAACACGTCGAAGGTTTTGCCAAGGAGTGCGCCGTCGTCACGCACACCCGCCTCGAGGTCGATGCCGAGGGCAAAATGAAACCCGCCAGTCCGTTGACGGAACCGCTCGTAGTGCGGCCGACATCTGAGACAATCATTGGCGCGAGCTACGCCAAGTGGGTGCAATCGTATCGCGACCTGCCAATTCTGATCAATCAATGGGCGAACGTCGTTCGTTGGGAAATGCGACCACGGTTATTCTTGCGTACGACTGAGTTTCTCTGGCAGGAGGGCCACACTGTTCACGAAACCGAAAGCGAGGCGCGCGCTGAAACGAGGTTGATTTTGGATTTGTATGAAACATTTGTCCGGGATCATCTTGCCGTTCCGGTTTTTACTGGAGCGAAATCTGAAAGCGAAAAGTTTCCCGGTGCGGTCGAAACATTGACGCTTGAAGCAATGGTGCAGGACCGAAAGGCTATCCAAGCCGGAACGTCGCATTTCCTCGGACAAAACTTCGCTCGCGCCAGTGGCATTCAATTCCAAGATCGCGAGGGAAAACAGGAATTCGGTTGGACAACAAGCTGGGGAATGAGCACTCGGCTCGTTGGCACGCTTGTCATGATGCACGGCGATGACGACGGGCTGGTTTTGCCGCCGCGAATTGCGCCGACGCAGATCGTCATCCTGCCAATTACGCCAAAGGAGCAAACGCGCGCTGCGGTCTTGGAAGCGTGCGACAAGCTTGCAACGCGCTTGCGCCAGACTCGTTATGCCGATGCGGCAATCGAGGTATCAGTAGATCGGCGCGATATCGGCGGTGGCGTCAAGAATTGGGAATGGATCAAGAAAGGCGTGCCGCTGCGTGTCGAGATCGGTCCGCGCGACCTTGAAAAAGGTTCGATCGTACTCAGTCGACGTGATCAAGAGGTCAAAGCGAAAGAATCTATGCCGATGGAAGAATTCATTGCGCGGGCGCCAGAAATTCTCACGTCGATTCAGGATTCTCTATATGCGCGAGCGCAAAAGTTTCGCGACGCGAACACTCGCGTGATTAATTCGAAAAAAGACTTCTACGCTTTCTTTACGCCGGAAAATTCGGAGAAACCGGAAATCCACGGCGGCTTTGCCCTCGCACACTGGAACGGCTCCCGCGAAGTTGAGGAACGGATCAAGAACGATCTTAAAGTTACCATCCGGGTCATTCCGCTCGATGACTCCTCCGAGCCGGGAGAATGCATTTTTACCGGTGAATCGAGCGCACGGCGCGTGATTTGGGCTAAATCCTACTGAAGACCTGGCGAAATAAGAAGCATCCCAGTTGACTGAGCGGTCGCGACCCGTTTAATTCCGCGCTGCCGATGGAATTGAAGCTTTACAGTCGTGAGTGGTGCTCGTGGTGCATTGACGCGAAAGATTATCTCACCGACAAAGGCTACCGGTTTCAGGAAATCGACGTTGGAAGAGACCGACAGGCGTACGAGCTTATGAAGCAGCTTTCCGCTCAAACCTACGTGCCCACTTTTGTGGCGGGCGACAAAGTCCTCGCTAATTTCGACACCGATCAGCTCGAAAAGTTCCTGAACGAGCACGAGATCAATCCGTAATGCTTTTCGGCGTCTTTCTTACACTCGGCGTGGCCGTGCTTAGCGTCGGCCTGCGCAGTTTTCAAAACTCGTATGCACAAAAAGCCGGTGCGCTTGGCATTCTCGCGGCCACTTTTCTCGCGGTTTATTTTATTGCCGGTAGCTGGGTCTGGGGTTTGGTCGCCGCGGTGGGCTGGCTGTTTCTCCCGTGGCTGGAAATTCTCACCAGAATTCGTGCGCTCCGGCTTCCAAAAGAAAAGCAGCTTCGACCGAAAAGTCCGCCCTCCACGGACACTTTCCCAGCGCTCAGCGACATCACGCACGAGATCGAGGATGAAGGCTTTGTGCATGTAGGCGACGCCGGCTGGGATTGGGAAGATTACCGGCAATTTTTTCGGCTCTTTTACAGAGAAGAGGATCGAGCGCAGGCCGCGATCTGCCTGAACGAACAGCATGATTTTTCCTTCTACTATCTACGCATTTCGTCGCGCGCCAAAGACGGCAACGTTTGGACAACATGGAATTATCCGCTGTCCTATGGTTTGAAACTCACTCCGCTGTTCCGCATAAATCGACAGCGGCCGGATCGATCTTTCTGGCAACTTTATCAAAGTCATCGCGAATTTCTCCGCCGGAACAGAGTTGATCCCGCTGAAATCGACGCCCTCGATGAAGAGCAAATTGAGGCAGAAATGGAAAAGGATCTCCGGGACCAAATCTCCCACAACATTCATAAAGGCGTTCTTACACAAACGGCGACAGGCGATGTTAAATATTCCTGGCGGGGCATGATTTATCTCTGGTGCCAGTTTTTGGTCGATCTCGTCCGGCTCTAGCTCTCTCTGTCATCCCGAGCAAAGCAAAGGACCTCACACTCGAAGCTTTGAGTCGGTGAGGAGAAGGTTTATCTGTGATGGCAGTTGCTTGCCGAATCCAGGCGCGATCTGTTCATTTGAACTTGCTTCACCGTCAAAATCAAGCATGATATTCGACATGCTCACCGAGCGGCAGAGGAACATTCTAGATTTTATTCAGCGCGAGCAACGCGAGAAAGGTATGACGCCAAGCACGCGCGAAATCCAAAATCATTTCGGCTTCGCCAGCCAAACGTCAGTGATGCAGTACATCGCCGCACTGGAGCGAAAGGGTTTTCTCGATCGGCATGCCCGCAAAGCACGCGCGCTGATTACTCCAGCAATGAAGGTCAGGATTACCGATATTCCGATTTATGGACAGATCCCGGCTGGCATGTCTGCGTTGACTGAGCAGACCGTTGAAGGCCACGTGTCGCTCGATGTGCGCTCAGCGAATGTTCTAAAGAATCGCGGCACATTCGCGTTGCGCGTCCGGGGCGACTCAATGCTCGGCGCGCACATTGTCGATGGTGATATTGTGATTTTGGAAGACACCAAGGAGGTGCACAACGGCGATATCGTTGCGGCGTTGATCGACGGCGAAACGTCATTGAAACGTTACGTTATGGAGCATGGTCGGCCTTATTTGAAAGCGGAGAACCCGCATTATCCCAATTTGATCCCAGCTCGTGAGCTAAAGATTCAAGGCGTGATGGTGTCGCTGATCCGTAAACAAGAGCGCCGGAAGAAGTCGTAAATGTTCTCTTGAACATAAAAGCAGAAGCGGCCATATTTTCTGCATGGCTGCAAGCGGCAAGATTATCGATCTTCGCAAACTGCTCGCGGAACGTTTCCCTCATCCTCGTGCGACAGCGGCAACGCATTTAGTCACCGGTTTATCTTTTCTTGATGAATCCAGTGGCGGCGGATTGCCGCGAGGCGCGATCACCGAATTGATGAGCCCACGAAAAAGCGCGGGAAGCGCATCGCTCATCCATGCTCTTGTTGAGGCCGCGCATCGCGATAATTATTTCGTGGCGCTGATCGATGGGCGCGATTCGTTTGATCCCTTTGGATTAAATAATGCTGTATTGCGACACCTGATTTGGGTCCGTTGCAGCAAAGCATCTGAAGCGATCAAAGCAGCTGATCTGCTCTTGCGAGATGCCAATTTCCCGCTGGTGATTGTCGATCTGGTACTGAACGCGCCGGAAGAATTGCGCAAAATTCCGCAAACCAATTGGTATCGTTTGCAACGGCTCGTCGAATTAGCTCCTACGGCATGTCTTGTCTTCACGCCCTGCCAAATGGTTGGCAGTGCACAATTGAAACTTGTTCTCGAAAGTTCGTGGAACCTTAAGAATCTCGAACACGATCCGATATCGCAGTTACGGGTCCGTGTTCAGCGTTCGCGTTTCCGTGCAGAGATCGGCAGCGAAAGAGCAGAGGTCAGTTAAATTATGTTCGCCACGATTTATTTGCCGAATTTTTATTTGCAGGCCGCCACCCGGTATCAGCCAGAACTTCGTGGAAAACCGGTGGCATTGATCGAAGAACACGAAAGAAAACCGGTCATCATTCAACTGAACGACGCCGCGGAAAAGACTGGAATTCGAAAAGGAATGACGCCTAGTCAGGCACTGGCTCGATGTTTGTCGGTCGTGATCAAAGCTCGTGCATACATGCAGGAACAATCGATTGAGGAAATCCTGGTTCAGTGTGCGTTTACTCTCAGTCCGTTTGTAGAAACAACCGCCGCAGGTATTTGCACAGTTCAATTGACCGCCAATCGCAATTTGAGCGAAAAAGCTCGCCACGGCGAGTCCGTCCTGTGGCGGATTTCGCGCGTTATCCAACACTTGGCTGAATGCGAAATCCGCGCACAAGCAGCGATCGCTCCCACACCCGATACCAGTCTTCTCGCAGCGCATCTGGCCCGGCCAGTTTTGCAGGTCGAGGATGCAAAAGAATTTCTTGCTCCGTTGCCGATAGAAACCCTCGCCACAGGTTCGCCGGTTTGGTGCTGAGGAAATAGCGCTGCGATATGCCGATCACCGGAAGCACATTGTGATCAGCGGTTGTTCTTTCGTTTCGCTATTTTTTCCGTTTGCTTTGCGACGAATGATTTTACGCGGACGTACTCCTTCTGAACACCGTTAGGGAAATCGCGAGGACCGTACTCGAACAGCACTACGAAGCAAAAAGTGAAAACGATGAACAGAGCGAACCAAAAAAGCCCGCGCAGAAACGCCATGAGAGAAATTAGCCGCTGCGACTGATCCAATCAATACAGGGGTGGCTGCGTTTTGCGGACACCAAGCGCCCGCACGCCCAATCTTGGCCATACGTGTTCATTCGGCGAGCCGCACGAAGTGCAGCGATGTGTAGTAAACGCGATCGTTGAAATTTTCTGAATTAAGATCGAGAGTTGGCGTTCGCGTGCGCAGCCTCGCCGTGGCGAGTCTTCCGCCCAGAAAAGGGTAGGTACCGAAGTGGCCAAACGGGGCAGACTGTAAATCTGCTGGCTTACGCCTTCGCTGGTTCGAATCCAGCCCTGCCCAAATTTTCCAAGGAGCGATGGCTTGGGCAGCCATCTATTCCAAATGTGACGGCTGGGAAGCCCGTCACTCCTTGAACGCTCAGTGGCCTCTCCGCTGGCCACCGTCACGGCGACCACCGTATCCGCCGCCGCCACCACCACCACCGCCGTACCCCCGTCCGCCGCCACCGGGCGGCCGTGCTTCGCGTGGCCGCGCCTCGTTCACGGTCAATGGCCGACCTTCGATGGCTTGGCCATTGAGTTTCGAAATGGCGTTTTGAGCTTCCTCGTCCGAACTCATCGTAACGAAGGCAAAGCCACGCGACTTGCCCGTGAATCTGTCCTGCATGAGAGTGACTTCCTGCACAGCCCCAGCCTGTGAAAAAAGCTCCTGCAGCTCGTTCTCTGTGGTGTTGAAGGGAAGATTGCCTACGTATAATTTCGTGCCCATTGAGTTTATTCTGGAAAACGTTGCCAGGTCACTTGTTCCCGCTTATCGGATTTCAAATCGTCACTGAATAAACTCAACTGACAATCCACCAACTTCCGGGCTTCCGTTTCCGCTTTGAGGTCACTTGTAAAATGCTTCCAAAAAGAAAGCAATTAGAAAATCGGGGGTCAATTTTGTTTCTTCGCGATGGGTCGATTTAGCGGCGTGAACGAGAAACAGACCACTGCTCGTGTAGCAGTTGTGGCTGCCGGCGTAGTCAGCCCGCTGGGCTTTGGCTTGCGCGAAACACTCGATTCGCTGCGCGAGTCATGGGATTGCGTGGCCCCCGTCACGCGATTTTCTGTGGCCCAATGCCGATGTAAAAGCGCTGGCCAGGTTTCCGACGACCGCCTCCTCGCGAGCCGGGGTGGATCACCACGTTCGCGACGTCTTCATCGTGCTTCGCATATGATGATTGAAGCGCTAAAAGAAGTCCTAACGCAAGAACCGCAATTCAAACCCGAGTTAACGGTAATCGGAACAACAAGCGGCGGCATGTCGTACGGTGAGGATTACTACCGCACATTGCGTCAAGCTGGGGATTTACGGCGCGCGCCCACATGGATTGCCAATTATCCGGCGCAAAAACCGGTGATCGACGCCCAGGAGTCCTTGGGAATTTCTTCGCCTTGCCAGGTCATCGCCAACGCCTGCGCCTCGGGCACCAATGCCATTGGCCATGCGTTCCAATGTGTGCGGTCGGGTCGCTACCAGCGCGCGTTGGCTGGAGGTTACGACGCGCTCTCCGAAATGGTGTTCGTCGGCTTTGACTCGCTTCAAGCCTCAACGCCTGAGAAATGTCGGCCATTTGATCGGCATCGCACTGGGATGGTGTTGGGAGAAGGTGCCGCGATACTAGCCTTGGAAAATCTCGAGAGCGCCAACGGACGTGGTGCGCCTATCCTGGCAGAAATTATTGGCTACGGCATTTCTACCGATAACTTTCATATTACACAGCCGGATCCTTCCGGCATCGGACCGCGGCAGGCGATGGAGCGAGCTCTCGCGAATGCGAATGCTTCAGGGAAAGAGGTCGATTACATTAACGCGCACGGCACAGCCACGATATTTAATGACGCGGCGGAGGGAAAGGCGATCAGCACGTTGTTCAATGGCGTGCCGGTGAGCTCGACCAAAAGCATGATGGGTCATTCGCTGGGAGCCGCAGGCGCAATTGAGGCAATCATCTGCTTACTCGCGATGCAACACCAATTTCTCCCTTCAAACATCAATTTTAGAGAGTCGGACGATGATCTCGATCTAAACGTCGTAGCCAACGAAGCGCGGCCAGCTCTCGTTCGGACAGTGCTCTCGAATTCCTTTGGCTTCGGCGGGACGAATGCTTCGATCCTGATGCGTAAATTCGAGGCATGAGTCTGGCGATCGCGGGAATGGGGTGGGTGACACCTCTGGGAAGCGGCGTGGATTCTGTCTGGGAGCGGTTGCTTCATGGGCATGAAGCGTCACCGACGACAATTTCGGAAAAATTCAGCGATCGAGCTTACAACGTCTTCCGCGTACCGGAAGCGACGATGGAGGGATTTGGCCACCCACGACTGCGCCGAGCGAGCGTCATTTCGCGATTTGCCGCAGCAGCAGGTTTGGATGCCTTGCGCACTGCGGACGTGAAACTCGATCCGCAGAATGCAGAACGAACCGCGCTCATCTTCGCCATCTCAAATGGAGGCGTCATTTACACCAAGCGCTTTTATCGCGACGTGGTGGATGCAGGTGCGCAGTCGGCCAGCCCACTCTTGTTTCCAGAGACCGTATTCAATGCGCCGGCGAGCCATCTTGCCGCGATTCTCGGTATCACCGGCGCCACCTACACATTGGTCGGCGACGGAGCAGTGGGTCTCCTTGCCATAAAAATGGCCGAAGATCTGATGGCGAATGAGGCGATCGAGCACTGCCTTATCGTTGGAACCGAAGAAGTCGATTGGCTTGTGTGCGATGCCTATCGGCGATGGCGGTTACTTCGCTCGGCGCCGCCGATTGGACCGTTCGGTCAAGGACGAGGAATGATTTTGAGCGAAGGTGCGGGAGCAGTTCTTCTGGCACGAAATGGCCATTTCAGAATCGAATCCGCTCACCCGGGTGGAAATTTCACGAAGCGCGTCGAAGCGAAGAAAATTTTGGAGCGAATCGTGCGTGATCTCGCTGAATCCAACATTGATCTTGTTATCTCGAGCGCCAACGGAACGTTTGTCGATCAAGCAGAATACACAGCCTTGGAGCGGGTTGTGCCGAATGCAGTTGTGTACACCGCCAAACCCGCGTTGGGCGAAAGCATTGGTGCTGCAGGACTGTGGCAGGTCATCCTGGCGGCCCAAGCCTTGCGTTGTGCGGAGCTTCCGCCTGTGCTCCATGCAGACTCAGCTGTTTCGCTGCGGCTTCCACGTGCGCGCATGCCAATACCAGGAGTGCGCCGCGCAATTGTCCTGAGCTGTGGACTGAATCAACAGGCGGCGGGATTACGATTAGCAATCGAGTAATATTCGGTTAGCGAAGCGGGACGAGTTTCCAGTTCATTTTTCCGCCTGCAATTTCAAGCCACGCTACGCTCGGAGGCGCGCCCTGGTTTGCGCGCGTCACGCAACCAGGATTTAGAAACAATACACTTCCACGTCTCTCATGTCGCGGGACGTGCGTGTGCCCATGCAGCACAACGTCCACCTCGTTTGGCGGGTTGTCCGGCGGTATATGTTGGAGGCAAAATTTCAATCCGTCTCGCACCAGATCAACAACCAGCGGCCAATCGAAATTATTGTCGCAATTTCCCCGCACGACGGTAACTCGTGGCCCAAGCGCCCGAAGCTCGTCGAGGATCGTTTCGGCGCAGACGTCCCCCAAGTGCCAAATTTCATCGGCGCCTTTGGCCATTTCACTCACTCTCTGCGGCAAACGATTGTGCGTGTCCGCGAGCACGAAAATGCGCCGGGTTTTCCCATTTGAGTCGTTGAGATTCGCCATATCTGGTTTCGTGTCAGATGATACAGCCTTGTGATTCGGCGTAAACCAACGCCGCCTTCCATCGCCCCTTGGCGGCTTTTCAGCAATTTGTCGGTATCAATATTATCTTTTATTACGGCGAGATCCTGTGGAAAGCAGCAGGGGCAACGGAACAATGGGCCCTGCGCATTAACCTGCTCACTGGCTTGGTCAACATACTCGCCACGATCCCGGCGATAATGCTCGTTGATCGCATCGGCCGCAAACCGCTGCTGTTGGTCGGATCGGTTGGCATGGCTTTGACGCTCGGCGCCGTGGCAGTTGTATTTGGCACAGCCAGCGTAGGTCCTGACGGGAAACCGTTGCTCAGTCATATGGCGGCGGTGGCGGGATTAACAGCGGCGAACCTGTACATCGTTGCCTTCGCTATGTCGTGGGGTCCGGTGATGTGGGTGCTGCTAGGCGAGATGTTTCCCAATCAACTGCGGGGAGCAGCTCTCGCTGTTTCGGGCGCCACCAATTGGGCTGCTAACTTCGTCGTTACCGTAACTTTCCTGCCCCTGTTGGGCGCAGTCGGTCTGGCGGGTGCTTACGCGCTCTACGCCGTGGCCGCGGCGATCTCACTTCCATTCGTGTGGGCTGCTGTGCGTGAGACAAAAGGCAAGACGCTGGAACAAATGAAGGACACTACAAACTTGAGTCAGGCTTTGGGTTCTGTTGAAAAGAATCTAGGGATAGCAATGCACGACTAGAACGGAAAGCAGTTTAAAATGAATAAAAAAACAAAATCATCTACGGAGCGTGGCGCATGGAATGCTTTGGTCGCTCATTATCAGAATGCTCGAGAGCTGCATCTGCGGAGACTTTTCGCGGATGATCCCACGCGCGGCAAGCGCATGACCGTTGAGGCGGTAGGTTTATATCTGGATTACTCCAAGAATCGCGTCACCGACGAAACCTTGAAGCTACTCGTGCAGCTCGCTGATGAGTCGAGACTGCGTGAGCGGATTGACGCCATGTTCCGGGGCGAAAAGATCAACATCACGGAAAACCGCGCAGTGCTGCACGTGGCACTGCGTGCGCCGAGAGAGGCATCGATCGTCGTCGATGGTCAGAACGTTGTGCCGGAAGTTTATGCCGTGCTCGACAAGATGGCAGACTTTTCCAACCGCGTGCGGAGTGGGGCTTGGAAAGGTTACACTGGCAAGCGCATTCGCAACGTCATTAACGTCGGTATCGGCGGCTCTGATCTAGGACCAGTCATGGCCTATGAGGCATTGAAGCATTACAGCGACCGAAGCATGACGTTTCGGTTCGTTTCCAACGTAGACGGTAACGATTTCGCTGAGGCGGTTCACGGCCTGGACCCTGCAGAAACGCTTTTCATCATTTCTTCAAAAACTTTCACAACCCTGGAAACAATGACGAATGCGCGCACCGCGCGCGATTGGTTACTTGCAGGTCTCGGAGCCGATGAAAAGGCGATCGCCAAACATTTTGTTGCGGTGTCGACGAATGCTTCGGAAGTGGCGAAGTTCGGCATTGATACTGCCAACATGTTCGGGTTCTGGGATTGGGTCGGCGGCCGTTATTCCATGGATTCGGCGATCGGCCTTTCAACGATGATTGCGATCGGGCCCGATAACTTTCGCGCCATGTTGGACGGCTTCCACCAGATGGACGAGCACTTCCGCACAACCCCCTTTGAGCGCAACCTGCCCGTTCTCA
>WNGK01014733.1_pt1 | contig 13793 bp, 8 predicted proteins | sample 5400601 | NCBI WGS metagenome assembly WNGK01 (sample SAMN13153376, study PRJNA577476) | soil metagenome | isolation source: 60 cm soil or saprolite under Garry oak tree replicate 1 | place: USA:California | collected 2016-06-15 | reverse complement strand
CCGATGCCGAAGTCGAACTTCGCCGTCTTCTTGACGCCCGCGTAGCCGGCCGACGACTCCATCAGCATCCCGCACTCTCCGCTGGTGAACTTCGCCGTCGCCTCGTTACGCCGGCCGCCGTAGTCGAAGAGCTTCGTCTTCTGCCACTCCCCGAGCTGCGTGACGTGCTTGACGTGGAATGGCGTGTTGAAGCGCAGCTCGGTGTCGAGGCCGCCGAAGCCGTTGGCCTTGGTCGCGAACGGCACGTTGTGCCAGGCGGAGAGGTTCTCGAGCTGGATCCACGACTGCCAGTCGGTGGTGAAGCCGCACGGAAGACCGGCCGCCTGGAGCTTCTTGCCGGCGTCGCCCAGCTCGGGCCACGTGGCCGGCGCCTTGGCGGGATCGAGGCCCGCCTTCTTGAACGCGTCCTTGTTGAAGTAGAGCACCGGCGTCGAGCTGTTGAACGGCAGCGAGAGCATCTTGCCGTCGGCGGACGTGTAGTAGCCGGTCACGGCGGGCAAGTAGGCGGAGGGATCGAAGCGCTCGCCCGCCTCGGCCATCAGCGCGTGCACCGGCTTGATCGCGCCGCGCGCGGACATCATGGTGGCCGTCCCCACCTCGAACACCTGGACCACGTGCGGCTGCTGGCGCGCGCGGAACGCCGCGATGGCCGCGGTCATCGTCTCCGTGTAGTTGCCCTTGTAGACGGGCGTGACCTTGTACTCGCTCTGCGTCTTGTTGAACGCGTCGGTGATCTCCTTCACCTTCTCGCCGAGCGCTCCGCCCATCGCGTGCCACACGGTGACCTCGGTCTCGGCGGCGGCCGGCGACACCAGCGCAAGAAGCAACACGACGACGGCAAGCGCCATGACATCCTCCTCGCGAGCGGTGGCGGGACTCCAGCGGTGGCGGGACTATAGCACAGGCGAATGGAGCGTCCGTTACGCCTTGAAGCGCTGGGCGCGGGCGACGTGCGCGCGGTACGCGTCGAGCTCGGCTTCACGCCGCCGCGGGCGCCAGCCGAGGAGCGCGGCCATCCGATCCGCGATGCTCTCGGCGCAGTCGAGGCCCTGACACGCGCTGGTGCCGATGCCGGTCCGCCGGAGCAGCACGTCCTGGAGCGACACGGCCAACTCGTCCTGCACGGCGAGATGGAGCTGGGCCACGATGTCGGGGTTCGCGGGACAGAGACGCTCGCCGCCCCCGGCCACCTTGCCGGCCATCTCGATGACGCGGTGATACCCGCGGCCGTACGTCGTCACCAGGGTTTCCAGCGTGTCCCGGGAGAGGCCCGTCGTGGCCGTCTCGGGCGAGACGTCGAGCCAGGCGTGGGCTTCCGTGCGTCCGACGGCTTCGTCGGCGCCGTCGAGCGTGAGCTCCGCCGTGCGGCTTCGCGCGCGCAGGTCGAGCGTGTCGAGGACGTGGTCGCCCAGCTGGGCGGCCAGGCTGCGGAAGCACGTCAGCTTCGTGCCGGTGATGGACAGGAAGCGTCCGTCCTCCTCGCCGATGACCTTGTGCGCGCGCGACACGTCGGACGCGCGCGCGTTGTCCTCCCACGTGAGCGGGCGAACGCCGGCGTAGGTGTAGGCGACGTTGCCGGCCGCCACGCGCGGGTCGGGGATCGCCTTGCGCACCTCGGCCAGCAGGTAGTCCACCTCGGCGCGGGTCGCCTGCAGGCGGTCGAGATCGCCGTCGAAGTCGGTGTCGGTCGTGCCGACCAGCGAGAAGCCGCGCCACGGAATGACGAAGATCATGCGGTCGTCGCCGGTCGCGTGATACACGGCGCGCTCGGTCAGCCGCGGCAGCAGGCAGTGGATGCCCTTCGTCGTCCGCACGATTCTCCGGCCGCGCTCGGTCACCCGGGCGCGTTCGCGGATCTGGTCGACCCAGGGCCCGGTGGCGTTTACGAGCACCCGCGCCCCCAGCGTGACCACCTGGCCCGTGAGCAGGTCGCGCACCTTCACGCCCGTCAGGGTCCCGCGCGCGTCGCGCACGACCTCCTCCACGTCGGCGTAGTTGTAGACGCGCGCGCCGTGACGGCTGGCCGAGAGCACGTTCTCCAGGCAGAGCCGTACCGGATAGAGGAGCAGGCCGTCGAAGTAGTAGCCGGCGCCGCGCAGGTCGCGGGCGCGCAAGGCGGGCTCGAGGCTCAACGCGTCCACCGGCTTGAGCACACGGTAGCGCTCGCGGTCGCCCCCGGGCGTCAGCCAGTCGTAGAGCCGGAGGCCCAGGCGCACCTTGATGAGACTGCGCGACGACTCGCGGTAGATCGGCACCAGGAACGGCAGCGACTTGACCAGGTGCGGCGCCAGCCGGCCGAGCGTCTCGCGCTCGCGCAGCGATTCGCGAACGAGTGCGAAGTCGAACAGCTCGAGATAGCGCAGACCGCCGTGGACCAGCTTCGAGGACTTCGAGGTGGTGCCCGAGCCGAAGTCGCCCTTGTCGAGCAGCGCGACCGAGACACCGCGCAGCGCGAGGTCGCGCGCCGCCCCCGCGCCTGCGATGCCGCCTCCGATGATGACGACGTCGTAGTCGGCATCGGCCAGCGGTGCCGCGCGCGTCATGGCTCCATCAGCTCTCCGATCGATCGTACCACGGCGTCCGGAGCCACCTCGGCGATCCGCGGATCGTCGGCGCGCGTGATGCCCGAGAGCACGAGCACGGTCGCCAGGCCGCCGCGCTTGCCCATGACGATGTCCGTCTCGATCCGGTCGCCGACCATGACCGCGTCGGCCGCCGGCACGGCGAGCCTGGCCAGCGCCGTCTCGAGGATGATCGGTGACGGCTTGCCGACGATCACCTCCACGGTGGCGCCGGTCACGGCTTCCACCGCCGCGATCATGCCCGCACAGTCGGGAATCTCACCGTCCTCGGTGGGGCAGGTCCGGTCGGGATTGGTCGCGATCAACCGCGCGCCGGCCCGCACGGCCTGCAGCGCCGTGTTGAGCTTCGCGTAGTCGAACGTCCGGTCGAAGGCGATGACGACCCAGCGCACGTGGTGATGCGTGCGGACCTCGAAGCCGTGCGTCTGGAGCTCGGTGATCAGGGGCGGCTCGCCGATGACGAAGACCGGGGCTCCCGGATCGAGCGTGCGCAAATGACGAGCCAGGACCAGCGAGGAGCTGATGACCTCGTCGGCCGAGGTCGGAATCCCCAGGCGCGTGAGCTTCGCCGCGTAGTCGCCGCGCGTCTGCAGCGGCTTGTTCGAGAGGAACGCGACGCGGCGCCCAGCCGCTCGCAGCGCCGCGATCGTCGCCGCCGCACCGGGGATCAGGACGTCACCGCGATAGACCGTCCCGTCGAGATCGAAGAGCCACCCTCGCTGCGGGAGCCGGAACGAGGGGATCGCGGAAGGCCTCAGCGAAGCAGCGGGGCGACCGCGACCTGGGCCAGATCCACGAACGGCGCCGGCATCAGCCCCAGGAGCACGACGCCGATGACCGCGATGGTGAGGGCCAGGCCGCCCGCGAACGACGGCGCCACGGACGCCGACTGTCCATCGGGCTCCTGCATGTACATCGTCACGATGACGCGCAGGTAGTAATAGGCGGCGATGGCCGAGTTCAGCACGCCGAGGACAGCCAGCCACACGAAGCCCGCCCGCACCGCGGCGCCGAACAGGTAGAACTTGCCGACGAAGCCGGCCAGCGGCGGGATGCCGACCAGGGAGAGCAGCAACAGGGCCAGCGCGAAGGCCAGCACGGGATGCCGGCGCCCGAGGCCGGCGTAGTCGCGGACGTCGACGGCCTCCTCGCCCGCGCGCACGCACAGCGTGATCACGCCGAAGGTACCGGCCGTCGTGAAGGTGTAGGCGAGCAGGTAAAAGAGCACGGCCCCGGCGCCGGCGGCGCCGCCGGCCGCCAGGCCCACGAGCATGTAGCCGACGTGGGCGATCGACGCGGACGAGCACGGCGAACACCGCCGCCTTCGATCCGGTGGCGATGAGCGCGGTGACGCTCGTGGGCGCGCCCTCGTAGACGTCGGGCGCCCACATGTGGAACGGCGCCGACGAGATCTTGAAGCCGAAGCCGACCAGGAGCAGCCCCAGGCCGGCGATCAGGAGCGTATCGTGCGGCGCGGCGGCGGCCGCCGCCGCGATGCGGTCGATGTTGGTCGTCCCGGTGGCGCCGTAGAGCAGCGCGATCCCGTAGAGGAGAAAGGCGGAGGCGAACGCGCCGAGCAGGAAATATTTCATCGACGCCTCGCCGGCCTGCCGGCGGCCCTTGAACAACCCCGACAGGACGTAGAGCGAGAGCGACATCAGCTCGATGGCGAGGAAGACCACGATGAGGTCGCTGGCCGAGGTCAAGAGCAGCATGCCCGACGTCGAGAAGAGCACCAGCGCGTAGTACTCACCCGACTCCACGCCGCTGCGACGCAGATAGTCGATCGACAGCAGCACGATCAGCGCCGCCCCGTAGCAGATGACGACGTGGAAGAAGAGCGCATAGTTGTCGAGGATCACCATGTCGCGGAAGCCTCGCCCGCGGCCGCCCCACGCCGCCAGCGAGGTCAGCAACGCGGCCACCACGCCGAGAAGGGCGACGGTGGCCAGGTGGACCTTGCTCGCTCGCGGCGGCAGCAGGTCGAGGAGGAGCACCAGGCAGCCGGCGCCCATCACGATGAGCGCCGGGGCCAGGACGGCCAGCGAGATGGGCGGCGCAGGAATCATCGGAGCGCCACGCTGGCCTTGGACTGGACCTGCGCGATCAGGGCTTCGACCGTCGCCTCGGTGGGCCCCGTGAATACGGTGGGATAGACGCCGATCCAGACGATGAAGATCACCAGCGGCACGATCAACGCCCACTCGCGCAGGCTCAGGTCGCGCAACCCGCGGTTCTCCTCGTGCGTCACCTCGCCGAAGATCACCCGCTGGTACATCCACAGCAGGTACACGGCGGCGAAGATGATGCCGGTCAAGGCGAGCGCGGCCAGGCCGCGATTCATCTGGAACGCACCGATCAGGATCAGGAACTCGCCGACGAATCCGTTGAGGCCGGGCAACCCGAGGGACGACAGCACCACGACCAGGAAGAGGGCGGAGAAGGCGGGAATCACCTTCCACAGGCCGCCGAAGTCGGCGATGAGGCGGGTGTGACGGCGCTCGTAGATCATCCCGACCATGAGGAACAGCGCGCCCGTGCTCAGGCCGTGGTTGATCATCTGGATCACGCCGCCGACGAGGCCCTGAACGTTCAGCGTGAAGATCCCCAGCATCACGAAGCCCAGGTGGCTCACGCTCGAGTACGCGACCAGCTTCTTGAGGTCGGGCTGCACGGTGGAGACCCAGGCCCCGTACACGATGCCGAAGACGGCCAGCGCGAGGACGATGGGCCCGAAGGTGAGGCTCGCGTCCGGGAAGATCGGCAGGCCGAAGCGCAGGAAGCCGTACGTCCCCATCTTGAGGAGCACACCCGCGAGGATGACCGAGCCGGCCGTCGGCGCTTCGACGTGGGCGTCGGGCAGCCACGTGTGGAACGGGAAGAGCGGCACCTTGATCGCGAAGGCCAGGGCAAAGGCCAGGAACATGAGGTTCTGGCCGAGCCCGGCCGGCACCACCCAGCGCGTCACGATGGGCACGTCGAAGGTGAACGTCCCCGTCGCCACACCGTGCCGATAGTAGAGGGCGAGGATGGCCACCAGCATGAGCGCGGAGCCCGCCATCGTGTAGAGGACGAACTTCACGGCGGCGTAGATGCGGTTGGCGCCGCCCCACACGCCGATGACGAAGTACATCGGGATGAGCATCGCCTCCCAGAACACCAAGAACAGGAACAGGTCGAGGCTGACGAAGACGCCCACCATCCCGGTCTCGAGGACCAGCATGGCGATCACGAACTCCTTCGTGCGGTCCTCGATGGCGTGCCAGGCCGAGGCGAGCGCGATCGGCATGAGGAGCGTCGTGAGCTCTTCGAACTGGTACGCGGCCGAGCCGCCGTCGAACCCCGTGTAGAGCCGGATGGAGGCCGCGAACGCCGCCAGCGAGACGATGAGGGCGCCGACGCGCAGTACCTGATCGAGACGGCGCGGCACGAGGGTCAGCGCAAGCGCGCCGGCCAGGGGCAGCAGCGTCACGATCGAGAGAACGTGGGGAGTCACGACTTCATCGAATCAGCAGGAAGCCCACGAGCAGGACGGCGCCCACGAGCATCGTCAGCGCGTAGTTCACGACGTACCCGGTCTGGAGCCGACGGAAGCCGGCGGCCCACGCCACGACGGCGCGGCCCACCGCGTTCACGAGGCCATCGATGATGCCGAGGTCGACCCGGTACGCCAGGAACACGGACAGGACGTAGAGCGGCCGCACGATCAGCCGGTCGTAGATGAGGTCGACGTAGTACGCGTTCAGCAGCAGCTTGTGGAACGGCGTCCGCGGTTGCCCGATCGTCGCGGCCTTGACCGGCGCCGCGGCGTACCGGAACCAGGCGAGCACGATGCCCGCGCTGGCCGCGATCGTGCTCAGCACGGCGAGCATGAGCGTCACCGCGCCGCTCCACTCGTGGGCGGCCGGCGGGAAGACCGGGGTGAGGAAGCGCGCGAAGCGCGTGCCCGCCTCCGACGGCATGCCCACCGCCCAGCCGGCGAGGAACGTCAGCACGGCCAGCACCACGAGCGGCAACGTCATCACCCACGGCGATTCGTGGACGTGGTGGGCGACCTCGCGCGACATCCGGGGGCCGCCGAAGAACGTCAGGAAGACCAGCCGGAACGAGTAGAACGCGGTCATGAACGCGCCGAGGAGGAGGAACGCCCACAGCAGGCGGTGATGGCTCGCGTACGCCGCGTGGAGGATCTCGTCCTTCGAGAAGAAGCCCGCGAACGGCGGCAATCCGGCGAGGCCGACGGCGCCGATCGTCATGGTGATCGTCGTCGTGACCATCTTCGGCGCCAGCCCGCCCATCTTTCTCAGGTCCTGCTCGCCACCCATGCCGTGGATCACGCTGCCGGCGCCCAGGAAGAGCAGCGCCTTGAAGAAGGCGTGGGTCACCAGATGAAAGATCCCGGCCGCGTACGCGCCGAGGCCGACCGCGGCGAACATGTAGCCGAGCTGGCTGATGGTCGAATAGGCGAGCACGCGCTTGATGTCGGTCTGAACGAGCCCGATCGACGCGGCGAAGACGGCGGTGACGGTGCCCACGATGGCCACGACCTCGAGCGCCACGCCCGAACGCTCGAACAGCGTGTGGCTCCGCGCGACCATGTAGACGCCGGCCGTCACCATCGTGGCCGCGTGGATGAGCGCGGACACCGGGGTCGGTCCTTCCATCGCGTCCGGGAGCCAGACGTGCAGCGGAAGCTGCGCCGATTTCCCGCACGCGCCCATGAAGAGCAGGAGCGCGATACCGGTGGCCACGCCCGGCGCCAGGTCGCCCGTCTTGGCGAAGACGTCCGTGTAGTCGAGCGTGCCGAGCGCCGTCCACAGCCAGAGGACGCCGAGGCCGAAGCCGAAGTCGCCCACGCGATTGACGATGAACGCCTTCTTACCCGCCTCGGCCGCGGCCGGGCGCGTATACCAGAAGCCGATCAGGAGATACGAGCAGAGACCGACCGCCTCCCAGAAGACGTAGAGGAGGAGGAAGTTGCCGGCGAGCACCAGCATCGTCATCGAGAAGACGAACAGGTTGAGATAGGCGAAGAAGCGCGCGTACCCCGGGTCGCCGTGCATGTACCCGACCGAGTAGAGGTGGATCAGGAAGCCGACGCCGGTGACGACGAGGAGCATGACGCCGGTGAGCTGATCGACGTGGGCGGTGATCCACGTATCGAACTCGCCGGCGACGATCCAGGGCGCGAGCTGTGCCGTCAGCGGCCGCCCGCCCGACACCTGCGAGAAGACCATCCACGAGGCGACGAACGAGCCGGCGAGCGCGGGCACGGCGATCCAGTGCGCGCGACGTCCGGTGATGCGGCCGAAGAGGATGTTGAGGAGGGCGCCGGCCAGCGGAAATGCGGGAATCAGCCAGACAGCGCTCGACACCGGGCCAATCTATCGAGGCGCTCGGGGGGTGTCAAGGAAACCCCCCACGGCAGCGCGGCTACTTTGCGTTGCGGGTAAGCAGGAACTGCGCCTCGTCGAAGGACTCGGCAGCCATCTCGCCGAGACCGCTCTTCTGGTAGAGGCTCCCCAGGGCCTGGTGCAGCGCCGGCTCGTCGGGATCGCTGGCCAGCGCGTCCAGCACCACCCGGCGAGCGTCGTTGAGCAAGCCGTTGCTGGCGAGCATGCCTGCCCGCACCACCGCGACCGAGTTCCGCGACGTGCCGCTGCCGAAGCTCTGGGTGAGCGCGGCCAGATCGTCGGCGATCGTGCGGGCCCGCTCGGCATCGAGGATCTCGAACCACGCCTCCTGGTGTGTCTGCTCACCGCTGGTCACCTGGATGATGTAGCGCGTGCCCGGCGCCAGCGCCGTCGCGTCCGGCGGATAGTCGAGCCGCCCGCCGGCGACGCCGCGGCGCTCGAAGACAGGCCCCGACGGCCCCACGATGCGCACCGTGTATCGCGCGAAGCGGCTCCCAGCCCACTCGAGCGCGATTGGCCCCGGGAGCAGGCTCGTGTTGCGCGGCGCGATGACGACCGGCGGCTTGGCCGCGCTGCGCGTGCTCAGAACGGCGGTCGGCGCCTCGCGTTGACCGGCGGCCATGAAGCCCAGGCCCGCCTGCACGAGCGTGCGCGCCTTCTGCGTGCGCGTGTCGTCGGCTCGCGCGGCCACCGCGTACGGCGAGTTCGCCGCCTGGACCTTCACCGTGCCCCCACCGCTCAGCATCACGACGGCCACGGCGTCGTCCGTGACGCGCAGGGCATCGCCGGCCCGCAGCGCCTGGAGCGGCCCGGCCCGCCGCCAGTCACTGCCGCTTCGGAGCTCGACGCGACCGTGGCCGGTCTTGATCTCGGTGATCATGCCGACGGTCTCGGTGGACTGCGCTGCCGCGACTCCGGCGGCGAGGACGAGGACCAGCACGGCGACGACACGGGCCATCACGAACCTCCTGGCTCCCCGGTGTCCAGCAACTCGAAGAGCTCGACCGGCTCGGCCTTGCCCTTCACGTTCACGGCGCCCCGCTCGCGGACACGCACGCGGCCCTTCACCGCCGCCAGCGTCGCGCTCGAGACGAGGATCTCCGTGCCCAGCTCGCGGTTCATCGCTTCGATCCGCGCCACCGTGTTCACGGTGTCGCCGAGCACCGAGTACTTCTTCTTCTTCGGCGACCCCATGGTACCGGCAAACACCTCGCCGGTGTTGATCGCCACGCCCATGGCCAGCGTGGGCGCGCCCCGGGCCGCCCACACCCGGTTCAGCTCGGCGAGCGCCCGCTGCATGTCGAGCGCCGTCTCGACCGCGTGCCAGGCGTGCTCCGCGTCGTCCACCGGCGCGCCGTAGACCGCGAGGATGCCGTCGCCGATGAAGTCGTTGACGAGGCCGTGGTGGCGCATGATCACCTCGACCATCGCCGTGAAGTACTCGTTCATGATCTCGGAGATCCGGGCCGGAGGCAGCCGCTCGGAGAGCGTGGTGAATCCACGGACGTCGGACATCAGCACCGAGACCGTCCGCACCTCGCCGCCCAGCCGCGTCCCCTCGCGCAAGACGCGCGCGAGGACGTCCTTGCTCACGTACTGCCCGAACTCGGCGTTGAGCCGACGCCGGGCCAGGGTGCTCGAGCCCTGCCGGTAGAACTTCATCACGGCCAGCGGCGCGATGAAGTCCAGCCAGTAGCCCCGGCTGTACGCCTCGTAGCTCAGCGCCACGAAGACGACGACGAGGCCCAGGCTCAGCACGATGACCCAGACCTGGCGCATCCGCACGGAGAGCAGCGAGATCCAGAGACAGGCGGTGAGGAGCAGCGCCATGTTGAGCGCCCACGGCGGCGGGAGCAGCGCCCGGCGTGAGAGCAGCGTGTGGACGATGTTCGCCTGGATCTCCACGCCGCTCATCAGGCCCATCGGCGTGCCGTAGAAATCACGGCTGTCGCCGAAGGTGGCGCCCACCAGCACGATCTTGCCGCGGAACGGATTGTCGCCCTCGGGACGCACGCCGCTGCGCGCCACCGCCATGAGGGCGCCTGCCGGGAACGCGGCGAAGGCGCCTGGCTGCCCGACGTAGTCGATCCGCCACACCGTGTCGCGCAGCGAGCCGACTGAAATCGCATCGTGCCGGTTGATGCCGCGCTTCGGATCCCCGACGGGCAGCACGACCTCGCGCGAGGTCCCGCCGGTCAGCGCCGCGGCCAGCGCTTCCGGCGAGTAGCCCTCGTAACCGGCCAGCACGGCGAGAGCGAAGGACGGGAGGTACTGGTCGCCGGCCGCCGGCAGCACCGGCCGCGCGACGCGGACCAGGCCGTCGGGGCTGAGCGGAGCGTTGGCGAAGCCGAAGATCGCGCGCAGATCGGGCGAGTACGCCGGCGTCGGCGCGTAGCGGGCCGGCCGCGCGTCGTCGATCGGGTTGGCGACGGTGGTGAACACCAGTCGTCCGCTCCGGCCGTCCCAGCGTCGGGTCACCGCGACGAGGGCGCCGTCTTCCCGCGGCGTCGTCGCTTTCTTGAGCTGGACGTCGAAGCCGACGACACGCGCGCCGCTCTCGAGCAGGAACTCGGCGAGCTGCGCGAGATAGGGACGGGGCAACGGCTGGCGCTCGCCCATCTCCTGGAACGCGGCGTCGTCGATGTTCACCAGGACGATCTCGGGCGTCGGAACGCGATCGCGGAAGAACAGGAAGGCGTCGATGGCTCGCGTCTCCCACCCCGCCAGCCCACCGAAGCGCGACACCACGGTGACCGCGATGCTGACCGCGACACCGAGCAGGAGCGAACGGGCCAGCGGCGTGTCGACGCGCCGCAGGCCGGCTCGCAGATCTACCACGGAGCGCCGGTCAGGCCGTACCCGGCCCAGGCGAACGGATGCGGGAACTGCCGCAGCGTCTCGCGCTGCGCCAGGCTCAGCGCCTCGCCGGGCGCCGCCGTCTTCAGCCGGACGTAGAACTCCCGCATCAGCACGAAGCTCGCGCGGTCGTCGACCTTCCACAGCGTGGTGACCACCGCCGGGGTGCCCGCGTAGAGGAAGGCGCGCTGGAGGCCGACGAGGTCGTCACCGCGCGAGAGCTTGCCGAGGCCGGTCTCGCAGGCCGAGAGCACGACGAGCCGGGCGTGGAGATCGAGGCCGAACAGCTCCCGCACCTCGAGCCGCCCGTCCTCACCGTCGCCCGGCGTGAGCAGCAGCGCGGAGGACATCGGCTCGCTCTCGTTGAGCTCGGCGTGCGTGGCGAAGTGCAACATCCCGGCGCTGCCGGCCAGCGCCTTCACCCGGGCCTCGCTCGCCGCGTCGCGAACCAGCACCGTGGCATCGGGATACGTTTCGCCCACGACGCGGGCCTCGCGCTCGGCGTAGCGCAGGTTGAGCGCGGGGCCGACGTCGGGATTACCGAGAGCGAGCGGATGCGCGTTCGACGCATCCTTGGCGGCGAGGAACTTCAGGACGCTCGCGCTCGGGAGCGTGGCGAGCGCGTAGTCCTCGATCAACCACCGGCCAGCCGGACTCCGGAGCGCCGCGAACGGAAGGTAGTGCAGCACGTCGTGAGGCACGATGAGGAGCCGGGTCCCCTGGATCTCGACGCGGGCCGGCGCCAGCAGGCCGTCGTAGAGTTTCGCCGCCTGGCGCTCGATCTCGGCCAGCGGCGCCTGATCGGCGATGGCGGCCCGTAGCGTGCGCACACTGGCGACGAGGTCGGCACGGGCGCCTCGCACGGTCAGCGCCTTGGCGCGGTGACGGTCGATGATCCAGATGATGACGTCGGCGTTGCCGACCAGGTATTCGACGAGCGTCGTGCCCTCGGGCAGGAGTCCCTGGATCTCGGTCAGGGTGACCGGCTCCACGGTCATGAGCGAGGCCTGCTCGACGTTCTCCTTGCGCACGCGCTCGAGGAACGCCCGGTAGTCACGGTCGGCCGCCTCGACGGCCTCCTTGGCCTGGCGCGCCTCACCCGTCTCGCTCTCGCTGTCGGAGGCCAGCGCCTGGGCCTCGGCCAGTCGCGCACGAAGCTGCACTTCTTCCTGCACGAGGGCCCGGGTGCGGCCCTTGGACAACGTCGTCGAGTTGCCGAGGAGGTCGAGGAAGGCTCGGGCCCGGGCGCGCTCGGCGAAGGCGAAGGCGTCGGCGGCGTTCTGCGTGCGCAGCGCCATTCTGACCGCGAACTGATAGATGCCCTGCTTGTCCTCGATGTACCCGCTGCGCAGCGACGATTCCTGGAGCGTGCCGCGGATCTCCTCGACGAGGTCCATGGAACGGCGGATCGACGTGAGCGCATCGGCCGGCCGCCGCAATCCGGCGAAGCTACGTGCCTGGAGCTGATAGAGCTGAACCAGGTTGCCGGTTCGACCAATGCGCTCGGCCTCGGGCAGCGCGCGCTGGATCTCGGCCAGCGCGGCGCTCGGATCGTTGCGGGCGAGCGCAAGCTGCCCGGCGGTGGTTCGAATCTCGAGATCGACCTCCACGAGTCCGACGAGACGGGAATACTGGGCCGCGCGCTTGAGCGCGGCGTCGGCCGCATCCTTGTCGTCGAGGCCCAGCTCGGCCTTGGCCAGCAGGGTCAGTCCCTGGGCCGCTTGTCGACGCCCGTTGTCGATGGCCGTAGGGGCGGCCCGGCCCGTCGCGGTGGCGAGGAAGTGCTCGGCGAGCATCACCGCCTCGCGAACGCGGTCTCGCGCGTCGGCATACGCATGCTCCTGGAAGTCGATCTGCGCGAGTTGCCTGAGCATCCCCGCCACCCACATCGCGGCGCCCCGGCGGTGCGGGGCGACGGCGGCTCGCGCGTAGGTCAGACCCTGCTCGTACCACTTCCGGGCCTGGGCGCGATCGCCGGCGTTGCGATACGCGTTGCCCAGAGCACTGTAGATCGACACCATCATGCTCATCTGCTCGTTCGCGACGGTTGGCTCGTTGCGCAGCAGGTCGAGGGCCTTCTGCGCCGACGTGATGGCCTTCTGGAGCTGGTGGAGGCGAACCGCCACGAACGCCGCGCAGGCGTAGGCGCTGCCGGCCTCGGCACGCGCGCCCCGCCGCTCAGCGTCCGCCGCCGCGCTCTCGTAGAAGGCGAGCGCCGGGCGAGCCTCGCCGCGCTCCACGGCGTCGCGAGCATCGAAGAAGGTGAACCCGTAGCGCCCGTCTCCCGGGCCCGCGCTCCCGGGAGCCGGAGGCGTTTCGGCAGGCGTTGCCGGCGTGGAGGGCGTCGAGGAAGGCCCGGGCCGCCCTCGACGATGGCCGAACTGCGCCGCCGCCGGCGTCACCGACGCCAGCGTCAGCGAGCACAGCAGCGCGAGCGTCAGACGTCGTTGGAGCGTGGACACCACCCGATCATGGCTCGATCAAGGGCGGCGCCGCAACGTCGGCATGCTATGATGCTTGTCGTGCCTCGGCGGTCCCGCACGAAGTTCTGGGCGCTGCTGTTCGTGGTCGTGGTGGTCGCGCTACTCGCCTCGGTGTCCTATCTGATCTGGCGTCAGTCCGTGCCCGGCGTTCGCGTCACCGCAAGCGTGCCGCGCTTCGTCGGTCAGAAGACGCCGCTCACCGTCGTGGTCGAAGCGGCTCGTGGTCGTGTCGCGACCGCCAGCGTGCGCGTGGCTCAGGGCGGCAAGTCGGTCGCGATCACGCGATACGACGGCGCCCCGATGCCGAAAGTCGAGCTTCCGCTGACGCTCGAGCCGACGGCGGCGGGATTCCGCGAGGGCGACGCCACCGTCGAGGTCTGGGCCCGCGACGATTTCTGGCGCCCGTGGCGCGGGCAGGAGCGCGCGGCCATCACGTTCCCGACGACGATCGACCTGAC
>WNGK01041389.1_pt1 | contig 13794 bp, 14 predicted proteins | sample 5400601 | NCBI WGS metagenome assembly WNGK01 (sample SAMN13153376, study PRJNA577476) | soil metagenome | isolation source: 60 cm soil or saprolite under Garry oak tree replicate 1 | place: USA:California | collected 2016-06-15 | reverse complement strand
CCACCGGCGGTTGACGCCAGCTCCACCAGAACCTTGTAACTGCAATCAGCGCAAACATTACGGCCGCGATCCACACTAAACGTTCGCGCGTTTTCTGCTTGCCGCTCCGGCCTTGCGGTGTTGCCGAAGCCGACGTGCTCTCACCGACCCAAGTCAACTCCCATCGCAAATCGCGCCCGGTTTGCCATCGCTGTTCGGGGTCCTTGGCCAGGCATCGGAGGATGACGTGATCCAGCGCGGGTGGCGTCATCGGCTTGATGGAACTTACGGGTGCCGGTTCCTTTTCCAGAATCGCTGATGCCACGCTGAGCTGGCTCTTTCCCTCGAAAGCGCGACGACCGGTCAGCATTTCGTATAGCACGGCCCCTAGCGAGAAAATGTCGCTGCGTCCATCGAGTTCCTTGCCTTCCACTTGTTCAGGCGACATGTACTGAAATGTGCCAACAATCGTGCCGTGCTCAGTAACCGGGGAGTTCGCGGATGCGGCAGTGAGTGTGGCGCCGCTCGCCAAGGGCGCCACCGGCCTGGCTAGGCCAAAGTCGAGTAGCTTTGCACCTGTCGGCGTCAGCATGATGTTGCCGGGTTTTAGATCGCGGTGAACAATGCCGCCACGGTGAGCTTTATCCAGCGCGTCGGCAATTTGGGCGCCATATTGCAAAACCTGATCCAACGGCAGCGGCCCCTTTTCCAGTCGCTTCGCAAGTGTTTCTCCCTCTACACACTCCATCACCAGAAAATCGATGCCGTTTTGCTGACCGACGTCATACAGCACGCATATGTGCGGATGATTCAACGTGGAGATGGCCTTGGCTTCGCGTTCGAACCTTTGCTTGCGAATAGGATCGGAGGAAAGATGCGCGGGGAGGATTTTCACGGCGACCGCACGTTCGAGCCGTGTGTCGATCGCGCGATACACTTCGCCCATGCCGCCCGCGCCAAGAGCGGCCGTGATTTCGTAGGGGCCAAGTCTTGTGCCTGAAACAAGGACCATGCGTGGCAGGGATTATAACCCCAGGAAACGATGTCAGGTGCTGTCCACGTCTCATGCAAAGGCGCAATCTCTGCCCCTGGCCTTTTCTGGCGCATATTGCTGCAATTTGGGTGTATACTCCCGCTCCAAGACGAGCAGTAGGAGATTCCCATGCAGTTTTCTGTTCCCGGGAATCCGGTTCTTCCTTCGAGCCATGCCCGAAGCTTGTATAGAACTGTAGCTGCGGGCTATCAGCCAAACTCCCAATCAATGAGGACATCATGAAGCAGACCTTTGCGGTCGCCATTGGTGGCGCGGCAGGCCAAGGTGTGGCTACGCCGGGCGACATTTTCGCCAAGATTTTCAGCCGGAGGGGCCTCAGCCTGAATGCCTACAACGCCTATCAGTCCATTATTCGGGGCGGGCATACGCTGCTGACGATTCGCACCGGGCCCCAGCCGGTCACCAATATGGGTGACCGGATTGATCTGCTGATTCCGCTTAATCAGGACACCATGGACCGGCACCTGAAGCTGCTGACGAGCGGGGCGGCCTGCATCTACAACGCGGACACGATTAAAGCCGGTCCTGCTGCCGATGGCGTGCAGCTCTGTCCGCTTCCCGTTTCTGAGCTTGCCGACATCACTCGAAACAAAGTAGCGCAAAACACGCTGGCCATGGGCGCAGGCCTGCACATGATGGGCATTGGTTTTGCGGCGCTGGAAGAAGCCCTGCGCGAGCAGTTCAAGAAGAAGGGCGAAGCTGTTGTGACGGAGAATGTGGGTGTGGCCCGAGCGGGCTACGATTATGCCGCTTCGCGCTTCACCGCGTTTCCAAGTCCTCTGCCCAAGACGGAAAAGCGCTACGCCGTGCTGAGCGGCAATACCGCTATGGCTATGGGTGGCGCGGCGGCGGGCGTGAAGTTCTACTGTGCGTACCCGATGAGTCCGTCCACGGGCGTGTTGCACTGGATGGCTGCGCACGCGCGCAAGGCTGGCATCATGGTCCGGCAAGTGGAAGACGAAATTGGCGTCATCAACATGACGATCGGAGCGGCACACGCCGGAGTTCGTTCCATGTGCGCCACGTCGGGCGGCGGGTTCGCGCTGATGAGCGAGGGCCTGGGCATGTCCGCCATGATCGAAACTCCCGTGGTGGTTATAAACTGCCAGCGCGCAGGACCATCCACGGGCGTTCCAACGAAGACCGAGCAGGGCGACCTTTGGCAAATGCTGGGAGCGGCTTTCGGCGATTATCCGCGAATAATTGCTGCCCCGTTGGACATAGCCGATTGCTTCAAGCTGATTCCCGAAATGTTCAACCTCGTGGATCGCTTCCAATGTCCCGGGCTGGTACTCTGCGATTTGCTCTTATCCGAGGGCCGGCTCGGTGTCGATCCCAAGGATCTCGATTTCAATACTGTCATTGACCGCGGCGAAATCATCCTTCCCCTCGATGGAAATGGAGCCAACGGTAACGGCGCAGGCGCTGCTGTGGCCACAAATGGCAGCTACAAGCGCTATAAGTTCACGGAGAGCGGGATCTCGCCCCGCGCGGTTCCCGGAGTGCCCGGCCACATTCATACGGTGGCGACTGATGAACACATGGAAGACGGCGTGCTCATCAGCGACGAGTTCACCAATCCCATCAAGCGCCGCGCCATGATGGAAAAACGCATGCGCAAGGTTGCGGGCATCGAAGCTGCTGTTCCGCGGCCAACCCTGTGGGGTCCCCGAGAAGCCGACGTGACGTTGATTGGTTGGGGCTCCACAAAGGGCGTCATCGAGGAAGCCTGCGAGATGCTCAATGAGGAAGGCATCTCCGCCAATCAATTGCAAATTCGCTGGCTCGTGCCGCTACATGGGGAAGCGATTCTCGACCTTCTGAAAGGTGCGCGGCACACCATCATCGTGGAAAACAATTATAGCGGGCAGTTTGCGCGCTATTTGCGCAGCGAAACGAGCTTCGTTCCGGATGGGAATATTCGCAAGTACGACGGCGAACCCTTTATGCCGCACCACATCGTGCAATCAGTGAAGGAGCAGCTCGCCGGCAAAACCCATCTCTCGGTTCCCATGCACGAGATTATGGTCTAAAGGGGAAACGCACATGGCCACTGGCGTACAACGGGCAACTCAACTGACGGTAGCTGATTTGAAAGGCAAGGTCGATCCCGACTGGTGTCCGGGTTGCGGCGACTTCGGCGTGCTGGCGGCCATTCAAAAGGCCCTGGTCGAACTGCAAATCCCGAATCACAACGTGGTCGCCATCAGTGGCATCGGCTGCTCTTCGAATCTCCCGGGATTCATCAACACGTATGGGATGCACACCTTGCATGGGCGTGCGCTGGCAGTGGCTACGGGCGTGAAGCTGGCCAACCACGAGCTAACTGTGCTGGTGACCGGGGGCGACGGTGATGGCTTCGGCATTGGGGGAAATCACTTTGTGCACACCATGCGGCGCAATGTGGACCTGCTGTACATCGTGATGGACAACCAGATCTACGGCTTGACGACCGGCCAGACTTCTCCGACGAGCCGCATTGGCATGAAGACGAAAAGCATGCCGTTTGGAAATATTGAGGCGCCGGTGAATCCCATTTCGTTGGCGCTTGCTGCGGGCGCTACGTTTGTGGCGCGCGGCTTCAGCGGCGATCAAAAGCACCTCACCGAACTCATCAAGCAGGGCATCGAGCACAAAGGCTTCTCGTTCCTCGACGTGTTCAGCCCGTGTGTCACCTACAACCACGACAATACTTATCAGTGGTACCGCCCGCGCATCAAGAAACTTGAGGACGACTCCGCATTTGATGCATCGGAATGGACCATGGCGATGGAGAAATCGCTCCTTTGGGGCGAAGAAATTCCTATCGGAAAATTCTTTGAGCGCACGGATGTGCCCAGCTTGCATGCGGCCGAGCCTGTTTTGAACGAAGGCCCTCTACTGCATCTCGAACCGCGCGTGCCCGCCGACGTGGCGCGGGGCTTCATCGAAGAACTGATGTAAGAGTGCACCGGAGCTGGTTACATTCAAGAGGCAGGCGCAGTTTTTGGCCGTCCCGCCGATTTGTCTTCCCCTTAGAATCACTGTGTGTTCAGCCTCGAACCGCATTCAGGAGGTTCGCTCATGAAAGCAGTGATTTCGTTGTTTGTATTGCTCAGTGTATGCGTTGTCTTAGGGGGAGCTCAACAACCAACAAGACCGAACGGGGAAGAGGGAAGAATCATCGCGCTTGAATCGGCGTGGGACCAGGCCGAGCAAAACAAGGATGCAAGCGCGCTGGCGAACCTCCTTGCGGACAACATCGTTTACGTCGACTACGACGGCTCGATAAGCACCAAACAGCAGTTGCTGGCGGAGGTGAAGAGCGCGGACGTTATTCTCGCGGCGCGGGCGCTTTACCAACGTCTGGCTGAACCAGAGCGGCAAATGGGAATGCATCGCAAGCCAGTCGACATTAATTGCGCATTAAGAGATGGTTTAGGAGGGAGAACTGCGGCCTGAGTTGATGCTAAAGCAGAGCCTGCTTACGGCTTGGAAGCACTTTCCCAGGCTTCGTACGCCACGAAAAACGTCACACCCGCAGTGATTGCGACCGCGTACCAAATAAACCTGCTCTTGGCAGCTTTGATGGGAGGTCCCCCCATGCCTTTCGTACCGGCACCGCGTGGACCTTGTGGATCAGCATTCGGATCGAGAACAACGCGATAGGCTTCCCCTTCCGGAATCTCGCGGACGTCATCTTCGACGGCAATCTGCAGTGAGCCACGGATGCTCTTGACGACGAGTTCCTTGGGGTTCAACAACGTTACTTTCCCGATCGTCGGTTGGTCTGTATTGGGGCGAATAATTGCAGTAGCGACGTGAAGGACGAACGCTTTCGAGTTCGCGGTGGAAAAAGTGGCCGTCCCTGCGGTAAGGGTGGCTGCAGGGCTTGCTTCATCTTGCGATAATGTTGCGGAGCTCGCGCTGGCGAGCAGGAGGCGCGCCGCTCCCGCGCGAACCTGTACGCTACCGACCTCATCTGTGGTGAGGCGATCGCCGCTAAAAACGGTTGCCCCCACGGAAGCGCTGGCACTTCCCACACGGGCGCGGTTCGCAAACACCAAGGTTCCAAATGCTGCGGAGGGAGTGGCCCAGAGAGGCGAAATCAAAAGGGTGAACGAAAGCAAAGCCGCGACCAAAGCGCGGGTTGTCGAAAAGCTGTCGAGCACGCGCGAGCGCGCCATCAACGCCTCCAAGAGGGACAGAGAAAGCATACTTAGCGGGAAAGGCAAGGTCAATCAAAAACCGAAAAAACGTGACCTAGCTCCCAATTCCGGCTGCACGATCGCCGGGGAGTTTCTTGGCCGTTACGGTCATCCGCTGATACAATGCCGCTTGGAATATGGCTGATTGGAAACAAATCACCGCGCGCATCCGCCGCGCGCGGTCCGGCAAGGACCCCCTCGCGCAACTCGCCAATTTGTATCAAAAGACGAGTGACGCGATGGTGGCGTTCGAGCTTGCGAAGCTGTTTGAGAGTTCGGGACAAAATTCCGATGCCGCCAAGTGGTATTCCACGGCCGCGGCAAAATTCCGGCGCGCGGAATGGAAAACCAAGGCGCAAGAAGCCGCGGTGCGGCTGGGCGGGAGTTCCGCAGAAGGTGTAGGGGATCAGTCTGCGCCGTCTGACGGGGAATTTCACTTGGTTGCGCCGGAACCCGCTCCAGAGGAGAAAGAATTGTCGTTCGACAAGAACCCCGAAGCGCTGGAATCGGCGGTAGCCGTCACCAGCGAGATTCAAGAAGCAACAAAGCGCGACGCAAGTAATCCCCTGGAAAGAGGGAAAAGCCACCGGCGGCGAGGGCGCCGCGGCGGAAAAAACCGAAGAAAAGGTCCAGCCGCAAGCGGATCAGCGGGCCAGCCATCAAGCCGCTCGACAAGGGCGGGAGAGCGAACGGAATCGGCACCTCCCGTTATGGGGGCTGAAGGTCCGGATGGGTCCGCTGCTGAGCGGGGAATGCAGAGCCGCGCCGTTCCCATCCTGCCCGCGGAGCCTTTGGGAGAGTCAGGGCCGAGTCCCAAAGGGCGCTACGGAGACCCGGGTCTCTCTTCGCGAATCTCCTTGCTGGAAATGCAATTTCGCCGCTTGCTCGCTTGTCCTCCCGCAAAGCTGAACGAGGCGGACCTCGCTCCCGTCGGGCCAGGGGTATTTGTGCTGACAGATTCCGACCTGACCACCTATTACTATGTGGAAGTTTGCCAGACCCTGCGGATTGCCGTAGGCAATTTAATACGCGGGGGCAGTCGCCGCGGCGCGGATCCCATTAAACCCAGGCTCGCCGAGCATTTGGGAATCCCGGAAACTCGCGTAGGAAAATATCTCGCGGACCATTGCGTGGTTCGCTGGCTTCAACTCGACGAAGGGGCTTCGAATTTCGCTCATTTCGCCATTGCCGTCCTGCGGCCCATTCTGAACGAATAGCAATTTCCCGCACAAATTTGGAACGCATTTGTCTACAACGAGAAAAACTTGCCATTAGTTGCGCTAGGTATAACCCTATTCGAGAGAAGGGAAAATAGCCGTTCGCTGGCCCTATTTACCATTCAACCCCCGATTTCTACCATTCGGCGCAACCTGCTAGCCTTCCCACCCGGCAACCCTCAAACTATAGGTGTCCAAAGACTTATTGGACGTACCTGGAGTACATGGTACTGTTTTTAGGCACGCAAGACTGAGCCCGGGGGCAATCGTTTGGGCACGGCTCCAACGATTGAGTGGGCTCAAAATCCCCAAGGTCTAGTTCTGGGCAACTTTTGAAAGAGAGGGATAGAGGTTTATGCCGAACCGCATAGGCACGCAACTTTTGAGGACGATTGATTGGGCGGTCTGCAAAACAGCAGCCGGCACCTTCAACACGATTCAGTTCTTCAACAAGTACAACCCGAATCCGTCTTTCACTCCGAAGTGGTCGGACAAGCCGCTCCTCAAGTCTTGGGAGAAGACCAAGCCGACGCTGGGCTGGCCGCGGCAGACCGATTCGCTTTGTCCGGATTGCGTCAAAGAAGCCCGCGAAGCCATCATCCACGGCAAAAAAGATTGGCGCGACCTGATGAATGAAAAGGTCGGCGAGATTAAAGCGCAGATTATCGAGCGCGATGGGCAGATCTGGATGGTTAAGGATTGTCCCATTCACGGCCACTACGAAGACATGATGGCTGTTGACTCCAAGTTCCTCGAGTGGATTGAAGCGCAGTTCCCTGGCCGCGACATTCCCGCGCACAACGACGAAGACCTCCACAAGCATGGCTCCTCGACCGTGCGGTATGGCCGCGGCTCCGTTCTGACAGTTGATCTCACCAACCGCTGCAACATGATGTGCGATCCCTGCTTCATGGACGCCAACCAGGTTGGCTACGTTCACGAACTGGGCTGGGACGAAATCAAGGAAATTCTGGACAACGCGCTCAGGATTAAGCCGCGCCGGCAAATGTCCGTGCAGTTCTCCGGCGGCGAGCCCACCATGAGCCCGTACTTCCTGGATGCCGTCTCTTACGCCCGCAAGGTCGGATACAACAGCGTGCAGGCAGCCACCAACGGCATCGAGTTCGCCAAGAACAAGGAATTCTGCAAGAAGGCCTTCGAAGCAGGCATGCGCTATGCGTACCTGCAATTTGACGGCATCGGCAATGATGCCAACAGCCATCGCCAGGTCGGCAACCTGTTTGATGTGAAGCTCCGCGCCCGTCAGCTTCCAGCCCGTTTCGTTCACCGGCCGCGACGAAGACATTACGCCCGAACGCCGCCACCGCCAGCGCTATACGCTTTCGCACCTGGCGAGCGACGTGAGCAAGCAGGTGGGCAAGGTCGAGCCGACGCGTGACTGGTTCCCCATTTCGTTTGTGAGCACGTTTGCCGGCTTCTCCGACCTGGTGCACGGCCCGGATGAGAAGTGGGGCGCGCTGTCCTGCGGCTGCCACCCGAATTGCGGCGTGGGCACTGCGTTGATGATCAACAAGGAGACCAAGGAGTGGGCCCCGGTGCCGCGCTTCCTGGATGCTCCGCAACTCGTCAAGGACGTCACCGCCATCACCGACGCGGCGCGCGGTAAGAGCCTCTCCAACTTCATGATGGCCCTCGCGCTCCTCAAGAACTATCACCCGTTCCAAGGGCCGAAAGGGCTGACGCCATGAAGCGCCGCGCGACTGACCCATGGAACTTCCTGTTCATCGCGGGAATGTGGTTCCAGGATTTGTTCAATTATGACTTCCGCCGCACCGAAATGTGCATCATCCCGTACGCTACGCAGCAGGGCGAGATTTCCTTCTGCGCGTACAATACGGGCATCGGTTGGCGCAAGATCATCGAAAACATGCACAAGAACGCGACGGTTGCCGAGTGGTACCGGACGCACGGCAAGCACGAAATCTATGCTAAGGGCAAGAGCGTCAATCTCGCGTCGTACGAACACTCGCTCAAGATTGACGCCGAAGATGCGGCTCGCGTGCGCCATCTTGAGCATGACGTTCCCCTGACCGCGGCCGAAGAAGACCGCGCGCGCCGGAAGAAGGCCTACGAAGAGCAGGCCAAGGTTCGCGCCATCTATGAAGAGCTGGTGCTGAAGAAGGCCCAGCCCTCCGTCGTGCAGATCGGCACCGTGCAAGACATCGCCAAAGCCGTACCGGCTAATTTCAAGCCGGTAACCATCGCCCCAGCCGAGACTAGCTCCGGTGCAGGGGCGGGCTTTAGCCCGTCCCAGCCCAGCAACGGCAATGGCCACTCCAGCGGTAACGGCCATTCGAACGGCAACGGAAACGGCTCAGCGGCCAAGACCGACGAAAAAGCCGCCGAAGCCGTCGCCGGCGACTGAAATCAGCATCCTGCCAACTCCGCAGACTACAACGGCCCTGGCTAAGCCAGGGCCGTTTCTTTTGGCGCGAGGCCGTGGATTGTGGTCGCTGCTATAATGGAACCAGTCAGATTGAGGTCTGAAGATGCCCATTTACGAATACATTTGCGAAGATTGCCAGACGCACTTCGAGAAAATCGTGCTGAACAAGCAGCAGGAGATTGCCTGCCCGAAGTGCGCCGGCAAGCGCAACGCGATCCAGCTCTCCGTTTTCAGCGCTGGGAATGGTTCCGCGAACGGCGTGTCCACAAAATCATCCGGCGGTTTCTCGGGCGGAGGCGGCGGTTGCTGCGGCGGCGGATGCGCCTGCCACTAAGTCCACCGATTGTTCCTTCGACGCCTAAGGGCTCACCAACCTTCGTCTAGATGCGTCTACTGATTATCGGTCGGTGACGATTATGCTGATCAGCCATTCCTCGTTGCTCTTGTTTGTTACCGGAGCTGCCGTTCTCCTTGTAATTCCCGGGCCAGCGGTGACTTACGTCGTCAGCCGGAGCATCGGCCACGGGCGCGCCGCAGGTCTTGTTTCCGTCCTGGGCATTGTCGTGGGAATTTTGTGTCACGTTGTCGCTGCGGCCCTTGGCATCTCGGCCGTATTGGCTTCTTCCGCCCTTGCTTTCCAGTTTGTGAAATATTTGGGCGCGGCGTACCTGATTTACTTGGGCATCAAAACTTTGCGCAACAAAGACGAGCAAATCCTGGCCGCAGCAGGGGGCGAAATGCGCTTGGCGCGCATTTTCGGCCAGGGCTTTCTCGTGAATTTGCTCAATCCCAAGACCGCGCTCTTTTTTCTGGCGTTCCTGCCGCAGTTTGTCGATCCGGTCCGCGGGCACGTCACCCTTCAAATCCTGCAACTGGGAATCTTGTTCGCGCTGATGGGCTGGTGCAGCGATTCCACGTATGCGTTGATTGCGGGCACCGTAGCTGAGCGGATTCGCGGCAGCCTACGTCTGCGCCGCATCCAGCGCAATGTCTCCGGCGGCGGATTGATTGCCCTTGGGCTAGCATCTGCCTTCTCCGGCGCAAGATCGAAGTAAAAAACAGGCAGGACCAAGCCGCAAGCTACTTTGCCGCGCAAAGTTTAAAGTATTACTTTAGGTGCGGCTGTAACCCATTGCAAGGAAACAGGTTGGAAGTATTCGTCTCGCATATTCTTCTCCTAAATGACGACTCCTTCCAATCCGCTTCCTTTCGCTTTTGACGCGCACCATCCGCCCGCCACGGCCATCATTGATAAGTGCGTCCACTGCGGTTTTTGTTTGCCCGTGTGTCCCACCTACGTTCTTTGGGGCCAGGAAATGGACTCGCCGCGCGGCCGCATCTATTTGATGAAGCTCGCTGCCGAAGGCGCTGCACAGATGACTCCCAAGTGGGTCAGCCACTTCGACACCTGCCTCGGCTGCATGGCTTGCATGACCGCGTGCCCTTCCGGGGTGGATTACGGCAAACTCATCGAAGCCACGCGCGCGCAAATCGAGCGCAATTTCCCGCGTTCCTCCGCGGAAAAACGCCATCGCCATTTTTTGTTTGAGACGTTCACGCGGCCAGATCGCTTGCGCCGTTTGCGAGCGCCACTCCTCGCCTATGAAAAATCCGGTTTGCAAGCACTCGTTCGCGGGTTGCGCTTGCTGAAACTTCTTCCCAAGAGATTGCAAGCCATGGAGGCGCTGCTTCCCAAACTTGGTCCCCGAGAAGTCGTACCGGAAGTCACTCCGGCTGTCGGCCCAAAACGCCGCCGCGTCGGGCTGCTCCTTGGCTGCGTGCAGCGCGAATTTTTTTCACAGGTGAACGCCGCAACGGCCCGCGTTCTCGCCGCCGAAGGCTGTGAAGTGGTCGCTCCCCAGGCGCAACCCTGCTGCGGCGCTTTGCTCGTGCATGCGGGAGAAGAGACCGGTGCAATTGAACTAGCCAAGAAAACGATTGGCGTCTTCGAGCAAGCCGACGTGGAAACGATCGTGACCAACGCTGCCGGATGCGGCTCCAACGTAAAGGAGTATGGTCACCTGCTCCGCGACGTTCCAGAATACGCCGAGCGCGCGAAGGCATTTTCTGCGAAATGCAAAGACGTCAGCGAAGTTCTTGCGGAACTCGATCCGCGCGCTCCGCGCCATCCGTTAAAACTGCGCGTGGCGTTCCACGATTCCTGCCATTTGCAGCATGCGCAAGGCGTATGCGAGCAACCGCGAGGTTTGCTCGCGAGCATTCCCGGAATCGAGCTCGTGGAGATTCCGGAATCCGCCGTCTGCTGCGGTTCTGCCGGAATCTACAATCTCGTCCAGCCCGACGCCGCCAAATCCCTTGGCGATCGCAAGGCCGAACTCATATCGCACCTGGAAACCGATGTAGTCTCCACCGGGAACCCAGGCTGCGTCCTGCAACTCCAATCCTCGCTCGCGCGCCGTCACCAAAAGACACCGGTAGTCCACACGATCCAAATCTTGGATGCCTCTCTGCGCGGCCTGTCTGCGGATTTTTTGCGCCAGTGACTCGCGAACGCGAATCTTAGTCGAACGGTATCCCGGTCTTCCGTGAAATGTCGCGCAAATCCTCGATCACCGGGAGAATCAGCGGCACGCCATTTTTTCGCCGCACTTGTTCCGCTTCACGCTCCGGATCGCCCGGAATCAGTGGGCCGTTCGTGCCCGGCGCCGGCTTCGTCGCCCGGAACACGCGAACATAGTCGTCAATCTGGCACTTGAATTCGTCCGCGTCCATAAAACCGTCAATGCGCATCGCCCCGAAGAAATGTCCTATACCTTTTCCCACACTGCCCTTCGGAATTTCCTGGCGCAGAGCAAACGGCGGCGCGAAAGGCCCCCAGTTCGCTCCGCTCAGCGGGCCGCACAGGATGTCCACCATCATTGCCAGCGCGTATCCTTTGTGTCCGCCGCGCTCGCGTTCCGAGCCGAGCGGCAGCATCGCGCCGCCGTCGATGAGTTCATCCGGGTTTGTCGTGTTGCGGCCCTCGCGGTTGATCGCCCAGCCCGCTGGAATCGGTTCGCCTTTGCGCCGCGCAATTTCAATTTTTCCGTAGGCTGCGGCGCTGGTCGCCAGGTCAATCACGATGGGTGGCTCCTCTTTGCCCGGAAACGCGATGGCAATGGGATTCGTGCCAAGCATGCGCTCCGCGCCCCACAGCGGCGCCACCAGCTTCGTGGAATTGGTCATCGCCCAACCGATCAAATCGCGCTCGAGCGCCTGCAAAACGTAATAGCCGGCGATGCCGAAATGATTCGTATTGCACACGCTGACCCAGCCCGAGCCCGCTTTTTCCGCCATGTCCATGGCGATGCGGTTCGCCTGCGGGCCCACCACCAGGCCCAGGCCATTATCGCCGTCCACGGTCGCCGTGCTCGCCGCGGAGCGCACAATTGTGATTTTCGCCTTGGGATTAATATGCCCTTCGCTGAGCATCCCGAAATAGCTGTACATGCGCGCCACCCCGTGGGAATCGATCCCGCGCAAGTCCGCACAAGCCAGCACGTCGGCGGCTTGCTCCGCGTCCTTTTTCGGCACGCCAAAATGAAGGAATACGCGGGTGCAAAATTCGCGCAGTTTCTCGATGGGAAAAATCTTCAATTCTATTTCGGCCATGTTTCTCCATACGCGAGGCTATGCGGGCAGTCTTTCTCCGCGGGTTTCTGCGCCAAAAGGAACGAGCAGCAAGCCAATCGCAAACGCAATCGACGTCAGCGCGACAGGAATTCCNNNACCGCAAAATTCGCTCCCCCAAATCCCAGGAAGAAGAGGCACGGGAAGAACCACGGCAACCCCGCCGCGCCGAGATAAAAAACCTTTCCAAACGTGACCGCAATGAACGCGAGCATGAGCGAAAAATAGAACGCCAACGCGCCGCGCCGCCCGAATTTTTCTGCGAGCCACGGCATCGCCAGGCAGCCGAGAATCGTGGCAAACGAAACCAGCATCGCCGCGCGCGAAGCGAGCTGCGCCGCTTGCGGGCCGATTTTTCCGGCTGCTTCCGCGAGCGTCGTCACTGCCGCGGGCACGTAAACCGTTCCCGCCCACAATCCGCAAATGGATGCCAGCATGTACAACGAATTCAGAATCGTTCTGCGCCGCAGCGTCTTCGAAAAAAGCGCAGCAAAGGGTTGCCATACGCGCCAGGAACTGAGAACGTCCGCTTTCTTCTTCCAGCGCACCGGTTCCGTCACGCCGTGCCGCACCCAGGCTAACAACAACGCGGGCAATCCGCCCACTGCAAACATCACGCGCCAGGCGTACCCGCCGAAGTAGGTGCCGATCCCGTAGTTGAGAATCGCTGCCAGAAAAGTTCCAACGTAGTAGCCCGTGTGCATATACCCCGCGCCGGTGCGCCGCCGCTCTTCCGGCCACTCTTCGGCCACAAACGTTCCGCCCATGGCCCACTCACCGCCGATGCCGATCCCCGCCAGCAGCCGCAGAGCCGCCAGTTCCCAGACATTCGAAGCGAGCGCGCTGAAAAAGGTGAAAACGGAGTACCACACAATGGTCAGCATCAGCGTTCGCACGCGCCCGAATTTATCTCCTACAGGCCCCCACAAGAATGCCAGTCCCCAGCCAAACAAGAAGAGTGCGAACAGCAATCCGCCGTAAAAGCCGATGTTGCCTTTCGTCGCGGCAATTCCGGAGCGTGGCAAAAGATCGCGCAGCGAGGGAACCAGCACTAGCGCGTAGATGAAAGAATCCATCCCGTCGAGCGCCCAGCCTCCCCACGAAGCCCAGAATCCGCGGATCTGATTTCGCGTCAGCGGAATCGCCGAAGATGGTTGTGCGCTCGAAAGAGGCTCGGCAACATTCATGACTGCGGGACTATATCACGCGTGATGGAATTTCATCGGTAGCCGCGCCAGAAGAAAACCATCGTCATGGCGAAGCCGACGAGGATGACGAATCCCTTGACCCAGGATTGCGGCAGTTTCTGCGCATAGTGCG
>WNGK01005235.1_pt1 | contig 13795 bp, 8 predicted proteins | sample 5400601 | NCBI WGS metagenome assembly WNGK01 (sample SAMN13153376, study PRJNA577476) | soil metagenome | isolation source: 60 cm soil or saprolite under Garry oak tree replicate 1 | place: USA:California | collected 2016-06-15 | reverse complement strand
TCCTGGCAGCCATCCCTGAAGGCTTACCATTGCTTGCCAGTGTAGGTGAAGCCGGGGTTGCCCGCCGCCTGGGTGACCAGGACGCCGTGGTGCGTCGCCTGTCAGCCGTCGAGGCACTTGGACGCGTTGATGTCGCCTGTACCGATAAAACGGGAACATTGACGAAGGGGCAGCTCGCGCTCAGCATGGTGGCTGACTACGATCAGGAAGCGCGGGTACCGGGTGAATTATCGACCGATTTGCGTCATGTGCTGGTAACTGCCGCTCTTGCCAGCCCGCACCCGTCTGCTCAAGATGCGAAAGCGCATCCCACCGATGTGGCTATCATCCAGGGCGCTGTAGATGCTGGCCTGGGCCAGCAGTTGCATGTAAAGCACGAGGCTGAATTATCATTTGATCCCGTACGATCCTTTCACGTCACTATCGCCCAGGGGTATCTCTGCGTCAAGGGCGCACCAGAAGCGCTTATTCCCCGGTGCAACTGGATGTTGGAGTATGGTGAGAAACGTCCCCTGGACGAGAATGGCCAACATGAGTGGTTTGATCTCTCCAGGCGTCTTGCGGAGCGTGGTTTGCGTGTACTCATGGTCGCTGAAGGGTCACCCGATACGCCGCTCGACAATCCTCGTGGATTGAGTGCCCTTGGCTTTGTAGGGATTAGTGATCCACTGCGGCCTGATGTGCAAGCGGCAGTGCATCGATGCCGCGAAGCAGGAGTTCGTGTGATTATGATTACGGGTGATCACCCGGCTACCGCTCGCACCATCGCCCAGGAAGCTGGTCTACTCGACAAAGACGGCGAGGTGCTCACAGGAGCCGAGGTCTTTGAACTCCAGAACAGCGAGCTTGATGAGCGTTTGGAGCGTGCAGTGGTCATTGCGCGTACAACTCCCCTGGACAAGCTGCGTATTATCGAGAGCCTGCAACGTCACGGCCATACTGTTGCTATGACAGGAGACGGTGTGAATGATGCTCCAGCCTTACGACTTGCCGATGTGGGAGTGGCGATGGGTCGTGCTGGTACCGAGGTTGCTCGTCAGGTAGCTGATGTTGTGCTTGTCGACGACGATTTCTCCACGCTGGTAGAAGCGCTTATCGAAGGACGCAGTTACTGGCGCAACATCCGCCGTGCCCTTGGATTACTGCTAGGTGGAAACCTGGGTGAACTGGGATTGGTAGTAGGAGCAAGCCTGGTGGGACTCAACTTTCCACTGACCGCACGCCAGATTCTTTCGATGAATGTGATCACCGATCTCTTACCTGCTACAGCGGTCGCTCTTCAGCAACCAGAGCACCACATTCTTGCGGGACTCGATCGTGAAGGCGCAGCGGCTCTGGGAAGACCCTTACGCAACGAAATCTTTCGCCGTGCCATTACAAGTGCCGGGCCAGCGCTTGTCTCCTACCTGATTATGCTGGGCTCCAGTACGCTGCCAGAAGCACGTACTGTTGCTTATGCCAGTATTGTCGCTACCCAGCTCGCCCAGACGCTAGATGCTGGCAGATCCGAAGGGGGACTTACTCGTTCTGTCTTTGCTGCCGTTGCTGGCTCCGCCGGTGTGCTCTTAGCTACTCTCACAATACCACCACTGCGCGATTTTCTCACTCTCGTTACGCCATCGCCCTTCGGCTGGGCTCTCATCGGCGCTGGAGCGCTGACTGCTGTGGTGATGAGCCGCGTGCTCGCTGTTGCGAGCCCTGTCCGTTCAGCCTTCACTCAACCTTCCGCTTCGTCGATTACACAATTGGCTCCTGTGCAATCATGACGGATTATTGTAGGGATAATGCTCGTTCTACGCCCGTTTTTCGGAATGATGAAAATCAGGCTATTTGTGCAGATGGCTCTAAATCGGCTTGTAGAGAGCTTTTATGGTATATTATAATTGAAATTTTACCTCTACTTAATATTTTATTAACGCTTTCTGCCTATGTTTTAAGTAGACACAGATATTGGTTTTCGTCTGTTAGTTACTCAAGACATCGAGTAGAAGGGAAACAACATGGTAGCCGCTATCATCTCGATAGCTCTCAGCATCATCTTTGGCATAGTGCTCAGGTTAGTAAATAGGAAGGTGCCACCGCAGTACCGGTGGTTGCTGACCGTTCTCTCTTTTGTTTTGTAACTGAGTGCCGCTTCATTTTCTCATCGCAGGGGGAGTGCCGAAAGGTACTCCCCCTGGCATTTTTCCTTTACACTCCTCTGGTAGCCAATGGCAGGAATGGTAAAGAAACAGCGCAGGGGAAGAAAAAAGCTGCGAAACACAAGTGCTATAATATGATAACGAACTACTCAGGTGCCTGATTCCTCGCCGCCATAGGCGGCTCGCGTCGTGTTTCCTGTGGGCCTGGCCGCCGCCGGCGGCCAGGCCCACAGGAACAACCTCTTGCGAACCACCGAAGGTGGTGAGGAGTCCTGAGGAGTTACAAATATACATTCCAATTTATTCTGCCGCAGAGAAAGCAGCATATGTCTGAACAACTTGACGTAGAATCAATAGACTACGAAGACAACATTAATGGCATCCCCTCGCGCAACACGCTGCGCTATATCATCCTGGGATTGTTGGGGGCGCGCCCAATGAGCGGCTATGATATCAAACAGGCCTTTGACCGCGCTCTTGCCAGTTACTGGAATGCAGGCAACAGCCAGATTTACACGACGCTGAAGAGCCTAAGCCATGCACAACTGGTCGAGGCGGAGGTGATTGAACAGAAAGGCCGCCCCAGCCGCAAGGTCTATCGCCTCACCGTGGCAGGGCAGGCCGAGTTGGATCGCTGGCTGCAGGAGGATGTGCCGGAGCGCTTCACCAAGGATGACTACCTCACTAAGCTCTTCTTCTGCGGCGAGACCTCGGATAAAGTAGCGCTCAAGCACCTGCTGGACCATCGTGTCAACCTGCTCAAAGAACTAGAGCATTTGGAGTGGGCACGCCAACAATACGCTTCTCGACCTACGCGCCGCCCGCGCCTGCTGGAATACCAGATGCTGGTGCGTGAGTATAAAGAGGCAACCTTGCGCGCCGACCTGGAGGTCACTGAGCGCGCTATCGAGCGGCTGAGGTCGAGAGATGGCGTGTAGAGCCCCAGGGCGCCATACATGTCGCGGCTACGCCCATGCGTATGCCGTTTTCTATCTATAGCCGCTGAAGCCCTGCTTCCAGACTACATTGATCAACCTTTGAAGGACTCCCACTGTAGCCATATTCAATAGCGAATGTTCCAGGAGAGGGCGTCGTGTTGCTATAGCGGTCTACAAAATCGCTGGCTGCAAGCTGGGAGGCCAGCCATGCGCTCTTATACACCTTCTCGATGCTGGAGCCATTCGGGGACGGGATCACCTGTATCGGTTGATCGTAGTCCACATCGGGCGGGCCAAACGATACACAAAGGTCTGTTGCCGTCATAGCATCCCAATCCGAATGGGGTGGTGGTTGCACAATGAATGCGTTGACATGACCCTTATGTGCAGCAGCAGCATCTACCAGCATCATTGAAAGATAATCAAGTTGTGTTCCCTGGTAACGCTGGAAATTATAGATACCGCTCCGACAGGTAGCGCAGCCAGTATCCGGATGTCCATACTTGGCAATGAAGGCAGAAATATTGCCACCGAGGATAGCAGGGCCGTCAGCCTTCGGTACAGGACTTGTCCTTGGAAAAGGTATAGGCTTTAACGTGGCTACGGGTGTTAGTACAAGCGTTGGCGTCTGAATCTGCGTTCCTGTGCTTTGTACTACTGCCGAGGTAGCTGTAGGCATGACACTCGTGTTTGTTGAACTATGACTCCCACTGATTACGGCGATGAAGGCGAGCAGCAAAACAACGGCGAGAGCCAGACCACAGCCTACCACGAATTTCTTCCTAGATTTGGGCCGACGAGGAGGCGGTTGAAACCTCGGAGGCGGAGGTAGTGGCTGAAACGGTGGTTGTGGTGATGGGGAATATCCCCATTGCGATTGCCCTGATTGAGTGTTCATAACCCTCTCCTCACTACAAAATACAGCTACATGAAGGCCTCTCCGGCGTTTTGCCCGCGCTCTGCTGGCCCATCATGAACTGAGCTGCTGTGCCCCTGACGCGGAAATGGGGAAACGCTCATGGGTCACCTGCGCCCTGGCAAGTGGCTTGACCGATCATGTCTGGAGCTTCATGAACTAATGAGTTACAAAGTAACTCCATTGTCCTGAATGGCACTCAAACGAGGCGGACGCCCGCGTTCGTGGCCTGTACCCGATCCGACGCCTCCCAAACGCCTACGGGGCCGTTCGCCGTATACCTATTGAGCACTATTATAATGGGCTTGTATGCGGCTCGCGGATAATGCAGTATTATAGACTGCAACTTCATCGGGACTTCCTTTAAGGAAGTAAAGTTTTGCATCTTGAGCTAATAAAGGAGCACTAATGTTTGCCGTTGCAGTTGCCGGTAAATCAGTTCTTTGTCCGACTTGCACGCCATTTCTATAGACTGTTAAGGTATTCCCATTTCTTACTAATGCCCAATAGACCCACTGATTGGTATTCGTTAAGCTGGTATTGACTGGTTGCAGTGAGTACTCTGTTCCATTCAGCCAGACACTGAATAATCCTAAAGCATATGAATTAGGATTGGATGCACCAGGACGAATTAAGAGACGTACATTCAACCAACTGCCGTACAGCGTTTCGTTATAATAATTAGCAGAATTCCAGTTTGGATCTGTCAAATACGTCCATCCTTCAATGGTAAAGTTTGTGACTGATGGTTGTGTAGGAAGCGTAACTTTGCCTGTCCCGTCAGAGCTAACTGCAGTATTACTATCATGGTTAAGAGCACCCGGTGCTCCCAATGTAACCCCACCACTATATGTTCCTGTGTACCCATGACCACTCGTATCGATTGCTTGCGTTGCACCTGGCGCTTCACCAAGTCTCCAATATGCAATCGGATTATCACTGAGAATAGTAGCTTGATAAGAATTGGGTGTGAGTGTCGGCGTTGGTGTTGGTGTTGGCGTTGGCGTTGGCGTCGGTGAAGGCATGGGCGAAGGTGTTGGCGTTGGTGTTGGCGTTGGTGTTGGCGTTGGCGTGGGCGAAGGCGTCGGTGTCGGTGTCGGGGTTGGCGGTACCCCAGTGATCATAGCGTTTAATATATTCATCGTCATTTGCTGCACGCGCGGGTCTGCTCCATGACTCTGATACCTATTATTATCGACTTTCCATGGCCACTCTATAGTACCGGCATTGAAAATAAGCGCGTTACTTGGTGTATACGTATAGATAGTGCCATTTGCTATATCATTATAGCCAAAGGCATCCGTAACAGGAGAGTTTGAAAGGGCAACAAGATTGCCTGGTGTTTGTCCGTTATTAAATAACCCATCAAATTCATACCCCACAAGATTTGGAATGGTATCACCATTATTTAATCCAGTTCCATTATATATCCAATAGTTGGCATTAGTTACTACCCAATTGGTGCTATTGGGATAATTCAACTGCGATATATACATTCCACCAAGCAGCGCGTTTTCCGGTTGATTCACCGGGTTATCTCTCCATTTCACTGTGGTCAGAGCTGGATTATAATTAGGATTTCCTGGTTGATTGTAGGGATCAAGCGTTGCATCTTTATAACAGGTCATCACTCGATTGGCAACGCCTGTTGTTGATGGTTCAAATCGGATTTGCCAATAAATACTATTGGCAGTAAAGAATGCCAGGTGTTTTCCCGCATGCATGGCGTTAGTCAGGTTGTCGCGCATTGGCTTTGCCCAATATTCATCATGATAGTCGGTTAAAAAGAGTTTATGATTGTTGAGAAGTGAAGGGTTTGTTTGCGTATCGACACTTGTGGCATAAGAAATATTGTATCCCTGCGCTTCAAGAAAACGGATCATATTATAATCGCCGTCAAAAAACCCTCCTGCGCCGTCCCATTGCGAATAGGGACGATCAAAAGAGACCTTGTATGCTCTGCCTGCCGGTGCAGGAGACGTGTACAAACTGCTTCCTCCCCATGCATTATATGCTTGCCAGGTATTCACAGGCACTTGATATAAAATATCTGCAGTGGAACTGTCATCTCGAATAACAAACGGAATATAGCCGATAGAACCGTCGTCAGTGGCAATCAATTTAGCCAAGTACATCCCTGTTGTCCAGGTAGTATCTGTCTGTAAGGTATAGGAAACATTCCAATTCAGTTCTAACAACTGCGTAGTTGGATCTGCGACTGGAATTGGCTGATTTTGACCGCTAAGATTACTTATGGTTGTTACCAATGTCGATCCTGTTCCCCCATACCAACCCATACGATAAATCTGAATACTATAGGATGGATGGGTTGTACCGACATAAAAATTAATTACATCGCCATGATTAATACTTGTTGTATTGGCATATCCTCGTATTGTCGTATCAGTCCAGACACTTGCTCTGGTAACTTGCTCGGTATCAACTGAAGTTTTACTTTGCTTAGCAAGTTCTTTTGATTGCCACCTGGTTGTTCCATGTTTTCGATTTTCCCGAACAATGGGATTATCTTTTAAAGAATGTGGATATACTTTTACAGGATTTAAAAGTATAAGCGAACCGATAATAGCAGTAATAGTGAAAAAAATGAGATATCTCTCAAAAAAAGGGCTTACAAGGCGTTTCATACTTCATCCTCCTTCGTCAGCCTGCCTAAGCTTGCCAGGACCCAGAACTGATATCTTGGTCACAGATTCTCTCATCTCCTTAGCAATGCATAGCATTTTCGCTGCTAAACAGTTGATCTGTTTACTATTCAGGATCAAGTATACGAGGAAAGGTGGTGATTTTAGTGATGGACAAGTTAAGATGTGATTATGAATATGTCAGTTTAGTAGAGATTCCGTAACTATCAGAAGTATAGATAAAATAAAAAAGGAGTGACGAACCCACATTCCGCAGTTTCAGCCTTCTATTCCGGTTGCCAGTTGTATTTGCGATAAATCTCCAGCGTCTGCTGGTCGCCTGGCACATAGCTGACCATCGAGTAATTATTGATGCCGGTAAACACCGTTGTAGCGGTGCGCAGCGTCACGCGGCCAAGCTGGCTATGCTGTATCTGGAACACGAATGACGGGGCCGGTTTCCCTTCTGGATACGTCGCGGCAGCAATGCGGCGGAACTCGGGCAATGCTCGCAAGTGTTTCCACAACGCCTTGTATTCGGGCAGGTGCGTAATCGTGCGCGTATTATACTGGAAATCACTCACCAGGCGGCGTACCAGGTTCTCCCAGCCATGAAAATGCCGGCGCAGGTGGGTATCAAACACTAATTCCAGCAGGTGGACCTTCCTGCCGCTCGCTACCTCTTGCTGTAGCTCGAAGAGCATAATCGCTGCCTCGTTCCAGGAATGCAGGAACCACAGGCGATCAAGCGAATGCGCCGGGTACGAAGTGTTACGGACCAATAAATCTGCCAGCTCACCCAGGTCAAGCAGCGCGCTTTCAGGTTCCTCGTAAGCGATAGGATGCCCCGTTAGCCTAGTGTAAGCGTCATAGAGATGACGCCGTTCATTACTCTGTAGTTCGAGTGCTCGTACAATACTGTGGATGACATGCTCCGATGGATTCGTGCGCATGCCCGTTTCCAGGTGATAGATATATGTACGTGAGAGGCGCGTCGCCTGCGCGAGCTGTCCCTGGGACATACCGCGCTGCTGCCTGTATTGACCGACCAGGTCTGCAAAATCAGCATTTTTTACTTCCATTGCTCTCCCTTCTCCGCTGCGGGGTTATGAAGAAAAAGGCATTACCCGTTAGCTACTTGCTCATTATGCCCTAAAAATTGTTAGCTGGCAACGTGTCTATCTCGTTCATATCCCTTTATAATTAGAGAAAAGGCAAAGAAGTTTAGAGTAGGGAGGGTTAAAGACATCTCAAAAGGAGTTATCTTAGCATGTCCGACACACCAATGATCAACGATGCTCAAGCGGGGCAGAAGACCGTGGTCTATTCCGCTCGGCCCTGGGTGCGTCACTACGAGCAGGGTGTGAGTCCCGAACTCACTATCCCGGACCAACCCCTGATCTGGCTGCTCGACCAGGCCGTACACAACCATTCCGATCAAACAGCAATCATTTACTATGGAACCAGGCTGAATTACGCGCAGTTGTCCTCTCTGGCCAATCGCTTTGCCGTCGCGTTGCAGCGCCTGGGCGTACAGAAGGGCGATCGCGTCGCCATTGCCCTGCCCAATGTTCCCCAATACCCGATCGCCTTCTATGGTGCACTGCGGGCTGGAGCAGTCGTCGTACCAACCAATCCCCTCTATACCGGGCGTGAGATGCAGCACCAGCTGGCCGACTCCGGTGCGCGCATCATGGTCATGCTCGATTCGTTCTACCCGGTTGTGCGTGCAGTACGTGCCAGTACAGCGCTGGAGCACGTTATCCTCACCAGCCCGGCCGATTTCTTACCACCCCTGTTGCATATCCTCTACCCGCTCAGCCAGCGGGGCGCTAAAAACCCGCAGCCTCTCTTGACCAGCAAAGAAATGCAGCAGGACGCGACACTGCGCTCCATGCACTCCATCCTGCAGCCCCATACAAAGGGCGGGCTGGAGGTTTTCAGATTACCGGTGCCGTCTACCGCTGATGACCTTGCAGCTCTCCAGTACACCGGCGGCACAACTGGGCTGGCAAAAGGCGCTATGTTGACGCACCGCAACCTGCTTGCCAACGCTTTCCAGACGCGCTGCTGGACGCCTAACGCGCGTGATGCTGAGGAGGTGATGTTGTGCGTTGCTCCCTTCTTCCACTCCTATGGCCTGACCGTAGGTATGAACCTCTCTATCCTGGCGGCTGCCACCATGGTGCTCCTGCCCCGTTTCAAGGCCAAAGATGTCGTCAGTGCCATTCGCAAGTATCGTCCTACTCTCTTCCCTGGCATCCCCACCATGTACGTAGCGATCATGCGCGAAGCTGGCAAACATACTGAGCAATTGGGCTCGATCAAGTATTGCATCAGCGGCGCTGCGCCCTTGCCCGCGAAGGTTCGCCAGGACTTCGAGGCCATGACCCATGGCAAGCTGGTTGAGGGCTATGGTCTCTCTGAAGCGGCGCCTGTGACGCACTGCAATCCGCTCAATGGTGATATTCGCGATGGCAGCATTGGACTGCCCTTGCAGAATGTGGATGCAGCCATCCTGGATGCGGAAACTGGCGCGTTCCTGCCCGCGGGTGAGATCGGTGAGATCGTGTTAAAGGGCCCGAACATCATGAAAGGCTACTGGAAACGTGACAAAGAGACCGCCGCCATCTTCTATAAAGACTGGATGCACACCGGTGATCTGGGGAAGATGGATGAGGATGGCTATTTCTACATAGTAGAGCGCGCCAAGGATTTGATTATCGCCAGTGGCTTTAATGTCTACCCGCGCGAAGTCGAGGAGGTACTGTTTCACCATCCGGCTGTAGCGGAAGCCGCTGTGGTTGGCCTGCCCGACGAATATCGTGGCGAAACTGTAGCCGCCTTCATTGTACTGAAACCGGGATTCGCAGCTTCAGAGGAGACCCGCCAGGATATCCTGGCCTTTTGCAAACGTGAACTGACACCCTATAAAGTCCCAAAAAAGCTGGAATACCGCGAAACCCTGCCCAAATCTCTCATCGGCAAGGTTCTCAGAAGAGAATTGCGGGAAACCGCGCAATAAATGTAGGGGCGAGGCTTGCCCTCGCCCTGCACCCGACCTGCAGGAACCCACCTAAAAAATGTAAGGGTAGGGCTTGCCACAGACACCTTATCAAGGAGAAACCTTATACATGACAACCACCATGACACCCACTGAAAAAGGTACAGCGTTTTTAACGACACCTGTAAGCGAAAGTGCTGAGAAAATATTCACGATGGAGCAGCGCGATGAAGAACAGCGCTGGATTCAAGAATCGACCGCGACCTTCGTTGCGCGCGAGGTTCTGCCAAAGGTCGAAGCCATCGATCACCAGGAGCCTGGAGTAATGCCGGGCCTGGTAAAGAAAGCGGGCGAGCAGGGTCTGTTGATGATCGACGTACCAGAGGCCTACGGTGGCGCCGAGTTGGGATTGCTGATGAGCGCCCTTGCCGGATCGGAACTGCGCGAAGCCTCCTTTAGCGTGGCCTTCGGCGCGCATACTACCATTGGTACATTGCCCATCGTCTTCTATGGCACCGAGGAGCAGAAGCAGCGCTACTTGCCCAGGCTGGCCAGCGGCGAATGGATCGCCGCCTATGCGCTGACCGAACCCGGCGTTGGCTCCGATGCCATGGGGTTGAGTACCCGCGCGGAACTTTCCACCGGCGGTAAATACTACATCCTCAACGGCACAAAGCAGTGGATTTCCAACGCGGGCTTTGCCGACGTGATGATTGTTTTCGCTCGCATCGGCAATGAGAAGCCATCGGCCTTTATTGTCGAAGCGAACTGGCCAGGTGTTTCGACCGGCGCGGAAGAGCGCAAGATGGGCATCAAGGGTTCCTCCACTCGCCAGGTGTACTTCGAAAACGTGCAGGTCCCGGTTGAAAATCTGCTTGGAGAGATCCACAAGGGCTACAAGATCGCCTTCAACATCCTCAATATCGGGCGCCTGAAGCTGGGTGCCGGTGTGGTAGGCGGCTCGCGCGCAGCGCTGGGTATGGCCGCCGCCTATACCGCCGAGCGCAAGGCCTTTGGCAAGTTCCTGCACGAGTTCGGCATGATCAAGAAGAAACTCGCGCGCATGGCTGCCGAGACTTATGCCGCTGAGAGCGAGGTTTTCCGCACGGCGGCCAACATCGAGAACGCCAGGCGCAGCGCGGGCAATGACACAGAAGCCGCGTTCAAAGCTATCGAAGAGTATGCTGTGGAGGCCTCTATCGCCAAGGTACATGGCAGCGAAGTGTTGTCAATGGTCGTTGATGAAGGTGTGCAGATCTTCGGCGGCTACGGCTTCATGCAGGAGTACCCCATCGAGAAGGCCTATCGTGATGCGCGTATCCAGCGTATCTTCGAGGGCACTAATGAAATCAATCGCCTGGTCGCCTCGGGCACGCTCTTCCGCCGTGCCCTGGCGGGCAAAGTGAACTTGATGGCCCTCTATCCCACGATTGAGTCCCATGTCAAATCCGGCCAGGCTCCCGATTTCGCCAGTGATGGCATCCCCTCCGATCTGCGCGAGGCAGTCAACGCCGTCGAGCGTGCCAAGGAAGCGACAATCTACATGGCTATGAAAATCGCCTTGAAGTACATGCAGGCGCTCGAACAGGAGGAAGAGTTCATCGAGTACCTCGCCAACCTCTTGATCGACCTGTATGCCACCGATAGCGCGCTGGCCCGTGCCGTGCAGGCCGTGCATCGCGGCGACGGAAACAGCGCGATACATGTCAAACTGGCGCAGCTCGCAACGTGGCTGGCCTTCTCGCGAATGCGCACGAACCTCGACCAGATGATTATGACGAACCTGGGCGACAGCGAGGTCCAGGAAGAACTGCCACGAGTGCGTGCCTATATCGGCGACTACCTGCTAAATGGCGTCACCGCACAACGCGAACTGGCCGCTATCGTCGTTGAGAAGCAGGGCTACCCCCTGTAATAAATAAATGTAGGGGGGACCTTTGCGGTCGCCTTCATGTCCTGAGGTAATACAATGCAAGTTGGCGATACTACTTCCTGGGAACGTACCTTTACCGAGGAGGATGTACGCCTCTTTGGTCAGCTTTCCGGTGACCAGGGCACCCATCATGTCGAGCCTGATGAACAGGGACGCCTGATGGTTCAGGGCCTCTTGACAGCTACCTTGCCAACGAAGCTCGGCGGCGATATGAACTATATCGCTCGCGAAATGGTCTTTGAGTTTCTTCGACCTGTGTTCACAGGCGACACCATTCGTTGTGAGACAACGATCACACATTACGAGCAGGCAGATGGACACATCAACATGGCAGCCTCGTGGGAATGCCGTAACCAGAAAGGCAAAGTTGTGCTGGCTGGCCATACCCATGGCATTATCCGCGAGCCACGCTCATAGATGCTGCCTTATCATACCTTGATTCAGAGAGGAGAAATATATGCCAGAAGCAGTGATTGTCAGCGCGGTACGCACCCCCATTGGGCGTGCAAACAAAGGTGTGCTCAAAGATGTGCGCGCCGATGACCTGGCCGCTTTCGCCGTCAAGGCCGCCGTTGAGCGCGTGCCAAAGCTTGATCGTTCCCTTATCGAAGATGTGATTATCGGCTGCGCCTTCCCCGAAGGCGAACAGGGCATGAACGTGGCGCGCATCGTAGGTGCGCTGGCCGGTTTGCCGGAGACAGCTGGAGGCGTGACTGTCAACCGCTTCTGCGCCTCCAGCTTGCAGGCCGTTAACATGGCGGCGCAGAATATCATGCTTGGCCTGGGTGACGTATTCATCGCCGGAGGCGTGGAAAATATGTCACGCGTACCAATGGGCGGCTTCAACCCCAGCTTCAACCCACGCCTCTTCAAGCAGGGCGAAAATACTGCTTCGCCCTATCCCGCGCCCGAGTTGGAGTATGCCTATTCCAGTTATATTCCCATGGGTATCACGGCTGAGAACCTCGCCCGCGAGTATCACATCAGCCGCGAGGCGCAGGATGCCTTCTCGCTCCGCAGCCACCAGCGGGCCATCGCGGCCACCGATAGCGGCACCTTCAAGCGAGAAATCGTTCCTGTACCGCTGCCGGACGGAAGCCTGATGGAGATCGACGAAGGTCCTCGCCGCGATACCTCGCTTGAGAAGCTGGCAAGTCTTGAACCCGCCTTTATCAAGGGCGGCACCGTCACCGCAGGTAACTCCAGTCCGCTCAATGATGGAGCGGCTGCCGCCGTGCTGATGTCCGCGGAGCGGGCGCGTGACCTCGGCATTACACCGCTGGCAAGAATACTTACCATGGCCGTGGCAGGTGTCAGGCCCGATATCATGGGGATCGGGCCTGTGCCTGCAATGAGGAAGGCCCTCCAGCGGGCTGGCTTGCAGTTGGGCGATATCGACATCATCGAACTGAACGAGGCCTTTGCAGCGCAGACGCTCTCCGTGGTCCAGGCCATGGGTATCGACGTAGAGAAACTGAACCCGCATGGAGGCGCGATCGCCCTTGGGCACCCGTTGGGCTGTAGTGGCGCTCGCCTCGTAGCCACGCTCCTCAACGATTTGCAGACCGCCGGCAAGAAGCTGGGCATCGCGACGCTCTGTATTGGCGGCGGCCAGGGACTGGCAACGATTATTGAGAGGTTGTCATGAGCACAACGTATCAGATCCGCAAGGCGGCAGTATTGGGGGCCGGTGTGATGGGAGCCGCGATTGCAGCGCATCTCGCCAACGTTGGCATCCCCAGCCTGCTGCTCGATATTGTACCAGCCGGTGCTGGCAAAGACCGGGATAAGATAGCGCGTACCGGCCTGGAGAAGACGCTCAAGGCAAGACCTGCCGCGTTTTACAGCCAGCGCTCCGCGCGTCTCGTCACTACCGGCAACATCGAAGATGACCTGCCGGAGCTCGCCGGCGTTGATTGGATTATCGAGGCCGTGGTCGAGCGCCTGGACATCAAGCGGCAGCTCTACACAAAGTTAGAGCAGGTAATGACGCCTGGCACCATCATCACTTCTAACACCTCTGGCCTGCCCGCTCATTTGCTCATCGAGGAACGCGGCACCGATTTTCGCCGCCATTTCCTGATTACGCACTTCTTCAACCCCGTGCGCTATATGCGCCTGCTGGAAATCGTTCCAGGTGTCGATACAGACCCTGCGCTGCTGCAGTTTATGCAGCAGTTCGCCACGGAGATACTGGGCAAGGGGGTTGTGCTGTGCAAAG
>WNGK01017852.1_pt1 | contig 13796 bp, 13 predicted proteins | sample 5400601 | NCBI WGS metagenome assembly WNGK01 (sample SAMN13153376, study PRJNA577476) | soil metagenome | isolation source: 60 cm soil or saprolite under Garry oak tree replicate 1 | place: USA:California | collected 2016-06-15 | reverse complement strand
AGACGGCTGCAATCCAGCCTCGGCCACGTTAATGAAGTTCTGAGTTGGATCGGTCGCGCCAAGCACGGCTCGCGGGGGATTCTTGAACGCGCACGGGTTGAACCACTGCGACAGAGTTCTTGTCTTTGTGGCGCAGTTGAACTGAGGCTGCGTGGCAGCATCAGCAGTTCCACCCGGAGACATCGGGTCAATGACGCGGATCGGGTAGCTACCACCCTGATTGCTCGAGGTTAGAAAAACCGGATCGCCGCTCTGTGCCTGGGAGGTGAGACTCGTCTTCCACTGGCCGATCAGAGTGTCCGTAAGGATGCTCTTGTTTGCAAAACGGCGCCCCCTGCCGAAGGGCAGCTCATACTGACCGTTCAGGGTGACGCGGTTTCTCACATCTTGCGTGCAGTTCCCGTAGTCATAGCGGAACCCGAGCAGGTTGGGATTGCGGTAGCCGCCGTAAGCACTTTGACCGATCGGGCCGAACGCATCGTCAAGGCAGTGCGACCATGTGTAGCCCGCCAGAAAGTAGAGGCCGTTGTGGTATTGCTTGTCGAGCTTCGCCTGCAGTGAATCGTAACGGCCGATGCCTGCGCTCGCCACGTTCACAACGGAGAAGTCATGGAACGGCTGGTAATCCTGCCCGTCCTCTCCGCGCGGAACATAGCCGGCAAAGGTATTTGCGTTGTAGCTAACGCGAAGGTGCCTGCTTTGATTGCCCTGGTATCCCAGCGTGAATGTGAGTGTGCTTGTAATCGAATGCTGAAGCGAGAGGTTATAGGCAGTTGTATACGCGCTCTTCGCGTTCTGATCCTGCGCATAGATGGTGCCAATGCCGGAAGCATTGGCCAGCACCGCGGGATCATTCGCGGCGCTGCCGAAGCCGGTCTCGAGAGTCTGAGCGTTCGTTGGGCAGTTGACGTTTCCAAGAACGTTGTAGCACTGGTTTGGCGTCGGAACGAAAGAGGCGTTCACGAAGAAAGGCGCGTTATTGGCAAGGTTCAGGCCGAGCCCAATATTCTCGAGCCCGCCATAAAAGATGCCACCGCCCGCACGAAGCACCGTCTTTGGATCAAGAAGGTAAGACACGCCGATACGAGGCGCGAAGTTGACCTTGCGCGGGTGTACGAGAGATTCGTTCGACGTGTACTGCGTTGAGATGTGGTTCGCAGCAAACGTGCTGGCCAGAGTCGACGAGATTGGGAAGCCGCTTTGTTTCTCCGGAATGAGGTAGGTTCCGGTTCCCTGGTTCATCCCGGCATACGTGCCAAAGAAGTTCGCCTGCTCATCGTGGAGCTCGCGAATCGGCTGAGAGTATTCCCAACGCAGACCTAGATTCACGCTGAGGCGCGGCGTTACCTTCCAGTCGTCCTGCAAGAACGCGGAATAGTACCAGCGCAGGTCGGTAAACGGCGTAACCGTGTTCATGCCCGAGTTGTTCATCAGGTCCAGCAGGAAATCTGCAGCACCCGAACCGGTCACTGCATTCGGCTGGCCGGGGTCGGAGGTGTAGACGCCCGAGAAATTCTGATACCCGATGCCGTTGGGCGGCTGCAGCCCGTAGAAGCGCACGTGCTGGAAGTTGATGCCGGCTTTGAGCGTGTGCGCTCCGACTATCTTGGTGAGATTGTCAATGATCTGGCCTACGTTCTGCTTTTCATCGGATGGCTCATACGAGGGAACGCCAATCCCGCTCAGAGTACCGCCAAAGTTGATGTTCGGAAATCCGCCCAGAGTTGGGCCGGTTGGAATGCCACCCAGTCCGTATTTTGCAGCGATGTTGCTCGCGCTCTGCGCCTGCAGGTACGAGGCATGCAGCCAGTTATATCCAAGCCGGAATTCATTCGACAAACTCGGGCTGAAGAAGTGCGTCTCGCTGAAGACTCCGCTCTTCCCGTAATTGGAGTTCTGGCCATCACCGCCATAGCCGCCGCCGTCGAGCACTCCGAGAGGCGGCGTAAAGGTCGTCGGATTGTTCGAGTAGCTGTACCGGCCGAACATCTGGTCCTTCGACGAGAAGTTGTAGTCGAGCCGGACATCGTATTGTGTAGTGTTGTTGGTGGTGGAGGTTGCAGGGACGGTGTAGTTATTGAACACCTGGTGCGCTCCACCCTGGTTCGGCATCGGATAAAGGCTCAGAATGTTCTGCGCGACGGAGTTGACCTCGGTTGGGCAGATCACGTTCTGCTTTCCATTGCAGGCCAGATAGCGCGGAGCGAACCCGGGAGCGTCTGTACCGCCCACCGTGGTCGTGACGTTGCCGCCTCTCTGGTAGAGGTAGATTGCTCCGTTGCCCGAAGTATTGGCAGGATCCAGCTGCTCGGAGAAATCGCCAGTGCGTTCCAGCGCAGTCGGAACAGTGTAATTTGGCTGCGGCGGCACATAGTTGGAAATCCGTGTTCCTTGTCCATCCCCGAAGAAGAAGATCTTGTTCTTCCATATGGGTCCGCCGATAGTCGCGCCGAACAGGTTCTCATGATACGCAGTGCGGGATGTGCTGAAGTAATCGAGCGCATCCATACGATCGTTGCGCAGGTACTCCCACAGGCTTCCGTGGAACGTATTCGACCCGCTCTTAATTGCTGCGTTGATGGCTGCCCCGGTGGAGCGGCCCAGCTCGGCGCTGTAGTCGCTGCTTTCCACCTTGAACTCCGCGAGCGCGTCTGGGGGAGGACGCACGGCGTAGGTGGCGCCGTTGAGAAAGTCCTGCATATTGGAGTTATTGTCGACGCCATCCAGGACAAAGTTGTTTTGTGAAACGCGGTTTCCGTTTGATGTGAAGTCACCGGCGCCTGCTACCTGCCGGAATCCTTGGTTCGGTGCTGCAACACCAGTAGTAAGCTGGGCCGCGAAAACATAATTCCGCCCATCGAGGGGCATGTCATTGATCACCGTGGCTGAGAAGACCTCGCACCGTTACGGTCTCGCTGGTGGCTCCCGGATGGAGTTTGATGTTCAGCCCGACCGTCTGGCTCACATCGACGTGTATGGAATTGCGAACTTCTGTGGCGAAACCTGGCGCTGACACGGTGAGGTTATAGTTGCCGATCTTGATGGGCGTAAACGTATACATACCAGCGTCACCGGTGGCTCGCGTGAGCGTCAGCCCTGTATCCGTGTTGACGAGCGTGACGACCGCCCCTGCAATCACGTGCTCTTGGGAGTCCCTCACCGACCCCGTCACGGTACCTTGATCCACCTGGGCGTGGGCCAGGGCCGTCATGAAACACAAAATGAGTAAGGACCAAAAACGACAGAAAGAAAATGATGGGTGTCTGCGGCAATTCACTATGTTCTCCTTGGGAATGAGATAGACAGCAGTATGGGATGGCGAAAACCTACGGATCAGGAGTTCGTTCATTTCAGCAGGAAATGAACATTCAGGCATAGACGTTCGGGGTATGTCAGAGGGGCTAATCGCCTGCACAAAGTTTTTTCTGTTTTCATTAACTGGTACTTCAACAAAGGGGGTATCGAACGGGGTGCTTCAAGGTTGTCGACGTACGAGGGGATGAAAAGATCCCTGAGCTGAGTCGGAATCTTGTTTGATCAGTTTACCCCAAAATGATCATTTGCGGTGAGGAAGTCGGAAATCCTATGGCGCGCAGATCGCTTCGCCATATATCGAGACCGAAGGTGGCCGAGCGTCGCTCCTGTAGCCGTGATGCGATTCGACCTTCTATGTTCTATGCCGGTTGGATTTTCTCTTCTCGATGGCCCAGGTGCCACTCGAACCATTGCCGGGCGAGTCGGGCTACTTCTTCCAAAGCTCCAGGTTCTTCAAAGAGATGCGTCAGACAATGACCCCAATATTTTCGCCTACTTCCGATACAGCAACCAGAACAACCGCGACTCCGATACTGACTCCGAAGTAACCCAATTTCATGTCTCCAATATGAGACTGCTTTTGAAACCACGCGGTCGCATCGAGCAGGCGTTTCGCCAGGAGACCAATATCAAAGCGCAATTCAGCCGTTCTCTGATCTAGCGATTCCTCGTCCCCAGTCAATAGATCGAGCTATAGAGTCGCAATGCCTGCATCTTGCAGCACGCCGGCAACATACTGGTTGCGCGGACTATGACGGCCACTCCCGCTTCCGTGCGCGAACAACACAACACCGCGAAGTTCCTGCGGAAGACCTAGATCGGCTGCCAGGGTGATCTCGCCAGACGGAAATCCGGCCAGAACCTGACCGACCCGGTAGCTCAGCCTGGAACCGCCATGATCTTCATAACCGGCAGCGACGCGCTCACCCTGTCCCCAGGAGGCTTGCTCTCGAATCTCTGCATGGCCCGTCGGATAAGGGCCGGATGCTGGATCGATAACGGAACCGCCAACTTCATCTTTTCGCCCGGTCCCTCCACCGGACAAGCCACTCACCCGAAGATCCTCTTCATGTTCCTGTTGATCGTTCATGATGAATTCTCCCGATGCACGGGCACACTTATGCTGTGTCCTCCAGTACAAATGTGACTTTGAGATTCACTTTGTACGCCACGATCTTGTCCCCTTCGACCTGAACCTCCTGCTCCTTGACCCATGCGCTCTTAATCCCACGCAGGGTTTTGGACGCCCGAGCGATCCCATTTTCGACTGCATTCTCGAAGCTCTTATCGGACATTGAGCTGATTTCCACCACGCGCGCAATGGACATAACCTGTCTCCTTACGGTCCGCTATGATTGCGGAAGCGGACATTCTTATTGCGATGCCCGATACGCGTCGTCAAGATGCCCTTACACCAGGTCTCTGGCCGCGTGATGTTGTTTTTGTTATAGCCGAACTTCCGGCGTGCGTTTGTGCGTGCAAACTGCCAGTTGATGGTGACGCGGTTACGGTTCATTTTTCCGATTCCAGAGCCATGAAAAGCGATAATTACGGGGCTTGTCTGGCGTGAAGATGCGCTCGAAGGCTTCGTCATCCAAGCCGTGAGGATGCTCAACCGTGCTTCCAGCGTGAAGAGATCTACGATGGTTGCGACATGCACCCTTTTGCAAACACCTTTTCACGCGTTCACCATGCACGGTCACCTCAAATGGAGACCTGCGCACACTCATAAGCCAGTTGCATCGCCTCATCTGCGTGGATTGCCCACACTGCCAGTTTCGATGCTGCCGTCGAAATACGGGCATCGCCGTTCCGTGTCGTCTGGTTGAGTTGATCGTCGAGACAGACACCCCATCCAGCGAGGCCTTCACAGACCATACTCCGAACCTCCGGTGTGTTCTCGCCAATGCCGCCGCCGAACACGATCGCCTCTGCCGTTCCAAGAACCGCAAGGTACGCGCCTACGGTCTGCCGCACCCGATAGCTGAACATATCCAGCGCCATACGAGAGGCGGCATCCTTGCGCTTGCGAAGAATCCGCGTGTCGAGCGTCACACCAGAGATACCCAGGAGACCGGAATTCTTTTCGAGCACATTGAGCGCAACAAGCTACTCTCCCCATCTGAAATGCTTCCTCTTTCCGGGCAGGATGCTGCGGCGCTGTTTCGATACAGCCCACATTGCAGCGCCGCAATCTGTTTTCATCCTTCCGTTTGCCTCCGGACGTGCATCGAATTCCTATGTAGGTCTTGGGTCCAATTTGCAGACGAGGATGCGCCCGTACAGGAGAACGATATGCTGTTTCGAGATCGCTGTGACGCCGGTTATCGTCTGGGCTTACAGCTTCAGGAGTTTGCAAATCGAGACAATGTGCTCGTACTCGCTCTGCCGCGAGGCGGAGTGCCCGTTGGGTTTGAAGTTGCGCGCGCCTTGAACGCACCTCTGGATATCTTCGTGGTTCGTAAGCTAGGCGTTCCCGGACAGGAAGAGTTGGCCATGGGCGCCGTCGCTTCCGGCGGCGTTCGCGTTCTGAACGCGGACGTAATCGATCACTTCAGCGTCTCACCGGAGCAGATCGAGGAGATAGCGCTTCGTGAGACAGAGGAGTTGGAAAGGCGGGAACGGCTGTATCGAGGAAACCGAGCAGCATTGGATGTGCGTGGAGAGACGATCATCCTCGTAGACGATGGATTGGCTACAGGTTCCAGCATGCGCGCCGCCATCGCAGCCCTCCGGGAAAAGGATCCAGAGCAGATCGTCGTGGCCGTTCCCGTGGCTGCGCGCTCCACCTGTGAGGAGCTCGGCAAGGAAGCCGATCATGCTGTTTGCCTCTACACTCCCTTCGATTTTTATGCTGTCGGCCAGTGGTATCAAAATTTTTCTCAAACGACGGATCAGGAAGTTCATACTCTGCTCGATCGCTCTGCCAGGCAAGCAGGCAACATGCAGCCTGCGTTTCGTAGCGGAAGACTTTGATCTCCAGATCGACATCAGGTGGTTCTAAATGCGGGCCAATGGCAGCAAAACACAGGTGCTTTCCGCAATATCCAAGGCCGCCCGTCCTCTCACGTTCAGCGACGATGCTGCCGAGTACGCAGCCCTGTTGCAGGAAATCGGCAATGTCCGGTTGGTTTTGATTGGCGAGGCCTCGCACGGCACCCATGACTTTTACCGGGAGCGCGCCCGTATCACCCGCATGCTCATCAGGGAACGAGGTTTCTCCGCAGTAGCCGTGGAGGCAGACTGGCCCGACGCTTACCGGCTAAACCATTTTGTCCAGAACGAAGGTGTGGATTCTGACGTGCAGGAAGCTCTCTCTGATTTCCAGCGCTTTCCTGCCTGGATGTGGCGCAACATGGATATTCTGGAGTTCGCAGAATGGCTTCGCGGCCACAATCGGCGTAATGGTCAAAACGTCGGCTTCTACGGTCTGGATCTTTACAGTCTCTATACTTCAGCCCAGGAAGTGCTGCGCTATCTGGACAAAACAGATCCGGCAGCCGCCGCCAGGGCGAGGTATCGCTATAGTTGTTTCGACCGATTCGGCGAAGATAAGCAGGCTTATGGGTACGCAGCCAGCTTCGGTATGACAGAAAGCTGTGAGAATGCGGTTGTAGAGCAGCTCAAGGAGTTGCATCTCAAAGCGACCGAACTGCCTTCAAGAGATGGACATTTTGCTGAAAAGGAAATGTTTTCGGCGAAGGAAAATGCCCATTTGGTGCGCGATGCCGAGCGATACTACCGCACCATGTTTGGCGGTCGGGTAAATTCCTGGAACGTGCGCGATCAGCACATGGCAGAGACGCTGGACCGGCTGCTGAAGCATCTTGGCTCCCAATCAAAGATTGTTGTCTGGGCACATAATTCGCACCTTGGGGATGCGCGAGCAACCGAAATGAGTCGCCGTGGGGAATTCAATCTGGGGCAGCTTGTGCGCGAGAAGTATGGCGACAATAACAGTTTTCTGCTTGGCTTCACGACCTACTCGGGAGAAGTGACAGCAGCTTCTAACTGGGATGGACCCGCCGACCGCAAGATCGTGCGGCATGCACTGGCCGGAAGTTACGAGGCCCTGTTGCATGAGACGTCACTGGGAGACTTCCACCTATCACTGCAAAATACAGCGGTGCGCGAGGCACTCTCAACACCTTTGTTGGAGCGAGCGATCGGCGTTATCTACCGGCCAGAAACCGAGCGCCTGAGTCACTACTTCGAAGCGCAGCTCGCGGAACAATTTGACGCCGTCATCCATATCGACCGAACCCGCGCGCTGATTCCGCTCGAAAAGGCTGTTCCGTGGGAACGCGGCGAAGTCCCTGAGACATATCCTTCTGCCTTGTAAACCGGTCTCACATCTGAAGGAACGACGAAGTCGGCATTGCCAAATCAAACTAGGCCACGTGGGATTCGCGCACGCGAGGTGCATCATCAGCGAGCCCCGCCCTAAAACCATCCCGCCAACTTCGCCATTGCGGCTGCCACCGGAGTTCGCGTTTTGCTTTTGCGTTTGACGCGCCTCGTATGTCAGTCATCATGATGACTCCGTGTTCACCAATCGCGAGCCGGGCGATAAACGCGGGCAGGTGCCTTGGTGCTCGCGCCCCGATCGCTGCCGCAAGAGCCGGTAGCCAATCCGACACTGGAGCGGGTTCATCATCTACGATGTTGTAAATCCCTGGTGCGCCGCCTTCGACCGCTGCCAGCGTGGCTTGCGCAGCATCGTCGATGTGGATGAACGACCATACGCCGGTGCCCTTCCCGACTATCGGGAATTTGCGACCACGCACGTCCTCCAAGCCGGATCCATCTGCGCCGAACGAAGTGCCCGGACCATAAAAAGCACCATACCTCAGAACGATCCCCTCGATTCCTCGAACTCCCAGGGTCGCTGATTCCAGGTGCTGAATGGCTCTCAGTGTGCCGCTTAGTGCCGGTGGTGGATTCGAATCCAATCGATCAGCTTCGGTCTTCACCAGCGACCCCTCACGCGCATAGGGCCACGCCGCATAGCTTTGCGCAATAAACCGGCGAACTCCGACCATCTGTGCGGCTGCAATCAGATTGTCCGTACCTTCCGTGCGCAAGCGGTTGGTCAGCGCAAATTCATCGTCGAACTTCCGAACGTTCAGGCGGCTTGGAATGGCGGTGAGTTCATGCACGATTACTTCTGGTCTGAAGTCGCAAATCACCTTTGCTACCGCGTTGGCATCTAGTGCGTCGACAACAATCGCATCGGCTCCCATGGCACGTACGATGGAGGCCTTGTCTGACGTGCGAGTTGTCCCAGCTACCACATGGCCCGAACCCACGAGTTTAGGAACAAGTCGTCGCCCGATGGCGCCCGTTGCCCCAGCTACCAGAACTCTCATCTGTTTCGACCTCCTCGAAAATCCGTCGGCGCACACCTGCTACTCACTTCAGAAACGGTAACGTAGTTGCCGGCCGGCTGTGCCGAAACGAACGTCGGTCGTATTCGACGCTTCCCCCTTTGCGTCTCAGTTCCTCCACCAGTACGGCTTCCGTCACATTCTGTGGAACCATCGCGATGAATCGATAGGGGCTTTCCTCGGGTTCGAAGCGCACGCGGGCTAGCGTGCGTTCCTTGGTTAAAACAGCGACCGACGTAACCCGATTGGCCTTTTCGAGAAACGGCAAATAACACCAGCCATATCGAATATTTCAAGCGTGCGAGGGAAGATCGCAAGCGCTTTTGAATGTTCCGAGTGACGCGATCGCGCCTCGATGATCCGGTATCGCAGCCCTCGGCGAGCGCACTCATTTGCAAGAAACAGGCCAATAGGTCCGGCGCCAACGATCGATACATCCGTGTCGTTCGCTGTGTTTACCATAACTTCACCCTTCCACCGCATCGCCAACTCACACCAACTGAGACTACAAATCGCGGCTATTCGTTGCAAGCGCGCCTCGCATAACTTCTGACGCGCTGCAGCAGTTCACGTCGATAGATGCAGCAGACCAGCAGGAGCGGCGCCTTTGTTCTATCGATCGCCCAACAGTATTGTTAATTCATTGCAGAGTGCGTGAGCAGTGCTCGAGGAGTACGCAGCGGACCTGATCACATAATGGTGACGCCGGAGCTCAGCACGCGCTCGACCTCGCGCCGCGGTGTTGAGGTCCTTGCCTCCGTGCTGAATTGAAAATGAATTCATACCAGCCGGGAGCCGGTGCTCGCCTATCGAACACACCTGCGTCAGGTCGCCTTCAGATTTGCGTAGCCAAGTTTGAGCAACACTCGTTCCCCCGGAAGCATTGGATGGAATGTACTCCCCTTGCAATGCGATTGCGATCAGAAAGATCAGCGCTTCAGATACCCAGGAACTTCACAATTTGTCGAGCGACAAAGTTGGCGTGTTCATTGTCGAGCGAGTGTCCCGTATTTTCCATAAAGATCGCCATGCCGGGCGTGTTGGTCATATTTTGCGCCACTGCTTGCGTGGCACTGCAAATCTTGGCCCCGAGAAAATCATCTTCCAGCCCGCACGCTAAAAGCATCGGCGTTCTGTTCGACATGTAGAGCGGCTGGCCGTCGGGACCTGGCCAGGACTACGCCGCTCTTTCAGGCTCGTAGCTCATGCCGGGAAACTCCGCGATGAATTGACTAACATGAGGAACCAACCATACAACCCGGCGACGCAAGACGCTACGCTGCAGGGCTTGCAATCAAGACCATTCCACACTGTCTCGGACGATCTGAGCTGGGTTTCCCGCAATAAGAACCCCTGGAGGGAATGAGCGAGTTACAACGGATCCCGAACCTACCACGCAGCCATCGCCAATGTGCACGCCCTTGTTGATCAGAACGCGGCTCCCTATCAACACATGCTTCCCTATCACGATCGCGGGATCACTCTCTTTCTTCCCTGCATAACTAATATCGTGCCAGTCGCTATCAAGAAACTGGCATCCCCACGAGATAGTGGAACCGGCGCCGATAGTGAGCCCATAACGAATGATGAAATCCGATGCGCCATTCAAATTGCAACCGTCCAGAGCGCATACCGCGCCGTCCCCAATCTCAATGCGGCTTCCGCGCCCAATCGATACGCTACCCTCGATTTGAAGTCGTCCATAGACCTTGATCGCAGTCTTGTCAGACGGACTCATGAAGCCGGGAGCTCGAATGCCGACCTTTAACTCCCCATTCACCACGATGTTCCTGTGGCCTCGAATCAATGCATGCGAGTGGACGAAGATGTTCGCGATGTACATGCGCGAATGGACCGTTTTTGCGAGGCACACAATCGGATCATCCTGGGCACTGATGAATTGCGCAATTCGCCTCAGCTTGTCAATCTTCGACATCTTTGTCCTCTGATTTGGAACATGATCCGCAGCGCTCCTCAGGAGGAGCACATCCCCAACGGCAGTCGTTTCTGCAGTGATTCGATCCCCTTCTGCTGATATGCAGTCTCTTACTCTCGCCCGCATAGCCCTGTAATTACCAAAACTCCTAACTCGCTACTGGATTACTCTGACGTTGACAGTTAGAGGTCCGGGCTTAATATCCGCGCCTGTGGAATTGCACTCCTGCACACTCACGGTGTTTGCCGCCGTCACCGACGAATCGATCTGCAGACCGCCCGCCCCGTATCCTGGGACTGCTGAAGGCAATACGCCCGCGCCGCTAATCAATGGCGTCATAGCTGTAGTGGCGTTTGCGACGGTAACTTTCTGGACAGGTCCGCAAGTTCTCGCCGCGATCGGCGCAGTCGATAGCGCAAGAGTTCCGCCCGACAGCGATGCGTGCGCCTCTGCAAGAACGTCCGTATTGACGGGATCAAAAGCTACAAACGACACATTCACTCCCGTCGGGTTACCCACGTTTTAAGGTTCGATCCTGTGGTCAAATCGGTTACCGCAAAGGTCGCAGAGCAGGATGTGGTTCCTTCGCACATGCCCTGTGTCACCACGTACAAGTTGGTAGGCGGAATTCTATTTCCTACAGTCATATCGCCATAATTGCGCGCGGCGCCTTGTGTGAAAAAACCCGTTGAGCCGGTATTGTGGATGTACGTTTTAGTAAGCTCTGCCCCGCCCGGATCATTGACGCACGATTGACCCCAGGTGCCGCTCGTTGCAAAGAAATAGTCCTTGCAGGTCGTGAGAAGATCGCTGCTACTCACAAATGGAGTCGCTGTGCTTCCCGCAACGAGAAACCCAGCGTCCAGTTTTCCGAGCGGTTCCTGCTGCGGTATGGGGTCCACGTTGAATTCACGTTTTGATGATGGTATGGCAGAATTCACTCCACCCATTACCCTGTTTTCATAGCCGGTATCGGTGACCTGCGACGTCTGAATTGCCGCGTTTTTAAACGTATTATGATCGCCGGCGATATGTATCTTGACGCCTACCTGCGCATCCACCGTACTTTGACCCGCCATCCAGTTGATGTATCCCGGAGACGGACATTGAGCTAGCGAACCGCCATTGATCGTATCAATGCCGCTAAACCGGGCGATCTCGCCGCCTTGCCAGGAATTGCACTCGTTGTAATAACGATTGATAGTGAACGATGGGTAATTCGTATGCGACGATCCAAGCGGTACACCAAACTGAAATAGCCCAAGCAGAAACGGGCTGTTGAGGCTATAAATACTGACGCCGTTGCCAACCCGGTGATTCCCGTTGTAGAGAACCATTGGAAGCACATTCCACTGGAGAGTGACATTGTTGTAGACGTTCGTATCCGGTGTCCATGCATAGTAGCTCGTATTGTTTGACGCCGGAGGAGCTTCAATCAATCCGCCCCAGAATCCAGTCACAGTAATATTTTCAAACGCGTTGTCGTAGCCGTTCGCCTGCATGAACATCGCGCACGAGTAGTTCTCTCCGTTGTAACTTCGATGCGCCGCCTGGAAACTGACATTGCGCAGTACCCACCAGGAAAAGTTCGCCAACGCTGCGCCGCTGCTCGCTGGGAGTGCGATGCCGCAGTTACCGAAATACCAGGGCGGAGTCGTTGCCACTGTCCCGACTGCGCCAATGGTTCCGCTGGCCGCCGCAACGGTAGTGGAGGCCGGCGTTGCGAGGGTCAAGGTAGTTTGGCTGGAGACAGCAGTCACTTTGGTAGAAAGTGTGGCTCCTGCCGCACCTGCCCCCGATACCGTAATCGGCTGCCCTACATAAAATGTTGGCGAAATATATTTGAAGTTGATGCAACCGAGAATGAAAGTGGTGGAACCACTTGTCATTTTTCCGAAGCAATCCGTAATCGGCCCTTTACCGTATTCGATTCCGCCCGTCAAAGGCGGAGACTTGAGAGGGCTGAGTCCGCCCGCTGTACCGCTGATGCGGTTTGGGAATGTGTTATCGCCGCCGACCGCCGTCGACGCTTTGTTAATTGATGTGTCCACTGCAACGGTCAGGTCATGGATTGATGCGCCCGTTTCAAGATTCAATGCCGCATCTTGCGAGGCAAACACGTCTTGTCCCGGCATTCCCAGAACCGTTGTCAGATTCATTCCTGCCCCAAAAAACGACTGTCCGCGATAATCGATGGTGCCGGTGAGACAGGTGCCCGCAGGGAACTGGACCGAATACCGAAGGCGAAGCGCGTCATTGAACGCGGCCTGTATAGCCTTTTGATCGTTCGTTCCGACGGTCCAGTGCCCCGAAGTCGCCGCGAAACTGGTTTCAGGCGCCGTTGAGAGCGTGGCATTGCCGCCGCTCACAGCCGAGATGGTCGCCATCAATCGGTAGGATGCTCCGCTCGGATCGACACCTCCCGCAGTGAGTGTTTTTCCCACATCCGCCGGTTGAAAAGCATAGCCCGATGTGACAGGACTTCCCGCCTTCATGCTGAGCGTGCCCGTCGCTGCGTCGCATCTGGCATTGTAGGGCGGCGAGGTGATAAGCAAGACATTCTTCCCGGCGCTCTGCGCTGACGCAGCGGCTGGGCCGTTCTCGGGCGCAACTCCCGCTTGCTCTATAGCGTTGCTCCAGGTCTCCGTTAGATCGCGCTCTGTCGACGCGCCGCATGGCGAGCTGACAACAACCAGAGGAATCAAGCAATTAAGAATGACGGTAATCCTGCGCATGAGAGAACCCCTTATCAGAATAGTATGGGATTCTCAGCCGCAAGCCTGCAGACCCGCGGCCCCGCCATACGCATCGTTGCAACTGGCGTCGTCTTAGCCCAAAATGCGGCCCCTCCTTGATATGATGGCATCAGATTCCGCAACCGAGTCTTTCAATTCAGCCTCACAATTGAAAGCGCAGGCATAAATTACAAATGATGCGACATTGAGAACCAGGCGGCGACCATTTGGTGATCGAATGACGAAGCTTCTGTTGAGTCGCAGAAAGGCATCGAGCAATGAAATATACAGCGATCTGGCAAAGCGAGGGCCTCATCGAACGGGATTGGCTCAAGCGCTTGTTTGCCCCTTATATATCTGAGCACGTGACCGATGGCAGGCACCAATTAGTTTTAGATAATGCAATTATCTTCGACGTGTACT
>WNGK01017601.1_pt1 | contig 13797 bp, 12 predicted proteins | sample 5400601 | NCBI WGS metagenome assembly WNGK01 (sample SAMN13153376, study PRJNA577476) | soil metagenome | isolation source: 60 cm soil or saprolite under Garry oak tree replicate 1 | place: USA:California | collected 2016-06-15 | reverse complement strand
TCGGCACCCGTGAGCGGATGCGAGATTGTCATTGAGGGGAGTTGGCGATGCCTGATCTCGACCTGATAAAACAGGGCGAACAGGGGGTAGTCCGTGGGGTTTTTCGGCCGGTTAGGTGCGTCTGCTACATAATTCCGGATACATGCCGTATCTCGCCGACAGTGGCGCACGGCATCCGGCACGCAATCCGGTTACCCAGACTTCTGCAGTTTCCCGATACGTTCCGGTTGCGTCCGCTCTGCCGGTCCAAGAGGCAGCCCGGGGCGCCTTTTGCGATCTTATGACCTGAGGTACAGTTGAGCCTGGGCTTCGTGAGGCAATCAGGTCGTGTTCGTCAAAGCTTTCGATTTCGTGCAGCGGTGGATGTCCAAACATTCGAAACATTTTTCGCCTAGTGCGGAACCTGGAACTGCCGATCCTGCTTGTTTCGCCGGTGCGGCATCGTGATTTCGTCCGCTTCACCTGCCTCGCCGAGCGCTTTTCCCGGAGCAGAGACAGGCCCGGATTATTATGCGACCGAGGCGCACTACCTTTCTCTCGCCCGCCGCATCGTCGCCGCCCTTGGGGCCGGCGGAACCTTTGTCCTCGTCACCGGCGATCCGCCGCCCGGGCCGTACCAAATCTCAGAAGCTCTCCGCGAGGCAACCGAGTCGCGCCGTGCTGTTATCGACATCGGCTGCAGGCCCGAGCTGACACTAGACGAGATGTCCCGTGCCGGTTGCGTCGTCGCCATACTACCTACCGGCGGCGGCGCGACAGCAATATCGGAAGCGTCGGAGCCAGCCGCGCCTCTGTTCGTCTTTGACGACCTGGATCAGCTCTCCGAGCAGCAGATCAGAGAGATTTTCGAGGTCACTCAGCACGGCGACCGGAAGGGTGCGGCGGCAGTATTCCTGGCGCGGCCTGGCTTCCTCGCCCGTCTGGAGGAGCCGTCGCTGCGGTTCCTGAAGGATGGGCTCGCCGCCCGGCTCGGCTTTCAGGAGGTCGGTCAGGACGAAGGCATCGAGTTTCTTCGCCATCAGCTCGCGGCTCGGCATCGTCGCAACGAGCCCCGCGGAATTCCACCCGCTATCTTTCGCGGTCTGGCAGCCTTGGTGTTGCTGTTGACCGTGGGCGTCGGCGCCTTCTTGTCCCTGCATTACGTCAACCTCGCCGGCGAGCCACCCGCGCGACCTGCCACCGGTACTTCCTCGACCCGAGAGGCCTCGGCGCCGCAATCGACATCGAGCGAGTTGCCTGCGAAGGCCGCACCCACCGAGCGGGCCCCGATTGTTTCAAGCCTGCCGCCGATCGCTGCGACGCCGCAGCCCGTGCCGATACCACGGTCGGCACTGCCTGGTACCAACTCCGCTCCGTCAAAGGCTCCGGCCATTCTGCGAGAGACTTCGCCCGAAGCCACGCCTGACCTAGGCCAGCCCGCGCGAGCGCCGGAAACGACGCCACCCGCCGCAGCGCTGGCTCCGGCTCGGGACCCGGCGAAGCAGAAGCCCCCATCGCCTGTCGCCACACCTGCTCCAGCCCAGGCCTCGCGAGTGCCGGAGCCGACCCCGCCCCTTGCTTCGCCTGCTCCGCAACAGGAACGGACGACGCCGCAAGGAACATCCCGGCCCACTTCGCCTCCTCCGCCACAATCCCCGGCCGACCAACGCCTGTCCCCGACAGAAATTGCGGCGCTTGTGACCCGCGGCGACAGGTTTCTCAGCGCGGGCGACATCGCGTCGGCCCGCCTGTTCTATGAACGTGCCGCCGACGCGGGCGACGGATCCGCGGCGCTGCGGCTGGGAGCGACTTTCGACCCTGGCTTTCTCGGCAGGGCCGGTGTTCGCGAGACTGCCGGAGACCCCGCTCAGGCGTCGTCCTGGTATCAGCGCGCCCGCGACCTCGGCAGCGCCACCGCCGGAGAGCGGCTAAAATCTCTCGAGCAACAACGTCTTGCCGATCCGAATCCTCCAGTGCACTAAGTTCGGGCCGGAGATGCGGACTCTTAGTTTCCACGCGACGGCCCAACCCCGTGGTTCGGAATGCTGTAAACCCCATGCTGTAAACCCCAACAGGACGATTTTGGCGGAATGCCGGGTTAGGACAGAAGTGGACCCCGCCAGTGAGACAGCCGAAGCCGCGTCTTAAGGTGTAACCCCGCCGGTGTCGATGTCGGCTCCGATCGCGGTCAGCGCGATGGCTGCTTCGACCAATTTGCTTTTTGAGTCACGAATATCAAATGCGGTTGTGCCTGTGGGATGAGGTCGTGGTGGTACCCCGCACACCGTTCGCGTTTGATCTTCGGCAATCGTCGCTCGGCCCGCCGTCCGCACGCGATGAGCGGCATTTTTGCTAAATCTACTTCAAACCTTTCTAGAAAAATTCTTACCCGGATGAGTTGGTGACGCTAGAGAGGACGACGCTAGGACGTAGAGTGTCGAACATAGGCAGCGTAACTAAATAAAACGAGGGAGTATGACATGGTTTATACAATGAATGTCGACCAATTATTTGGTCTATGGACGGTTATCCGTCTTATGGGGGAAATTCGTGAAATTTCCGATACAATTACTCAGTCGGAAGTCCTCACCGAGGCCCAGATCCTCTTGACCGCTTTCGTACTAGGATTGAAACCGCTGCCAAGGGATGAGGCGGACCCGATCACACGCAAAACGGGTCTAAATGAGATGACAGGCTTCGACGCTTAGAATGCTTGATTGCGATGGACAGTCTTCCAACCGGGGCGACCCAATCGTGGTTCATCGTGGCAGCCGTCGGACTGAGCCCGATCGTCGTGTTTTTCGTCGCCGACGTTATCGGCTGGGTCCTCCGCCGCAAATGGTTGAAGCGTCGGTCGTGCGGCGCCCCGGTCGGGACGCGCAAGGGTGCGCCAATTTCCCGGCCCGGAGAATTTCCGCGAATGTGAAGAGGCTAACCTCGCTGAGCACCCCCACATTACTTTCTCGCTGTGCGCCGGCACACTGGGAATAGAGCGTTGCGGTATGCCACCCTTAGCGAGCGTCGTGAACCTGACCATGGACTATGGCGGAGTTTCTGGATTATCGGGCTCGGCTGGGATCAGACTTTCCGCGGGTTTGGTTTCATGATCTCCGGCACAGCCAAGTGACGCAGCCCGTGCTCGCCGGAGTGCATCCTAAGGTCGCGCAAGACCGGCTCGGGCATTCGACCGTGACCACGACCCTCGACCTTTACAGCAGCGTAACGGCCACGATGCGGGAGGATGCCGCCGGCCGTCTCGACGCCGCGTTTCGGGGTGCTATAAGAGCGATCGGCGAGAAGAGCGATCGGCGAGCGGAAATGAAACCGTCGGACGTTTCGGGGAATAGAGTTCGGTAGCAGCCGTCGGCCTGAAGCTGGTAAGTTATTAATTTTGCCGGGTTAGCACAGTGGCAGTGCAGCGGTTTTGTAAACCGAAGGTCGGGGGTTCGAATCCCTCACCCGGCACCAATTGCAACAACAGCTCACGAGCTTGGTATTTGGGTGCTTCTCGCACTCTTCCGAACGGTCGGCGACATTCAGGGGAGCCCGGTGCGTCAGCTGGATCAGACCCGCGAGTACCCGGAGTAGCGACCCGGGCCCTGACGGTCCGCCTTTTGGAAATTGCAATCGCGGGTGCCCCGAGCCGGAATGCGCCGATTGGCCCGGAGCAATGTTTCAACCGCGACGTTAGGATAATCCCGTAACGTCTAATCGCGATCACCCGGCCGTTCCAGAACGGGATCTTGGGTGGAGGGCGTTCAGAATGGGTCACGGCATCGCACTCGCGGCCTCGGCTGCGAGGCCAATCTGTTCGAGCGATTTTGGCCGGGCCAACGGAACCCCTTCGGGGATCGGGCGTGGTTGGGGATTGGCTAGCTCCAACGGTTCGTCCGCCGCTGTTCCCGTCCCCGAACGCCCTTGTTCGCCTGCAGCCTCCAAGGCGAAGCTCAGTGCACTGGCAGCTATTGCCACCAGGAGCCCAATGCACAACCGCCCTTGCTTCGCGGTCGTCATCTTGAACCGGCCGTCGATAAATCCGCGCCGCGAGCGACATGGCGCGAAAGGCTGACCCTGATCAAGCGGCGCGTCTCAGACGCGCCGGACTCGATATCGGAACCACATTGCGCTCGTATGGCAGCCCCAGGCTGTCCCAGACCTCGTGCAGCGCAGTCGCAAGATCATCAATCAGCCGGTCGTTGTGGAAGGGTGTCGGGGTGATACGAAGCCGCTCAGCGCCCCGCGGCACGGTCGGATAGTTGATCGGCTGGACATAGATGGCGAATTTCTCCAAGAGGAGCGCCGATGCCTCCCGACAGAGAACGGGATCGCCCACTGGGACGGGAATGATGTGCGATTGCGACGAGATCATCGGAATTCCGGCCAGGCGCAACGCACGGCGCGTCTTCTCGACTTGCAGCCGATGGGCAATCCGCTCGGCGATTGATTTCTTGAGGTGCGCAATGCTTCGCGTAGCAGCGGCAGCCACTGCCGGCGGCATCGCGGTGGTGAAGATGAAGCTCGACGCGGCCGAGCGGATCGCGTCGCAGATCACGGCATCTGCTGCGATGTAGCCTCCTACGACGCCAAAGCCCTTGGCCAAGGTCCCTTCGATGACGTCGACGCGATCCATGACGCCATCCCGTTCGGCGATGCCGGCGCCGCGCGGGCCGTAAAGACCGACGGCATGGACTTCGTCGAGATAGGTGAGAGCACCAAATTTTGCAGCCAGATCACAGATGCGCCTGATCGGGGCGATATCGCCATCCATCGAGTAGATCGATTCAAAGGCAATGACCTTGGGGCGGAGGTGCCCGGCTTCTTGCAGCAGCGCTGCGAGATGGTCGAGATCATTGTGCCGGAAGATTTGCTTTTCAGCACCGCTCGCCCGGATCCCGGCGATCATAGAGGCGTGATTTTTCTCATCCGACAGGATGAGGCCATTCGGCAGCAGCCGGCCGATCGTGCCGAGCGCCGCTTCATTGGACACATAACCGGAGGAGAAGGCGAGGGCGGCTTTCTTGCGATGCAGGTCGGCGAGCTCCACCTCGAGCGCGACGACAGCATGGCTATTGCCGGAGATGTTCCGGGTGCCTCCGGCCCCAGCGCCGATCCGGCGGGCAGTCTCGACCATGGCATCGATGACGACGGGGTGGCGTCCCATCCCGAGATAATCGTTCGAGCACCACACCACGACCTCGCGTGAGGTGCCGCCACTGCGCCCACTTGCAAAGGGTGGGCAGTCGGCGTGCCGCTCTAGAGCGGTGAACGTGCGGTAGCGGCCTTCCCGGCGGACCCCTTCGAGGAATGAATGAAAATGATCGCGTAGCGTCATGGTGTGCCCCCTTGCCATAGCCGCGGACCAGCCGCGGATGTTGGGATTTATTCTGCGGCTTGCCGGAAAGTGATGCGCAGGGCGCGGGCAACACCTTTGGCGTATATCGGGTCGGCTTTCGCGAAATGGGCCGACTGACGCTCGATGATCTCAATCGGTACACCCTGCATGGCTTCGGCGACGTTGTTCACCAGGCGCTCCTGCGCCTCCCTGCCGATCAGGCGGAACAGGTCGCCCGCCTGCCGATAATCGTCGTTGCCGTCGCGATGGTCGTATCGGGCGGCATCGCCGGAAAGCTTGAGCGGTGGCTCGACGAAGCGGGGATCCTCCATCGGGCCGTTGAATGAGTTCGGCTCGTAATAGGCATCGGGATTGCCGGTGAGCGGCTCGAAAAAGCGCATCGGCCCGTCCTTGTGATAATTATGGACCGGGCAGCGCGGGCGATTGACTGGGAGCGCCTCGTAATGCGTTCCGAGCCGATAGCGGTGGGCGTCCGCGTAGGAGAAGATGCGGGCCTGCAGCATCTTGTCTGGCGACCATGAAATGCCCGGCACGATGTTGGAGGGCGAAAAAGCGGCGAGCTCGATCTCCTGGAAGTAATTGTCCGCGTTCCGGTTCAGCTCCATCACGCCGACCTCGATCAGCGGATAGTCGCCGTGCGGCCACACCTTGGTCAGATCGAACGGATCGTACCAGTGCCTGCCGATTTCGGCTTCCGGCATGATCTGGACAAGGAGTTTCCATTTGGGGAAGTCGCCCTTCTCGATGGCGCCGGTCCTTGGCGACGATCGCCTCGGCCTCGCGGTTGGTGAGGAATTTGATGCCCTGCTGGGTCTTGAAATGGAATTTGACCCAGAACCGCTCGTTCTGCCCATTGATCAACGAATAGGTGTGTGAGCCGTAGCCGTTCATAAAACGCGGGCTCTGCGGCAAACCGCGATCGCCCATCAGCCAGGTGACCTGGTGCAGGCTTTCGGGTGACAGCGACCAGAAATCCCACATCGCGGTCGGCGAGCGCAGGTTGGTGCGCGGGTGGCGCTTTTGCGTATGGATAAAATCGGGGAATTTGTAAGGGTCGCGGATGAAGAAGACCGGCGTATTGTTGCCGGCGAGGTCCCAATTGCCTTCCCCGGTGTAGAATTTCACCGCAAAGCCGCGCAAGTCACGCTCGGCATCGGCCGCACCGAGTTCGCCGGCAACATTGGAGAAGCGCGCGAGCATGTCGGTCTTCTTGCCGACCTGCGAAAAGATCTTGGCCTTGGTGTATTTGGTGATGTCGTGGGTGACTGTGAATGTCCCGTGCGCGCCCCAGCCCTCGATCGGAGCGCCGGCACTCGTCGTTAATCTCGGTTTGTCGCTCATCACTGATTTCCCGATCTGTTGATGTCCGACGCGCGGAGGCTTGCAGGCGCTTGCTGGATAACTCGGACGCGACTGTGCAGCGCGCCACCCGCCGAACGAAGTTAGATTCTGTAAAGCCCTGTTAAATGCAGTAAACCGAGCGCCCGGAGGAGGGACCCAGGCGTCAGCTCGCCGGAACCGCCTGCCAACCCGTGTTGCACTGGGCTACATAGGGGTAGTAGCCCGCTGGATCGGAACAGTAATACCAGCTCTGCGAGGGTTGGCCGGAGTCGTAGTAGCCATAGTAATCCGATCCGTACGGATAATAAGACCATCCCAGCCCGTCACCCCACCACCATCCGTAGCGCCCTCCACGCCAGCCATGGTACCAGTGGCCGCCGTGCCCGCCACCACCACCATCGTGGAGGCCCGCGAAGCGTCCGTCCCCTCCGGCGTGAAATCCGCCACCATGAAATCCGCCAAATCCTCCATGAAACGCGCCGGCGCGGAACCCGCCGCCATGAAACCCGCCGCCGTGGAATCCACCACCGCCGTGAAAACCCCCGCCCCCGCCATGCGGGCCAGCATAGGCGAGGTCTGACTGGCTGAGAGCAGTAGCGAAGAGCACAGCAGCTGCCACGCGTCCCAGAACCCTTCTTATTTTGGGTGGGGTTCGGTTTTCGCTCAAATGTTGCATCGACCACTCCTTTGAAGCTCCGCGCACCGAGTCGGCGACGACAGCCGGGGTCGGCTCCGCGGATTACTCGCTGATCCGCTCAGGTGTTGCTGCTCCCGGGTCGTGGCAAATTATTCTCGGTAAATTTTGGTAAACCGCCCGGGACAAGGACACCGACTTGCGGTCGCTTTGGCAGGAGCGACCGGCGCTTTTGATCCGCGAGCGTTACTACGATTTACCGGTCTTTACCTGACTTCACTCGCCCCGGCGTTCCGATGTAGCCAACTTTCAGTCCGGAACCCGGCAAATCACAAGCGCTGAGGCAGGATGATGGATTTGGACATTGACGACTCATATGCAGAACCCGAGAACGGCGAAGGACCCTCTGATGCGCAGTTCAGCCGGCCAGAACGGGGAGCGGTCGACGGGAGCCTTCGTCGGGAAATCGAAATTCTGATTCCCCGTCTCACGCGTTACGCGCGCGCCCTGACTCGTGATGTCGGCGCCGCTGACGAGCTCGTGCAGGATTGCCTTGGGCATGCCCTCGGGAAAATTCACCTGTGGGAAAAAGGAACCGATCTTCGCGCCTGGCTGTTCACCATCCTGCACCATCGCCATGTCAGTCTTGTTCGCCGGGCAGCGCGCGAGCGAGTCGGTATTGAATTGCAGAAGTGCCGTCCGCGGCCGACGCTCGCGCCGGATCAGATTACGCGTCTGGAGCTCCGCGATCTGCAGCGCGCCTTCGCCAAACTGCCGGAGGAGCAACGGTCGGCAATCCTCCTCGTTGGATTGGAAGGGATGCGATACGACGAAGCCGCGTCGGTCGCAAACGTCCCAGTCGGGACCGTCCGCTCGCGAGTTGCGCGCGGTCGCGAAAGCTTGCGTGTCCTCACAGGACTCTTCCCCAGGCGGCATTCCCATCCCCCCGGCTCAGCGGCAAGTCTGGATTAGCTTTGATCAGCCTTGGGATCTCTGGAGGTTACCCAATGAAAACCCTGTCTCTTGCGGCCTCGGCAGTGGCCATCTTGACGTGGCTCACGAGCACCTCCGTTGTCGCCCAGCAGCGCGGCGCCGAGCCGCCGCTGCAACTGCACGCCGTCAACCCCAGCCTGTCGCTGTCTGCACCTACAACTACTCCGATTCAACAACAGATGCGGCAGGATTACGCCACTGGACTGATGGGTGCCCAGCGCGATCTGTTGCAACAGAACCCGTCGGGTCTCGGTCGGCAAGAGGAAGCGATCGGTCACGAGCTCAACGGCTTCACCGCGCCGCGGTAGCTTCGGCGCAGTCGGCGCGATCCTTTGCCGGTTCAGGCCGGTCTTTTTCTAAGACCCGGTCGATCCGGCCTAAGTCGTGCCCGTCGATCCTGTGAGTTGCGTTCCGGAATGAGCGGAGACATTGCTTGGGAATCGTTCGCTTTGCGCTGAAATATCCGCACACCTTCTACGTGGTGGCGGCACTGATCCTGTTTCTCGGGGTCACCGCAGCCCTCGAGATGCCGACCGATATTTTCCCGGAGATCAACATCCCGGTGGTGTCGGTGATCTGGCAGTACACCGGTCTCGACACGACCGAGATGGAGCAGCGTGTCACCACCTACAGCCAGTACTCGATCAGCTCGAACGTCAACGGGATCAGGGACATCGAAGCCGAGACCGTCAACGGCATTTCGGTGCAGAAGATCTATTTCCAGCCGGACGTGAACCTCGACCTGGCGATCTCGCAGATCGTCGCCGCCACGAACTCGATTCGCGCATTGATGCCGATCGGCATCCAACCGCCGGTCGTCGTGCAATACAGCGCATCTGCCGTCCCCGTGCTGCAGATCAGCCTCAGCTCGGACACGCTCAACGAGTCGCAGCTTTACGATTACGGTATCTACAAGCTGCGGCAGATGATCGCGCCGATCCACGGCGTCACCTTGCCGACGCCTGCCGGCGGCAAATACCGGCAGATCATGGTCGATATCGACCAGACAAAGCTTCTGGCAAAGGGTTTGACCCCGCTACAGGTGGTGAGCGCCGTCAACGCCCAGAACCTGACCCTGTCCGGCGGCACCGCGAAGATCGGCAAGACGCAGTACACGGTTCGAACCAATGCAATGCCGCCGACGATAGAGGCGCTCAATGACATCCCGGTCAGTTTCTCGAACGGCGCGACGGTGTTTCTCAGAGACATTGGTCATGTCCGGGACGGCAATCTGGTGCAGCAGAACATCGTCCGGGCGGATGGCAAGCGCTCGGTCCTGCTCAGCATCATCAAGAATGGCAATGCCTCGACATTGACGGTCGTCAACGCGGTCAAAGCGTTGCTGGTTACCGCGCGGGCCGCTGCACCGTCAGGCATGGTCATCAAATCGCTGTTCGACCAGTCGGTATTCGTCGTCTCTTCGGTGGTCAGCGTGCTGCGCGAAGGGGCGATCGCAGCCGGGCTCACGGCGCTGATGATCCTTCTATTCCTCGGCTCGTGGCGCCCGACGATCGTCGTCATGATCTCGATCCCGCTGGCGATGCTGACCTCGCTGGTCGTGCTCTACTTCCTCGGCGAGACGATCAATACGATGACGTTGGGTGGCCTCGCCCTTGCGGTCGGCATTCTCGTCGATGATTCGACGGTGACGATCGAAAACACCTACCGGTTGCTCGACGAGGAGAAGATGCCGCTGCCGGAGGCGACACTACACGGCGCTGCCGAAATCGCCATGCCGACATTGGTCTCGACGCTCGCGATCAGCTGCGTCTTCACGTCGGTGATCTTTCTCGAGGGGCCGGCGAAATACCTCTTCACACCGCTCGGTCTCGCCGTCGTGTTCGCCATGCTGGCTTCCTACGGTCTGTCGCGGACATTGACGCCGATCACCATCGGACAGTTGCTGAAGGGCCAGCAGCACGGCGGGTCCGCGAACCCCCTCCCTACCCCCTCCCCCGCTCGCGGGGGAGGGACGGGTGGGGGGTTTTTCGCCCGCTTTCATGCCTCGTTCGAGCGCGGGTTCGAGCACCTGCGCGAAGGATACGTCGGGCTGCTCACGATGCTGCTGACCCGCCGGATCATCGTCCCGATCCTCGCAGCCATCGTGCTCGCCCTAGGCGCCGCGATGTTCGTCTTTGTCGGCCGCGATTTCTATCCGGCTGTCGATGGCGGCATGATCCAGCTCCACCTCCGCGCCCCGCCGGGTACCCGCATCGAGGTGACCGAGCAGAATTTCCAGGCGGTCGAAGACAAGATCCGCGAGGTCATCCCGAAGAAAGATTTGGATCTGATCGTCGACAACATCGGCGTGCCGGCCCGCTCCTATAATTGGGCGTTCGCCGACGGTACTTCGATCGCGGTCAACGACGGCGTGATCATGGTGGCGCTCAAGGAAGGCCACGCGCCGACAGCCGATTACATCCGCAGACTGCGAGAGGTTCTGCCGGCCGCGTTCCCGGCGGATCTGCTCTACTTCCAGCCCGCCGATATGGCTACCCAGATCCTGAATTTCGGCCTCACCGCACAGATCGACGTTCGCACCGTCGGATATGATCGGGTCAAGAACCTGCGCATTGCCGAAGAGTTGCGCCGCCGCATAGCGGCCATCCCGGGTATCGCCGACGCCCATCTGCAGCAGGAGGTCGACGCCCCGGATTTCTACGTCCAGATCGATCGCGCGCGGGCCTTGCAGTTCGGAATCACCGCGAGCGACATCGGCAACAATGTCAACACCAGCCTGAGCTCGTCCGAGCAGGTGTCGCCCAACTTCTGGACCGACCCGACCAATGGGATCCCCTATTACATCGCGGTACAGACGCCGGAATACCAAGTCAGCTCGCTGGGCGACCTCGGCAATACACCGGTCAGTACGGGAACGGCACCGCCGACGACCGAGCCTGTTCCGGGCGAGCTCAGCAATGTCGCAACGTTCACACGCGACTCGGTGCCGGGCAGTGCGAACCAGGCCAACATCCAGCCGCTCTACGAGGTCTATGCCAGCACCCAGGGGCGCGATCTCGGCAGTATCGCCACCCAGATCAACCAGATCACAACCGATCTGCAGAAACAGCTTTCGCCCGGCAACACGATCCAGGTCACCGGCCAGATTCAAAGCATGAACCAGGCCTTTCGTGACATGACGATCGGGCTGTTGTTCGCCGCCGTCTTCGTTTACCTGCTGATGGTCGTGAATTACCAGAATTTTGGCGACCCTTTCGTAGTCATCCTGGCGTTGCCGGCGACTTTCTGCGGCATCGTCACGATGCTCTACATCACCAATACGACCTTGAGTGTCCCTTCCTTGATGGGCGCGATTATGGCGGTCGGCGTCGCCTCGGCCAATTCGATCCTGCTCGTCACTTTCGCGCGTGAGCAGCAGCTCGCCGGCATGAAGGCTTTTGATGCCGCGATTTCGGCCGGACATACCCGCATCCGGCCAGTGCTGATGACCGCAGCCGCAATGATCGTCGGCATGATCCCGATGGCTATCGGCGGGCCGGGCGAGGAGCAGAATGCCGCGCTCGCGCGCGCCGTCATCGGCGGCCTCTTGTTCGCGACGCCGACCACCCTCCTCGTCGTGCCATATCTGTTCGCAATGCTGCGCAAGGGCAATGACGGCAAAGCGGCTCACGGAGTATTCGAGGAGGTTCCCGAATGAACGAGCTCGACGCACCGCCGGCACTAAAGGGACCGCCGCCGCGGCCGCTGCTTCCGCCACCCAATCGCGAAACCCCCGAGCCCCTGCCGAGCGCGCCTGCGAGGCGGGGCGGTTCGGGGCGATTGCTGCTCGGGCTCGGCGTGCTCATGCTGTTTATCGGCGCGCTTGCTTTCGGGGTGTGGCGGCACCACGAGCAGCAACGCCAGGTTGGCGACACCGCCGAGCAGCAGGCCAACTTCGTCCCGAATGTCCGCGTGGAGGGGGTGGCGCAGCGTCAGGGCCGAGTGCATGTGAGTTTGCCCGGTACGACGCTCGCCTTTGAGCAGGCAAACATTTATGCCCGCGCCAGCGGCTATGTGCTGAAGCGCTATGTCGATATCGGCGACCGCGTCAAGGCCGGGCAGCTCCTCGCCGAGATCACCGCACCCGAAGTCGATCACCAGATCGCCCAATATCAGAACAGCGTGCAGCAACTCGAGGCGACAAAGCAGCAAAATGCAGCCAACCGCTCGCTCGCCCAGGTCACCTGGGGACGCGACTCGGTACTCGTCAACCAAGGCTGGGCGACACAGCAGCAGGGCGACACCGATCGATATAATTATCAGGCCCAGCAGCATGCGACGCAGGCGGCCGGGTACAACGCCGCGGCGACGCAGGCCCAGCTGGAAGCTACAAACCAGCAGAAGATCTATCAGCAGGTAGTCGCCCCTTTCGACGGGGTAGTAACCCAGCGAAACATCGACGTCGGCAGCCTGATCACGGCCGACGCGACGAGCGGCACTTCGATGTTTTCGATGGTTCACAGCGACGTGATCCGGGTTTGGGTCTACGTGCCGCAGGACGACGCCTTTGGGGTGAGCTCCGGCGTCGAGGCCGTCATCCGCGTGCCGGCGATGCCCAACCTCACTTTCCGGGGCAAGGTGACGCGGATCGCGGATGCGCTCCAGCCGGGAACCCGTACGCTGCTGACCGAGATCGACGTGCCTAACCCGGACGGCACCTTGCAACCAGGGGTCTATTGCACTGTCGAGCTGAAAATCCCCCGCAAATCAGCGGCGCTGATCGTGCCCGGTTCGTCGATCATCTTCAATCAGAACGGCATGCAGGTCGCGGTCGTCGAAAACGGGACCGTCCATCTCCGCAAGATTGCGATTACCACCGATTTCGGTACCGAGGTCCAGGTCAGCGAAGGCGTCAAGGACGGCGACAAGGTCATCGTGCAACCGCCCGTCAACCTGGCCGATGGCGAGAAAGTGCAGATCATCCCCGAGCCGCCTGCAGCCACACCTTAGCGTGCCGAAGTAGAAGGGCGTCGCAACGATTATTCACCAAGCCGATCGTCTACATCTACTTGGATCGCCTCGGCAATTGGCTGTGGCGCGGCCGCGGGTTAGGTAGGGCCGGCCTCAGACGACACTGATTGCTTCACCAAATTTCACCCGGCTTTACCTCGCTTCACTGTGCCCGAAGCACGATGCGAACCAACTACTTTGATGCGAAACCCCGGCACTTCTCTGGCCGAAGGGTCTGCGTAGTAGGAGAATCGAAATGCGGTTGAATGCACTCTGTTTGATTGGCGTCCTCACTGTTGCAGCTGTGCCGCTCTCGGCAGGAGTTGCGTCAGCGGTGGGAGATCGGACAACAGCCGAAGGCGGTTCGCAAGTCGGCCAGTCAGCTGAACGTTGCCCGGCCGGTTATTATTGGGAACCGGACGCCTACGCCGTACATGGCAAATTTCGGCCCGCTCATTGCGCGCCCCGGTGGTGAAGAACCTGTGTGGGGCTGCGCTGATAGTGAGAACCGGAAAATGAAGCTACATCCGAGCACAGCAATTCTTGT
>WNGK01007232.1_pt1 | contig 13797 bp, 11 predicted proteins | sample 5400601 | NCBI WGS metagenome assembly WNGK01 (sample SAMN13153376, study PRJNA577476) | soil metagenome | isolation source: 60 cm soil or saprolite under Garry oak tree replicate 1 | place: USA:California | collected 2016-06-15 | reverse complement strand
CAGCGGCCGAACCACGAGCCGTCAGGTTCCTGGTTGCGCAGCAGCCAGGTCACTCCCCGGCGGGCCGCCCGGCTGTCCGACAGCCCGGCCGCGGCCAGCGCTTCTACCGTGTGCGCGGTGACGTCGGCCGACGGCGGATCAACGACCTCACCGAAGTCGCAGAACGGGAGCCTGGTCACTAGCGTCCGCGTGTTGTCGGCGTCGAACGCCCCCCAGCCGCCGTCCTTGGACTGCATGCCAGTCAGCCACGTGATCGCCCTGTCCGCGGCCTCGGCGGCCTGCGCGCACGTACCCGCTCCGGTGCCACCTGGCAGCGTGACCCGGCGCAACGCGAGCACCACCTCAGCCGTGTCGTCGATGTCGGGATAGCCGTCGTTGTCGAATTCGAAGGCCCAGCCTGAGGGCTCGAGCCCGGGCCTGCGGACCTGCCAGTCGCCAGGTCCGCGGATCTCCTCGGCCAGTACCCAGCTGGCCGCCGATTGCAGTGCCTGGTGGTCGGGCGGCAGTCCCGCGTCTTCCAGCGCGATCATCGCGAGCACCGTGTCCCAGACCGGCGACTGGCAGGCCTCGAACCGGCGCACCGGCCCGTCCTCGGTGTCCTCCCAGATCGTGAACCTGTCGAGTCCGGCCAGGCCGCGCTGGATGACCGGATGATCGAGTCCGTATCCGAGCAGGTGCAGCGCGATCAGCGAGTAGACCCATGGCGGCTGGATACCGCCCCAGCAGCCGTCCTGCTCCTGCCGGGCGATGATCCACTCCGCGCACCGCCGGACGGCCGCGGTCCGCACGGCCGCCGCTGGCGCCCGGCCACGCAGATGCCGCTCGTAGCCGTGCAGCACCCGGTCTATCCGCTGGAACGCTCTGGCCCAGCCGTCGGCCGCGGCCGGGTCCGGCGCCGGGGCCGTCGGCGCGTGCAGCTCGGCCAGGCTGAACGGCAGCGACCTGACCGGCCGGAATGACCCGACGATGGTCAGCGGGACAATCGTCTGGCGGGCCCAGCAGGCCCAGTCGTAGACGTTCAGCGGGAACCAGGCCGGGAAGTAGATCAGCTCGGGCGGCATGACGGGCAGGTCGTCCCATGACCACTGCCCGAACATGGCCAGCCAGATCCTGGTGAAGACGCGCGTCGCCGCGATGCCGCCCGAGTCCCTGATCCAGCTGGCCGCCGCCGCCATGTGACTGGCGTCGGGCTGATCGCCGGCCAGCCGAAGCACCACGTAGGCCTCCACCGTGGTGGACAGGTCGCCGTCGCCGCCGCTGAAGTTCGCCCAGGTCCCGTCGGAACGCTGGCACGACCTGATCCATCGCGCGGACGCCGCGGTCTGCTCGGCGGTCCGCACGCCGAGGAATTCGCGGAACAGCAGGTCCTCGGCGTCCATGGTCACGTTGGTCTCAAGCTCGCCCTGCCACCAGCCCTGGTCATGCTGGATGCCGAGCAGATAGCTGGTCGCGCGATCCAGCACTGCCCTGGCCAGGTCGGCTGGCCCGGGCGCGACCGGCGGAGCGGCAGCTGTCACGGGGCCGGGAACCACGGGGCCGGGAACCTCCGGGCCGGCAGCCACCGTGCCGGGAACCACCGTGCCGGGAACCACCGGGCCGGGAACCACCGTGCCGGGAACCACCGGGCCTGGGTTCACCACTGCCTCGCGGTGACGAACTCAGCGATGCCGGCGAACTCGGCGCGCACGTCCTCGGCCATCTCTGCGTCAGCCAGGCATCCGAGCGCCGAGGACAGGGCTGCGTCCGCCTCGGCTTCCACCCACTTCTTGCCGCCCGCGGCCTCGACCAGCTCAGCTGCCCGGAGCAGCTCGTCCTCGCTGAGCGGGTCGGGACTAGCGAGCAGGGCCGCGAGGTCGCGGCCCGCGGCGCTCTCGCTGGCCAGCGCGGCGACTACCGGCAGCGACTTCTTCCTGGAGCGCAGATCCGACCTGACCGGCTTGCCGGTCACCGCGGTAGCGCCCCAGATGCCGAGCAGGTCGTCGGTGAGCTGGAAGGCCAGCCCGACGTAGGCGCCGAACGCGGTCAGCGTCATCGCCGTGCTGGCTGGCGCGCCGACGTAGATAGCGCCGATGCTGCACGCGCAGGCCATCAGCGCCGCCGTCTTGTCGGCGGCCATGTCCAGGCACTCGTCGACGCTCACGTCGTCGCGCCGCTCGAAGGCAAGGTCAGCGCCCTGGCCCGAGATGAGCCGCTGCACGGCCGCTGACAGGCAGCGCGATGCCCAGACGGCCTGCGGGGCCGGTCCTTCCAGGAGCAGGTCGTTCGCGAGTGCCTGGAGGGCATCCCCGGCCAGGATCGCCGGGCCGATCCCGAACACCGTCCACGCGGTCGGCCGGTGCCGGCGCTCGGTATCGCCATCCATGATGTCGTCGTGCAGGAGCGAGAAGTTGTGCACCAGTTCGACGGCGACCGCGGCGGGCACCGCGCCCTCGGGCGTCGCCCCGGCGGCGCGGGCGGACAGCAGCGTCAGCGCGGGTCGCAGCGCCTTACCTCCGGCGGGAATGCCGGTCGGGGTGCCGCTAGGGTCGGCGAGGCCGAGGTGGTACGCGGCCACCGGGCGGATGTCGGGGCTCAGCCTGGCCACCGCCGCCTCGATCCCGGGGCCGATGAGATCTCGCGCCGTCTCCACGCCGGCCGGGATGGTCGCCGTCATGACGGCGCTCCGGTCCGTGCGGTCGCGGCCTCCCGGCGCCCGTCCCCGTTCGGTGCGGACTGGGTCGCCAGCCAGCGAGTCAACTCTTGCGCAGCCTGCGTTCCGCTTCGCACGGCACCCTCCATCGTGTCCGGCCAGCCTGTGTCGGTCCACGCTCCGGCAAGCACGAATCCGGGCACCGAGGTCGCGGTACCTGGTCGAAGGGCGCCGATCCCCGGCGCCTGCCGGAACGTCGCGCGACGTTCTCTGGTGACGAAGAAATCTGTGACCTTTGCGCCGGCCGCCGCGGGGAAGAGCTGCTCAAGGGCCGGCAGGAACTGCTGCCGCAGCGACGCGGCAGGAATCTCGATGTAGGTGTCGGCAGCCGACAGCGACACGGCCAGGTACTGCCCGGCGCCCAGCCCCGATGACCTGGTCTTGTCGAAGACCCACTGAACCGGCGAGTCCACGGCGGCCGCGAACGGCAGGCTGGTGACCTGCCGGTCGTAGACGACATGCACGTTCACGATGGGCGACGCGCCAACGTCGGCCCAGCGGCCCGCTCCTTGCAGGCCGGCCGCCCCGGCCAGCCTGACGGCCTGACCGGGAGGAACGGCGAGCACTACCCCGTCAGCCGGCAGCGCGGGATCATCAGCCTCGGACAGCCCGATCCGGAAGCCGCCGCCGGGCAGGCGCTCCACGGTAGCCGCCTTGGCTCCTAGCCTGACCTGCGCGCCGAGCGTGCCGAGCAACTTCGCTGCCGCGCCGCCGTGCAGGTCGCCGAGCGGTGCCGCGGCCATGCCGATGTCCGCGGCATCCTTCTTGCCGAGCAGCGCCATCTTGATCACGGTCGCCGACAGCGCCAGGCTGGCCTGGTCGCCCTCGATGTTCAGGGCCGAGACGATGAACAGGTCCCACAGCAGCCGACGGGCCCGCTCACCCTGACCCTTGGACGCCAGCCAGTCGCCGAGCGCCACGCCGTCGATCGCCGGGTCGGCCGGGTCGACGAAGCGCAGGGCCAGCGCGGCCCTGGCCACCTTGAGCCGCTCGGCCAGCGACAGCAGCCGGTACCCGGTCAGGGCGCGGCCCATGTGCAGCGGCCCCGGCAGCCCGGTCCGCCTGAGCCTGGCCCCGCCCCGGGCGGACAGGACGGTGACGTCGAACCGTTCCTGCATGGTCACGAGGTCGCTCACGCCGAGCCGCGCCAGCAGGTCCTGGTAGCTGGTGCAGCAGCGCAGGAACACGTGCTGGCCGTTGTCGATGGTGAGGTCGCCGCGGGCGAAGGACGATGCCGCGCCGCCCAGCCTGGGCCGCGCCTCCAGCAGGGTGACGTCGAACCCGGCCTCCCGCAGCCCGATCGCGGCGGCAATCCCGGCCAGGCCGCCGCCGATGACGACGACGTGGCGGGCGGTCATTCCTGGCCTCCCGCCTGGCTGACCGGCCGGGACGGCGCTGGCGGGCGGGCCGACCGACGGGTCATCCCGGCCAGGGCGCTGGCGGCGACCATGGCCTTCTCCCTGGCCGGCAGCGACATCCTGCGCTCCAGCGCGACCTGCGGAGCGGCGCAGATGTGCTCGAGGAGCCTGAAGTAGATGCCCGCCATCGCCCCGGCGGACGCCGCGCTGCGCCGGTCGAGCAGCGGCATCAGCCGCAGGCCGATGGCGTACCACTCCCTGGCCCGCGCGGCTTCGAACCTGACGAGGTCGGCCAGCTCGCCGCTCAGTTCGCCCTCGCCGTCATCCCGGGGCGCGATCGTGCAGCCGAATCGCTCGATGTCCTCGGCGGGGAGGTAGACCCGGCCGGTGCCGAGGTCCTCGCGGATGTCGCGCAGGATGTTGGTCAGCTGCAGCGCGACGCCGAGCGAGTCGGCCAGCGACTCAGCCTCGGCCGGGTCCTTGCTGCCGAACACGCCGAGCGAGAGCCGCCCGATTGACCCGGCCACGCACCTGCAGTAGTGCTCCAGGTCAGCGAAGGTCGCGTACCGCGTGCCGCGGACGTCGGCCGCGCACCCGTCGATCAGCTCGCCGAAGGCGCCGACCGGAATGGGGAACCTGCGCGCCGCATCGGCGAGCGCGACCAGTACCGGGTCGGCGGAGCGTGCGGCGCTCTCGACGGTCAGCCCGCCTAGGTCGGCCCGCGCCCGCTCCAGCGCATCGATCTTGTCGCCCGGCTCCATCGGACCGTCTCCGATGTCGTCGATCCGCCGCGCGAAGGCGTATACGGCCGAGAGCGCGCGCCGCTTGGCGCCAGGCAGCAGCGCGATGCCGTAGGAGAAGTTCTTCGCCTGCTGGCGGGTGATCTGCTCGCACTGCCGGTACGCCGCGCGAACATCCGCGGCGTCCGGCTGACGCAGCGTCACGCCCGTCACCTGCCCCTCGCAAATGCCGTCGCCAGTTCGGCGGCGGTCCTGGCCCTGCCTGGGCGCGGCGTGCGGGCCAGCACGTCGTAGTCGGCGGCGACGACGGCGGCGAGCGCGGCCCGGCCGCCTGCCACGTAGCCGGCCACGGCGGCGCGAGCGGCACCGCGCAGGGTACCGATCAGCGGCGCGCCCGCATCGATCAGCGACCGGGCCCGGCCCGTCTCGAAGGCCATCAGCTCCCGCACCAGCGGCGGGGTCTGCTGGGCGGTGAGGTCCTGCTCGGTGCAGCCGTGCACGGCCATGTCCTCCAGCGGCAGGTAGATCCGGCCCGCCCGGAAGTCCTCGGCGACGTCCTGCCAGTGCTCGGCGAGTTGCAGGCCAGTGCAGATGAGGTCGGACTGCTCCGCGCGCGGGGCGGAGAAGCTGCCGAAGACGTGCAGCACGATCCGGCCCACCGGATTGGCCGAGAGCTGGCAGTAGCCGACCAGGTCATCGAAGGTCTGGTACCTGGTGACGACCTGATCCTGCTGGTTGGCCCTGATCAGGTCGACGAAGGGCTGGATCGGGATCTCGCACTCCCGCACGGTGCGGGCCAGCCCGCGCACCGCGGCCAGCCGCGGCGGCCCGGTGTCCTGCTCCGTGCCGCCCGCACCGCTGCCGAAACCGGAGCTCTCGCCGAGGCTGGCGTAGAGCCGCCTGACGTCTTCCTCGAGTTCGGCCAGTAGCCGCAGCCGCTCGGCGGCCGGAGCCTCATCGCCGGTGTCGTCGGCCGTCCTGGCGAACACGTAGACCGCCATCAGATGCCGCCGGTGGCGGCGCGGCAGCAGCCGCAGCGCCACCGGGAAGTTCTCGTCCCCGGCCTGGGCGGCGACGTCCTGGTCAGCGGCCGGGTCCTGGTCAGCGGCCGGCTGATCACGGCGGGCCAGATCGTCACGCGCCGGAGCGGCCAGCGTCATATCCTCGTGCGGCAGCGCCTCAGCCGCGGGCCCGCCCGCTACCGATTGCTCCACCACCGGCCGCTCCGTCACTGGTTCTGCCACGTCTTCCCCCAGGAGCACGGCATCCGCCGCACCCAGCGCGTCCCGCGATCACGATCACTATTCCCCCACGGACTCTAAATGAATTGCAAACAATGACATCGACGTCACCTGATGCCGGTGTCGTCTTTAGGGTCGTGAGCACGGTAAACGCGAGCCGGCCCGATCGTGCGGGACGGATGTCGGGTTCATGGATGTAATAAGCGTTTCGTGGAACTAAGAGGGCTAAGGGGGTATTTATAACTCCAGGTAGCGTTCCCCCGGCTGGCCTGGGAAAACTACTAGATCGCTAGGGAAGGGCGGAGGCGCTAGTCTCCCGTCATGATGAGGGCACCTTGCCGTGGCCGAGGCACCGCCGAAGGGCTAGTCTCCCGAACATGACCAGGCAACCTCGGCGGGACGCGGCGCCGGAGCCGAAAGTGTCGGTGCCCGGTGCCCGGGACGGGCTGCCCGCCGAGACCACCGCCCTGGACAGCCTGGCCATCGGCGCCTTGCCACGCGCTCAGGTCACCGCGGCACCCATCCGAGCGGGCGTTGCCGAGGAGGTGCTGGCCGTCTCGAACACGCCGGCCCCGCAGCAGCCAAGGCCCCCGAGCCGGGGCACCGGGGTCCGCCCCCGGCGGCCGTCGTTCGGCGGCGGCATTCCCGCGCGCGGACGCGAGCTGGGCACTCAGGGGCGGCAGACCGTGCGCAGGCTGCTTGAGGCCGGGCTAGCCGAGTTCGATGAGCGGGGCTTCCAGGCCGCCAGGGTGGACGACGTGGTCAGGCGGGCCAAGACCTCGCACGGCACCTTCTACCTGTACTTTGCCAACAAGGACGATCTGTTTCGCACGCTGCTGCGGGACGCGCTGCACGACATGGCGATCATCACCGATGACTTTCCGATCGTGACCAGCAACGAGGCCGGCCGCGCCGCCCTGCGGCGATGGATCCAGAGCTTCACCGATACGTATGCCGCCCACTCGACCGTCATCCGGATCCTGAGCCAGGCCGAAATTGTCGGCGAGCAGGTATACGGTGACGGGCTGCGGCTGTTGTTCCGGCTCTCGGAGGCCATCGCCCAGGGGATGACGGCCGCCGCGGTGAGCAAGCAGGCCGATCAGCCGAGCGCGGACTCGGCCCAGCACGCTGAGCTCACCGCCCTGGCCTGCCTGATGATGCTGGAACGGATCAACTACCTGCTCAGCGTCGACGTCCGGTTGCCGCGCGAGGAGATGATCGACCGGCTGAGCGCGATTATCTACGCGGCGTTCCACACCCCCTGAGCCGGCAGGATGGGCAGCAGGCTCGTCGAGATCATCCCCGATGTTCCGATCGCCAATCGGGTCGCTGCGGCCCGGTCACGACGGCGCCAGCGGCTCACTGGCGCCGGCCAGCTCGCCCCCTGCGTCGGCAGGTTTTTTCACGTATCGTGCAAACATGTCGATCGCCATCGCCGAGGAACACCGCGCCCTCGCTCAGACCGCCTCTGATTTCCTGGCCAAGCACGGCGCTCGCGGCGCCGCCCGGGCGCTGCTAGACGCCGAGAGCGAGGAACTGCCCGCCTTCTGGCCTGAGCTAGCCGAGCTTGGCTGGCTCGGGCTGCACATTCCCGAGGAGCACGGCGGCTCCGGCTTCGGCCTGCCCGAGCTCGTCATCGTTGCCGAGGAGCTGGGCCGCGCCGTCGCTCCCGGCCCGTTCGTGCCGACGGTGACGGCCAGTGCCGTGCTCGCGGCGATCGGCTCGCGGCGGGCGCAGGCCAGCCTGCTGCCTGGTCTGTCCGACGGCTCGCTGATCGGCGCGGTAGCGCTCGGCGGCGACGTGGCCGTCTCCGCCGGCCAGGTCTCCGGTCCGGCCGGCGTGGTTCTCGGCGGACATCTCGCCGACGTGCTGCTCGTCGGGGTGGGCAACGACATCGCCGTCGTTGAAGTCAGGAACGGCGGCGTGACAGCCAAGGTTCCCGTCAACCTGGACCCGGCCCGCAGGGCCGCCCGGGTGACGCTCGACGGCGCGCAGGCTGAGATCATCGCCGACGGCCGCCAGGTCATGCTGGACCTTGCCCGCACGCTGCTCGCGGCTGAGGCGACCGGCGTGGCCCGCGAGTGCACGGTAATGGCGAGCGAGTACGCGAAGGTGAGGGAGCAGTTCGGCCGGCCGATCGGCATGTTCCAGGCGGTCAAGCATCACTGTGCGAACATGCTGGTCGCCGCCGAGCTCGCGACCGCCGCCGTGTGGGATGCGGCCAGGGCCGCCGCAGCCGGGGGCGACCAGCTCACCTACACCGCGGCCGTCGCGGCGACGCTGGCGCTGGCGGCCGCCGACCAGAACGCGAACCTGAACACGCAGGTGCACGGCGGGATCGGGTTCACCTGGGAGCACGACGCCCACCTGTTCGTCCGGCGCGCCACGGCCATCGAGGCCATCATCGACGCCGAAGCCGCGGCACTGCAGGTCACGGATTCGGTCCGGCACGGGGTGCGGCGGGAGCGGGCGATCGACCTCCCGGCCGAAGCGGAGCCGATCCGCGACGCGGTGCGCGAGTTCATCGGGCGGATCAGCGACCTGGACGAGGGCGCCAGGCGCAAGACGATGATCGAGGCCGGCTACGTGATGCCGAACTGGCCGAAGCCGTGGGGCCGGGATGCGGGCGCCGTCGAGCAGCTCGTGATCGAGCAGGAATTCGGCGCTGCGGGCGTCAAGCGCCCGTCCTACGGGATCACGAGCTGGGTCATCCTCACCCTGATCCAGTACGCCACGGCGGAGCAGGTCGAGCGCTGGGTGGTTCCTGCCCTGAACCAGGAGGTGATCTGGTGCCAGCTGTTCAGCGAGCCCGGCGCCGGATCTGACGCGGCGGGCATCAGGACCAGGGCCGCCAGGTCGGACGGCGGCTGGATCATCAACGGCCAGAAGGTCTGGACCAGCGGTGCGCACCTGAGCAGATTCGGCCTGGCGACGGTGCGCACCAATCCCGACGCACCCAAGCACAGCGGTATCACCACGATGGTCATCGACCTGAAGGCTGACGGCGTCACGGTCCGGCCGCTGAAGATGCCGACCGGTCACTCGGACTTCAACGAGGTCTTCTTCGACAACGTGCTCGTACCCGATGCCGACGTCGTCGGGCCGGTCGACGGCGGGTGGACGGTGGCCCGCGCCACGCTCGGCAACGAGAGCGTCAGCATTGGCGGCGGCGCCGGCGGCGGGATGTCGATGCCCGCCGACGGGTTCATCGCGCCGTTCGACGCGCATCCGGAACGGCTGGCCGGCGGCGCGGGCCGGGTGGGCAGGCACATCTGCCGGATCCAGGCCATGAGCGCACTGAACCTGCGCAGTGCGCACCGGGCAGTTGCGGGCGGCGAGCCTGGTCCCGAGGGCAACGTCACCAAGCTGCTGCTGTCCGAGATCGGGCACGAGGCGGCGGCCATTATGGCGGCACTGGCGGGCCAGGATCTCGCCTTCCTGGAGGGGCCGGGAGCGCTGGGCGGAACGCTGTCGCTGCTGCATCGCGCGATGTCGATCGCAGGGGGCACGTCGGAGATCAAGCGGAACCAGATCGGCGAGCGGATTCTCGGCCTCCCCCGCGATCCGCTGATCAAGTAATCACCAGGTCAGCAACGATCCAACCACCCGCTGGCGGCGCTGGACAGCTGGATCGAGGAGATCATTGAACCTCGGGGTACCACCGGCGGAAGTCCGCCCGCGTCGCAGTCAGAAGCTCGCCGCCGTCCGCTGAGTCAGGTGCCGGGCTCGCGGGAGCACGCCCGGATGACGATGCATACGGCGGCAATCCGAGGGAATGAGGGTAACAACGACCCGATGGTGGTGAAGATTGTGGTTCCATGGCTCCTGTCGCGCCCGGTCGGCTGAGAAGGGACGAGTGGCTGACTTGACTGTGCCCATGCTGAACCACGTGCTTGAGATCAGCCTGGCGCTGATGATCCTGCTGCTGGCCTTGTCGGTCTCGGTGATCGTCCGGATCCGCCCCACGCCCACCGGTACAACCGAGGCGAGCGCCGACGGTGAGCCGGCCCCGCCAGCCGCCGTCGGCCTGGCCCCGGCTGGTCCCGCGCTCTGGACCGGGCCGATGCCGGGCGGAATTGCCGCTTCGGCAGACCCTATGAGCAGGGCGGGCCGTTTCATCCAGGGGCGGTATGAAGCGCGCCATGTCCGGGGCCGGATGCCCAGCCAACGGCCACCCGGGCCCGCTGGCCCGCCATGGGGACCGGCGTCGCGCCCGCCCGGCCTTCCGCAGCAAGGCTCCGAGCGCCTGACCTGAGGCTGTGGCTGGGCCGCCCCGGTCCGGTCAGACCGGCACCGCGGCCCCGTTGACGAGACCAGCCTGTGGCGCGGCCAGAAACAGGTACGTGCGGGCGATGTCGGCGACCTTGGGCCAGACGTCGTGATTGGCCGAGGGCATCGCCGCCCTGTTGGCCGGGGTGTCGATGATGCTGGGAACAACGCAGTTGACCGTGACTCCCGTCCCGCGCACGTCGTCGGCCGCCATCGAGACCAGGTGCAGCACGCCGAGCTTGCTGACCGAGTAGGCGAAACCTGACCCCTTGGCCAGCATTGCGGCCCGGCTGGCGGTATGCACGATCCGGCCGACGCCGGCTGCCTGCATGACCCGCAGTGCATGCTTGGTGATCAGCGCGGCACTGACCAGGTTCAGCTCGAGCTGTCCGGTGAGCTCGCCGGCATCGAGCTCGGTCAGCGGCCGGTGCGGTGCGAAGCCGCCGACCGTATTGACCACCGCCCACGGCGACGGCGCCGAGTCGAGCAGCGCGCCGACAGCCTCGTCGTTGAGCACGTCCGCTGATCGGTAACCAATCCCGGGCAGCTGGCGTTGAGCCGCAGGCTCGTTCTTGTCCACGCCGGTCACCGAGGCGCCTGCTGCGGCGAATGCCGCCGCGACGCCCGAGCCGAGCGCCCCGGCGGCCCCGAACACCAGGACCGTCAGGCCCGCGTAATTCTGCTCCGGCATGGCTGGCTCCCTGTGTTCGCGGTCGTCGGTTCATGGCTGGCCCGGCGGCATGCATAGCGAAGCCACCAGGTAGGCGACCCCGAAGGGATCGCCGAGATACCGGATCTCGCTCGTGACCCTACGGCCTCCCCGCCTGCCCCCGCATCCGGCACCGCGTCCCGACCCTGTGAACCCTGGTGGTGTTCACAGCCCCACCAGGGTTCACGGCCCGCCGCAGATGCGGGAAGATCGCCTGGTCCTCAAGCCCGTGGTGCTGCGTGATCATGCTGCAGTAGGCGGCACAGTAGGCGCCGAGAGTCCAGTTGTTCTGCCGCATCGTCATCTCGTTCAGCACGGCTCGCGCGCCCGTAGTCGGTCATGTCGTCCTTCCGCCCCTGGTGGATCCGCATCGCGCGACGCGGCAGCTCACACGTTGGCAGCCAACCGGATCAAGTTGAATGCTCAACAGTCGCTGCCTCCTGGCTCCCGGCGCTGGCCATCCGGTGCAGACCGGGCAAAACTGTTACTGTTGCGGCCTGCAGGCCAAGATGTCCGTCCGCGTGCGGGCTGGCTCATGCCCGCGATGGCCTAGCTTCTCAATGGCGCGACGAAACGGAACCGGAGCGTGGCAGGCTACCGTCGAGGTATCGGCAAGCAGAATGCCGTGACCTCCTACCGCGACCTGCGCCGGGGAATCGGCATCCTCGGCCTGATCCTGCCCTTCGCGCTGGTACTCGGGAAACTCGGGCTGGAACGGTCGGTCAGCGCCTATTACTACACCGACATGCGGAACTGGTTCGTCGGGACCATGTGGGCGACCGGCTTCTTCCTGATCTTCTACCGGTACGGAAAGCCGGATACCGTGCTGAGCAGCATCGCCGGTGTCCTGGCCATCCTGGTCTCGCTCTTCCCGACGACTCCCGAGGAGCTGAACCCGCCCGCCCACCAGGTCGTGATCGGCGCGTTTCACCTCGTCTTCGCCGCCGGCTTCCTGCTGCTGCTCGCCTACTTCTGCCTCTTCCTGTTCACCAGGTCCGATGTCAGCCCGCCGGACATGACCAGGCACAAGAAGCTGCGCAACAAGATCTACCGCGGCTGCGGCATCGCGATCACCGCCGGGGTCGTGATCGCGGCCCTGCTGGAGTGGCTGACCTCGAACGCGTTCCGAGACGCCTGGCACCCGGTGTTCTGGTGCGAGGCCGTCGCGGTGATCGCGTTCGGCATCGCCTGGCTGATCAAGGGCGAGACATTGTTCGCTGATCCGCCTGAAGAAACGGCAGCCCTGACGGACCTCAGCCAGCCTGACGGACCTCAGCCAGCGTAACGGACCTCAGCCAGCCTGACGACCGCCGCCGCGCCGCCCGTCCTGACCTGACCTGACCTGCCCGGACCCGGAACCAGCGGATGCGCCGGCCTCTTCAGTAACCAGCATGTTACGGTAGCCTAAGTGTTACCAAAGGAGGCCGCATGACCCCGGCACGTGCCTCGGGTGATCCGTTCGAGGCGCTGGGCGACCCGAACAGGCGCGAGATCCTGCGCCTGCTCGCGGACGGCGACAAGCCCGTCATCGAGCTCGCCGCGGCGCTGCCGATCAGCAGGCCGGCCGTCTCCCGCCATCTGCGCCTGCTGAAGCAGGCGGGGATGGTGGCCGAGCAGGCCAGCGGAACCCGCCGGATCTATCACCTGCGCGACGAGGGGATGCACGCGATCCAGGCGTACCTGGAGCACGTCTGGGGTGATGCCGCGCGGTTCAGGCTGCTCGCCGAGAACACCGGCGATCCTGAGGGGTTATAACCGGCCGCTGCGGATGTCGTTCGACGTCGGCTGCTCGGCGACGGATCCGTCACGGCCAGCCGGTGCGATCGGGCCTGGTCAGGGGCGTCGCTGCCACTGGGGCTGGCGCTTGTCGAGGAAGGCACGCATCCCCTCGCGCGCGTCGGGCAGCTGACTGGTGGCGGCCATCACCTCGACGGCGTAGGCGTACGCCTTCGCCTGGTCGAGGTCGATCTGGGCATACAGCGCCTGCTTGCCGATCCCCTTGCTCTGCGCCGATCCCCTGGTGACGCGCTTGAGCAGGTCGTAGACGGCCGAGTCGAGCTGATCGGCCGGGACGACGCGGTTGATCAGCCCCCAGTCGAGCGCGGTCCGCGCGTCGATGATGTCGCCGGACAGGGCCAGCTCGGCCGCTCGCTTGCGCCCGACGTTCCTGGCGATCGCCACCATCGGCGTGTGACAGAACCAGCCGCCCTTGCCGCCTGGCGCGGCGAACGCGGCGTCCTCGCTGGCCACCGCCAGGTCGGCGGACGCGACCAGCTGGCAGCCCGCCGCGGTAGCCAGCCCGTGCACGCGCGCCACGACCGGCTGGGGCACCTGCTGGATCAGCGTCATCAGCTCCGTGCAGGTCATGAGCAGGGACCGAACCGCGGCCAGATCGGCGTCGGCAACGTCGGCGAAGTCATGACCGGCGCTGAACACCGGGCCGTTGCCTGCCAGCACGACGCCGAGCGCGTCGCTCTCGCCGATCTGCGCGAACGCCGTGATCAGCTCACGCATGTGCGCCAGGGACAGCGCGTTGCGCCGCTGCGGCCGGTTCATCGTGACGGTGGCAAACTCGCCGGACCAGTCGACCAGGATGTGCTCGAACTCCATCGCTGCCTCCTCCGCGCTGATTGCAGCCTACGTTGCCCGAAGCCGGTCAGCCGCCCGCCGGGGCAGGGCGTCAGCTGAGCCTTCTGAGCCCCTCGAGCACCCGTTTCAGCGATGCCGCGGGCAGCGCGGCGAACGGGCTGTCGCCGCTGCGCCCGCTGCCTTCCCCGGCGACGTCAGCGCC
>WNGK01012780.1_pt1 | contig 13802 bp, 10 predicted proteins | sample 5400601 | NCBI WGS metagenome assembly WNGK01 (sample SAMN13153376, study PRJNA577476) | soil metagenome | isolation source: 60 cm soil or saprolite under Garry oak tree replicate 1 | place: USA:California | collected 2016-06-15 | reverse complement strand
ACGAGTACCTGCTGAACGGCGAGAAATGGCACGTGACGTCCTATAACACCGCGAGCTTCGCGTTCTTCCAGGCCAAGCTGGCGGGCGGGGCGCACGACGGCGAGCACGCCATGTTCCTCGTCGACCTGCCCAGCTTCGGCGTCAGCGTGGTGCGCACGCCCGCCTACTCGCACACGACCAGTCATCATCACCCGATCGTCGCGTTCCGGGATGTCCGGGTTCCTGCCACCCATCTGGTCGGGGCGGAGGGGGACGGGATGAGATTCGCATACGAGTGGTTCAGGTTCGAGCGGCTGATGGTCGCGGCGCGCTGTCTTGGCGCGGCGCAGCGGCTGGTGACGGAGATGACAGCGTTCGCCGCCGAGCGGCGGGTGCAGGGCCGGCCGATCGCCGAGTTCGGCACCGTCGCGGCCATGCTGGCGGACAGCCTGACCGAGCTGTTCGCCGCCCGGTCGCTGAGCTATGAGACGGCGCGCGCGATCGACGCCGGCGCGGACGTCAAGGTGCAGCACACGCAGTGCTCGATGGCCAAGCTGTACGCGTCCGAGATGGCCGGCCGGGTCGCGGACCGGGCCGTCCAGGTGTTCGGCGGCCGCGGCTACATGCGGGAAAACGTCGCCGAGCGGTTCTTCCGCGAACTGCGGGTAGAGCGGATCTGGGAGGGCACCAGCGAGGTCCAGCGCGCGATCATCGCCGACCAGCTGGTCAAGCGCGGCGTGACGGCGCTGGTCTAGCGCGGCGCGCTCGGCTTGATCAGGCCAGGCTTGCCTCGATCGCCTCGATGACCTCGGGTGCCTCGGGCTCGGTCCGGGGCCTGAATCGGGCGAGGATCTTGCCGTCACGGCTCACCAGGAACTTCTCGAAGTTCCACTGGATGTCGCCGGTCTCACCGTCGGCGTCCGGCACCGCGGTCAGCTCGGTGTAGACCGGGTGCCGCCCGGGCCCGTTGACCTCGATCTTCTCGAACAGCGGGAAGGTCACCCCGTATGTCGTCGAGCAGAACTCCTGGATCTCGGCCGACGTGCCTGGCTCCTGGCCACCGAACTGGTTGCAAGGAAACCCGACGACGGAGAACGGCCGGCCGGCGTAACGCTGCTGCAGCCGCTCCAGTCCCTCGTACTGCGGGGTCAGGCCGCATTTCGATGCGACATTGACGATCAGGAGCGATTTCCCGGTTAGCGCGGCTAGCGACGAGGGCTGGCCGGAGAGGGTGTTGACGGGGGTGTCGAGCAAGGTCACGGACTGATCCTTCACTGTCGGGGGAGGCTCGGGCCGGACCCGGCTAGCGGTCCGCGCCATGGTCAACACTGTTGTGCGTCGGCGCATGCCCGGAAAGCCTGATTCCGGACCTTATGAACCCGGGTTTGATAGGCCAGGAGCCATATCAAACCGGGGTTTCATGGGCACGGCCAGCCGCGGCGCGGGGCCGACTGGCGGTGGCAGGCGCGGCGCGGGGCTGGCTGGCGATGCGGGCGCGGTGCGGGTTAGCTGGCGGTGGCGGCCGTTGCGGCGGGGTGCCAGGCTGACTCGCCCTGATAGCCGCGCGCGATCATCGTGACGTACTGGTAGACGGCGTCCTCTTCGGCGGACAGCGGGCCTGGCTGCGCGTGCTCGGAGGAGAGGCCGCGCTGCACCGACTCGCAGGCCGCCCAGTCCTGCCGGTTGGTAATGTCCCAGAACTCGACCGCGTAGCCCGGGTCGAAGCCCGGCCGCTCCAGTGCCTCGGGCGCGAATGCCCAGGTGCACTCGATCCTCGTCCGGTCCGCCGCGAGCGGCGTCAGCCGGTGCGTCATCACGTAGTCGGGATGCAGGCTGAGCAGGATGTTCGGGAACACGTTGAGGTAGATCACGGTGCGCAGGCCACGTGCGTCCAGCCCGCGCAACGGCACTCCCAGGCTGCTGCCGTCCAGCGACATGGTGTCCACGCCGTCCCGCAGTTCCATCCAGCCGCCGATCCAGGCGCCGTCCGGCGTGTAGTTTCGGCCGCTCTTGGGCGGGCTCACCTTGCACAGCTCCGGATGGATCATCGGGCAGTGGTAGCACTCGTGATAGTTCTCCGACAGGATCTTCCAGTTGGCCGCGGTGTCGTAGTCATGCCGCCCGGAGATCACCAGCCGGGCCAGCTCGTATGGCGCGATCAGCTCGTCCAGGGTGCGGAGGCATTCCGCGATCGGCGGCGCGGTTCCTGAACCATCTACGAAGATCAGCCCGTTCCATTCCTCGGCGGGCAGTTCGATCAGCCCCCATGCCGTCGCGTCGAAGCCGGGCCGGCCCTTGAACCCGGCGGCGGCTTGCAGCCCGCCGGAAAGCGAATAGGTCCAGGAGTGATACGGGCAGATGATCGCGTTGCACTGCTGCGTGGCGCCGCAGGCAAGCAGTTCATGGCCACGATGCCGGCAGGTGTTGGCGAAGGCGCGCAGGATGCCGTCGTCGCCCCGGACGATCAGCACGCTCCCGGTGCCGGCCTGCTCGGCTCGCTGGTCGCCCGGCTGAGCGACCTGCGAGCTGTGCCCGACGCAGAGCCAGCCCGCGCCGAAGAAGTACCGCTGTTCCCAGGCGAACACTGCCGGGTCCGTGTACGCGGCCGGGGGCAGCATCCTGCTTTCGCCGAACGGCCGCAGCGCAGCCGCCAGCCCGGCCTGGTCGATGGGCACGCGGGGATACCGGAACTGACTGATCATACAGTCAAGGGTAGGCAGGGCAAGGCCGGCTGTCCAGCGCCAGCTCGCGGGCATCCGACGGCCGGTGACATGCCGCCGCATCCAGGAGCCGAGGCGATGAGTCGCAGGGCGGCCGCTGCCGGACAAGTCCCTGAGCTTGCCGCGCCGCACTGACGGCCGAAGCCAGCGGGCGACAGCGTCCGGAACAGGCTGAGCGTCGCGGCGGGCTGCCCGGACGGATCATCGCGGGTTGCTAGCACTCGTGCTGATTCTCTGTCAGGATCTTCCAGTTGGCCGCTGAGCCGTAGTCATGCCGTCCGGTGATGACCAGCCGTTCTGGCTCGTCTGGCGTGATCAGGTTGGCCAGCGCGGATGCGAGCACGGCCGGTTCGATGGCGCACGGGGCCGGCGGGCAAATGGCCGACGCGGCATCGCCGACCGCCGGCAAAGCGCGGGCCGGAATTAACAGAATGGCTGAATTACCCCAGCTAGTCCGCTAATTCACCTATGATTTTCGCCGGACTGCCGCCCGCCCGACTGATTCTTGCCGGGCTGGCGTCCGCCGCACTGATTCTTGCCGGGCTGGCGCCTGCAGGCTGGCGCTTGCCGGGCTGGCGCCCGCCGGGCTGGCGCCCGACTGATGTTCGGCTGACCGATGTTCGCCTGACCAGGGGAGCGCGACCGTGACTGACATACCTGCCGGACTGCCTCCGGCACCGCCGCTGCCGCCGCCGGCGCCGCAGCCGTACCAGGGCGCTGGCGGAGCCGCGCCGATCGAGGTCGGATTCGCCGGACCCGTGCCACAGCGCAGGGTCACTGTGCTGTTCCGGCTGATTCTGGTGATTCCGCAGTTCATCGTCCTTTATGCGCTCGGGATAGCGGCCGAGATCGTAGCGATCATCGGGTGGTTCGGCGCGCTCTTCACCGGCAGGCTGCCGCAATTCGCGGCGGACTTCCTGTCCGGCGTGCTGCGCTGGCAAGCGCGGGTCAGCGCCTACTCCCTGCTGCTGACGGACCTGTACCCGCCGTTCTCGCTCGATGACGCCGACTATCCGGTACGGGTCGCCGCGCGGCCCGGGCCACTGAACCGGCTGGCCGTCCTGTTCCGGTTCATCCTGGCCATACCCGCCGCGATCGTGGCGGGGGTGCTGACATATGGCCTGGAGACGATCACCATGTTCGTGGCATGGCTGATCGTGCTGATCACGGGCCGGATGCCGGAAGCGCTGCATGCGGCGATCAGTTCCGCGCTGCGTTACACCATCCGGTACATCGGCTATCTCCACCTGCTGACCAGCGAGTACCCGCGCGGCCTATACGGCGATCAGCCCTGGCCCGCCGACCTGCCAGGATCCCAGCCCGGCGCTGGGTTCCCTGCCGCCGGATACCAGCAAGCCACCGGGTCGCAGCCCGCCGCCGGGTTCCCGTCCGCTGCGGGATACCCCCCGGCGCCCGCCCAGCCGCCCGCCGCGGGCTACCAGCAGGCCACCGGTGACGCGGACTATCAGCAGGTCAGCGGCACCGGGCCGGCGCCGACCTGGGGACCAGGGGCGCCAGCGGCTGGCCAGGCTGCGCCGCCAGGCTCGACGGTGCCATTTGGCATGTCGTCGTACGGCACAACGCCGCCTCCGGCCTACGGGACATCCCCGGCACAGGGTTACGGAACGCCGCCGCCTGAGGGTTACGGAACGCAGGGCGCCCCCGCGGCCGTCTCGACGGCCAACTGGCGGGTGCCCGGCGGTCCGCCATGGCGGCTTGTCATGTCCCAGGCCGCCAAGCGGCTGGTTACCTTCGGCATCGTCATCGGCGTGATCATCGGCGCCGCATACATCGCGGTCGTCGCGGTCGCGGCCAGCAACGCGACGACAAGCACAGCGAACCGTGCCGCCGCACTCAGCCAGACAAATTCGGCGTTTAGCCAGCTCAGCAAGTCGATGACGACCTTCGGGAGCCGGACGACGGCGTGCAAGACCAGCAACCGGCCGCTGCCCTGCATAACGGCGGCTGACCGGCAGGCGGGCCAGGCGTTCGGCGCCTTCGCGCAGTCGCAGGGCGCAATCGACATGCCAGCCGGGGCGGCACAGACGGCCTCCAGCCAGCTGATCACCGGAGCCTCGCGCGCCCAGCGGATCTTTCAGCAGCTCGCCGCGTCCAAATCCGCCGCGCAGTACGAGCAGACCGTGAGCGGCTCCAACCTGCAGCAGGTGCTCGACGAGATCGGGCTGGCCTACCGGCGGCTGCAAGCCGCGCTGGCTCCCGGCCAGCAGGGTTAGCCGGTGCTGGCTAGGTGCCTGGCACCGGGCCCGGCTAGCCACCCGCCTTCTCGACAGCGCGGGCGGACCGCGTCACCGAGCCAGAGCCTGCGATCCTGGCCGCCAGCGCGACCGGGATGATCGTTGCCGCGATGATCACAGAAACCACCGCATTCACCTCCGGCAACTGCTGGCCGAGGCGGATCGCGCCGAAGATCCACAGCGGCAGCGTGTTCTGCGCCCCGGCGGTGAACACCGTGACGATGACCTCGTCAAACGAAAGCGCGAAGGCGAGCAGGGCGCCGGACACCAGCGAGGTGGCAACCATCGGCAGGGTCACAAAGCGCATCGTCTGCCAGCCTCGCGCCCCCAGGTCCATCGACGCCTCGGCCAGCGAGCCAGGCACGCGGCGCAGCCGGGCGATGATGTTGTTGTAGACCACGACGATGCAGAAGGTCGCGTGGCCGATCACGATCGTCACGATCGACAGCTGGATGCCGCGGAAGGCGAAGAACGAGCTGAGCGCGATCCCGGTGATGATGCCGGGCAGCGCGAGCGGCAGCACGAGGAAGAACGAGATCGCCTCGCGCCCGAAGAACCGGAAGCTATGCACCGCATAGGCCACCGCCGTGCCGAGCCCCATCGCGATCACGGTGGCGAGCAGCCCGACCTTGACCGAGAGCAGCAAGGCCTGCCGGACGTCCGGGTCGTGCCAGGCCACCGAGAACCAGCGGACGGTGAAGCCGGAAATCGGCCAGCTCTGGACGTTCGATCGGTCGAAGGCATACAGCAGGATGAGGGCAATCGGGACGAACAGCAGGAGCAGCACGAGCACAACCCAGATCCGCAGCGCGATGCGCAGGCCGCGCGGCTCCATCTAGAACGCCCTGAACGCGCCGAGCGCCCGGGCGCCCAGCAGGTAGACGGCCATGATCGCGACCGGGATGAGCGCCATAGCGGCAGCGAACGGCACGTTGTTGGCGATCCCGACGCTCTGCTCGATCACGTTGCCCATGAAGTTCGAGCCGGTGCCGCCGATCAGGATCGGCGTGATGAAGTCGCCGAGGGTCAGCGAGAAGGTGAAGATCGAGCCCGCTACCAGGCCGGGCAGCACCAGCGGCAAGATGACCAGGCGCAGCGTCCGCCAGGTGCGGGCACCGAGGTCCTGCGACGCCTCTATCTGGGACGACGGGATCCGCTCCAGCGCCGCGTAGACCGGGATGATCATGAACGGCAGCCAGATGTAGCAGAAGACGATGAACACCGCCCAGTTGGTGTAGATGAGGTTCACCGGCCCGACGCCTGCCTTGCCGAGTGACCAGTTGAGCAGTCCGTCGTGCGTGAAGATCAGCAGCCAGGCGTACACCTTCGCCAGGTAGCTTGCCCACAACGGCAACAGGATCGCGACGTAAAGAACGGTCCGCGTCCGGTGGCTCGCCAGCCTGGCCATGTAGTAGGCGAACGGAAAGGCGATGATCGCGTCGGCGACGGTCACGGCGGCCGCCATGCCGACCGTGCGCAGGACGATGTCGCGGTAGGCCGGATTCTCGAAGATCAGCGTGAAGTTACCGAGATTCCAGACCCGCTCGATGTTGGTGGTAAAGGCGTTGATCCGCCAGAACGCTGTGATCAGCAGCACAACCAGGGCGGCCAGGTAGATCAGCACGAACCAGGCCAGCGCGGGGGTGAGCAGCAGGGTGGCCCGCGCCCACGGCCGGCGCCAGAGCGCGGCCGATAGCCCCGGCCACCCGCCGGCCTGGCCGGACGCGGCGGCGGCCGGCTCCGGGCGGCCGCCGCCTGGTCGCGGCCGGCCCACGCTACTGGGTCACCTGAGTTGTCCAGGCCTGCTGCCACTGCGAGTAAGGCACGCAGTCCTGCTGGCCGTTGTCACACGTCACGACCGGCGTCTTCCACAGCGAGATGGAGTCGAAGTAGCTCTTCGGCGCGTTCGCGTGGTACAGGTCACAAGAGCCCTTCTGGAGCTTGTTCATGAGGGGGCACGCGAGCTTGTTGTCCGGGGTTTCGCCGTAGCTGACCGCCTGCTCCGCCTGGACCTTCGGCGTGCTGATGTAACGCATCCACTGGTACGCGCAGTTCGGGTGCGGCGCCTTGGCCGCCAGCATCCAGGTGTCGGCCCAGCCGGTGGCGCCCTCCTTGGGTATCACAGCGCCGATCGGGAAGTTAGTCCCCTTCAGCGCGCTGACCTGGTATGGCCAGCCCGCGCCTACGGTCGCGTCGCCGTTCTTGAACTCGGATATCTCCTGCGAGGCCAGGCCCCAGTACTTCTTGATCAGCGGGCGCTGCCCGGCGAGCAGCTTCACCGATGCCTGGAACTGGGGCTGGGTGAGCTCGTAAGGGTCAGTGATCTTCAGCGCAGGGTTGTGCGCCTTCAGGTAGAGCGCGGCGTCCGCGATCTGGATCGGGTTGTCCGGGACCGTCACCTGGCCCTTGTACTTCGGGCTGTAGATGACGTTCCACGATGTCGGCGCCACCGGGAAGGACTTCTTGTTGTACATCAGCACGTTCGGTCCCCATTGCAGCGAGACCCCGTAGTGCACGCCGTTGACGGTGTTGAAGGCCGGCGACTTGAAGGCCGGGAAGAAGTCTTTCCAGGCGGGGATGAGACTGATGTTGACCGGCCTGGCATCCCCGGCATAGATGATGCGCAGGTCGGCGTCGCCGGACGAGGACACCATGTCGTACTGGCCGCCGCCGCCGTTCTTCATCAGCGTCACCATCTGATCCGAGGTGCCGGCGTAGGTGGCGTGCACCTGGCAGCCGGTCTGGTTCTCGAACGGCTTAACCCACTGGGGCTGCAGGTAGCCCTCCCAGGCGATCAGGTTCAGCGTGCCCTCGCCCTTGCCGACCGTTTTGAGCGTGGGCAGGTTCGCCGTCGGCACCTTGCCAGCGGCGCCAGTGGCGGCGCCTCCGGGCGAGCCGCCGGTCCCACCGCTGCTGCTACCGCAGCCAGCCGCCAGGAGTCCGGCGGCTACCAGGATCAGCGCGCTGCGTGCGGCGCGCGAGGCATTTCGCTTCCCAGCCATCATGGCTGCCTACCTTTCCTCGTGGCCAGGGCCAGTGCCGTCGTGCCCTTGGCCTTGCTGGCCCGGATCGGGCCCGGGACCGCTGCTCACCGTGAATGCCTGATCATCGCGCCAGGCGATGCGGACCCGTGATCCCTGGACGCCAGGGGTCAGCGCAGGCGCCTCTTCGTTCTGCCGCGCCACGACAAGCTCGCCGCCCGCATCGAGGTCGATGACGTACCTGGTAAGCACCCCGACGTAGACGACGTCGCGCAACTGCCCGGTCTCGACGACCGAGCCGGCCGGCGGCTGCTCATCATCGGCGAGCAGCCGGATCTTCTCCGGCCGGACGGTGATCTGGCGGCCCCTGCTCGATATGGCCCTGATTCAGGATCGCGATCCGGTCGCTCATCGACAGCGCTTCTTCCTGGTCGTGCGTCACGTATATGAACGTGATGCCGACCTCACGCTGCACGTGCTGCAGTTCGAGCTGCATTTCCTGGCGAAGCTTCAGGTCAAGTGCGCCGAGCGGCTCGTCAAGCAGCAGGACCTGCGGTTCATTGACGATGGCCCGGGCGAGCGCGACGCGCTGACGCTGGCCACCGGACAGCTGCCCGGTCTTGCGCCGGCCGAGCCCGGAAAGGCGCACCATCTCAAGTGCCTGGCTGGCCCTTTCCTGGCGCTCCGGCTTAGGCATTCGCCGGACGCGCAGCGCATACTCGATATTCTCCGCGACGGTCATATGCGGGAACAAAGCATAGTCCTGGAATACCGTATTAACGTTGCGCGCGTACGGCGGCACTCGAGTGACTATCCGCCCGCCAAGCTCAATCTGGCCGGCATCCGGTTGTTCAAAACCAGCTATCAGGCGCAATAGGGTCGTCTTGCCGGACCCCGACGGACCAAGCAGCGTGAAGAACTCACCGCGTTCGACCGTCAGCTCAACGCCACCGAGGGCGATCACGCTGCCGTAGCGTTTGCGCAGGCCCGTGACGCGCACCGCGGCCTCGGCGGCCGGCCTGCTGCCGACCGCCGCGGGCTGCCCTGGGGCCGGATTCGCGATCACCCGGCTCGTTTTACCATGATCTGAGCACCCGCCGCAATTGTCCCGGCGGCAATCGATACGCGGTCCGGCCGAATGACCGTTCACCAGACCGGGAATCGCCCTTGCCGCAGGTCCGCATCATGGTACTGCCAGCTTGTTCATTTGGTCTCGGGATGGCAAAGTACCGGCAGGCGTGGCCGGCCGGCGCCGGCCCGCCCGCCCTAGCGACATCTGGTCGAGTACGCGTTCGCCGAGGTCGACGATGGCGGCAGCCTTGGTGACGTCCTCGCGGACGTCGTCCGCAGTGAGCTGCGGGGCGTCGGTCGGTGGACACTCCACGTCATGTCGCTGACGGCGCATCCGGTCAAATGGCCGTAGCGCCTGGCCCATGGGAGGGTCGAGCTGCGCACGGGTCGCGTCATACACAGCCAGATGCCCGCCCCGAGTGGTCGGTCGCAGCCCCTGGTTCTCAAGCACGGCGGGCAGCGCCTTGCGGGCTGCTCCGCCGCCAGCTCAACGAGCCCTTCGACGTGCTGGCTGAGGCGTACGCCATCTGGCGGCACCGACCCAGACAGGGCCGCGTGCATACGGCCGCCAGGCGGCGCCTCAGACGCGGGCAGGGGCACAGATAGGCAACGGCCTCGCATCCCTGACGGAACGCGAGGCCGTAAGCCGTGTAACCATGATCGACTCGCTCGCCTCGTCCTGCGGACGAGGGTTGGAGTAAGGCGATCGTGGTGGAGGTGGCGGGAATCGAACCCGCGTCCTTCGGTACTTCACCAGGGCTTCTCCGGGCCTAACTCGCGGTCAGGCCGCGAGGGCGAGGTGAGTGCGCTTTGCGTTGGCACTTAGTGTTTGCGGTCACGGGATTTGCGAGGTCGTATCCGCAACCCTCGGCCCGCTTCCCCTGGATCGACTACCAAAGTCGAAACCTTTCACCCCCTCTTGAGTTGTCTAACGCCGTCCGGCCAGGCCAGATTCCGCGTCGTGATCAACGGTACCCGATCCGGGCATCGCCGGCGACCGCGATAACCCGGGCAAACCGGGACGATGGCCCCGGCAACCGGGACGATAGCCCTCGGCAGACTGGAACGATAGCCCGGCAGACAGGAAGAAGCCCGATGGCTTACCCCCCCGAGCGGGCCATCGGGCATCAACCTGGCGGAGGAATGCCCCCGTGGGCGCTGGCGGTGGCCGAAGATGCGCCCACGGGGGTCGACCGGCAGGGTCGGGGCCGGTCCTGTCCGACAGGCCTCCCCCGAGATGAGGCCCGTCCTCCTCACGGCGACTGGGCCGCAACCCCCCAAGCGGCACCCCAGTCACTTAGGAAGACGTCATAACGAAGTCGGATGGTTGCTCCCCGTTACTAAAATGCGCGTAACGGTAGCGTCACGAATGCTTCGGCAGCGCCCGCAGGAACCGGCCGGCCACCGGTGCCACCGACGTTCGCGGGGACCGGGTGAGCTCAAGCACGGCGAACGCCACGTTCCCCCGGTAGCCCACGAACCAGCTGGCCCGCAGGCCATGCCGGCTACGGCCGAGCGAGACATTCCCGACCTGCCCGTAGACGGCCCCGCCGCGCGAGCCGGCCGCGCGGCCTGCTCCCGACGTCACCGTCCGCCGCATCAGCGCGCGCAGCGTCCCGACAACCCGCGGGCTGACCGCGGCGGTCCTCGGCGCCGGCCCGGGAACCGCCGGGCTGGTCACCAGCGACGGCGGGTGCCAGGCACCAGACTGGACGACCGCGGCAACGAGCGCCATGTCCAGCGGGCTGGCCCGGACCGTTCCCGCGCCGATCGAGTCGGCCGCGAGCTGGCCAACGTCCGCCGGGCTCGCGAGCGAGCCGGGGAATGCCCGCAGCGGCAGCCGCCACGGCACGCCAACCCCGAAGCTCGCCGCGGCCGAGGTCAGTTCGGTGGGATGCAGCCGCAGCGACAGGCCAGCGAATGCCGTTCCGCATGCCCTGGCAAAATCCATGCTAAACGGAGGCTGCGGGCCCAGTGCCGATTCTGGCGGCTTGTTCTTGAATGTCCGCCCGCCCACCTGGTTCCGGCTCATGCAGGGTATTCGCGTCGAGACATCGAAGCCGGCCGCCACGAGCGCCGCAGTGGAGACGATCGTGAAAGCCTGACCTGGCCGGTAGCGGCCGTTCAGCGCGGCGACCGCAGGCATGCGGTGGCCCTTGTGCGTCGCGACGGCGAGGATCTTGCCGTCCGAAGCGCGGACCGCGACGACCGCAGCGGACCCGCGCAGCGGCGAGACGGCGCCTTCTGCGGCTGCCTGGGTAGCGGCGTCGATGGTCGTCCGCACTGGCCTGCCCTCGGATCCGCGCCAGCTCTTCAGCACGGACACCTGGTGGCCTGCCGCGTTCTCCGCGACCACCTCGGTAGTCGGCGTGCCGACCAGGGTCCGCTGGTACGCAAGCTCAAGCCCGGACAGGCCCACCGTGGTACCCGGCCGGTAGGGGACTCCGTCATCGCGCAGCACCCGCGCCGTCTCGGTGCCGACCGAGCCCGTAACCGAGCGTGCCTCGCTGTCGAAAAGCCGCATCCGGCCCTGCTTGATGATAAGTCCGGGCACCCGGCGGAGCCCGCCAGCCAGCCGGCGGTACTCGCTGGGCCGGAGCCGGGCAAGTTCGAAGAACTGCGCCGACGGCGCCGCGAGAATGTCCCCGTACACCTCGTTCGCATCCAAGCCGGTCACGTCCGCCAGCTTGGCCGCCGTCTGCTCCGGATCGGCCAGGCCGCCAGGGCGCACGCCTGCCACGTAGACCCGCGAGCGCCTGGCCAGCGGCCTGCCCGCGGCATCGAGCAGCGGCGCTCGCTTCGGCATCGTGGTCACGACCGCCAGCCGGTACCCGGACCGCAAGCCCGGGTAGATGACGCTGGGGCTCCACACCACCTTCCAGGTCGATCCGATCATCCGCAGGGCGAAGTTCCCCTGGTACTGCCAGGGCGCGCCGCTGCGGCCGAGATCGATCGAGGCGTCGAACTGCGCCTGGCCGGCGTCCCCGTGCTGGGTGATCCGGTTCATGCTGAGCACCAGGTTGGCGGCGTCAAGCTGCCGGTATGCCGTGCGCAGCTCGGTGGTCACCACGGCGGGCTTGCCGGTGGTCAGCGACGCAGCCGTGCGGTACTGGCCCTGTTCCCAGGCGAGCAGGAATTGCTGCACGGTCGGCTCCGCGGACGGATCCGGCGACCCCGCGCTGACCAGCATCACGGCAAGCAATGCGAGGCCGCTGACCACGGCGATGGCACGCTTCCGCGTGATACTTGCCCGCAGGCCGCGGGCCGGCCAGACCGGGCGGCGCGGCAGCGCCTGGGCTCGCCGGACGGGCGCCGTGGACGGCGGCTCCGCCAGCGGCCGTGTCAGCGGCCGGGCGGGCGGCGACGCGGGCGGAGCAGGGGCAAGCGGCTCCAGCGGCCGGGCGGGCGGCGCGGGCGGAGCAGGGGCAAGCGGCTCCAGTGGCCGGCTGGCCGGCGGCGCGGGCGGGAACTGCGGCGGCACCGCTGGTGGCGCGGGCGGGGCTGCGGACGGCGGAGCCTGCGCGGACGGCGGGACCTGCGCGGACGGAGCTACGAATGGAGTGGACTCCCGCGGCGACGGCGCCGCGGGGCGCGCAACCGGCATATCTGCCCTGGCGGCAGGCACCGCCCGGGTTTCCCCGGCTGGCGGCCCGTCTGGCCAGGCTGACGGGCTCGGCGCGACGGGAAACTCCAGGGCGGGGGACCCGTCGGCCGGGCTCCCCGCCGCGGCATCACGCGCCGGTGCCCCCTGCACTGGCCACGCGGACGGACTCGGGCTGTGCAGGCTGTCCGGATGGGCGACCGGGCTGTCCGGCGGGACGGCCGGGCTGCCCGAAGGGCCAAGTGGGCTGCCAGGCCGGCCGACTGGGCTGTCCGGCAGGGCGACCGGGCTGCCCGGAGGGACGGGCGGGCTGTCCGGCGGGCCAGCTGGGCTGTCCGGCGGGCCGACTGGGCTGTCCGGCGGGGCGGCCGGGCTCAATCCCGCTGGCGGCATCCGGTTTCCTGCCCGGCCGGCTGGCATTCCGGATTCGGCCGTAGCGGCTGGCCACTGGCCTGCTCCGTTCCTGCGGGCCGACGGCATTCCGGCGGACGGGGTCCAGGCGGCGGCTGCCTCTTCGGCCGGCGTGCCAGCAGCGGCATCCCCGGCGGCCCGCGCGCCCTTTGCGCGAGGCCCCCGCAGCGGCGCACGCTGCGCGGCAGCGTGCGATCCGCGCCTACGGATACGTGCCATTGTTCGCCATTCGGCTACCTTCGCCGCCGCAGGGCACGGTCAACCTCCCTGGCTGCGTCCCGCTGCGCCAGGTCATGGCGCTTGTCGTAGGTCCGCTTACCGCGGGCCAGAGCGAGCTCGACCTTGGCCTTCCCGTCCTTGAAGTACAACGACAGAGGTACCAGCGTCAACCCGCGCTCCGCGGTCGCGCTGGCCAGCTTGTCGATCTCCTTGCGGTGCATCAGCAGCTTACGGGGGCGCCGCGGCTCGTGGTTGGTCCAGGTGCCGCGGGCGTACTCCGGGATGTGCACGCCATAAAGCCACGCCTCGTGGTCTATGATCTGGCCGAATCCGTCCGTCAGCGAGGCACGGCCGGCCCGCAGCGACTTCACCTCGGTGCCGGTGAGCACCAGCCCCGCTTCGTAGACATCCTCGATGTGATAGTCATGCCTGGCCCGCCGGTTCCTGGCGATGACCTTCGTGCCCTGCTCCGCTGCCACGGTTCTCCTGTCCGCTCAGGCGTCACACCCGCAGGAAGCGCCTGAGCGTGAGGAACGACGTTGCGCCGCAGAGCAGCACCCCGATG
>WNGK01014319.1_pt1 | contig 13804 bp, 11 predicted proteins | sample 5400601 | NCBI WGS metagenome assembly WNGK01 (sample SAMN13153376, study PRJNA577476) | soil metagenome | isolation source: 60 cm soil or saprolite under Garry oak tree replicate 1 | place: USA:California | collected 2016-06-15 | reverse complement strand
GGGCGGCGGCCACCAAGCGCTCGGCGCGGGCGATCCGGACCAGCGCCCCGGGCATGTGCGGGATGCCGGACTCGGCGCCCGGTGCGGCGGACCCGCGCTGGATGTCCACCACGATCAGCGCCGGATCACCGACGAACAGAGGTTGCTGTGGCATGGTTTCTCCTCCCTAGGCGCTGATCCTCGGATCCGCGACGGCCTGCAAGATGTCGACGATCGTGTTGACCGCGACGTAGACCACGCCGAGCAGCAGGGTGACCCCGGCTATCGCGGGGAAGTCGGCGGCCGGGATGCTCTGCGCCATGTACTGGCCGATGCCGGGCCAGGCGAAGACCTGCTCGACGACAAGCACTCCGGAGAACATGAGGCCGACCTGCAGGCCGGTCATGGACAGCGCGGCGCCGAGGCAGTTGCGCAGCACGTGGCCGACCACGATGCGGCGTTCGGAAAGGCCCTTAGCGCGCGCCGTCCGCACGTAGTCACTGCGCATCCCGCTGATCAGGCTGGAGCGCAGCACCCGGCCGATCGAGACGGCGGGGACCGCCGCGACGGCCAGGGCCGGCATCAGCAGGTGGCGCAGCGCGTCCAGGGTCACCGCCGGGCGCCCGGCGATCAGCCCGTCGATGGTCAGGAAGCCGGTGGGGCCGACCGGCGCGTCGGCGTAGTTCGTCCGTCCGGTCGCGGGCAGCCAGCCCAGGCGCTGGTAGAAGATCAGGATTCCCGCGATGGCCAGCAGGAAGGCGGGCACTGACGCGCCGGCGATCAGCGCCAGCCGCAGCAGGCCCGCCCCGGGCCAGCGCAGGGTACTGCCGATGGCCAGCAGGGCGGCCAGGATCAGCGCGAACAGCAGCGCGCAGGCGCTCAGCTCGGCGGTGGCCGGGACGAACGACACCAGGTCGGTGCTGACCGGCCGGCGGGTGCGGTATGACATCCCGAAGTCACCGCGGGGCAGGCCGGCCAGGTAACTCAGGTACTGGTCCACCAGCGGCCGGTCCAGTCCCAGCCTGCGCTGTTCGGCGAGGATCTGGCCGGCCGAGGCCTGGGCGCCGAGCATCGCGTGCACCGAGTCGACCGGGGATACCTTCTGCAGGATGAACATGCCGGCGGTCAGGGCCAGGACAATGACCACGGCCGCCGCCAGCCGCTTGAGAATGAGCCTGATCATGCTGCACCCCTCCTAACGATCGCTCAGCAGGTTCCGCAGCCCGTCGCCGGCGAGGTTGCCGGCCAGGGCGAGCAGCATCACGGCGATCCCCGGCATCACCGGGATCCACCATTGCTGCAGGAGATACGGCAGGTTCCTGGCGGTGTCGGCGCCCAGCTCCGGCGCTGGCTGCGGCTGGCCGAGCCCGAGGAACGACAGGGCGGCCAGGGTGAGCACCAGGTTGCCCACGTCCAGGCTCGCGGTCACGATGGCGGCGGGGACGACGCCAGGCAGCAGGTGCCGCAGCGCGATCCGCAGTCGGCCGGCGCCCGCCAGCCTGGCCGCCTCCACGTGCGGGCGGACGGCGAGGGAACGGGTCTCCCCGCGGACGATCCGGGCGTAGAACGGCCACCACACGACGGCGACCGCGATCAGCGTGTGCACGAAGCCGGGGCCGAGCGCCGCCACCACCGCGATGGCCAGCACCGGCGCGGGCAGAGCCAGGAAGCCGTCGGTGATCCGCATCAAGATGGTGTCCACCAGCCCGCCGCGCATGCCCGCGACCAGGCCGATCAGGCCGCCGATGAGCAGGCCCGACGCGATCACGGCCAGGGCGGCGAACCAGCTCGACCGCCAGCCGGTCAGCACCCGGGACAAGATGTCCCGGCCGATGCTGTCGGTACCGAGCAGGAAGCCGCTGGAACCGGGCGGCAGCTGAGGCAGGCCTACCGGCTGGATCGGATCGTGCGGGGCGAGCAGGGGCGCCAGCAGCGCGATCAGGGTCACCGGGACGAGCAGGCCGGCCGCCGCCCAGTCGAGCCGTCTGCCGCCCCTGGCGGGCAGGATTCGCCGGCGGCTGGCCCCGGGGACAGGGGCCAGGTACGGTTCCGCGACGGCCATAGTCAAGTCACCTCCGAACGGATGCACGCGACCAGCCGCTCCGCATCGTCCGCGAGCCGTTCCGGGTGCGGGAGCCGCGTCAGGCGCGGGATCAGGGCCGGGTCGGCGCACGCGGGCTCGGCGATCGGGCACCTCGGGTGGAATGCGCAGCCCGGCGGCGGGTCCAGCGGGCTAGCCGCCTCGCCCGGCGCGGCGAGGAGCGGCGCGCCGAGCTCGGGGACGGCGCTCACCAGGGCTTTGGTGTACGGGTGGCGGGGGTGAGCCACGATCTGCGCGGCCGCGCCGAGTTCGACGATCCGGCCGAGGTACATCACCGCGATCCGGTCGGCGACCACGCGCGCGACCGACAGGTCGTGCGTAACGAACAGCACGGCCATCCCGAGCTCGCGCCGCAGCCGGCCGATGAGGTTGAGCACCCCGGCCGCGAGCGACACGTCGAGCGCGCTGGTGGGCTCGTCGCAGAGCAGCACCTCCGGCGGGACCACCGTGGCCCGGGCCAGGGCCACCCGCTGGCGCTGGCCGCCGGACAGCTGGCCCGCCCGGGCGGAGGCCACCTCCGCGGGCAGCCCCACGTGCCCCAGCGCGCCCGCCACCCGCTGGCGCCGCTCCGCCGCGCTGTGGCCGACGCCGCGCAGGCGTTCGGCGATCAGCGTCCCCACGCTCAGCCAGGGCGTCAGGGACGCCCCGGCGTCCTGGAACACCATCTGGGGCCGGGCCCCCGGGCCCAGGGTCAGCTGGCCGGCATCGGCGCGCTCCAGGCCGGCGATGATCCGCAGCAGCGTGGTCTTACCCGATCCGCTCTCCCCCACGATCGCGACCGCTTCGCCCGCCGCCACCTCCAGGTCCACGCCGCCCAGCGCGGTCAGCAGCGCGCGACGCCGGCCGGCCGAGACCCGGAAGGTCTTGCGGAGCTCCTGCACCCGGGCCGCGGCCGGGTGGCCGGGCGGCGGGTCAGCGGGCAGGTCTGCGCCCGCCGGGGCGGCCGGCCCGGCGGGCTCAGGGGCGGCTGGCTCGGCGGCTGGCTCGGCGGCCGCCGCGAGCACCTCGGCGGGCGCCCGGATGCAGGCGCTGAGGTGGCCCTCGTCCACCGGCACCGGATCGGGCGGGCTGGTCAGGCATTCGGCGATGGCCAGCGAGCAGCGCGGCGCGAAGGCGCAGCCCGGCGGCGGGTCAGCGGGGTCCGGCACCTCGCCGGGCAGGGTGGCGAGGGTGCGCAGGCGCGCCGCGGTCAGGGACAGCCGGGCCCGGGTCAGCGCCAGGCTGTAGGGATGGGCCGCGGACCGCAGCACCGTCCCGGCCGGCCCAAGCTCGGCCAGCCTGCCCGCGTACATGACCGCTACCCGGTCCGCTACCTGCGCGGCCACGCCCAGGTCGTGGGTGATCAGCAGGACGCTGCAGCCAATCTCGTCCCGCAGCGACCTGAGCAGCCCGAGCACCTGCGCCTGCACCATGACGTCCAGGGCGGTGGTCGGCTCGTCGGCGATGACCAGCGCCGGATTCCCGGCCACGGCCATGGCGATCATCACCCGCTGCCGCAAGCCGCCCGACAGCTCGTGCGGGTAACAGGCCATCCTGCGCCCGGCGTCCGGGATGCCCACGGCGCGCAGCAGCCGCACCGCCTCCTCATCCGAGCCGGCCGCCTCCGCAACCTGCCGGCCGACCCGCATCGTCGGATTGAGCGATGTCATCGGATCCTGGAACACGGCCCCGAGATGCTCGCGCCGGACCCGGCGGTGCAGGTCGGCCGGACCGCCGAGCATGTCGTGGCCGCGGATCAGCACCCGGCCCGATACCTTCGGTCGCGGATCGGCGGGGAGCAGTCCAAGCAGCGACAGGCCGAGCACGCTCTTGCCCGAGCCCGACTCCCCGACCAGCCCGAGGATCTCTCCCGCGCGGATCCCCAGGCTGATGCCGCGCAGCGCGTGAATGTCCCGCTTGCCGCGCCGGAACGTCACCCGGAGCTGGTCGATTTCCGCCACCTTGGCTGGCCCCAGGGATGGCTCAGGAGCGGCCTCGCCGGACGGCGCGAAGGGAGCCGGAGGCGTGGTCACAACGTGGCCTCCCGGGCGGGCTTGGCAGGCAGGTGCCCGGCCCGGACCAGGCAGCCCAGCGTGTCGCAGATAACACGGGTGGCGATGAGCGCGGTGATCTCCGCGTTGTCGTAAGGCGGCGAGCATTCCACGACCTCCAGCCCGGCCAGCGGGCGTTCGGCGATGAGCTGGATGAACTTGAGGACCTCCCGGGGCAGGAAGCCGCCGGGCTCCGGCCATCCGGTGCCGGGCACGAACGCGGCGTCCAGGCAGTCGACGTCGAAGCTCAGCCAGACCGCCGCCGCTCCGTTCCAGGCCACCTCGAGTGCTCGTTCCGCCGCCGCCTCGATGCCCATCTCGACGCAGTCGGTGACCGTCATGATCGTGGTCTTGCGTTCCCCGCCCACCCGCACTCCGGGGCGCGGCGCCTGCCAGCCGCCGATGCCGATCTGGACCAGGTTCTCCGGCGGCACGTTCGGCAGGTTGGTGGCGTGGAACCAGGGCGTGGTGTGCATCCGCTCGTCGAGATCGGTTTCCTGGGTGTCCACGTGACGGTCGAAGTGGATGATCCCGAGCTTGCCGTCCAGGTGCTGCGCGACGGCCCGGGTGGTCGGATACCCGATCGAGTGGTCCCCGCCGAGCACGACGGGGAACGCGCCCGAGCGGTAGACGTGCCCGACCGCCTTGGTGATCTGATCAAACGTCTTCTCGATGTTCGCCGGAATGGTGAACACGTCGCCGAGGTCGCCGATCGTGATCGACTCCCGGAGGTCTACCCCGAGCTCGAAGCTGTACGGGCCGTACAAGGCGGAGATACGGCGGATGCCCTGCGGCCCGAACCGGGTGCCTGGCCGGTAGGTGGTGCCCCCGTCGTAGGGGGCGCCCAGGACGGCGACGTCATAGTCACCGCAGGTCCGCACGTCCTCGACGAACGGCGCCTTGAGGAACGTGTTGATGCCGGCGAAGTGCGGCAGCTCGCCCCGGGAGAAGGTGGGGATGCGCCGGTCGGTGATCGAGTCGGCGCCGGGCAGCCCAAGCTCGAGTCCGCGCGCCACCTCCTGCTCCCAACGGGCCGACGGCAGCCTGGCCTCGGCCGCCACGGCGTAACGGGCCTCAGGACCGTACCTGTCGTGCAGGTCGCCGGCGGAGAAGTCGGCCGGCAGATGGCGGTGTGGGTGATCTGTCACGCGCGCTCCGGGTAACGAGGCCCGGCCAGAGGCAGCCGAGCACGGCTAACCTCCCGGGCTTTTGTCCCGCCGTGGAACGGGCGCGTCGCGCACACCCGCCTCGCCTCTCGGTCCAGGCTCGACACTCCAGCCCTGCCACCTGGCGGCGGCTGGCGCGGCGACGGAACCCTAGGCGCGCCTCACCATCGGTGAGTCATGACCTATGCAACGCCAGGCACATCACGCCGAACGGCTCCGCGTGTATCCACCGCGTTAACTCCTGCTCTGACACGCTTCGCCGTTTTCAGCCCGCCGCTCTCTGGTCACGATCGCAAGCCGGTGTGGTGCGGGGCGTCGGCTGCGGGAGGGCGCTGGAGGCGCCGGTTCGGCCGGGAGAGGTAGTCCGCGGGATGCAGTGCCGCCGTCGTGGCGGGCGCGGGAGCGTTCGCGCGGCTGATGTTCCCGCTGGCAGCGGCTTCTATAGTTTGGGGTGCGGTCACCTGACCGGCTGACGGAAGAAGTCCGGATGAAGGCCTGGGTCCACTCGATGCGCTCCGCGCTGCGCGGGCCGGATTTCGATGTAGTGCTGGCGTTCATAGCGTTCGCCGCACTGCTCATCGATCCTGTCGCCACCCATCAGGTGAAGGAGCTGACGCCGCTGGACGCGGCGCTCGCTCTGGTGGCCGCCATGCCGCTCGTGCTGAGGCGCCGGTACCCGCTCGGCGTGCTGGTCACTATCGTGCCGCTGCTGCTGGCGTGCCTGGCTGTCTTCCATCCCCACCTCGCCGCGGCAGGCATCGTGATGGTGGTCGTCTTCACCGTCGGCTTGCACGGTCACCGGGCCCGCGCGTTGGTTGTCGGAGCCCTGATGGCGCCCGTCGTGGCGGCGGGCGTGCTGATCACCAGCCACCGCCTCGGCAGCGACTCCGTGGCCGAGACGGTCGCGAACCTGGCCCTCGTCCTGGGGGCGCTGGCGGCGGGCGACGCCGTCCGGGCCCGCCAGGAGCTCGTGCGGGTCCTGGCCCAGGAGGAGGAGCGCGAGCGCGCGGCGCTGGCGCAGCACCGGTTCGACGAGCAGCGGCTGCGCTACGCCCACGAGCTGCACGACGTCGTGGGGCACGCCCTGGTGGCGATCAACGTGCGGGCCTCCGCCGCCGCTCACCTCGCGCGCCGGGAACAGCCAGTCAGCCCGGTCGCCGCGCTCGACGAGATCGCGTCCACCTCGGCCGAGGCACTCGGCGAGCTGCGCGCCGCGCTGAAGGGCCTGCGGAGTGACGACGGCGGGGATGTGCCGCTGCGGCCGCCGGGGGCCGCGCTCGCGGACCTGGGTGACCTGATCGCCGGCGTCAAAGGAGCGGGGCTGGCCGTCGAGCTGGACATAACGGCGGCGCCAGCGGCGATACCGCCGGCGATCGGCCACGCCGGCTACCGGATCGTGCAGGAGGGTCTCACCAACGTGCTGCGCCATTCGACAGCCAAGCAGGCCCGCGTCCGGATCGGCCGGGACGAGGGCGCCCTCCTGGTCGAGATCCTCGACGAGGGTCAGGCCAGGGCAGCCGTGAGCACCGGCGGCGGTCACGGCCTGCTGGGCATGCGCGAGCGCGCGGCCGCGCTCGGCGGCACATGCGAGGCTGGACAGGTCCCGGACGGCGGCTGGCGGGTCCGGGCCCGGATACCGATCCAAGGGGAGCAGCGTTGACCGACCTGATCAGGGTGCTCATCGCGGACGACCATTCGCTCGTCCGGGCCGGATTCCAGTCGGTCCTGAGCATCGAAGACGACATCACCGTGGTCGGTGAGGCCAGGAATGGCGCCGAGGCGGTCGCCCTGGCCCGGGAACAAGCACCCGATGTCGTCCTGATGGATATCCGGATGCCGGAGCTGGACGGCCTGGAAGCGACCCGGCTGATCACGTCGGATCCGAAGCTGCGCCGGACCCGGGTCGTGGTCCTCACCACGTTCGACCTCGACGAGTACGTCTTCGGCGCGCTGCGGGCGGGAGCAAGCGGCTTTCTGCTCAAGGGGGCGGAACCGCCGGTCCTGATCGAGGCGGTCCGGACCGTCGCCCGAGGCGACGCACTGCTGGAGCCGGGGGCCACCCGGCGCCTGATCGAGGCCTACGTCGATCGGCAGCACGCCGATGCGGCCCCGGCCACCAGGCTCGCGCTCCCGGACTCGCTCACCTCACGGGAGCTGGAGATCCTCGCGCTGATCGCCGGCGGTCTCACCAACGCAGAGATCGCCGCCCGGCTGTTCATCAGCCCGCTGACCTGCAAGTCGCATGTGTCCAGGATCCTCACCAAGCTCGACGCCAGGGACCGGACCCAGCTGGTCGTCATCGCCTACGAGAGCGGCCTCGTCGTCCCAGGCCAGTCGCATGCTCCGGGCGTACCTCCCGCGGACTAACCGGGCGCAAATGAGGCATCTGGCGGCCGACGCGGGACCAGGGGTGCGCTTCTTAACGTCGGTGGTGAGGTTCCCGGCAGGCGGGGACCACCATCGGAGGCCCCTCATGAGATCGGTAGCCCGCTGGTGTTACCAGCATCGTTTCGCCGTGCTCGGTGCGTGGATCGTGGTCCTTTTCGCTACGTTCTTCGGCGCGTCGAGCACCGGCTCCAGCTACGCGGCCGGCACCCAGCTGTCCGGTACCCCCAACCCCCAGCGCACAGGCCGCGGCCCTGCTGCAGCGCGCCGCCCCGTCGGTCTCAGGTGACACCGAGACCATCGTCTTCGAGACGAAGACCGGCCACGTCACCGACCCCGCGGTCAGGACCCAGATCCAGCAGATGCTCGCGAAGGTGGGGCACCTGCAGTACGTGAGCGGCATCACCTCGCCCTACACCGCGGCCGGCGCTAAACAGGTCAGCGCCACCGGCAAGATCGCGTTTGCCCAGGTCAATTTCACCAAAGCTGACAACGCCATCCCGGGAGGCGAAGCCACCCAGCTGGTCAACCTGGCCCGGGCGCCCAATTCGCCGCACCTGCAGGTCGACGTGGTCGGCAGCGTCGCCGCCTCGACGAACCCGTCCTCGAACAACGGCACCTTCATCGGCATCGCGGCGGCGTTCATCGTGCTGCTCATCGTGTTCGGTGCGCTGCTCCCGGCCCTGCTCCCGCTGATCAGCACCGGGATCGCGCTGTTCGCCGGGCTGTCCGTCGTCGGCATGCTGTCCAACTCGCTTAGCATGGCGTCGTTCACGCCCCAGCTCTGCACGCTCATCGGCCTCGGCGTCGGCATCGACTACTCGCTGTTCATCTTGACTCGCGTCCGCAGCGGCATCCGCCGCGGGCTCAGCGTCCAGAACGCCGTCGTCACCGCCGCGGGCACCGCGGGACGGGCAGTCATGTTCGCCGGGATCACCGTCTGCGTCGCCCTGCTCGGGATGGTCACCGTCGGCGTCAGCGTGCTCTCCGGAGCGGCCATCGCCGCGTCCATCGCGGTGCTGTTCCCGATGATGGCCGCGCAGACACTGCTGCCCGCGCTGGTCCGGATCATCGGCAAGCGGACCCTGACCCGCCGTCAGCGCGCCGCGCTCGCCCGGGGCGAGACCGACATTCCCGAGGCCTCCCGCAGGTGGCTGGGCTGGGCCAAGCGGGTCGAGGCGCACCGCGTCATGTACGCGCTCGGCGTGCTCAGCGTCCTGATCGCGCTCGGCGTGCCGTTCTTCTCGATGCGGCAGGGAAGCGCTGACTACAGCACCGACCCCACCAGCACCACGACCACCACCTATCGGGGCTACGAGATGCTCGTCCAGGGGTTCGGGCCCGGCTTCAGCGGGCCGCTGCAGCTGGTGGCCCCCGTCAGCGGACCCGCCGACCAGGCGGTGTTCGCCAACGTGGTCAGCGCCGCGGCGCACACCCCCGGGGTGGCGGCCACGGCCGGACCGCAACTGCTGCCCGCCGGGCCAGGACATCCGGCCGTGGATGTCGCCAACGTGTACCCGACCGGGTCGCCGCAAGACGCCTCGACCTCGGCCCTGATCGGCACCCTGCGGGGCACCGTCATTCCGAACGCCTTGCACGGCAGCGGCAGCAAGCTCGACGTGCTAGTCGGCGGGCAGACCGCACTGTCCGACGACTTCGCCGGGCAGCTGTCGGCCAAGCTCCCGCTGTTCGTCTGCATGGTGGTGGCCCTGTCGTTCATCTTGCTGATGATCCTGTTCCGGAGCCTGGTCATCCCGGCGACAGCGGCGATCATGAACTTGATCTCGGCCGCCGCCGCGTTCGGCGTGATCGTCGCGGTGTTCCAGTTCGGCTGGCTCGACCGGCTAGTCGGGGTGACCCACACCGGGCCGATAACCCCGCTGGTGCCGATCCTGATGTTCGCGGTGCTGTTCGGGCTCTCCATGGACTACGAGGTGTTCCTGGTCAGCCGCATGCACGAGGAATGGCTGAAGCTGCGGGATAACGACGCCGCCGTCCGGATCGGCCAGGCGATCACCGGCCGGACCATCACCGCCGCGGCGGCCATCATGGTCGTGGTCTTCTCCTCGTTCGTGATCACCACCGACCGCACCATCAAGATGATCGGCCTGGGCATGGCCGTCGCGATCCTCATCGACGCCCTGCTCATCCGCACCGTGCTGGTCCCCGCTGTCATGCACGCCTTCGGCAAGGCCAACTGGGCGCTGCCCGGCTTCCTGGACCGGCGACTGCCCCGCCTCCGCCTCGAAGGTGGCGAGGACCCCGGCCAGGCCGCGCCGGAACGTCCCCTCGACCACGCCGCGGCACCGTAAATCGTGCGGCGCAGGCCCGGCCGGAAACGGGCCTGCGCCGCACCAACCGCCGCACGCAGCATGCGTCGATGCCGAGCCCCGTCCGTTCGGTCATCTCTAAAAGGAGAGCACCATGTCCGTCGCCCGGCGGGTGTCCCGGTTCACCAGGTTCGGTCCCGCACCCCACGCGGTCCCCCCGTCGCTACGGCGAGTGGCCGCCGCCGGCCTGGCCGCCGCGGCCGTCTCGCTGGCGGCCGACGTCGCCCTCGTCGCCATCGGCCGGGCGGTATTCGCCGTTCCCGCGTCGTTCGGCAAGTTCGCCTTCGGCACCTACGCCGTGCTGACCGTGCTCGGAGTCGCCGGAGCCACGGCCACCTGGTGGGCCGTGACCAGGCTAAGCTCCAAGCCGAAATGGCTGCTCACCCGGCTGGCGGCGCTCGTCACGGCGCTATTCCTCATCCCCGACTTCCTGCTGCTCGGAACGCCAGGCAACCCGGCAGGCCCGGTGGTGATCCTGATGCTCACGCACCTGGCCATGGTGGCCATCACCTACCTCGCGCTGATCAAGGTCACGCCGGTTCGCGGCGGTCCGAGATGAACGCGACCCGCAGGCGCGCGGAGCGCTCGGTCGAGGCGGTGGCCAAGACCTAGTCACCGGACCTCGTCACTGGCCGCCCCGGCGCGGCCGACCTCGGAAAGCTTCCGGTAAGGAACGGGCCGCCACACTGGGTCCTGCCCACCGACTTATTGCTGCGCGATCCGCTGCAGCGCTGACCCAGAGGGGCCAGTTTGACCATGAACGCCGTCACTGCTATCTGCCTGCGCCACCGGCGGCTCGTCGTGCTCGCCTGGCTCGTCCTCGCCGGGGACGGGAGTGATGGAAGGCATCGGGCCGGCACTACGAGCCGCGGCACCGCCGGGGGTTACCGTCTCGGTCACCGGATTCGAGCAGATCCAGGCGGTCGGGAGCAGCACCGGGGGTGTCGCCCCCAGCGTGCTGGCGGAGGCCTTGATCGCCGGCGTGGCGGCGCTCGCCGTGCTGCTGTTCGTCTACGGCTCGGCCGTCGCGATCGTGCCGCTGCTGATCGCCGTCCCGTCGATCCTGACTACGTTCCTGCTCGTGTCAGGGCTGACGAAGGTGACCGACGTCAGCTTCCTGGTCCAGTACCTCGTCGCCGTGCTGGGGCTCGGGATCGCGGTCGACTACTCGCTGCTGCTGATCACGCGCTGGCGCGAGGAACGCGAAGCGGGCCGGTCCAACGAAGAGGTGATCCTGGCCGCCTGGGGGCCGGGCCTGGACAAGCATCGCGTGCGTTCGGGCTCCACCACCTTCAGCCGGGGCTGGGAGCGGTGGGCGACGCTGATCGTACGACGCCGCTGGGCCGCCGGCATTCTCGGGCTCGCCATCGTCGCCGGGCTCGCCGCCCCGGCCCTGTCGATGAACACCGGGCAGCCCCGGGCGAACTCGCTCGGCGGGAACGGTCAGCCGGCGATGACCCTGCACGCGCTGGAGCGCATCGGGGTGCCGAGCGCGGTCGTCTTCCCGATCCAGGTGCTCACCCACGGCGGGGCTAGTGAGGTCGGCGGCAACACCGCGCAGAACGTGGACTTCAACCGCGCGGTCTACGGAAACTTCCCGCTCATGTTGGCGGCGATCGCGCTGCTCACCTTCCTGCTGCTGGCCCGGACGTTCCGCTCGGCCGTCCTGGCTGCCAAGGCCGTCCTGGTCAACGTGGTGTCGCTCGGGGCCTCGTTCGGCTTCCTGGTGCTCTTCTGGCAGCACGGTTTCGGCTCGAACCTCATCTACGGGGTGCCGGCCACCGGCTCGATCCGCAACTGGGTGCCGATCGTGTCGTTCGCGTTCCTGTTCGGCATCTCGATGGACTATGAGGTGTTCATCCTGGCCCGGATGCGGGAGGAATACGACCGGACCCGGTCGACGCGCGAGGCGGTGGTCGGCGCCCTGGCCCGCACCGGACGCCTGGTCACCTGCGCCGCGGTGATCCTGGCGATCTCCTTCGCCTCACTCAGCAGCGCCCCGGACGTCGTGGTCGAGATGATCGCGACCGGGCTCGGCGTTGGGATCTTCGTCGACGCCGTGGTCGTGCGGACCCTGCTCGTCCCCGCGCTGGTGGCCATCATGGGCCGGTGGAACTGGTGGCTGCCCGGCGGCCTGGCCCGGCTGCTGCGGGTCCCGCCCACGACCACGGCCGGGCACCTAGCCGGCGCCAAGCACCCGGTCGGCCGGTGAGGCCGGCCAGCCACCGGGGCGACGCAGCGGCGGGGGTACGGGAACCGCGGCCCGTTCGGGATAATGAACGTGGTGTGAGCGGCAACGTCACCACGGCCCGGGTGCCGCCGCCCGGCCGTCCCTCCAGGGTGATGTCGCCGTGGTGAGCGAGGGCGATCTCACGCGCGATGGCCAGGCCGAGGCCGGTCGTGCCGGTGCCGCGTTCGCGGCTGACGTCCAGGCGCACGAACCGGCCGAAGACGCGGCTCCGGTCGGCGGCGGGGATGCCGGGGCCATCGTCGTCGATCTGGACGTGCGCGACGTGGCCGTGGGCGGTCGCGGTGATGACGACGCGGCTGGCCGCGTAGCAGAACGTCCTGGGCTACTCCCAGCTGCGGACCGGGCTCTCGTATGTGCCGGTGAGCGTCGGCATCGGGTTCGGCTCGACCGTGGCGACGAAGATGTTCGTCCGGACCGGTACCCGTCCGATCATCGTCTCCGGTGCACTACTCGCTGCCGGTAGCATCTTGTGGCTGTCCCGCATCCCGGTGGATGGCACCTATCTCGGCAACCTGCTCGCCCCGCTGGTGGTCATGGGGGCCGGGCTGGGGCTGCTGTATGCCGGTGTGCAAACGGCCGCGAACGCGGGCGTGCCGCAGGATCAGGCCGGATTGGCCGCGGCCCTGATCACCACCTCTTTCCAGCTCGGGTCCGCGCTCGGCCTGGCGGTGTTCAGCGGGATCGCGACCAGCCGCACCAGCCACCTGCTGGCCGCCCACACCCGCCCCCGGAGGCACTCACCGCCGGATTCCAGCGGGCCCTGCTCGTCAGCGCCCTCTGCCTCGTGGCAGCCGGAGCCATCGCGCTGCGCGCCTCCAACACCCGCGGCGAACCCGCCACCACACCAGAAACCCAACAAAACCTGGAACCCTCCTACGACCCCGCATAACACAACACAACGAAATCCCGGGATGGCGTTCAACGCCATCCCGGGATTCTCTATTACCGTCTACGTCGTCGACGGCATCGTGACGAGAGTCCGCGCCATCGACCCGAACATCATATGGAACGACGATGACGACCGCGGCTACGCCGACATCGGCAAAGCCCTGTCCAAACCACTCACCGAACTCCAGATCGCCCGGCAACTGCCCACCCTCGGCCTCCAGCTCGGAGACCCACGACCCCACGTCAAAGGCAAACTCCGCGAGTACATCTCGCTCTGAACGGCGACGATCCCCGCACCGAATTTTCGGTCGGGGATCATCGCCGCTACCAGCCGCTGCCCGAAAGGGTCAGGACATCGGCCTCATCCACGAATCATGCCACGTACCACCGACACACTGCCCTGACCAGTGGTTACGTCATATCCGCCCGATTTTCGGCCGATACTACGGCGACCCCGTATCAGGTGGATCCGCCGAAAAAGGGCGGTGGGCTTGTCGCAGACCGACCTGCAGCAGTTGGCGGGTCCCAGGATGTCGCGGTTTCTACCTCGACGGCAGAACGGTCGCAGGTCTGCGCGACGGTCAGGCCTCGGAAGTCATCAAGCGGGACGGCTCCATCGCGATCGGCCAGTGGGGCCGTGATGTCACCATGACCCCCGACGTTGTCGGCGTGCG
>WNGK01012356.1_pt1 | contig 13809 bp, 6 predicted proteins | sample 5400601 | NCBI WGS metagenome assembly WNGK01 (sample SAMN13153376, study PRJNA577476) | soil metagenome | isolation source: 60 cm soil or saprolite under Garry oak tree replicate 1 | place: USA:California | collected 2016-06-15 | reverse complement strand
GTGCGTCCGCCTTCGCGAATCGCGAAGCGCAAGCCCTCTTCCATCGCAATCGGCGCAATCAGACTCACCGTCATCTGGATGTTGTCCCCCGGCATCACCATCTCCGTCCCCGCCGGCAACTCCACACTCCCCGTCACGTCCGTGGTCCGGAAATAAAACTGCGGCCGGTAACCATTGAAAAACGGCGTATGCCGCCCGCCCTCCTCTTTACTCAGCACATACACCTCGCAGCTGAACTTGGTGTGCGGCGTGATGCTCCCCGGCTTCGAGAGCACCTGCCCCCGCTCCACCTCTTCGCGCTTGGTGCCCCGCAACAGCACCCCCACGTTGTCCCCCGCCTGCCCCTGATCCAGGAGCTTCCTGAACATCTCCACCCCCGTGCACACCGTCTTTAACGTCGGCTTCAGCCCCACGATCTCCAGATCCTCCCCCACCTTCACCACCCCACGCTCCACTCGCCCCGTCACCACCGTCCCCCGCCCGCTGATGCTGAATACGTCCTCCACCGGCATCAGAAACGGCCCATCGATCGCTCGCTGCGGCTGCGGTATATAACTGTCCAGCGCCTCCGCCAGCTTGAAGATCGACCCCTCCGCCAGCTCGCTCTTGTCGCCTTCCAGCGCCAGCTTGGCACTCCCAATCACAATCGGCGTCTTGTCCCCCGGAAACTCGTACTTGGATAAGAGCTCCCGCACCTCCAGCTCCACTAGGTCCAAAAGCTCCTTGTCGTCGACCATGTCCGCCTTGTTCAGGTACACCACGATGTAGGGCACCCCCACCTGCCGCGCCAGCAGGATGTGCTCCCGCGTCTGCGGCATCGGCCCGTCCGCCGCACTCACCACCAGAATCGCCCCGTCCATCTGCGCCGCACCCGTGATCATGTTCTTGATGTAGTCGGCGTGCCCCGGACAGTCCACGTGCGCGTAGTGCCGCTTCGCCGTCTCGTACTCCACGTGCGCCGTGTTGATCGTGATCCCCCGCGCCTTCTCCTCCGGCGCATTGTCAATCTGGTCGTACGCCCCTTCTTCGACAGCACCAGCGTCATCGCCGCCGTCAGCGTCGTCTTCCCATGATCCACATGACCAATCGTCCCCACGTTCACGTGCGGCTTCGTACGCTGAAATTTGCCCTTGGCCATTTTCTATCTCCAACTTCTTCGTTGACTTTTCAGCGTCGAATCGTCGGGCTCTGCCCGCGATTCGACGGAAGAATTACCGGACACAAGTAGGTTTTCACTTTTGTCCGAATCAGCCCTTCTTGTTGATCACCGCTTCGGCCACGGTCTTCGGCGCCTCGGTGTAGTGCTTGAACTCCATCGTGTACGTCGCGCGTCCCTGAGACAGCGAGCGCAGCGTCGTCGAGTAGCCGAACATCTCGGATAGCGGCACCTCGGCCTTGATCACTTTCACGCCGACGACGTCCTCCATGTCCTTGATCATGCCGCGCCGGCCCGAGAGATCGCCGACGACATTGCCCATGAAATCCTCGGGCGTCTCGACCTCGACCGCCATCATGGGCTCGAGCAGCACGGGATGAGCCTGGCGCATGCCGTCCTTGAACGCCATCGATGCGGCCATCTTGAATGCATTTTCATTCGAATCCACGTCGTGATAACTGCCGTCGAACAGCGTCACCTTGACATCGACCACCGGGAAGCCCGCGAGCACGCCGTTCGGCAGGGTTTCACGAAGTCCCTTTTCGACCGCGGGTATATATTCCCGCGGCACGGTTCCGCCCTTGATTGCGTCGACGAACTCGAAACCCTTGCCGGGCGCCTGCGGCTCCATCTTGAGCCACACGTGGCCGTACTGGCCTCGTCCACCCGATTGCTTGATGAACTTGCCTTCGATCTGTACCGGCTTCTTGATCGCCTCGCGGTACGCGACCTGCGGCTTGCCGACGTTCGCCTCCACGCCGAACTCGCGCTTCATGCGGTCGACGATGATCTCGAGATGCAGCTCGCCCATCCCGGAGATGATTGTCTGACTCGATTCCTCGTCGGTGTGCACACGAAATGACGGATCCTCCTGCGCCAAGCGACTGAGCGCGATGCCCATCTTTTCCTGATCCGCTTTGGTCTTGGGCTCGACCGCCTGCGAGATCACCGGCTCGGGAAACTCCATGCGCTCGAGCGTGATGATATGACCGGGATCGCACAACGTCTCGCCGGTCGACGCTTCCTTGAGCCCCACCACCGCCGCGATGTCGCCGGCGTAGACCTCCTTGATCTCTTCGCGCTGGTTGGCGTGCATCTGCAGCAGACGGCCGATACGCTCCTTGCGGTTGCGCACGGCGTTGTACACGGTATCACCGGACTTGAGCACGCCCGAATAAACGCGGATGAACGTGAGTTGGCCGACGTAAGGGTCGGTCATGATCTTGAATGCAAGCGCCGCGAACGGCTCGTCGTCGGACGCCTTGCGCGACGCGGGCTTCCCATCCTCATCCTCGCCTTCCACCGGCTTGATATCGACGGGGGACGGCATGTAGTCGATGACTGCGTCGAGCATCGCCTGCACGCCCTTGTTCTTGAACGCGCTGCCGCAGAGCATGGGCACGATCTCGTTCCTGATCGTGCGAATGCGCAAGCCGCGTTTGATGTCTTCGACCGAAAGATCGTGGCCCTCGAGATATTTGTGCGTCAGTTCATCATCCGCCTCGGCGGCGGCCTCGACCATTTTCTCGCGCCACTTCTTCGCTTCTTCGACGAGCTCTGCCGGAATGTCGCGAAGCTCGTATTTCATCCCTTGCGTCGCTTCGTCCCAGTAGATCGCCTTCATCTTGACCAGGTCGACGACGCCCTCGAATTTCTCTTCCGCTCCGATCGGAATCTGGATCGGAACAGGGTTGCCCTTCAGCCTCGTTTTGATGTGGTCGTACGACTTGAAGAACTCGGCGCCCTGGCGGTCCATCTTATTGATGAACGCGAGCCGCGGCACCTTGTACTTGTTCGCCTGCCGCCACACCGTTTCCGATTGCGGCTGCACGCCCGCAACGGCGTCGTAAACCATGCATGCCCCGTCGAGTACGCGCATCGACCGCTCGACCTCGATCGTGAAGTCGACGTGTCCCGGCGTGTCGATGATGTTGATGCGATGCTCGAGATGGCTGTTCTCCATCCCTTTCCAGAAACACGTCGTAGCAGCCGACGTGATCGTTATGCCGCGCTCGCGCTCCTGCTCCATCCAATCCATGACGGTCGCGCCGTCGTGAACCTCTCCGATCTTGTGCGAGACGCCGGTGTAAAAAAGAATGCGCTCGGTGGTCGTGGTCTTGCCGGCATCAATGTGGGCACTGATGCCGATGTTCCGATAGCGCTCGATGGGTGTGACTCTTGCCACTTGTTTTTCGCTGTCAGAGTGCGCGGCTCGGAGATCGTCACTTGCGATCGCCTTTCCCGCTGGTCCATGTTGTCGTGGTTAGAACCGGAAGTGAGAGAAAGCCTTGTTCGCTTCCGCCATGCGGTGCACTTCCTCGCGCTTCTTCACCGCGCCGCCGCGGCCCTCCGAAGCCTCCAGCAACTCCGCAGCGAGCCGCTGGCCCATCGACTTCTCGCCGCGCTTGCGCGCCGCCTCGCGCAGCCAGCGCATTGCAAGCGCCACTCGCCGCACCGGACGCACCTCGACTGGAACCTGGAAGTTCGCGCCACCCACGCGGCGGCTCTTGACCTCGACCATCGGCTTCGCGTTGGATAGCGCCTGGTTGAAGACCTCGAGCGGATCCTTGCCGCCTTTTTTCGAGATCGACTCGAACGCCCCATACACGATGCTCTCGGCAACCGATTTCTTGCCCTCGGCCATCAGGACGTTGACGAACTTGGCGACGTCGCTGCTCGAATACTTCGGGTCCGGCAGGATCTCGCGCTTGGGTATCTCTCTGCGTCGGGGCATGTATCTATCTCTCGTTGAGTCTTACGCTGCCTTGGGCTTCTTGGCGCCGTACTTCGAGCGGCTCTGCTTGCGATCCTTCACGCCCGCGGTGTCGAGTGCGCCCCGCACCATGTGGTAGCGCACGCCCGGCAAGTCCTTGACGCGGCCCCCGCGGATGAGCACCACCGAGTGCTCCTGCAGGTTGTGGCCTTCGCCGCCGATATAGCTGATCACCTCGAAACCGTTGGTGAGCCGAACCTTCGCAACCTTGCGCAGGGCCGAGTTGGGCTTCTTCGGCGTCGTCGTGTACACGCGCGTGCAGACACCGCGCTTTTGCGGGCTGCGCTTGAGCGCCGGTACCTTGCTCTTCGACACCGGGGCTACTCGCCCCTTGCGCACGAGCTGATTGATCGTTGGCATTCCTCGGCCCCGCAAATTGACAAAAATACAAATCAAAGTGGCCTAAGCATCGTCTGCTTTAGGCCACTCTTCTCGCGCCTCGGCCGACCAGGCGATTGACGGGTTTTGCCAACCCTGCGACCGGGTACGCACGCCTCGCCGATCCGGGCTCAGTTGGCTTTGAACTGGCCGGACGGGCAGAAAGGCGAAAAGACTATCGATTTTAAGGCTCTACGCTTCTTATGTCAATGTGATGTGCGGTGCAACGAGCGCGGCCGGGCGCTTTCCGGGCGCCGGATTTTCGAGCGGCGGAGCGGCGAGAGCCGCTCACGCGGGCCGCTACCGCATCATGGCCAAGTGACTTGCAGCGACTCCGCTGCCGGCATGCCTGGTCCCCCAAAAAAAACCGGCCCCGCGGGGCCGGCTTTCATGTGACGGCGAGTTTCGCTGTCCGATCCGACGCGCGCTTGCTCCCTTATGCCGCGTCGACGCTGATTTCCGTCGGAGGCGCCTCCAATGCGAGACCTTCCGGCGCGACCTCCGGGCCGCCCGCTTTCTGCTTCTTGCGTGCGTTGTGATACGCAAGGCCGGTGCCCGCCGGGATCAGTCGTCCGACGATCACGTTCTCCTTCAGCCCTCGCAGCTCGTCTTTCTTGCCCATGATCGCGGCTTCGGTCAGGACTCGCGTGGTCTCCTGGAACGATGCCGCCGAGATGAACGAGTCGGTCGACAGCGACGCCTTGGTGATCCCGAGCAGCATGTGCTCGTAGCTCGCCGGACGTTTGGCATCGGGGCCGCCCTTCACTCCACCGTGCTCGAGCACGCGGTCGTTCTCGTCCAGGAGATCATCTGGCGCACGATCACCTCGATGTGCTTGTCATTGATCTTCACGCCCTGCAGGCGGTAGACGTCCTGCACCTCGTCCGTGATGTACCGCGCAAGCGCTTCCACCCCCAGCAGCCGCAGGATGTCGTGTGGATCGGCCGGTCCGTCGACGATCGACTCGCCCTTGTTGACTACCTGTCCGTCGTGGGCAGTCACGTGCTTGTCCTTCGGAATCAGGTACTCGTGCGCGACCCCGTCCAAATCGGTGATCACGAGGCGCTGCTTGCCCTTGGTGTCCTTGCCGAACGACACCGTCCCGGTGACCTCGGCGAGTGTTCCCGCATCCTTGGGCGCGCGCGCCTCGAAGAGCTCGGCGACCCGCGGTAAGCCGCCGGTGATGTCGCGCGTCTTCGAAGTCTCCTGAGGAATGCGCGCCAGCACCTCGCCGACCGCGACATCCTGCCCGTCCTTGACGGTGATGATCGAGCCCAGCTGGAAGGTGATGTTCACGGGCTGATCGCCGGTGGCGAGCTTGACCTCGTCGCCGCGCTCGTTCAGGAGCTTCACCTGCGGCCGGACACCCTTCGCGACCGCACCGGCGCGGCGCTTGGGATCGATGACTACGAGCGTGGACAAACCCGTCACTTCGTCGACCTGCTTGGCGACAGTCACGCCTTCCTCGACGTTCTCGAACTTCACCCGGCCCGCGTACTCGGTGATGATCGGACGCGAGGTCGCGTCCCACATCGCGAGGACCTTGCCGGCCTTCACCACGTCGCCGTCCTTCACGAGCATCGTCGCGCCGTAAGGCACCTTGTGGCGCTCGCGCTCGCGCCCGTTGTCGTCGTGAATCATGACCTCGCCCGAGCGCGCGATGACGATGAGCTCGCCCTTGGCATTGGTGACATAGCGCATCGCCGGCGAAAAGCGCACCACGCCCGCCGACTTGCTCTCGAGCTGGGACGCCGCCGCAGTCCGCGACGCTGCCCCGCCGATGTGGAACGTCCGCATCGTGAGCTGCGTACCCGGCTCGCCGATCGACTGTGCGGCGATGACGCCGACTGCTTCGCCGACGTTGACCAGGTGCCCACGGCCCAGGTCGCGTCCGTAGCACGTCGCGCACAGACCGTAACGCGTGTCGCAGGTCAGCGGTGTGCGCACCTTGATCTCGTCGATGCCCAGCGCTTCGATCTGCTCGACTTCGTCCTCCCCCAGCAGCGTACCGGCGTGGAACAGCGTCTCCTGCGTTTCCGGATTGACGATGTCGGCGGCCACGGCGCGGCCGAGAATTCGCTCGCGCAGCGCCTCGATCACCTCACCGCCTTCGACCAGCGCCTTCATCGCGACGCCGTTGCTTGTCCCGCAGTCTTCCTCGGTGACGACCAGATCCTGCGTCACGTCGACCAGGCGGCGCGTCAGGTAGCCTGAATTCGCAGTCTTAAGCGCGGTGTCGGCGAGGCCCTTGCGAGCACCGTGCGTAGAGATGAAGTACTGCAGCACGTTCAGCCCTTCGCGGAAGTTCGCGGTAATCGGCGTCTCGATGATCGAGCCGTCGGGCTTGGCCATCAGCCCGCGCATGCCGGCGAGCTGCCGGATCTGCGCGGCCGAACCGCGCGCGCCCGAGTCGGCCATCATATAGATGGAGTTGAACGACTCCTGCTTGACCATCTTGCCTTCGCGGTCCTTGACCTCCATCGTGCCGAGCTGGCCCATCATCGCCTTGGCGATGTCGTCGCCGGCGCGCCCCCAGATATCGACGACCTTGTTGTATCGCTCGCCCTGCGTGACCAGGCCCGAGGTGTACTGCGCCTCGATCTCCTTCACCTCGCGCTCGGACTTCTCGATGATCGTGTGCTTTTCTTCGGGAATGAGCATGTCGTCCGCGGCGAACGAGATTCCGCCGCGAGTTGCCAGGCTGTACCCCGCCTGCATGAGTTTGTCGGCAAAGATCACCGTCTCGCGCAGTCCGCAACGGCGGAAGCTCGCGTTGATGATCTTGGAGATCTCCTTTTTCTTGAGCGGCCGGTTGATGGTGTCGAACGGAAGCCCTACCGGCAGGATCTCCGAGAGCAGTGAACGTCCGACCGTGGTTTCGTAGCGCGAGATCTTGTCGCTTTTCTCGTCGTTGGCGTCGACCAGCACTTCCTTGATGCGCACGCTGATCTTGGCGTGCAGGTCGACCTGCCGCGTTTCGTACGCGCGAGCGACTTCGGAGACGTCGGAGAAGAGCATGCCCTCGCCCTTGGCGCCGATGAGCTCGCGCGTTGCATAGTAGAGCCCGAGCACGATGTCCTGCGAAGGCACGATGCAGGGCTCGCCGTTCGACGGCAGGAGCACGTTGTTCGATGCGAGCATCAGGGTGCGCGCTTCCATCTGCGCTTCGAGCGACAGAGGCACGTGCACCGCCATCTGGTCGCCGTCGAAGTCGGCATTGAACGCCGTGCAAACCAGCGGGTGCAGCTGGATCGCCTTGCCTTCGATGAGCACCGGCTCGAATGCCTGGATGCCCAGACGGTGCAGCGTCGGCGCGCGGTTGAGCATCACCGGGTGCTCGCGGATCACCTCTTCCAGGATGTCCCACACGACCGGCTCCTGGCTCTCGACCATTTTCTTCGCGGCCTTGATGGTCGTGGCGAGCCCCATCGTCTCCAGCTTGTTGAAGATGAAAGGCTTGAAGAGCTCGAGCGCCATCAGCTTCGGCAACCCGCACTGGTGCAGCTTCAGCTGCGGGCCGACGACGATCACCGAGCGGCCGGAGTAGTCGACGCGCTTGCCCAGCAGGTTCTGGCGGAAGCGACCCCCCTTGCCCTTGATCATGTCGGCAAGCGATTTCAGGGGACGCTTGTTGGCGCCGGTCATCGCCTTGCCACGACGGCCGTTGTCGAGCAGCGAATCGACGGCTTCCTGCAGCATGCGCTTCTCGTTGCGCACGATAATGTCCGGCGCCTTGAGCTCGAGCAGGCGCTTCAGCCGGTTGTTGCGGTTGATGACGCGCCGGTACAGATCGTTCAAGTCGGAGGTCGCGAAGCGGCCGCCATCCAACGGGACGAGCGGGCGAAGTTCCGGCGGCAGCACCGGGAGCACCTCGAGAATCATCCACTCGGGCTTGATTCCCGATTTGTGGAAGGCTTCGAGAACCTTGAGCCGCTTGGCGATCTTCTTGATCTTGGTGTCGGAGCCCGTGGTCTCGAGCTCCTTGCGCAGTTTCTCGATCTCGGTGTTGACCTCGAGCGACTTCAAGAGCTCGCGAATGCCCTCCGCGCCCATGCTGGCGGAGAAATCGTCGCCGTACTGCTCGACCTTGGCGAGATAGTCGTCCTCGGTCAGAAGCTGTCCGCGATTGAGCGGCGTCATGCCCGGCTCGGTCACGACGTAGGCTTCGAAGTACAACACGCGCTCGATGTCGCGCAGCGTCATGTCGAGCACCATGCCCATGCGCGAGGGCAGGCTCTTCAGGAACCAGATATGCGCGACAGGAGATGCGAGCTCGATATGGCCCATGCGCTCGCGGCGCACCTTGGCGAGCGTCACCTCGACGCCACACTTTTCGCAAATGACGCCGCGGTGCTTCAACCGCTTGTACTTGCCGCACAGGCACTCGTAGTCCTTGACCGGCCCGAAGATCTTGGCGCAGAACAAGCCGTCGCGCTCGGGCTTGAACGTGCGGTAGTTGATCGTCTCCGGCTTCTTGACTTCGCCGTATGACCACGAGCGGATCTTTTCCGGCGAAGCTAAGCCGGTCTTGATCGCGTCGAACTCTTCTTCCTGTGTGACCTGCTTGAACAGATCGAGCAATGCTTTCATCGATTAGCTCCAATGTTGCCGCTATGTGTCCCGGTTTTGCCGCCGCAAATCGGGCGGCTTTGCCGCCGATTTGCGGGTAGCTCAACCCGCGCAAAGCAGGGGTTCACTTTGCGCGGCAATCAATACCGTTCGAGGTCGATATCGATCGCGAGCGATCGGATCTCCTTGACCAGCACGTTGAACGACTCCGGCATGCCGGCTTCGATCTTGTGCTCGCCCTTGACGATGTTCTCGTACACCTTGGTGCGGCCGTTGACGTCGTCGGACTTGACCGTGAGCATCTCCTGCAGCGTGTACGCCGCGCCGTAGGCTTCCAGCGCCCACACTTCCATCTCGCCGAAGCGCTGGCCGCCGAATTGCGCCTTGCCGCCGAGCGGCTGCTGCGTGACCAGGCTGTACGGTCCTGTCGAGCGCGCGTGCATCTTGTCGTCGACCAGGTGATGGAGCTTGAGCACGTGCATGAAACCGACCGTCACCGGGCGATCGAACGCTTCACCCGTGCGTCCGTCGTGCAGCGTCATCTGGCCGCTGCGAGGCAGCCCCGCGAGCTCGAGCATGTCCTTGATCTCAGCCTCGGTCGCACCGTCGAACACGGGCGTCGCGAAGGGCACGCCATCCTTGAGATTCTCGCCCAGCTGCATGATCTCGGCTTCGTCGAGCGAGTCGATTGCTTCCGGCTTGCCCGTGCCGTTGTAGATCCGCGTGAGGAACCTGCGCACCTCAGCGCTATTCTTTTCGACTTTCATCATCTCGGCGATGCGATTGCCCAGACCTTTGGCAGCCCATCCCAGGTGAACCTCGAGGATCTGGCCGACGTTCATCCGCGAGGGCACGCCGAGCGGGTTGAGCACGATATCGACCGGCGTTCCATCCGCCATGTACGGCATGTCCTCGACCGGAACGATCTTCGACACCACCCCCTTGTTGCCGTGGCGACCGGCCATCTTGTCACCCGGCTGCAGGCGCCGCTTCACCGCAACGTACACCTTGACCATTTTCTGCACGCCCGGCGGGAGCTCGTCACCTTGCGTAAGCTTCTTTTTCTTCTGCTCGAACATCTGGTCGAATTGGACGCGGCTCTGCGCGATCGACTCCTTCATGGCTTCGAGCTGGCGCGCGGCGTCCTCGTTGGCAAGCCGGATGTCGAACCAGTCGTGCCGGTTGGTGCCCTCGAGATAGTCCTTGGTCAGACGAGAGCCCTTGGCCAAACGCTTGGGGCCGCCGTTCGCGGTCTTGCCCAGCAATAGCTTCTCGATCCGCGCGAAGGCGTCGTTCTCCACGATGCGCAGCTGATCGTTCAAGTCCTTGCGATAGCCCTTGAGCTCGTCGTCGATGATCTGCGCGGCGCGCTTGTCGCGCTCGATGCCTTCGCGGGTAAAGACCTGAACATCGATGACCGTTCCGGAAATCCCGGACGGAACGCGCAAGGACGTGTCCTTCACGTCGGAGGCTTTCTCACCGAAGATCGCGCGCAGAAGCTTCTCCTCAGGGGTGAGCTGCGTTTCGCCCTTCGGGGTCACCTTGCCGACCAGCACGTCCCCGGCTTCGACTTCGGCGCCGATGTAGACGATGCCCGATTCGTCCAGGCGGCCCAGCTGCGCCTCACCCAGGCTCGAGATGTCGCGCGTGATTTCCTCGGGGCCGAGCTTGGTGTCGCGCGCGACCACCGAGAGCTCCTCGATGTGGATCGAGGTGTAGCGATCGTTGCCGACCACGCGCTCGGAGATGAGGATCGAGTCCTCGTAGTTGTAGCCGTTCCACGGCATGAAGGCGACCAGCATGTTCTGCCCGAGTGCGAGCTCTCCCATGTCCGTCGAGGCGCCGTCGGCGATGACGTCGTTCTTGGCGATGACGTCCCCGATCTTCACCAGCGGCCGCTGATTGATGTTGGTGTTCTGATTGCTGCGCGTGTACTTGGTGAGGTTGTAGATGTCGACGCCGACCTCACCCGCGTTGGTCTCGGTGTCGTGGACGCGCACGACCATACGGTTCGCATCCACGTAATCGACCTTGCCTCCGCGGCGGGCGAGCACCGCGGTTCCCGAGTCGACCGCCGCGGTGCGCTCGACGCCGGTGCCGACCAGCGGCTTCTCGGCGCGCAGGCACGGAACCGCCTGGCGCTGCATGTTCGAGCCCATGAGCGCGCGGTTGGCATCGTCGTGCTCGAGAAACGGAATCAACGACGCCGCCACCGATACGATCTGGGCAGGTGCCACGTCCATGAACTGGACCTTGTCGGCCGTCGAGAGCATGAACTCGTTCTTGCAGCGGCACGACACCAACTCGTCCTTGAGTCTCCCGTTCTTGTCGAGTGTCGCATTGGCCTGCGCGATCACATATGCGCCTTCCTCGATTGCCGACAGGTAGTGGATCTCGTCGGTCACCTTGCCGTGGACGACCTTGCGGTAGGGCGTTTCCAGGAATCCGTATTCGTTGGTGCGTGCGTACAGCGCCAGCGAATTGATCAGGCCGATGTTCGGGCCTTCCGGCGTCTCGATCGGGCACACCCGGCCATAGTGCGTCGGATGCACGTCGCGCACCTCGAATCCGGCGCGCTCGCGTGTGAGCCCACCGGGCCCCAGCGCCGAGACGCGGCGTTTGTGCGTGATCTCGGACAGTGGGTTGGTCTGGTCCATGAACTGTGAAAGCTGCGAACTGCCGAAGAACTCCTTGATCGCGGCCGAAATCGGCTTGGCGTTGATGAGGTCGTGCGGCAGCAGGTTTTCGCTCTCGGCCTGACCGAGGCGCTCCTTGACCGCGCGCTCAACGCGCACCAGCCCCGAGCGGAACTGATTTTCGGCGAGCTCTCCGACCGAGCGCACGCGTCGGTTGCCGAGATGGTCGATGTCGTCGATCTCGCCGCGGCCATTGCGCAGCTCGACGAGAATCCTGATGACTGCGGTGATGTCGTCGTTGGTCAGCGTGCCCGGCCCGGTCAGCTCGGTGCGGCCGACGCGGCGGTTGAATTTCATGCGACCGACCGGCGACAGGTCGTAGCGCTCCTCGTTGAAGAACAAGCCGTGGAAAAGCGCCTCGACCGCATCCTCGGTCGGCGGCTCGCCCGGGCGCATCATGCGGTAGATCGCGACGCGCGCCGCCATCTGGTCGGGCGTGTCGTCCATCTTGAGCGTCTGCGCGATGTACGGACCCTGATCGAGGTCGTTGACGTAAATGGTATGAATCCTGGACACGCCTGCGTCGAGCAATTTCTCCAGAAGCTCGTCGGTGATTTCGTCGTTCGCGGACGCGAGAATTTCGCCGGTGTCCTTGTTGACGATGTTCTCGGCAAGCGTGCGCCCCACGATGTAGTCGTTCGGAACAAGGATCTTCTTCACCCCGCCATCGGCAAGCTCGCGGATATGGCGCGCAGTAATCCGCTTGTCCTTCTGCACGATTACCTTGCCGTCCTTTGACGTCAGGTCGAACTTGGCGACCTCGCCGCGCAGGCGCTCGGGCACGAGCTCCATGTGCGAGCCTTTCTTCGACAATTGGAACGCATCGAAGGCGAAGAACTGCTTGAGGATGTCCTCGTTGGTGAGCCCGATCGCCTTGAGGAGCGTCGTGACCGGCATCTTGCGACGGCGGTCGACGCGGAAGTACAGGTAATCCTTGGGATCGAACTCGAAATCGAGCCACGATCCGCGGTAGGGAATGACTCGCGCCGAGAACAGGAGCTTGCCCGAGCTGTGCGTCTTGCCGCGATCGTGCTCGAAGAATACGCCTGGGCTGCGATGCAGCTGCGAGACGATCACGCGCTCGGTGCCGTTGATGATGAAGGAGCCGTTGTTGGTCATGAGCGGAATCTCGCCCATGTAGACTTCCTGCTCTTTGACTTCCTTGACGGTCTCCTTCGGTGCCTCCTTGTCCATGAGGATCAGGCGCACCTTGGCGCGCAGCGCCGAGCAGTACGTCAGGCCGCGCTGCTGACATTCAGTGACGTCGAATGCGGGCGGTAGCAGCGAATAGCCGACAAACTCGAGCCGAGCGTTGCCGGAATGGCTGGAGATCGGAAAAATCGAGGTGAACGCCGCTTGCAGGCCCTCGTTCTTGCGCGATTCCAACGCGGTCGTTTCCTGCAGGAATGCGCGATACGACGCGAGCTGGGTTTCCAGCAGGAACGGCACCGGCAGCACGCTGGCGCGTTTGGCAAAACTTTTCCGAATGCGTTTCTTTTCGGTAAACGAATACTCAGCCATGGACCTTGACCTCGTTAGCGATCTCGCGGGCCACCGCGATCGCAAAATGCAATCCGGCATTCCCGTCTTTCATCGACTGAGCGGAGCATTGCGCTCTCTGGGGATGGTGGTTGGCCACTACCAACCGCTGGCGGACGACGGTCCACGCAAGCTTTCAGCCCGCGCACCGTCCGACCAAACCTGTCTTCTGCAGTCGGTTCAGAAGACGAAGATAAGCAAGCCTATATGTGGCCTCCGCTTTCAACTTCAAGAGGCGCTTGGCTCGCTTGTCTTCGGCTTCTGGGGCGAAACACGCCCCCGAACCGAACGCGCCGGACCGGCACCGCCGATCCGACACGCCCAACCCGCTACTTGATCTCCGCCTTGCCGCCGGCGTCTTCCAGCTTCTTCTTGGCGGCTTCGGCGTCAGCCTTGCTGATGCCTTCCTTGACCGCCTTGGGCGCGCCGTCAACGAGGTCCTTGGCTTCCTTCAAGCCGAGGCCCGTGATTTCGCGGACCGCCTTGATGACGTTCACCTTGTTATCGCCGATAGCGGAGAGCATGACGGTGAATTCAGTTTGTTCTTCGGCAGCCGGCGCGGCGGTGCCCCCCGCGGCTGCGGGCGCTGCCGCGACCGCGGCAGCCGCGGAGACGCCGAACTTCTCTTCCATCGCCTTGATGAGCTCGGAGAGCTCCAGTACGGTCATCGACGAGATCTTGTCGAGAATTTCAGCTTG
>WNGK01005225.1_pt1 | contig 13820 bp, 11 predicted proteins | sample 5400601 | NCBI WGS metagenome assembly WNGK01 (sample SAMN13153376, study PRJNA577476) | soil metagenome | isolation source: 60 cm soil or saprolite under Garry oak tree replicate 1 | place: USA:California | collected 2016-06-15 | reverse complement strand
CGCTCGATCGCGACCATCGCGTCGTCAACGATCTTGCCGATGGTCGGCTGTTTTGCGCTATTTTTTAAATACGTCCAACGCGCCGCTGGAGGGACCCAGAAGATATTTTCAGCGCGATACTCATCTGGATCTTCCGGATTTGACCCAGCGTAGTCGCCTTGGCCGGCGAGTAGCTTCGCATGGTGCTCTTCGAAGCTGTCGGAGATGTATTTGAGAAAGATGAGGCCGAGGACGACGTGCTTGTACTCGGCTGCGTCCATGTTGCTGCGCAACTTGTCGGCAGCGAGCCAGAGCTTCTGCTCAAAGCCAATATTCGCAGAATTGTTATTCGATGATCTTCGCGATCTCGCTCGGGCCATTGTTCCGCGCGATTTTAGCACAAAGCTTTTTCTGGTGGGAAGGGCTATTCAGGGCCAGCGCCGCTGACCAAGTAAGATTACAAATTAAGAATTGAGAAAGTCAGAGCGACTTACCCGCTGACGTAATTCGGGTAGCGCTCGCGTAACTCGCGCGAGAGGCGATCTGCTTCCTCGGTGTTGCCGGCCTGGCGGAATGCCACGGCGGCTTTGTCGAGCGCGCGCGGGGTGATGGCTGGGTCGTCGTAAAGCAGAGCGACGCCTTTGAATGCTTTGCCGGCGTCATCGAAATTGCCGCGCTCGAGCTGGACTTCGCCAGCGAGCAGGCGCGCTTCCGCGTTTACGCGGCCCTCGGGTTGGAGCGTAATGATTTCCTCGGCGATCTTCTGCGCCTCATCGGGTTTATGGGCGCTGATTTTAACGGCACCGAGCGTCAGTAATACTTTCGCTTTTCCTGCAGGGTCGTTGGCAGTTTGCAAATACTTCGCAAACGCTTCCTCGGCTTCGGGCAGGTTTTTTAGCTTTGTGGCCGCGTCGCCGAGATAAAACAGGTAATCGGGTTTAACCTTGTCTGCGGTATCGATCTTTCGCAGCGCGCTCAGATATTTTTCCGCGGCCTGAAAGTTTTTCTCGTTGTAATATTCGATTCCGAGCCACTCCAGAACTTCTGAAGGCACGCTCGTGTCGGGACTGTTCGCCATGAACGCGTTCACCTCTTTCGTGAGCGCAGGCCTATCTTTCAAATAAAATTGACAGAGAATGATCCTAACCGTCGCGAGGTTGTAATATTCCTCTTTATTCAGTTGCCGGGCAGTGTTCAGCGGGGTCAATGCCGTCTTGTAATCCTTTGCTTCGAACGCGGTTTTCCCGATGTAGTATTGCGCCTGCGCTGCGACAGAACTCCTGGGGAATTCTTTCAGCAGTTGGCGAAAAGTGTCGCCCATTCCCTTCGTATTGTCCTGTTGCCCGAGAATCAACGCCTTCAATTGCAATGCGGCTTCGCGCTCGTGCGTCTTCGGATATTTGGCCAGGATGATGTTTAAATCGGTGAGCGCGGCATTGTAGTTTTTGTCTTGTTCGTATGCCAAAGCACGTTGAGCCAACGCGGCAGGGATTTCCGGGCTGTCCGGAAACGTCTGCGTGTAATACGTGAAAGCTTCGATCGCGCCGGGAACGTTTTTAGCCTGGACATGGCACAACCCAAGTTTGTACGCCGCTTCGGCGCGCAGTCGCGGTGAAAGCTCGGACGCGCGCAGTTCGCCGTACATCGAGGCTGCCTCGGTATAATTCTGTTGTTTGTAGAGCGCTTCAGCTTTCAACAGCTTGGCCTGATCAGCGCGCTCGTTCGTAGGATTCGTCGCCAGGAATGTGTCCACTGCGGAGGACAACGCCGATGGATCGGAGTTATAGACATTGATCAACTGCTGGTAAGCAGCGTCCTTTGCTTCTTCGCGATCCGGATACCTGTCGATGATCTGCCGATAAACTGCCTCGGCTTGTGTCGGATGGTTTAGTTGTCGTTGGCTGTTTGCTGCAAGCAACAACACTTCCGCCTGCGCAGGTTCAGGCAGCTTGTCCAAGTCCTTTTTATAATCGGCGATCAATTGCGTGTATTGGCCGGTCTGGTATTGCAGCCGGCGAAAACCAACCTGCGCAATCGCACGAAACTTCCCTGCATCAGGCGAAGTGCGGCCTTTTTGAAACAGCGCCGCGGCCCGTTGCGCCATGGCGTTATCGATCCTGTCTTTGTCCGCCTGAACAAGCTCGAGCGCGATCAATCCCCCGCGCACCGCGCACTCTGCTTTCAATGCGGGCTTTTGAGCTTCGTTCGCAAGCGCTTCGTATTGCTTCAGCGCCTCGAGTTTTTTTCCGCGCGCCGCGAAGATGGATGCTGCCGTCACGCGCGCATCCTCGCGGTATGGGTTTGGACTTCCGCCTTCCGCAACCTCGGCGTAAATATTTGCCGCTTCGTCTTTACGGCTGAGAGCCTCAAGGCATCGCGCCTCGAAATATCGCGCCGCAAGCGCAACCGCGGGCTCCTTGGATCTCCCAGCAGACCGATGAAAAAACGGCAGCGCAGTGGCGTAGTCTTTGTCGGTGAACGCCATCTCTGCAAGCGCGAACGCAGCCGGCCCGGCGAACTCGCTATCGCCGTAATCGTTCAGCACCTTTTGCAGGTTGGTGTGAGCATTCGATTCGCGATGCAGGTTTCGATAACATTCGCCTAACGAGAAGTACGCGTTGGCCCGGCCCGCGCGCCCGGGGTAATCATCAAGATATTTTTGATATTCCGGTATCGCCAGATCGTACAGCTTGCGAGCGAACAAGCCGTTGGCATAATCAAGTTGTCGCTGATCTGCACCTTCCGCTTCGCGCGCCGGCGACTCCGTGTCCTGGTTTTTTAAGGACCGCAGAACTTTGTCGATGGAGTCATCTGCCGGCAACGCGCGCTTGACCGGTGGCTGATCTAGCGGAACCGCCCGGCGCACTTCCGGTTCAGATTGGGCGCCGGCGACGCTGACAGTGCAAAGCAGCATCGCCAGTCCCGAAAGACTGGCCGCGCCGCGTGTAATGTTCATTTCGCAGTGGCGAAAGCCACGTTGGTTATCCCTGCGTCGGTACAAATATTCAGCACGCCGACGATGTTTTTATAGGCGCCAGCTTCATCGCCACGAATCACTACTGCCTGTTCCGGATTCAATTGAACCAGATTTTTCAGCAATTCCTCCAGCTCGGGACCGCTCAACGTGCGGCGGTTCACAACGACGTTGCCATCCGCTTTAACATTGACGATCACATCTCCGATCGGCGCTGTCTTCTCCTTGGCAGCTGATGCCTTTGGCACCTTCACATCAAGCTCGTTTTCGGTGCGCGCTGCATTCCACGTCAGCAGAAAAAAAATCAAAAGCAGCAGCAACACATCGACCAGCGGCGCCAGCTGAATGCCCGGATGATGCAGAGGGGCGTGACCACGAAGGTTCATGAAGCGAGATGCGCGAGCCGGGATTCGGGATTCGGGATATCTCTGCGATCGACACGATGCGAACGTTCCACGCTGTCGATGAAAACGTTCAGTTTTCGTCCGAGCAGATCAAGTTGGGTACTTAAATCGCGATACACGACTTCGTTTGTTAGCGATTTCGTTTCAAAGAGCATTTCTAAATGATCGATGGTTTCATCACAGGACGCATGAGCGAATACAAGAACCGAATGAACTCCTGCTTGTAACGTCGCCGACCGTAGCCCTCGACGATGTTCGCCGCTACAGATTTAGCGGAGCGTCGAATCTGGCTACCCTCCTCATACGTCTCGAACTTTGGCAAGTTTTGGAGCGTCATGCGATGCACAGCAATCGCTACTTGTCGCGCCAGCTTCCAAATTTCAAGATCTCGATAGCTCATCGCGTATCCCGTATCCCGCATCTCGCATTCCGCATCACAATTCGTCTTCGAGCAAAATCCCGGCGGGAGCTCGTTCTGTTCGCTTGCCGTATTGCAGTGAAAGCAACGCCAGAACGTGCGTCGAAGCTGCTTCGAGTTCCGAGATCAGTTTCTGCGCCCTGCCCCGGAAGAACGCGTAAAAGATCATTGCCGGAATGCCGACAGCCAGCCCCGTAGCCGTGTTGACCAGCGCCTCGCTGATCCCGCGCGAGAGCGCCACGTATCGTGCCGACCCGACGTCGGCTCCAAGCGCGCCGAAGGAATGAATGATTCCAAAAACAGTCCCGAGCAGCCCAAGTAGCGGCGCAATCATCCCGATATCTGCGAGGTAAATCACGCGATTGTTCAAACTCGCCGCGACGCGCGTTCCCTCTGTCTCGGCAATTTCGCGGACCTGCTGGAAATCGGCATGCGGATTTTTGGTGGTAAAATCCAACATTTTTTGCACCACCCGCGCGATCGCTTCTCCATGCCGGTTGGAAACAGCGAGCAATCCCAGATAATCGCGTTTACGCAGAAGGGCATCGGCCGTCGCCATGTAACCGCTCGAAACCACCGCACCACGACGAATCGTCAGGAAATAAACGACCACAAGGGCGACGAAAAAAATCGATAGCAAAAACAGCGGGATGATCACGGGACCCGCCCTGACAAGCGTGTCCAGGACCGTCTGCGAACGCTGGGGTACCAGCGCTGGTGTCGGTTCCTGTGCAAGCAGAGGCGACGCGGTCCCCACCGCGACAAAGAGCAGAACCCAGATCTTCATGCCGGAAATTTCGTAATGATATGCGGCGCGATTCATCGATGCAAATGCGTGACCGACACGCACGGGTAGCGACGCCGTGCTGCGGCGTCCGGACAGCGCAGCGCGCAGTCTCTATCAGTCTTTACCGGCGTACTAAAAAAACATGTGCCGGTTGAATTTCCGGATCGAGCTCGACGTAGTTCTGTCCGCCTCGCCAAATGTAACGGGCGTCGCTTAATAAATCGTGGACCTGATATTCGTTGCTCTCCATCTGCCCAAATTCCTCGATCGGCACGTGGACAAATGAATTCTGCTTTCGAAACGGATCGAGATTTACGACCACAAGAATGATGTTGTCCCGCGCAGGCGTCATTTTGCCGTAGCATAAAATCGCGTCGTTGTCGGCGCGATAAAACCGCAGATTGGTGTACATTTGTAGTGCGCGATTCTCCCTTCGGATTTTGTTGATGCGCGTGATCCAGTGCTTGATGTTTCCCGGCGCGTTCCAATCGCGCTCCTTGAACTGATACTTCTCGGAATCGAGATATTCCTCGCGGCCCGGCAAAGCTTTGCTCTCGCACAGCTCATATCCGCTGTAGATTCCGTAAAGCGGCGAGAGCGTAGCCGCCATAAGCACCCGGATCATGAACGCCGGACGTCCACCCTCCTGAAGCAGAAATGGCAGAATGTCGGGGGTGTTTGGCCACAGATTCGGCCGAAAATATTCGCTCATCTCCGTTTGAGTTAGCTCGGTGAAATATTCCATCAGCTCCTGTTTCGAATTCCGCCACGTAAAATAGGTGTAACTCTGGTTAAACCCGACTCTGGCTAATGCTTTCATCATCTTCGGCCGCGTGAACGCCTCGGAGAGAAAAATTGCGTCGGGGTACTTTTCGCGGACGCCGCCGATCAGATACTCCCAAAATGCCACCGGCTTGGTGTGCGGGTTGTCCACACGAAAAATGCGCACACCGTGTTCGGCCCAAAACAGCACGACACTCATCATCTCGGCCCAGAGCTCGCGCCAGTTTTCGCATCGAAAGTTTAGCGGATAAATGTCCTCATACTTTTTCGGCGGGTTCTCTGCGTACTTAATCGTGCCATCGGGGCGTTTGTAGAACCAATCGGGATGCTCCTTAACGTAGGGATGATCGGGCGAGCAATTGATCGCGAAATCGAGCGCGATTTCCATCCCGCGTTTGCGGACCTCTTTTTGCAGCCAGTCAAAATCCTGGAGCGTGCCTAACGCGGGCTCGATTGCTTTGTGTCCGCCGGTCTCGCTGCCGATCGCCCAAGGCACCCCTGGATCGCCGGGCTCTGACGTGATCGCATTATTTCTTCCCTTCCGCTTGGTATGACCGATGGGATGAATCGGCGGAAAATAGATGACGTCGAACCCCATCCCTCTGGCATCATCCACTCGTGGCAAACAATCACGGAAAGTCGATCCGCGGTCGCCGCGGCCCTCTGCCGACCGCGGAAAAAATTCATACCAGGCGCCGAACAACGCCGCCGTGCGATCGACCACAACGCGGGGAGCAGGCTCGTATTGCGCCGCATCGGCACGGTCGGGGTAGGTTGCCATCAGCACTTCCAGCTCGCCAGACCGGGCCGTGGAATAAATCGCTGAATTCGCGCCCCTGCCTATCTGCTCGGCAAATTCGCGTAATCTTGCCGCGTCCGCTCTATCACGCGCGCGCCCGGCGGCGGCCTCCACGATCGCCGCGCCTGCCAGCGCTTCGCTCTGCAGATCAGAGATCCCGGCTTCAAATTTCTTGGCAAACTCTTGCTGCCAACTGCGGAACGTATCGGTCCAGGCTTCGACGGTGTATTCGTGAATGGCCTCGTCGTAAAAGGTACAAACACCGCGCCAGCGATCGTTATCAACAAACATCATTGGCGTTTGCCGCCATCCGCGCTTCCCGACGCGCCATTTCAGAATCGCCGCAACCACGTCGTGACCGTCTTTGAAAATGTCCGCCTCAACAACGAGGTCTTCGCCCACGATTCGCTTGATCGGATAGCGGCCGCAATCGATCAGCGGCTGCACGTTCTCGATCGTAACCGATGAAAACGCCCGGGCCATGAGGCATCAATCAACCGAGATTCACGTGGGGCGAAAGGACAAATCCGATTTCGTAGAGACATCGCGCCGCGATGTGTCGCCGCTGCGACCCCAACGCGCCGCCCCTACCAAGAAGACCGGAAAGAGAATCTGAAATCGATCCTATGCCGCGAATCGAAAGGCGCACTCGTACAGCCCGGAGTTACGAATAACCTCCCGGCGGACACGGGTGCCCAAAACGGCTTCGAACATGTCCTGCTCGAACCGTCCAACGATGGGGTAACGCTCCAGCACGTTCAGGATCGGGGAGTGACACTCCAAGATGTGAGGACCACCATCTTTGTTGTTGTTGACGAATTCCGCCATATAGCCTTCGCCATCTCGCATATGGGCAAGCCATTTCGCGCGGTCGGCGACGGTATCTCCCTTCGCCTTGGCTTTCAAAGCCGCGGTCTTCTTTTTGAAAGCGTTATAAAGCAACTTCTCCGGCGCGTTCGGCCCGTAGATCTCCTCAGCCGCCTTCAACAAATCCAACGTAAACTGATGACTCTCGGCCTGAAAAAGATCGTGCGTGCGGCGGGTAAGACGATAAACCATCTCCGGCCTGCCCATTCTTTGCGGGCGTCGCCAGGTGTCGAGATAACCGTCCCGATGAAGTGTGATGCAATGCTGTTTGATCCCCATGTAGCTCATCCCCATTTTTTCTACGAGCTCATTAACAGACATGCCTTTAGTGCGTTTGAGGGAATTAATAATGTCGAGACGTTGCGTGCGGCCGATTTCCGAAATTAAACGTTGATTCATAAGCTTGAAGGGTTGGAGAAGAACGAAAGTGCGGGACTTTACACGCCCCGATATTTAATACGCAAGTCTAAAATTTACACAACGCTCGAGAGGAAAGGAAATTACAAAAGCGCGCATTCGGATCCAGCGGCAAGAGCGGCAGAGATCGGGCGATTGCAATTGAATGTGAACTGCCGCAAATGAAGCGCTATTTCGCGATGACAATGTCGCCGCTTTGAATGGGGCGTGGCAGGTCAGCCCATTGGATCGTGACGTTGCTGAAGTTCATGGGAATGCCGGCGCACATCAATGGGTCAGGCTTATCGCAGACGTGGAAGTGCAGATGCGGCTCGGTCGAATTGCCAGACGAACCAAGCTTCCCAATCACCTCGCCGGCTTTCACCTGGTCACCGACATGAACGCGCACACTGCCCGGCTGCAAATGCGCGTAAAGCGAGTACTCATTCTTTCCGTGATCAATCATTACGTAATTGCCGGTGATCGCTGTCAGGCCTTTGGCTAGTCGTTCTCCCTGCTCTTTCTGCAGCCGCGCGAAGTACGCCTCCTGAGTCTCGCCAGGGCGCTGCATGGCAGACGGATCTTCCGGTTGATCGTTTGCAGCCTTGATCACGCGGCCATCGGACGCGGTGAGCACCTCCGCGCCGTAAGCGTAATAATCTTCGAACTTTGTGCCGTCGCCGCGATGGGTCAGCCCATCGCCGCCGAGTTTTGCGATGTCGAGCGCGAACTCTTCTGGAGCCCCCCAGCGATGACCGGTGTGAAACGACGCCCCCCAACCCGCGAACCAAATGCCCCGTAGCGGAAAGATGTATTTATTTTTTGCGAATTCGGACTTGATCGGAATTGAACCCGGGAATTCCGCCGCATGGCCACTGACGTTGCCGTGCACGCGAACTCGCAGCGTGTCGCGCGCCCCACTGAACGCAAATACCTGCTCAAGTATGAGCAGCGCTCGATCTCGGTCGAGAATTGGGCCGGCCAATTTTATGTCCGACCCAATCAAATCATTCCCGCAAAATTGAAAGGCGACCTGCTCAAGAACGCCTGCCGCCTGCAATTTCGCGCCGCGATCAGCGATGCGCTGCACGGCTTCTCGATCCAGCCTGCGCGACTCAACAACGCGGTCCGATTGCAGTAACTCGATGTCGACGCTGTCAACCTTGAACGGCCTGTCGCCACGATTGATCACGGCGACATTCTGCAACAACAGACCTTGCAGCTCGCGTCGGCTTTCCAATGGATAGGTTCGAACTGCCGACGCCGGACAGAAACGAATTTCAACAGATTGAGGCTTCCCAGCAAAAGCGCTCAACGACCAGGTTACGAAAAACGCAACGGTGAAATATTTCATGATTGATTTCCTTTCTCGGAGCAAGGTTGAGATGCAACGACAAGCTCCTCTGGATTCAACAGATCAGCTCGATTTGGCTTATCCGCGTCCTCGGCGCTTAAGCACTAAGCGCTTCGGTTTGTCGTGTCCATCGAAGCGGAGACATCTCTGGGATGTCAGGAAACGCAAACAGTCAGAGATTGCTCCCGGCTTCGCCCGCAGTCGGCGGGGCTGCGGCGTAGTTAGGGACTCCGTTCTAAAGCGTAGCCGTGTTTACGAGTAAAGGTACTCGTCGTGGTAGTGACTCGCTCGCGCCCGCTCGCTCGGCCTAAAGGCTGGCCCATCTATGTCGCCGGACTCCCGCCCGCCCCACTCACGCTGCGGCGCAACGCCGTCTCAGAAACCGAAGCGTATCACGAATAAAGATATTCATCGTGATATTCACGTTGAGGAGCGAATTGGACATTCTCGTTTCCCGTTTCCGGGTACTCGAAGATTTTCCCTTCGTAATTTCGAATCACGATCTTTTCGTTGTCATGATAGAGAACGTAACCAGGGTTAATCGGCACTTTTCCGCCGCCACCGGGAGCGTCGATCACAAATTGCGGTACTGCGTAACCGGTGGTATGCCCGCGCAAGCTCTCGATAATCTCGATTCCCCTCGCCACCGATGTCCGCAGGTGTGACGAGCCATTGATCAGGTCGCACTGGTAAATGTAATATGGGCGGACCCTGCACATTAGCAGCTTGTGCACGAGAGTTTTCATCGTCTCGACATCGTCATTCACTCCCGCCAGCAACACACTTTGGTTGCCAAGCGGTACCCCGGCGTTGGCAAGGCGTTCCAGCGCGCGTTTCACCTCAATTGTCAGTTCGCGCGGATGATTAACGTGCACACTCATCCAGAGCGGATGATATTTGGCCAGCATTGCGCACAACTCAGGCGTGATCCGCTGCGGTAGGAAAATCGGGACCCGTGTGCCGATGCGAAGAAACTCAATGTGCGGAATGGCGCGCAATCGCGAAAGCACCTTCTCGAGCCGATCGTCGCTAAAAATCAAAGCGTCGCCGCCGCTCAAAAGCACGTCGCGCACTTCCGTGTGCATCTCAAGATAACGGAACGCCTCTTCAAAATTCGTGTGCAATTCCTGTTCGCCAACTCCGCTAACGACGCGACTCCGTGTGCAGTAGCGGCAGTAACTTGCGCAACGATCCGTCACCAAAAACAGGACACGGTCGGGATACCGATGCACCAATCCCGGTACCGGCATATGCGAATCTTCGCCGCAGGGATCGGCCATGTCGTACGGAGAGCCCCAGGTTTCTTCGATTCGCGGGATAACCTGACGCCGTATGGGGTCGTCCGGCTCGTTGGCCGGCAGGAGGTTAAAAAAATGCGGCGTCACGGCCAGCGCGAGTTTATCGCCGGACAGCAAAACGCCGCTGCGTTCTTGATCACTCAATTCCAAGTGTCTCTCGAGCTGGCCCAAGGTCGTGATCCGGTTCTTGAGCTGCCATTTCCAATCATTCCAGAGTTCCTGTGCCGCATCCGACCAATAACCTGGCGCATGCGAGACGAACTCTTTTCCGTCCCCGTTCTCAGAGGCAAAAGCGTTCATTTTGTAGTGGACGAAAAAGTTAAGACCCTGAAATATCGTGTCAACGGAGGCACCTCGCCGTGCGCTACGCACGTCAGCGAACCGTTAGAAGATGTCCGCAGACGCGGCTAGAACTTGTTCAGCTGCAGAGTTGTTTTTCGATTATCTTCGCCACTTCTAACAAGAAGTCGTCCTGTCCATGTCGCGCGAGTAAAGACAATCCAACCGGGATGCCGCCCACATCGACGATTGGGAGCGACACTTGCGGCAAACGGGCAATGCCTGCGAGGCTCGTGAGTGCCAACGTGCGAGGGTAATAGCCGCTGCCACGCGAAGTGCGCACCGGTGGATTACCCTTACGCGGTGCGAGGGCCGGCGTTGTTGGGATACACAGCAGTTCGTTCGATTCCAAAACTTCGTGTAAACGTCGAAAATATTCTTCGCGTTGTTGCCATGCGTCCGCGACGCATCGCCGATCGAGTTGGCTCGTCAGTTCGAAACTGCCAGCTATGTCGGGTCCAAATTTCGGCTTGGCGTCGGCAATCCATGCGCCGAGGCAACTGTTGATCTCCGCCCACTGAATCACGCAGAAGGTCTCGGCCCAGTTCGCGAGGTCTTTGTCATCAGCAGCCAGGTCGCGCAGAGAGGTTTCCCGCACCCGCTCGCCGAACAAACTGCGCACACAGCGAACCGATTCTAACAATCCTTGCTGAACGTCTGGATCCGCAAGCTCAAAAGCCTCTTGGATCACATGAATCGTCTCTGGTTCACTCGCGGACACGGAGATGGCCAACAAAACCCGTACCGTCCGCGCCAGCACATCGGCGCTGTGGGCGAGGACGCCGACAGTGTCGAACGACGGTGCTAATGGATTAACGCCCGCCAGCGAGATAAAGCCGTGTGACGGTCGAAAACCCCAGATCCCGCAATTGCTCGCAGGAATCCGGGTGGAGCCGGCCGTATCCGTGCCGAGCGCGAAATCCACAAGTCCGCATGCCACCGCGGAAGCAGATCCGCTCGACGAACCACCCGGCACGCGACCGGGTGCACGTGGGTTAAGAGGCGTGCCGTCAAAGTAATTCTCGCCCAGAAGACTGAAGGCCAGTTCGTCGCAAATCGCTTTGCCGACGCAGCTGGCGCCGGCGCGCAGAAGTTGCTCCACGCAGACAGCATGCGCCACTGCTGTCGGATGCGAATGGCGCCACGTCGGATTACCACAACCGGTTTTGCAGCCAGCCACATCGATTACATCTTTAACAGCGAAGCACAATCCATCCAGCGAACCACTTCCGGTAGGCGGCAGATCAAATGTCGTTACGAAAGCATTGCTTTCATTGACAGTAATCGTGGACCTCTTCATTGCAGGCTAACGTGTGTGCAAGCTGGGTTATACGCGCTCGCTCTTCAAGGACTGACGACGTCCGAGCCGTCAACGGAAAAAGGTGCCGGCTCGAAGCCGACACTTCTTACATCTTTACTCTCCGCCAAGCACGCTAAGCTCCCAGCGGTAACCGTCGGGATCATGGAACCACAGGCCCATGTTTTTCGAACCCGGTGCCTCCGGACCGATTTCGTTGCCCGGATCTTCAATATCGACTTCGACGGCTTTCAAATGCGCGAGCGCCTTTCGCAAAGTCGTCATGTCCGGGAGATGAAACGACATGTGATCGATCGTTTCAGGCGACGGTTTGCCTTTAAATAACGCAATCGTGACGTAGCGATTCCCGACCGCGACGCCATTGTCGAATTCGAATTCTTTTCGCAACCCAAGTGCGCGCTCGAACCATTTTGCGCTCTTCTTCGGGTCGCGCACAGCCAGACCAAAGTGGCCGACTTCTCCGAGCGTGAACGGAACTTTCATAGTCTATTGAGTCCTAACCTGCGAATCCGCGCCTAATCCGGTTCAGAACCGTTTCGAGAAATGAGTGGTTCCATGAAGTGCCGGTTGAAATCTTCCAGCGCATCGAGAGGCGTCGCTCCCAAGCCGCTGGCGCCTGGTCGCAGTTTCGGTCCGATAAAAGCCAACCAGACGTCGTCAACCATCCCCATTCTGGGGCGCAGCTGTGCAGCCGGGCTGCGTGGATGTTTGTCGAGGTAGTCCTCAACATCCTTTTTTATGACAACAGGAAGCTCTTCGATTGCAATGGAGACCACAGTTAGGAAACGTGCGCCATCGACATCATGGACGCACGAGTCTGCGCGGAGATGACGTGACGCAGGCACTTCTGTCTGCGAGTTGCGGTTATACGTTGGGCTGGCGGTATAGCGTCAACCGCGCCCCCAGACCATGGCCACTGAAGTCGTTAGGCTGCCGCCCATGTTAAAGGTCAGGAAGCGTCTCGCGTTTTCGATCTGACGCGCGCCAGCTTTTTCCGTCAGTTGTTGATACGCTTCGAAAACCTGACGAACTCCGGTCGCCCCGACAGGATGACCGTCACCGATCAGACCGCCGCCTGCGTTTACCGGAATCTGGAACGGCGCTTTGGATTTTTCCGGACGCACTTGGGGCAGCGTGGTCGCGCCGCTTTTTACCAGCTCGACGCCTTTACCGGGCTCGGCGAGCCCGAGAATTTCGTAGGCGACAATTTCTGTGATGGAAAAACAATCGTGGACGTCCGCGCCGTGCAGATCGCGCGGCGTGAGATTGGCCATGCGGAAAGCTTTCTCCGCAGCTTTACGTGCGATCGTAAACGTTGGCGCATCTTTTTTGTCGAGCGGCAAATAATCAGTCGTATGACCGTAGCCAAGCAGCTGGACGGTGTTGTTTTTGTCCCGACCGATTTTGTCCAGGTATTTTCCGGAAACCAGAACAAGCGATGCGGCTCCATCGGTGATCTGCGAGCAATCGGACACCTTCAGTGGCTGCGCCACATGCGGATTTTTGTCCGACACCTGCGATGCCGAATCCAGAGTCAGATCGGCGTCGCGCATTTGTGCCATCGGATTCAGCTTAGCATGCGCGTAATTTTTCCACGCTACCAGCGCCAGGTCCGCTTCGGTCGCACCGTATTTGTCGATATAAATCTGCGCGATGCGGCCGAACAACTTCGGGAACATGAAATCGCCATACTCCGGTTTTTCATTGTGATAATCGGCAGCTGCGCCAAGCACGTCGGAGCCATCAAGCGCCGACATCGTCTTTTGCTGTTCCGCGCCAACAACTAGCACGATGTCATGCAACCCGCCCATGATCCATTCCGCGCCCAACAGCACTGACAACGCCCCGGACGCGCACGCCGCCTCGGTGTGCATCGTCGGGATGCCGCGCAATTTCGGATCGATCTCCGGAATGAACGCGCCGAGTTGCAATTGTTTTGTGAACTGGCCAGCATTGAAATTGCCTACTGCGCCGGCCTGAATTTCGCCCGGATCAATCTTCGCATCATCGATCGCCTTTTTGCCGGCCTCGATGATGACGTGCCGGATCGTTTTGCCTTCCTTCTTCAGGTTGCGCTTAAAATCCGTGCGCCCGCCGCCGAGAA
>WNGK01010542.1_pt1 | contig 13823 bp, 13 predicted proteins | sample 5400601 | NCBI WGS metagenome assembly WNGK01 (sample SAMN13153376, study PRJNA577476) | soil metagenome | isolation source: 60 cm soil or saprolite under Garry oak tree replicate 1 | place: USA:California | collected 2016-06-15 | reverse complement strand
CGCGCGCTCTACGCGGTGGAGTCGAAACCCATCATCACCGGGGAAGAGCTGGTCAAAGCCGTGGCCCGGCGCGATCCGGTGACCAACCAGTCGATCGTCCCGTTCCAGCTCAGCCATCGCGGCGCCCGCAAGTTCTCGGATGAAACGGCGCGCCACATCGGCGACTACATGGCCATCATCCTCGATGGTCGAGTACAAGGACAGCCGCCGGTCATTCGCAGTCAGATCGGCGCGAATGGTCAGATCGAGCTTGGCAGCAAGCCGCTGCAGGAAGCGAGCGACTTGGCGCTGGTGCTGCGCGCCGGCGCGCTCCCCGCGCCGCTCACGATCGTGGACGAACGCGCCATCAGCGCCACGCTGGGCGCCGATTCCATCCACAGTGGAGTGGTCGCGGGCGTGGTCGGTGTCGTGCTCGTGATCGTCATCATGGTCGGCTACTACCGCCTGTCCGGTGCGCTGGCCGTCGCGGCGCTCACGCTGTACTGCCTGTTCACGCTCGCGGGCCTGGCGATGTTCGGGTTTACGCTGACATTGCCGGGGCTCGCCGGCTTTGTGCTCTCGATCGGCATCGCGGTGGACGCAAACGTGCTGATCTTCGAGCGCATACGTGAGGAGCTGGTCCACGGCAAGTCGCTGCGGCTCGCCGTGGATGACGGGTTCCTGCACGCCATGAACGCCATCGTGGATTCGAACGTCAGCACCATTCTGACGGCGCTCATTCTCTACGCGGTTGGGACCGGCCCGGTCCAGGGCTTTGCCATTACCCTGATCATCGGTATCGTCGCCTCGATGATCTCGGCGATCTTCGTGGTGAAGACGCTGTTTCTCATTTGGCTGAACCGGCGGCCCGACATGGTCACCCTGAGTATCTGATGATCAGACTCTTCGCGAACGCAAGCTACGACTTCATCAAATGGCGCCGGGTGGCGTTTTCCGTCACCGGCGGGATCATGCTGATCGGCGCGATCTTCCTCGTCACGCGCGGACTCAATTACAGCATCGAGTTCACCGGCGGAACGTCGGTGCAGTTCGAAGTCGCGCACCGGGTGGAGACGGGGAACATCCGGGCGGCGCTCGACCAGGTGGGCCTCCGGGGCGCCGACATCTACAACTTCGGGTCCGACACCTCGTACCAGGTGCGCGCCCGGCTCGGCAAGAATGCGTCCGAAGGCGACGCCGGCACACAGGCGGTCGCCGATTCCGTCGCCCGCGCGCTCGACCAGAGCGTCGGGCAAGGGAAATACCAAATCGCGCAACGCCAATCGGTGGGCCCGAAGGTGGGCCGCGAGCTGCAAGGAAAAGCTCTCCTCGCCATCCTGGTCAGCTTCCTCGTGACGCTGATCTATCTCGCGGTCCGGTTCGAATGGCGCTTTGGTCTGGCGGCTGTCATCGCGACCGCGCACGACATCGTCGCGACCATCGCCTTCATCAGCGTCATGCATCTCGAAGTGAGTCTCGTCGTGGTCGGCGCGGTGCTGACCGTGGTCGGATACTCGCTCAACGACACGATCATCATCTTCGACCGCGTGCGCGAAAACCTGCGCAAATACCGGCGCCAGAATCTGTACGAGATCCTCAATCTCTCGATCAACGAAACGCTGCCGCGGTCGGTGCTGACGCACGGGACCACGATCGCGACCACACTCTCGCTCCTGATCCTCGGGGGCGAGGTGATCCGGCCGTTCGCCTGGGTCATGTCGTTCGGAATCTTCACCGGCACGTTCTCATCGATCTACATCGCGGCGCCCGTGCTGCTCTGGATCGAGAAGCGCTGGCCCGGTGAGGATGCGCGCGGCGCGCGCGCGTTCGGTTCGCGCCCGGCCACGACGCCGTCGGCGCCCGCAGCGCCGGCGATGTCGTCGCAGCCTCGCACGCCGCAACCGACACGGTAGGACGGGCGCAGCATGCTGCGCCCCTACCTTGTGGACACCCATTGCCATTTGGGCGATGCCGCGTTCGATGCTGACCGCGATGCGGTCCTGGCCAACGCGAAGGCGGCGGGAGTCAGCCACGTCGTGGTGATCGGCGAGTCGTTGGCCGGCAGCGAGCGCGCGGTCTTGCTCGCGCGCGGCGGCGCGGGACGGTCAGCGACGGTCGGAGTGCACCCGCATGAAGCCAGCAAGTGGTCGGACGACGCACGGCGTCGTGTCCTGGATCTGCTCGCCGCGCCCGAAGTCGTCGCCGTGGGCGAGACCGGACTCGATTACCACTACATGCATTCGCCGCGTGAGACGCAGCGGCGCGCATTCGAAGCGCACTTGCAGATCGGGCGGGAGCTCGACAAACCGGTGATCGTCCACGCCCGCGATGCCGACGACGACATGGCCGCGATACTCCGCTCGGTTGCACCCGCCCAGCCGGTCGTCGTCCTGCACAGCTTTTCATCCGGTGACGCGGTCTGGGAAGCGGGCATGGCGATTAGCGCATATTTCTCCTTCAGCGGCATGATCACGTTCAAGAATTGGGTTCGAACAGACCGACTGTCCGACTGTCCGGCAGACCGACTGTTAGTCGAGACGGACGCGCCCTATCTCGCACCGGTGCCGCATCGTGGCAAACGCAACGAGCCGGGCTTCGTGCGCGACGTCGCCGAGCGGGCGGCGGTGCTGCGCGGCGAAAGTCTCGATGAGCTGACGCGCCGCACCACGGAAAACGCCCGCCGCTGTTTCGGCTCCCGGATCGATTCTTCCCTATGACTGCCACCGCCACCAAGGTTCCCTCCGACATCGCCATCGCCCAGGCCGCAAAACTGCGGCCCATTCGCGACGTCGCCGCCGAGCTCGGCTTGTCGGACGACGACCTCGAGCTGTATGGGAAGTACAAGGCGAAGATCTCGCTGCGCGCGCTGCACAGGCGCGACCGCAAAGGCCGGCTCGTGCTCGTCACCGGGATCAATCCCACCCCGGCGGGCGAAGGCAAGTCCACCGTCACCGTGGGCGTCACGCAGGCGCTGCGCCGCCTCGGCAAGAACGCCATTCTGGCGCTGCGCGAGCCGTCGCTCGGCCCCGTGTTCGGCGTAAAGGGCGGCGCGGCCGGCGGCGGGTATGCACAGGTTGTGCCGATGGAAGACATCAACCTGCACTTCACCGGCGACTTCCACGCCATCGCGAGCGCGCACAACCTCCTGTCGGCGATGCTCGATGCGCATCTCCATCACGGCAACGCCCTGGGCCTGGATGTGCGGCGCATCATCTGGCCGCGCACGATCGACATGAACGACCGGGCGTTGCGCAACATCATCGTGGGGCTGGGAGGCCTGTCGGGCGGGCCGATGCGCGAAGAGCGTTTCGTGATCATTCCCGGATCGGAGATCATGGCGATCCTGGCGTTGGCCACGGGAATCGACGACCTCGAAGAACGCATCGCGCGCATCATCGTCGGCCTGCGCCCGGACAAAACCGCTGCGCGCGCCAGCGACCTCAAGGCGCAAGGCGCCATGACGCTGCTGCTCAAGGATGCGATCAATCCGAATCTCGTGCAGACGCTCGAGGGCGGCCCGGCGCTCGTGCATGGCGGCCCGTTCGGCAACATTGCCCACGGCTGCAATTCCGTCGCCGCGACGCAGCTGGGACTCGCGCTGTCGGACATCGTGCTGACGGAAGCAGGTTTCGGCGCCGATTTGGGCGCCGAAAAGTTTTTCGACATCAAATGCCGGTTTGCGGGCCTCAAGCCGGAGGCGGCGATCATCGTCGCCACGGTGCGGGCGCTGAAGATGCATGGCGGAGTCAAAAAGGATCGGTTGGCTACGGCTGATCCCGCTGCGGTGCAGCGGGGTTCTGAAAACCTCCGCCGCCACATCCGCAACGTGAAGAAGTTCGGGGTGCCCGCGATGGTCGCGCTCAACCGCTTCATCACTGATTCCGACGAAGAAGTCGAAGCGGTCCGCGCGGTTGGCGCGGCCGAGGGCGTCGACGTGGTGCGGTGCGACGTGTGGGAAAAGGGCGGGGAAGGGGGGGTCGCGGTGGCGGAGGCGTTGCTCGGGCTGCTCAAGACGAGCAAGTCCACGTTCAAGCCGTTGTACGACGAGCGCCGGCCAATTCGCGACAAGATCGAAACGATTGCGCGCGAGATTTACGGCGCCGGGAGCGTCTCCTTCGCGCCTGCGGCGGATCGCGCGCTCGAGCTTCTCCCCAAGCTGGGCCTCGGGGAAACGCCCGTCTGTATGGCGAAAACGCAGTACTCATTCTCTGATGATCCGACGCAGCTCGGCGCCCCCACGGGGTTCACGCTGCATGTCCGCGACATTCTCCCCTCCGCCGGCGCCGGCTTCGTGGTGGCGCTCGCGGGCGACATCATGACGATGCCGGGACTCGGCAAGAACCCGGCGGCCGAGCGAATTCGGCCCGAAAAGCGGCGAGCTCGTGGGCCGGACGACCGCGGAGCAAACGGAGCAAGTGTTCGCCAATTTGAAAGCCGTCTTGTCCGCGGCTGGAACCGCGCTCGCGAAGGTCGTAAAGACGACGGTGTATCTCGCGGACATGGCCGATTTTCCGCAAATGAATGAGGTGTATGCGAAGCATTTCGGCGCCCACAAGCCTGCGCGATCGACGGTGCAGGCGGCGGGTCTGCCGAAGGGTGCGCGCGTCGAGATCGACGTGATCGCGCTCACACCGTAGCGCGGCAACGGGGGAGCGGATTGGGTCTGGTGGCCTGACCAGTCTTCAAAACTGTTTGGGCCCCGAAAGGGGCTCGGTAGGTTCGATTCCTACACGCTCCCGCCACCGCCGTTGACTTTCTGCCCGCCAAATCAAATCGTAGACTAGCTCACCCTCGGAGGACGCATGGTTACGGGGCAATGGGCTCGTATACGCCCTGCAGAAACCGCCCACCTGCGGCGCGGCGCGTGGTATCGTGTGATCCGGCTCACGTCCGTCGAAGCGGTGCTCGACGTGAACGGCACGCTGACGGCATTCCCGCGCCCATCACTCGAAATCCTGCCGACGCGACCTACCCGCTGGACCGTCGTGCCGCGGCCGGCCCGCGCGGCGCGGCTGCCGCTGACGTGGGGCTCGCGCTACGGTGTCTGCCCCAATTGCCGCGAGCGCGCCCGCCTCGAAGACCGCACGACCAGCATGCGCTGTCCCAAGTGCAACGGCTTCTTTGACATCGGCTGGGACAATTCCTGATGTCGCGTCGCTTGCGCCGATCACTATATTGTGCCCGCGCCCATTCTCGTCTCCCGAACCAGGAGCCGTGATGGCGATCTTATTTGCCCGCCTGCAGGCCGATGTCCCCCTCAAGATGCGCCGCGGGGCGTGGTACCGCGTGATCCAACTCACGGACCTCCAGGCAGTTATCGAAGTCAATCACCGCAAGGTCGGCGTGTTGCGCGCCTGGCTCGAGATCCAGCAGCGCCCGCCGCAGCGCTGGAGCGTCGTGCACGGCTCCGCGGAAAACAAGAAAGCGCCGCCGCATCTTCGGGGAACCTACGGCGTGTGTCCGAATTGTCGGGCGCGGGCACCGCTGCCGAAGAAAACTGTGCCCACCCTCGAGTGTGCACGCTGCCGGCAGGAGTTCGAGATCAATTGGGAGGAAGGGAACGGCGTCAAACATTCCGCGTGACAACGGTCACTTCCAAGTCGGTCTGCGTGCATTACTCTTCTCTCCCCTCGACGCCCGAGCGTGAATGATGGTGTGGGCCCGTCTTCAAGCGGATGTCAACTGTAACCTGCGGCGCGGTGCCTGGTACCGCCTGATCAAGGCTCAGGGCCTCGCCGCCGTGGTCGATGTGAAAGGGACACCCGTCGCGGTTGTCCGCGCCTTCCTGCAGATGTCGAATTCGCCGCCTCGCAAATGGACCGTCGTGGCGCGCCCTCGCAATGTCCCGCGTTCCGTGGACATCGGGGAGCACTATGCGGTGTGCCCCTCGTGCCGCGACCGCGTCCCGCTCCGCGGCAAGCCCAGCCGGATGATGTGCGGTCGGTGCAGCGTCGAATTCGCCGTGGACTGGGACGAGCACTATCTGATTCACTAAGCAGGCTCGAAAATCGGCAGGTCCTTTCGCGGCAGACGAGATTGTATCTTGTCTGCCGCGTGCTTCATGCCCACGTCATCCTCAATCCCGCGGCGGGACGAGGCGCCGCACGACGCGCCGAGTCGGTGGTCGCGCGCGAGTTCCGGGCGCAGGGCTGGGCGGTGGATGTGGTCCGCACCGACGGCCCCGGCCACGGTCAGGAGCTGGCGACGGAGGCGGTGCGGCAGGGCGCCAAGCATGTGGTCGCGGTCGGCGGGGACGGCACGGTTCACGAAGTGGCGAACGGCCTGCTGCGCACGGGCACCGATGCCGCCCTCGGCGTGGTGCCGATCGGCTCCGGCAACGACTTTGCGAAGCTCGTCGGGCAGTTCGGCTACGATCCGGCGCGCGCGGTGGCGCGGCTCGTCACCGCCCGCTCGCAGCGCTTCGATGCGGGGCGGGTGCTGGGTGAATGGTTCGTAAACAGCGTCGGGTTCGGGTTCGGGCCCGCCGTCGTCAAGACGCGGAACGCGATGCACCACCTGCGCGGCTTTCTATCTTATCTCGTCCCGATCGTGCAGACGTTCTTCAAGTTCGAGCCGCCGGTCTTCGACGTGGCCGCGCCCGGATTCCGGGAGCGGGGGTACATGATGATGGTCGAGGTTTGCAACGGTACGACGGCAGGCGGGAGCTATCGGTTCGCCCCGGACGCCGATCCCGCGGACGGGAAGCTGGATGTCTGCTTGATCCGGCGCGTGTCGTTGCCGCGGTTCCTCCTCGCGATACCGCGCGTGATGCGTGGCTCGCACGTCACCATGCGCGAGGTGGCGCTCATCAAGACCGCCAAGCTCGTGATTTGCGCCCCCGAGGAGCCGCTGATGCTGCACACCGATGGGGAGTTGCGCGAACCGGGAGTCCATGAATGCACGGTGGAGCTGGAGCGGGGCAGGCTAAACGTGTTGGTGGCACGATGAGGCGGTTCGGCGGTTGGGCGGCTTGGCGGTTCGCGGCGGTGGTGACTCTTCTAGCCGCCAAACCGCCAAACCGCTTAACCGCCCAGGACACCACCCATATCATCCTGCCGGCCGATACCATGCGTCACGGCGTCAGGCCCATGGGAGCCTTTCTGCGCTCCTTCATCCTTCCCGGGTGGGGCCAGGTGGCGACCGACCGGCCCATGACTGGCGCGGTATTTGTCGCCTGGGAAGGCGTGACGGTCATGATGACCCTCAAAGCGCAGCAGGAAGCGAACTACTTCAAGACGATTCACTCCGCGAACCTGCGCCACAAGCGACAGGAAGTGCAGGACTGGCTCGTGCTGTGGGTTTTCAATCACTTCTTTTCGGGCGCGGAGGCATACGTCTCCGCGCACCTGCACGACTTCCCGCCGGATCTCAAGCTCCGCGCGTTCCCCGGCGGCATCGGCATCAGTATCCCGTTCCATGAATAAAGCCCCGCTCGGGGTGTTCGACTCGGGGATCGGCGGGCTGACCGTTGCGCGCGCGTTGTTCGAGCGGCTCCCGCACGAGTCGGTGATCTATTTCGGCGACACCGCGCGCGTACCGTACGGGCCGAAATCTCCTGATACCGTGCGGCGCTATAGCGGCGAGATCCTCGCGTATCTGCTCAATCGCGGCGTGAAAGCCGTGGTCGTCGCGTGCAATACGAGCACCGCACACGCGCTCGGCTACCTGAAGGAGCGCTCGACTGTACCCGTCGTCGGCGTGATCGAACCGGGTGCGCGCGCCGCGGTGGCAGCGACCAACACGGGGACGATCGGTGTGATCGGCACCGCCGGGACCGTTGCGAGCGGCGCGTACGAGCGCGCGATCAAGGCGCTGCGCCCCGATGCACGCGTCCACAGCCAGCCCTGCCCGCTGTTCGTGCCGCTCGTCGAGGAAGGGTGGTTCGAGCATCCCGCCGCCGAGCTGATCGCGCGCGAGTATCTGGCGCCGCTGCAGCGCGCGAAGGTGGACGTGCTCGTGCTGGGCTGCACGCATTATCCGTTGCTCAAGTCGCTCCTCGCGCGCGTCATGGGTCCGGGTGTGAAACTGGTGGATTCGGCGGAAGAGACGGCGACAGCGGTGGCGCGGGAGCTCGAGCGGCTGGATCTGCTGGCGAACGGCGGGAGTCACGACCATCGCTTCGTGGTGTCGGACGATGAGCCGCATTTTCGGAAAGTTGGTGCGAGGTTCCTCGGCGAGAAGCTCAAACAGGTAGAGGTCGTGCCGCTCGGTTGACGAGAGCATCAGGAAACGTCTTGAGCTCCACCTGGTCGCCCGAGATCACCGCATAACGCCCCCCGTCCAGAAACGCTCCGGGATTCAGATAGGCACGGCCGTCGGGCAGGCGGTCCACCACCGGCCGATGCGTGTGCGCCATGATCACGAGCTGCACGTCGGCGTGGCGGTCCAGGAAATCCGCAGCCCAGCGGCGCTGCGCCGCTGCCGCTCGATCCAGCACCGCTCTATCCTTTGTATTGTCGGCCAGATGGCGCGAAAACAGATCGGCGATCCAGAAGCCGATGGTGGGATGCAGCACGCGAAACACCGCGACCGTGATGGGATGACGCAGCACGCGATGCATCAGCGCGCCGGTCCAGTGCTGCTCGGTGAGGCCGTCGCCGTGCGTAATGAAGGCGCGGCGCCCCCCCAGGTCGAGCTCGGCCTCGCCGCCGAAGAATTCGATGCCGAGATCCTGGGTGAAGAACGAACCGCCCCAGCGATCGTGGTTGCCCCCCACGAACGTGACCGGCACGCCGCGGGCGCGGACCTCCTGCAGCTTGGCGACGGTGGCAAAATGTTTGCGGGGGATGACGCTTGGATACTCGAACCAGAAGTCGAAGACATCGCCCGTGAGAATGAGGTGATCCCCGGGCTGGGGGATCTCATCCAGGAACGCGTGGAACGCCTTCCCCACGGCGGGCGGCACCTGACCCAGGTGCGCGTCCGCCACCACGATGACGCGAGGGGATTTACTCTGGGACGACACGGCCCAAGCTTAGGAACCTGGATCGACGCACGCAAGCACATTACTGTATTGCCATGACGCAAACGCAAAAGCTCCTGATCGCCATCGGCATCCTGGCCGGAACCGGAATCGCTGCGAACCGCTTCGCTCCGGCGGGGACGGGCGACCGAGGCGAAGCGTGCCGCCGCTTCGTCAACGACGCGCGTCGGACCTGCTATTCCCAGCTCCTGTCGGAACGTCTCAAACAGCACGGCGTCGCCGATGCGGTGGCGACCCTGGATAAGCTCGCGGCGGCGGACGCCGACGTCGCCGAGCACGCGCACGAGTTCGCGCACGGCCTCGGCATCGAGGCGTACGGCAGGTCCACCGATATCGTCGCCACCTTTGCCGCCTGCGGTGACGGCTTTTCGTCGGGCTGCCGCCATGGTGTGATCCAGGCGTACTTCGAATCGCGCGAGAAGGTGACGCAGCCCGAGGTCGAAGCGCTGTGCCAGCCGTTCAAGAGCCCCGGCGCGAGCCGCTGGGTGCTGTTTCAATGTGTTCACGGGATGGGCCACGGCCTGACGATGCTGTACGCGCACGACCTGCCGCGCGCACTCACCGACTGCGACATGCTCAGCGAGGGGTGGGACCGCGAGTCGTGCTACGGCGGCGCGTTCATGGAGAGCGTGATCAACGCGACCGCTCCGCACCATCCCGCGACGATGCTCGCCGCACAGGGCCATCACCACATGATGGGCGGCACGACGTTCAAGGCCATGGATCCGGCGGATCCATTGTATCCCTGCTCGATCATGGCCGAGCGGTACCTCGATGCGTGCTACCAGATGCAGACGTCGGTCATGCTCAATCTGAATCACGGCAACATCGGGGACGCGGCAAGATCGTGCGAGCGCGCGCCGCTGCGCGTCCGGCCAATCTGCTTCCAGAGCCTCGGTCGCGACATTACATCCTACACGTCGCGCGATCCACAGAAGACGGCCGATCTCTGTCACACGGCGGCGGAGCCCTACCGTCCCGCGTGTTACTTCGGGGCGGTGAAGGCGCTCGTAGATTGGACCGCGACGACGGGTGCGGCATTCGCCTTCTGCCAGCTCGTGGCCAGCGAGGCCGGCGGGCCGACCTGCTATCACGCCCTCGGCGAAGAGATCGCCACGCTGCTGGCGTCGCTGCCGGAGCGCGAGGAGCAGTGCCTGCGCGCGCAGGAGCCGCAGGCGGTCATGGCGTGCCGGTTGGGCGCGGGAGTCCCTGCGTCGCGTTGACTTTTACAGCGGCGGTTCGCATTCTCCCGCCAGCATGAAGGCTCTCTCGGAACGGCTGCGGGCTGGGACCGTACCCGTTCGTCCTGTTCTCAAGGACGATCGCAATCCCGGTATGCCGCTCGATCTCGATGTCATCCGCGCGCTGCGCGTCAATCGCAGCGCCGTCGAACGCCGCGCCGCCACCATCCCCACGCGCCGCACAGTAAAGAAGGAATGGCAGGCCGCGTGGCTGCTGCGCGCGATCACCTGCATGGACCTCACGACACTGCAGGGCGACGACACGCCCGGCAACGTGCTGCGGCTCTGCGCCAAGGCCCGTCGCCCGTTGCGCCAGGACCTGATCGACGCGCTCGGCGTCGGCGATCTCGATATCAAGGTTGGCGCGGTCTGCGTCTATCACGCGCTCGTCTCCACGGCGGTCGCGGCGCTCGAAGGCTCGGGGATTCCGGTGGCCGCCGTATCGACCGGTTTTCCCGCGGGACTCAGTCCCTTCGCGCAGCGACTCGAGGAGGTACAGGCGTCTGTTGCGGCGGGCGCGCAGGAGATCGACATCGTCATCACCCGCGCGCACGTGCTGACCGGCGACTGGCCGGCGCTCTACGCCGAGGTCCGCGCGTTCCGCGATGCGTGCGGCCGCGCGCACATGAAAGCGATCCTCGGCACCGGCGACCTGGCGACCCTCACGAATGTCGCCCGCGCCAGCATGGTGGCGATGATGGCCGGCGCCGACTTCATCAAGACGTCCACGGGAAAGGAATCGGTCAACGCAGTGTTGCCGGTGGGCGTCGTCATGGTGCGCATGATCCGCGAGTACGAGATGCGGACCGGAGCGGCGATCGGGTTCAAGCCGGCCGGCGGCATCCGCGCCGCCAAGCAGGCGCTCGACTGGCTCATCCTTATGAAGGAAGAGCTCGGCGACCGCTGGCTCAGGCCGGCGTTGTTCAGGCTGGGGGCAAGTTCCTTGCTGACTGACATCGAGCGCCAGCTCGAGCACTTCGTGACGGGCCGCTACGCGGCTGCCCATCGCCATCCGATGGTGTAATGGCAACCGTCGCCAAGCTGTTCGAGACGATGGAGTACGGACCGGCGCCGGAGAGCGACGCGCCGGCGCTCGAGTGGCTCAAACAACACGACAACGGGCGCTTCGGGCACTTCAGCAACGGCCGTTGGGTGGCTCCCGCCGAAGGCCAGTATTTCGAGACGATCAACCCCGCGACGAAGGCGGTCCTGGCGCGCGTCGCCCAGGGGAGCAAGGCGGACGTGGATGCGGCCGTCGCCGCCGCGAATTCCGCCGCGCCCCTGTGGTCCGGGCTCACGCCCCACGCGCGCGCCCGCTTCCTGTACGCGCTCGCCCGTGAGGTGCAGCGGCATTCGCGGCTCCTCGCGGTGCTCGAGAGCCTCGATAACGGCAAACCGATCCGCGAAACGCGCGATCTCGACATCCCGCTCGTCGCCCGGCACTTCTATCATCACGCCGGTTGGGCGCAGCTGCGCGACAGCGAATTCCCCGGCTACGTGCCGGTCGGCGTCGTCGGCCAGATCATCCCGTGGAACTTCCCGCTCCTGATGGTCGCCTGGAAAGTCGCACCGGCGCTCGCGGCGGGAAACACGGTGATCCTGAAGCCTGCCGAGTTCACGCCGCTCACCGCGCTGTGCTTTGCGGAGATCGCGCAGGCCGCGGGCCTGCCGCCCGGCGTCTTCAACGTGGTGACCGGCGATGGCGCGACGGGGAAGGCGCTCGTCGAGCACCCGGACGTGCAGAAGATCGCGTTCACCGGCTCCACGGAAGTCGGACGCATCATCCGCAAGGCGACCGCCGGCAGCGGCAAGAAGCTGACGCTCGAGCTTGGCGGCAAAAGTCCGTTCATCGTGTTCGACGACGCCGATCTCGACAGCGTCGTCGAAGGTGTGGTGGACGCGATCTGGTTCAATCAGGGCCAGGTCTGCTGCGCCGGCTCGCGGTTGCTCGTGCAGGAAGGCGTCGCCGACCGGCTGACGCAGAAGCTCCGGGCGCGCATGGAAAAGCTGCGCGTCGGCTCGCCGCTCGATAAAGCGGTGGACATGGGCGCCATCGTGGCACCGGTCCAACTCGAGCGCATCCGCGGTCTGGTAGAGAAAGGCGTCGAAGAAGGGGCCAAGATGTGGCAGCCGTCGTGGGCGTGCCCCACCGAAGGCTACTTCTATCCGCCGACGCTGTTCACCGACGTCTCGCCCGCCGCCACGATCGCCCAGATCGAAATCTTCGGCCCCGTCCTCGTCAGCATGACGTTCCGCACACCGAAGGAAGCGGTGGAGCTGGCCAACAACACGCCGTACGGTCTCGCGGCGAGCGTGTGGACCGAGAACATCAATCTCGCGCTCGACGTCGCCCCGAAGCTCAAGGCCGGCGTCGTGTGGATCAACTCGACGAATCTGTTCGACGCGGCAGCCGGATTCGGCGGCTACCGGGAGTCGGGCTTCGGTCGCGAAGGCGGCAGGGAGGGGATGTGGGAATACTTGAGGGCCGGATGGGAGCACACGGGAAACGAGAAACGGGAAACGGGACACGAGCGAGCATCCACGTTTCCCGTTTCCCCTGTCCCGTTTCCCGATTCCACGCTCCCTCCGATAGATCGCACCTACAAGCTCTTCATCGGCGGTAAACAGGCGCGCCCCGATCAGGGCTACTCCCGCAAGATCCTCGCACCGGACGGCCGGGTACTCGGCGAGGTCGCCGAAGGCAATCGCAAGGACGTGCGCAATGCGGTCGAGGCGGCACACGCGGCCGAAGCGTGGGGACGCGGCAGCGGCCACATGCGCGCCCAGATCCTCTATTTCATCGCCGAGAATCTCGCGACGCGTGCCGACGAGTTCGCGGCGCGGGTGGGACGCCAGGAAGTAGACGCGAGCATCGCCCGACTGTTCACCTACGCCGCGTGGGCCGACAAGTGGGACGGCGCCGTGCACCACACGCCAATTCGCGGGGTTACGCTGGCGATGAACGAGCCGATCGGCGTCCTCGGCATTGCCGCTCCGGATGACGTGCCGCTGCTCGGCTTCGTGTCGCTGATGGCACCGGCGATCGCCGTCGGCAACACCGTCATCGTCGTCCCCTCCGAGTCGCAGCCGATCGCCGCGACCGAGTTCTACACCGTGCTCGAGACGTCCGACGTCCCGGATGGCGTGATCAACGTGATCACCGGCGCGAAGGATCCGCTCGCAAAAGTGCTCGCCGAGCACGACGATGTGGACGGGATGTGGTACTTCGGCAGCGCCGCCGGTGTGAAGGCCGTCGAGCTGGCCTCGGCATCGAACATGAAGCGCACCTGGGCGTCCGCTCGCAACCGCGATTGGCTCGATACGCGTCAGGGTGAGGGACGCGAGTTCCTCCGCCGCGCGACGGAAGTAAAGAACATCTGGATTCCTTACGGCGAGTAAGACTCCCCCCGTAATCAACGCGGTGCTGCACCGCGTGAACTACTCCGAGACCGATCAGATGGGCTTCGTCTACCACGCGAACTATCTCATCTGGATGGACATGGCGCGCACGGAGCATCTGCGTGAGCGCGGGATGTCGTATAAGGAACTGGAGGAGCAGGGGACGTATCTCACGGTCACGGACGTGCACGTCCGCTACCGCCAGCCGGCACGCTATGATG
>WNGK01013353.1_pt1 | contig 13825 bp, 16 predicted proteins | sample 5400601 | NCBI WGS metagenome assembly WNGK01 (sample SAMN13153376, study PRJNA577476) | soil metagenome | isolation source: 60 cm soil or saprolite under Garry oak tree replicate 1 | place: USA:California | collected 2016-06-15 | reverse complement strand
CAGGAGGTCCCATGGTTGTTCACTTACGTTCCACTTTCCGCCATTGGATGTTATTGCCCGCGGCTTTCCTCTTGCTGATGTCGATGCCGATCTTCGCCTACATCGCCTTCGCCCTTTGGACGGTGGATCTGGGTCGGCTCTTCCTCGGCGGATTCGTCCTGGCCGGGTATTGCCTGGTTGCGGCTTTGGTCGTGAAGCTCGGTATCGCCATCGACGAGCAGATGTTGCGCCACGAGCGCCTGAAGCCTGACGCGCGCGGGAACTACGAACGCCCCCTGGAGCAACAGCCTGCGCCAGGTATGCAGTTCGAGATGACCATCGTTGGAGAAGAGACAGATTCCACAGGATGTGCCTTCCACAACGGCCTTCCACGAACGGATTGCACAGGATATGCTGCACGCCCCGGCGTTCCACACAGTGAACCTCTTTCACAGGAACCGGGGTATGTTGCACGGGGCTGAGCCGGGGAATTCGGAGCGCGTCCATTGTCTCTCGATCCGAGCCTTCCGATGCTCGATAGGCTCGCAGTGGAGAGAGGGTGGCTCAGCCAAATGCGCAGAGGTCTGCGCATTCCCAGCCAATCCATCCACCTGGTGCCTCTACCGGCACCGCTCTTTTTCGGGTATTCCACAAAAACAAGAGTTACGTCTTGTATTCGCTGCGGTGGCGACGGGGGTTCTGGTCGTCTGCCCGGCGCAGCATTCTGGCCGCGCAGGCACTTTAAGTTGCGAGCAGATGATCCCACAACTGCTCTTCGCGTCTTGCGGATCAGAAGCCGTTCCCTAAAGCCGAGAGCAGTAGCACGTGGACGCTTGCGTTTCAACCCACACGCATATTCCCGGCTGATCTCCGCGAGGGTGCATGCATGTAACGATTGACCTCCAGTATTACGGTGATGGCAGATACCGCCCTGTGTGCAAGCCGGGCGGTCGCCTCCCGTCGAAAGGAGCGGTTCCGCTTTATGGCAGAAGAAACCACACCCGCACCTTCCCTCGACGAGCAGCTCGACGGCATTCTCCGCCCGCTCGGCGTGCGCAGGGAAACATCGATTGATACGGTAGACCGGCCCCCCCACGAAGTAGAGGATGGCACGCTGCGCGTCCACCTCTACTTCATTTCGGTCCTGTGCGAATGGCCAGACGCTCCACACCTCAAAGAGCGGCTGGAGCAGCTCTTAGCAAGTGCGGAGGCTACCTCCGCCGACGTGCTGCCGGGGATATCGCAGCAGCGGCGCTGCTATTTCATGATCGTCGCCACTTCACCTTTCCCGCCGTCGCTCTTTGAGCAGCTTCGTGCCCTGCAAGAGGTTCACGATTCCTTTGAATTCATCACGGCCCTGGACCTGGGAACGGACAACGACGAGAGCGATGGCGCGGCTGGTGGTGTCTAGCAGGCCCGTCCTGGGGGTCTTTCCGACACGGGAAAGCGAGAAGATGCGTATGATGCTACCGAGTACCGCGAAACAGGGACGCTATCGCCTGGATGCGTGCATAGCGGGTGGGCAGACCTACAGTCGGGTCTACCAGGGCCTCGATACGACCGATGGGTCAGTCGTCGCCATTAAACAGGCCAAACGAGACGCGCTCTCGCCCCGCCAATGCCGCTTCGCCGACAGGCTTTTCCAGCGCGAGGCAGCTATGCTCGCGGAACTTCACCATCCTGGCCTTCCCTGCCTGCGCGACGTGTTTGAAGAGCAGGGCGTGCTGCACCTCGTCATGGAGTATATCGAGGGAGAGACCCTGCAGCAGCGCCTGGATCGACTTCGTCGGTCCGGGAAATGCCTCTCTCTTGACGAGAGCTTGTTCATCGGCACCCAGCTGTGCAGCATCCTGGCCTACCTCCATGGTCAGACGCCACCTGTCATTCATCGCGATCTCAAGCCTGCCAATGTCATCCTGGGGCCGGGCTCCCGCATCTACCTGATTGACTTCAGTATCGCGCGGCGGTTCACCCAGAGTGCCGCCCACCTGCTGGTCACCCCCAATCTCCGCCAGGCGCGGGGGCTAGACACCATCTACAACGTCGGTTCGCGTGGCTACGCGCCACGGGAGCAATACGGGGAAGCCGCGTCCACTTCTCCACCGGCTGATATCTACGGCCTTGGAGCTTTGCTCCACTACCTCCTCTCCGGAGTAGATCCTGCAACCAGGCCGATTGCCCGGCTCTTTGCATTCGCGCCACTGCGCCTCTCCCATCTTCCCACCGGTGCCTCCCTCGCGACACTCATCGCACGGATGACCGAGAGTGAGTCGGCTCGCCGACCAACGATGAGCGACGTCCGTGAAACGCTTGAGGCATGCAGCACCCGGAAGACCGGGTGGAACGAGGAGATCCCGACCAGCCAGACGACATCGATCTCTGTGGAGGCCTGGTAGCACGTATGGAGCAAGCGGGTGCGGGCGGGTGGGCTGGACCCTCTCGCCCGGCAAGCGCGATGCTTCATAAGAAGAGAGGAACGCCTATGAACGATGAAACACTGCGAGCCGATGGAGCAGCCGCCACACCCGCGAAAAGTGGCAGCGAGCCGCTCGCGCAGTGGTTATTGCGCCTGATGAGAGAGCCACGTACCGCATCTTCCCCGGCCCCCAGATCTTCCGGCGAAGGGGGAATGCTCGCGAGCCTGCTGCGCGAGGAGGGCCACCGCCAGTTCTACCAGCAGTTGCCCGATTTCGTCACAGCCTTGCTCCTCCAAGATGAAGGAGCTACCCTGCGCTACGCGCCACTGCTTTACCATCTCGTGGGATGCGACAACTGTCACCAGGCCTATCTTGAAATCTACGACGCGATGCGGGCCGCGCTCTCCTCTCAAGAAGAATCTATCGCCTGCCTTGAGGATGGCGCGCCGCCCGGCGGGTAGCTCGGATGAGCCTTTTCCCTCTCTCGCGCTGCTGCGAGAATCACCGATTTCCAGGAGGTGCCTATGACACCGGATACTGAACGGGTCCCCGCGCCCAGGGTCATCGAGGCCCCCGGCACTCCACCCTTCCAGCACATGCCTTTTCGCGCTTTCTGCTATTCGCCGCTGGCGCGCCGCCCGGGCTCTCCAAGGGAAACCGGCGAGCCTCCAGGATTTCTTCCGCGCCCATGGCTGCTGTTTGACCCGGTTTCGGTACCAGGCAGCAGTGTATCTTTCGCGAAGGCGCCTGGCACATCTGCTGCTGCCCCGACTGTGGAGGATCGGGAACATACACCGAGCGAGCCCAGGAGCAGCTTTTCCCCGTTCAGATTTCTCCCCGTTGAACGGTCGAGCACACGCGCTCTGACTGCATTGTCCCTCATAGCGACCGACAGTCCGCTGCAGGACTGCTCGTAGTTTGTTTGAATGAAGGAGTCGTCTATGTCTCATCGCCGGATCTACGTCCTGACCATCCCTCTATCAGAGGGGTCGCTTCCTGGCTGCCGCACCCTTGCGCAGATCATCCTGCGTCGTCGGTCTGATGGGCCGATCATCGTCCGTGATGAGGGCAAGGGCCCGCTCACCGCGAATGCCCTGTCCATCCAGGCCACCTTTCCCGACCAGCTTACTCTTGACACGGTCAAGGGTGAGCTGCGGCGCTTGCTTCCGCATGTCCCGATGCTGGTACGCCTGGAGGATCGGCGATCTCACGGCAGGGGCGACCCTCCTTGCTCCTGCGTTCTTCTGGGCGTTCAAGGCGACCGTCCCTGTTACTATCATCAAGAAACGTGCCTGCGCCACTGCGAACTTTCCGGAGGATACACTCCGCCAGAGTCAGGCAGGCGAAAGGCCCAGGTCACTGCGATTCTGCGCCAGACCTCCCATCCGGGCTGGGCAGTCGTCTCACCGGATGGGGCTCCGCTTGCTCCCTCCCCGACGATTGGGCAGACAGGGCGCTCCTTCAGGGCTGCGTCCACATCCATTCCCAATCCCAGGGAAAAGCGCTATCAACGCGCCGCGCACTCATAAGAAGGAACTCCCGTTCCTGTTCCCCCACCACGCCTCGCCATCGGAAAGACGCAAAGGTGCAGACGAACTGCGGACGCAAAGGGCCATGTGCCCACTTTTCCCGCAGAAGCTTGCCTTTCCTCGTCCGGTCTCAAGGGCGCGGTGGGAACAGCAACCCCTTCGCCATGCGAGCGCTGGCCACTCTCTCTAACATCCTGGCGGAACGAGGACTCACCTCTTCTGCCACCCTACACGTACAAGGAGGTTTTTCTCATGCAGAAGCACACGACTCGACCTCGGCACTATTCCCGCGCCGCTGCGGCGGATACGACAGCACAGAACGCTACCACGAACAACACCGGGAAGAAGCAAAAAACAAGCAGTTGGCCGGATCAGACGGTCTTCACTCCTCCGATCTGGATGCTCTTCCTCGGCGCTATCGGGTTCTTCGCCGCATTCGGCGCGAATTGCTGGCAGGTCTACACCTCGTTCAGCGCGTTCCAGCATATGTTCATCACTGGGAGCGTCTACAAGGCCATGAGTCCGGGCGACCAGGAGCGGTCGCTGACAGTCGTCAACCTGTTCTCGTTCATCATCGCGTTCTCGTGCCAGCTCGCGCTGGTCTTCCTCATCTTCCGCATCGAGCGACGCTGGAAGGAAGAGCGGGCTCAGGGCAAATCCACGAGTAAGGTTGAGGCGGCCAAACATACCGCCGTCGAAGTCGTCAATCACATCCCGCTCGTTGTCATCTGGGGCGTTCTCGGCCTGGTCGCCGATACCCTGGGCGACGTCGTCTTCGAGGGACTCTACACGAACGACTGGTTTCTTCTCTTTATGTACGGCGCGTGCCTCTACGCACTCTCGGGCATTGGCCTGCCCCTCTCGCTCGAATGCATCTGGTCCGGCTGGATCTCCTGGGAGAAGTTTGCCATCTGGAAGCAAACGGCCCTGGAGTTTGCCCGTGGCCAACAAACACCGAACAACACTCAGCAAAATCAGGGAGGAGCTTAACTTATGAACATGCACAAAAGCGGTCTAGCTTTTGTGGCCTTCTTCATCGTCCTGGCCCTGGTCGTCTCTGCGGCCCGGCAAAACGGGTGGGGATACCCCGGCATCTTTCTGGCGATCATGCTCGCCATGGCTGCCGCGGCCATCACGCCGCTGCTCTTCAAGCTGTTCAAAGGCAGGATGAGCGAGCGCGGCATCTCACTGCGCGAGGCGGGCAAGGCCCTTGCAGGCGTCATCGATGTTGAAGACCCCGCCTCCCTTCGCGAAGCATCGTCCGCTGCCCAGACCAGGGCTGTCGTTCCGTTTGCTTCACAGGGCGCCGCGAGCTCAGGGTATGGCAACCAGTTTAGAGGGCGAGACGATGAGGATGAGGATGAGGAAGACGACGAAACCGACGGCGAGCAGGATGGATACCAGCAGGGAGGATCGCGCCGCACCGGTGGGTACGGCAGCTATCCCGCAGGGGCTGCTAGCTATTCTGCAGCGGAAGCGCAGGAACGCGCCCTTTCGACGATGGGAGCGCGCTTCCCATCTCAACTCAGGCAAGAGCATCAATACCGACTGCACCTGGGGTCGCATACCCTCGACTTCGATACCATCCTGGACCATCTGCTGATCCTGGAGGCCCTGCCCGAGGGGGCGAAAGGGGTCACGCGGATTCTGGGCGAGGAATTGGGTGGGAAGCTCCGGGTTCCCTATCTGCTCGTCGATTTCACAGACGGGTTTCAGTCGCTGCTCTCCGAGCTTCCCAAGGGCTACCTGATCAGCAGCCCTGAGCGGCACAATGAATTGCCGGCGCAGCTTCGGTCCCGATCGGTTCCGCTCGCGCGGAGCCAGCAGGCGATCAAACTGGGGCGGGCACTGCTGCACGAGGGCGGGCAGGCCGTTTTCCGCTTCGCCTCCTACAGTTCGCCCATCGAGGCCTGCTCAGTGCTGCTCCTGATCTTGCAGGGAATGTATCACTGGGAGCGAGAACACGTCGAGCAGGGGAACCACCCGATGCCGTGCGTGATTCTCCTCAATCAGGCGCATCGGTTCTTGCCCTACAGGGATGCCTACAGCGTCGCGAACGCCGATCCGTCCCTGGCACGGCTGCTGAGCGGGAACCTGCTGCACTACCTCGCCATGCATGGGGAGTTCGGCATGTACTTTTACCTGGTCACCGACCAGGCGACGCGCATGAATCCCGCGGCGCTCCAGGAGCTTGGCCTCTGGCTGATCAAACAGCCGCAGCTCGACGAGTTGCGCTACCTCTCCGAGATCGTCGCGCTGGATCTGTCGCAGGCGATCCATGAAATGTTCGCCGACCAGGTCCTGCTCTTCGATATCGTGGGCCGGACCTCGTTCCCGGTCACGCTGCGCATGAGCAGGAGCGCACTCGAAACCGATACGGTCCTGCTTCCCATTTCCTATACGCTCGCCCAGGCCTCGGAACTGACTGCCCCAGGTCTCCTTCCCGAAACGTCGCTACACGCCGCGGCACCTGGGTTTGGGCAGAGCGTAGCAGCCCATCAGTCGAGAACCGATGCCATGCCGAGAACCGATGAGCTGAGCGACGAGGAGTCTGCGAGTAGCGCCGGCCCGGGCGGCTTCTCTGAGGCGTGGCTGGCCTACGCCTCCTACCTGTATGCCACGGGCAGGCTGACCCCCACCGCGCTGCGGCGCATTCCCGACCCGTTGTTCGACCTTGCGGCGGCACTCGGCCTCAACCCGGTCCGGGGCCAGGACGCGATGAACGGCAAACGCGCCATACGCCTGGTGGGGATTGTGCAGGGCATGGGGAAGGACAAGCGCGGGAAGTACACACGGCTGGCGCGGCAATACGCACCGACGCTGCCACAGTCAACATTGGGGGGGGTCTCTAGCCTGGGTCCTAGCCCGCCAGGACGCGCAGGCGAGGCCTCGTGGGTACTTCCCAGGCTAGAACTGCTCAAGCGATCGCAGAAAGTCGCGGCCATTACCAAACAGGAACTGAGCGAGACGGCCCAGCTGATCAGCAGGCTGCTCGCCGAGTACGATGTCCACGTCAATATTCGGCCTGAAGAGTGCAAAATCGGGCAGACCATCACCCGTTACGCGGGACGCCCTGGCGGGAAGCCCAAGCTGAGGCGGAACGCCACTACCGGGCACATGGAGGGTGTCCGTGGCCCTGGCGGACTGCTCATCTATGAAAAGATGACCACAGTCGACCAGATCGAGGCCAGGGAGAAAGATCTCGCCACCAAGCTGGCGGTGGATTCGGTGCGCATTGCGCGTGTTCCCGGCAAACCGTTCGTCGGCATCGAGATTCCTCACCCCGAGGAGAAACGCATGCCTGTGAGGCTGCGCGACATCGTCGGATCCCAGGCCTACCAGCAAGCGCTCGTCAGGTCCAAAGTCCTCTTCCCAATCGGAATGGACGTGGCAGGCGAGGTCAGGTTCGTGGACCTGTCCAACCCCGATCACCCGCATCTGCTCGTCGCGGGTGTCAGCGGTGGAGGGAAAAGCGTCTTCTTGAGAGCTGGGATCAGCAGCATTGCGCTGCAGGCGACGCCGGAAGAGGTGCGAATGTGGTTGGTCGACCCGAAGCGGGTCGATTTCAAGCCCTTCGTCGGGCTACCACACCTGATCGAATCCATCGTCACCGAGGTTGATGCCATTCCCAGCGTTGTCTCGGACGCGCTGGCCGAGGTGCAGAGGCGCTACACCTACTTCGAGCGCCTGAGCGTCACAGACCTGGGGGAATACCGCCAGCTGCGCGCCAAACGATCGGAGTCAGGCGATACCTCGCTCAAAAACCTTCCGGAACTGCTGCTCATCATCGACGAGCTGGGGGACGCGCTGATGGTCTCCCCGCAAGAAGTGGAAGAGGATCTCTGCCACCTCGGACAGCTCGGGCGCGCCGCCGGGTTGCATCTGATCGTGGCCACACAACGGCCAGAGGTCAAGATCGTGACCGGTCGCATCAAGGCCAACCTGCCCTACCGCGTGGCCTTGCATGTGAGTTCCACCGAGGACTCCAAAGTGATCATCGGTCGGGGCGGAGCACAGATGCTCCTCGGGCACGGAGATATGCTAGCAGGGACAAGTGGTCGCCTCGAGCGGCTTCAGGGGGCTCTCGTCGAGAAGGACGAGGCAGAGAGCGTTGTTGCGCGCTGGCGACAGCAGGCAACTCGGCTGCAACCAACGTCTCCGTTCATTATCGAGCAAAGCCAGTCCGGCGAGCCGTTAGATCAGAGTGACGAAGCTAGCCTGCAAGAGGGACACGAGGAGGAGGGAGAAGCGTTGCTCCAGCGGGTGATCAGCGAACTGCCCCAGAAAAGGAAGGTCTCCATCAACGAAATCAAAGAGGAATACAACGTCAGCCACCAAACGGCCAAGCCGATCGTCGATCAGCTCAAGGCGCGCGGGTTGATCGGCGATTACAATGCCTCTCTCAAAGGGTACCCCGTCCGCGTCATCAATCTGAAGCCTCGGACAGAACGCGGGCAGGACCGGGATAACGGAGAGGAGGAAGAAAGGAGTCAGACCTCGTGAGGGTTGGGGCGAGACATTGCTCCATCTGGTAACCCGAGCGCATGTCCCTGCTTAGACCTCGAATCCTCGGCAAGGACACGCCTCTCTCGCGGCAAGGCCGCCATGCCCATTATAGCACACGCATGGTTGAGGCTTTCCGCAGCGCACCCCGAAAGGGAGGAAGGAAATCCTATGCGTGATTTGCTCAAAGCGTTGGCACTCATCGCGCTGCTTCTCGCTTGTTGTTGCGGCCTCCTGTATTCTACAGGACACGGTAAGGTCGTTTCAGACGCCGCATCCGCGCTCAATTCTTTTGTCAACCCCTCCACACAGAGCAACCCCTTAACCCAGAACGTCTCAAGTTGCAAAGGGGGCAGCTACTACGTCACGCTTGCATGCCAGGATGCCCTGGAGGCGGGCATTCCGCCCGATCTTTTCATCAGGCAGATACGGCAGGAGAGCAACTTCAATCCCAGCGAAAGCTCCCCACAGGGAGACGAGGGCATTGCACAGTTTCAGCCCGGCACCGCCGCGGGACTCGGCATCGACCCCTGGGATCCGGTAGCCGCGCTCAAAGGTGCGGCGCAGCTCATGTCCCGCTACAACAAGAGCTATGGGGACTACGCCAAGGCGCTGGCCGCCTACAATGGTGGCTCTGGCAACCTGGCGGCGGCCATGAGGAACTGCGGTTCCAACTGGCTTTCCTGTGAGCCCCCGGTGACGCAGGCCTACGTCCATATCATCATGGGCAGCTAGTCCGGGAGGAAAAACGATGAAGCCAAGATACTCCTGGGCATACCCCCACTCCCGGAGAATTCAGGAGGCGCAAGCATGACCACGAGCGCAGGAATGTGTGTGGAAACAGGGTTTCGAGCCGCCGCGCTACCGCCGACACTGCTCGGAGCGGGGCCGCCCGATGAGCTTCTCAACACCACCAGAACCTCCCTGGCTTGCCTCCCAACGCATATGAACCGCCTGCAAGCGATTCAGTCGATTTGCGAGAGTCCTGCTGCTCTGCCAGGGTTTCGTCTGACAATTGCCGAGGTCTCGCTCGCCATGCTCGGGCTCGATTGGTATTTCGCGCCCCTGGCAGCGCTCCGGCAGGTCACGCTCCACGAGATCCGAGAAACAGTGCAGTGGGTACGTGAACGCTTCTCAGACGACCAGCTTCTGGAAGATGTCATCCAGTCTCTCTGGGCGCCGCTCCTGGAAGCCCAATACGAAGCGCGGCGAGCAGCCAAAAAAGGTGGGAGGCATGAACATTGACGATTTTGACAGCTATGAGGCCTTCCTCACTCGGGTGAACCCGATCATCGAGTCACAGGCCTGGGCAATCGCCCAGGCGTGCATGTACCTGTATCATACCTCCATAGACCCACAGGACCTCGCCCAGTCGGCCAGGATCTATCTCTGGCAATACCGGGAGCGCAGGCCTGACACCCCCGTGAACATGCTGCTGCTGCTGGGGCGGCTGCGCATGTATGGTGAGCGACAGCGCGGACGTTCCGTGCTGCGCCCACATCCAGGCAAACGGACCCGCGTGTACGAACAGGCCGATCTTGCTCAGGCCGACCTGGTCGCCGTGGCGGATCTCGACCCGGTACCCAGGCTCTCCGATCAGCAAGAGTTGGCGCTGCTCTACACCTGCCTCCAGCAAGCCCGATCGACACAGGACGAGGAGGCGGAGCATGCTGCCATCCTGGCGCTGCGCCGCTTTGCCAGAGCGGTACAAAATGCTGACCTGTACGACCAGGCCCACCGGTGGTGGCGGGAGTGGTGGCACCGGAAACGAAACCCGGAAGCAGGGGGATAACTCGCGCCAACACAGCACGCGCGACGTCCGCCACCTGCTCCCCTCGAACGAGGCCGGGCATTCCAGAAGCGAACATGTAGATCAACCCATGGTGGTGAGGCAGCGGCATGCATCCGTTCCCCCCACCGCCCCCATGCACCTGGAGAAGACAGCCATGACACAGACCTTTCCCTCGGATTGCGACGAACCCCAGAACGCTCCGCCTTCCGCAAACAACCTCGCGGCGCTGATCCTCGGTGATCTCGCGCAGCTCTGCACGCAAGAACTGCACCGCCTCCTCGCCTCGCGTCTACAACCGGATGACTTTAACGACGCATTCGCCCTCGAACTGTTCCGCAGGGCCGCCGGTGGCAACGCAGACGCAAGGACGTGCAGCCGCCGCCATCGTCGATGCCACTTTCATACAACTCTCACAGGCGCTCACGCCTGGCAGGTTGCGGCAGCTACCTGACCACCGCGCGCTCTTGCGCTACCTGAAGATGACCCTGGGGAGCGTCGTCCTCGACGCACGGCGGGCCCTTTTCGCGCCACAGGCGCTTGCCGCAGAATCGGGCCTGCCTTCGACCACGCACCCCTTTCAGAAACGTGGCTGGCAGGCCAGCGCAACACAAGCGCTCTGGCAGGCCATTCTTGCGGAACTGGACAGCAATGACCTGCGCCAGCTCGCCTCGCTCTCCTTTGTTCGGGCCATGTCACCCGAGGCTATCAGCAGCCAGTTTTCCACCCGCTTCCCGACGGTCGAGGACGTCTATCGCGGCCAGCGTGCGATCCTGGATCGTGTCCGGCAAAGCCCGGGTATCCAGGACCTCCTCTCGCGCCTGAAGCAGTAGGCTCCCACGCGAGCGGCCAGTTGTGCGCACAGCGCGACAGGAGAAGCGACGTCCGTACCTCAGCGGAGCGTCAGGAGGCGGCCATGGCGACCGAACGTACCGATTACCCTGACGACATCGAGGTGCAGGCGTGGCAGTGCAAGGTAGAGGCGGAAATGCGGTGCATCAACTGCGATGCACTCCACGGCGAGGAGTATCTCAATGAACGCGGTGACGTGAAGCGCAAGGTCGTCACCGCCGCCCACCCCTTTCACGACGCCGCCAACCCCAGACCTCGCCTCGTCAGCCTCTGCCTGGAATGTCACCGCAGGTACGATGACCGGACCGGGCCCAATCGGCGACAGAAAAAACAACGGTGAAGGTTTTGTTGCGAACGGTCGATTGAGAAGAAGGATCCGTCCATAACCGTTCCACGCCCTCAATTTGAAAAGCAGAGAAAAAGTCATGATGACACCACCATCCGAAGACGAACAGGTGCGCCAGAAGATCTACGCCCTGGCGCTCCAGGTGGCCGAGAAGCTGGGCATCTACACCTCGGTCATTGGGGAGCAGGACGTGCTGTTCCGCCGATCGCCCACCCAGGACGATCCGCTCATCGATGCCTACGACGCGACCGTCCAGGCAAAGATGGACGAGGGAACGCTCTTTCTGCGCGCCAGGTACCACCTGACCGAGCGACAGTGGAAAGTGAAGCTCCTGCGTTGGACCACCCCCCCCGCGGGTATCTACTATATCAAAGATTTCGCCCCAAACGATGCCGCGTCCGCCTGGCCCCGCCTCACGCTCTACAGCACCTCTTGGAGCTACAGGGGCGTGAGCGTCGGCCACGGCGCACTCGTCGGCAGGACCGTCGAGGCCTTTCCTCGCCCGGTCTACCATCTCTACGACCGCGCTCCAAGTGAGGGTGACGACGGGCGCAGACGCATCGAGGGCAATTTCGTCCTGGAGAAACGCCGCCTCAATCTCCTTTCCGCCGACATTCAGATCCGCTGGGTGGCAGATGAGCGAGAGAAAGGGCACTGAGCAGGATCGAGAGACACCCGAATTGATTTCCCACTCCAAACACCGTCACTCTTTTCGTGAGGGCGCTATCCGTCGACATGAAAGGGCCTGCCATGGGAGACGATATCGACGATGCCCGCATGCGGGCAAACATCACGAGCCTTTCGTGCCGGGGACGAACATCTGGCACGGGCCACGCGTGTCAGGGCGACCGACCTCTTTCAACCACTGCCAGAGGGTCTGCGCGGTGCCTGGTATGCCCTGGCTGAGGACGCGCAGGTGCCACAAACCGTCGCCCTGCTCGTCAGTTGCTACGACGACGGACACTGGGAGGTCAACGCGGACCTCACCACAGCTTCGTTGCCCCACACGTCAGAGACCCGGCACACCTGCCTCGCCGCGCTCCAAGAGCAGCTGGCCAGAAAGCCGGAGGAAAGGGTCCTCTGGCATAGCGTTCGCGACCGCGATCTCCCCCAGTTTCGCGGAGGCGGCCCTCCCCAGAACGTTTCCGATTAGTTGCCAGCGCTGGGAGAGGAGAACAATCGGTCCCGGCCTCTCCACGTCTCCTCGACTCCTGGCTGTTACCTATCCTCTGTCCGACCTCTACGTGTCAACGCGATGCCTGACAGGTATCAATTTTTACTACATATGTGTGGATTGTCAATCAAGTCTAGTATAAGTACACTTATCGGTAGGGGCGGGAGCCGTCGCGCCATGCGCGCAAGCGGTGTTTTCTCATACCCGTGTTGCCGGAACGCGCGTAAGCAGAACTGTAAAGCGATGAGAGCTACTACCAAGGAAAGGCGCGGCATCGATGAGCAGCGGACTCATTTCTGAAGCAACAGGCACGCTCCAGGGCGATCCTCAGATCCCGGGCGCCTGGTATGATCAGATCGTGAACTATCTCGAAACGCTGATATCCAGTTGCAACGCGCTCCTACTCTACGTCGAGAAGGGCTACACCTTCCGGCAGATTGCAAGGGAGCTGCACATCGGCCCCTCTACGGCTCAAGTACGAATCTCACTTGCCCGGAGCTGGTTACAGGAGCATTACTTCATTCCCGACCCCGAATTTTTGATTTGAAAGTGAACAGGGTTCTTCCCTTTTCATGAGCAACCCTCCCCTCCATCACAGCCTGCCAGCACCTGGCGAAACGGCCAGAGGACGCTCTGATCTTCCCGCTGCTTTTTCCGATGCGCGCAGGTAAGAGCATTGGGCGCAGCGGACATCGCGTCCGCGCCGCCAGAAGAGCGTTGCCACGGAGGAATGCTTCCTGTTCACCACTACGCAAGATATCTGAAAGAAAGGAGTGGCACATGTCGGCTTCAAAGCACAGGGCTCGCCGCCGCCGTCCCCTGCACGAGGGGATACGCTGCGCCACATGTCAGCAACAAGCCTCAGACTGCCGGTGCGGGGCTTTTTTCCTTGATCCTACGACGATTCATTACAGCTCCGACACTTCACAGCCCTTTGAACTGGAAGACCTGGGGCTCACCGCACGTCCTTTCGTTGAGGGAAGCGTCTCCCCTCTCGGTGGCTCCCGGGATACGACCACGACCACCAACCCGACCGATGTGCCGATTCCGCCCGCAGCACACCATGCTGCGCCAGCCCCTTCCACATCCACGTTGTCCAGACGCCGTGCCAGGCGATCCGCGCGCGCGCGGATCAGTGCGGTGGCCCTGCTTGTGATTCTCCCGCTTTCGATTCTGGTCGGCGTGGTGTTGTTCTTCACGTTGCCGGCCCCGGCCACCATCGCCATTCGCTCCTCC
>WNGK01010087.1_pt1 | contig 13826 bp, 10 predicted proteins | sample 5400601 | NCBI WGS metagenome assembly WNGK01 (sample SAMN13153376, study PRJNA577476) | soil metagenome | isolation source: 60 cm soil or saprolite under Garry oak tree replicate 1 | place: USA:California | collected 2016-06-15 | reverse complement strand
TCGGTATGACAGCACCTGGTTCGATCAGGCGACGCTGATCAAAATGGAATTCGCCTCGTGTGACATCACTGATGGCAAAGTGCGCGGCATAGAATGGCGGGAGATCACTCCGTAAGGCCTGGAAGAAAACCAGTTCAAACCCGTAATGGTGCGTCTTCCCATCCGGTGTTACTGCGTTCATGCGACCTGTGTAATACCACCACTCGTTCAGGTCGCGGTGTGCTGCCTCATCCTGCGGAAAGCGCACAGGTGGCAGCGGTTGTGCCTGGGGCGTCGATTTTACCACAGGTAATTGCCCAGCCGTTGTGACGATACCTGGAAAGCCACAGGAAGCAAGAACGAGTGGCAGGAATAAAATCAGGCTACAGAGGTGGATGCAATAGCTTGGATAGTGCGTGAGAGCAGTGTTTCCCCTTCGTTTAATCATTGCTTGCCTCCAACGTTAGCATCCTTTAGTATCTCATCCTTTGTAGCTTGTGTCATGATTACCTCAGGCTTTCCCGCATCCATATACTCTGCAAGGGCAGGCGGATGACGTTGCACTCCCGCGAAAGGCAGCCACCAATTCAAGTTACCGAGGAGCCGCATTGTAGCAGGAACCAGCAGCGCGCGCACGAACGAAGCATCGAGCAAGACAGCCAGGGCCATTCCCAGGCCAAGCGCCTTGACCAGGATGACATCGGCCGTGGCAAAAGCAGCGCTCACTACAATCACAATCAAGGCTGCACTGGTAATAATGCCACCGCTCCGTTGCAACCCCAATGCGACGGCACGGGTATTATCGCCGGTTTGCCAGAAAGCTTCTTGCACCCGCGAGAGCAAAAACACTTCGTAGTCCATCGAGAGACCGAACAGTGCGAAGAAGAGCAGGATAGGACTCGATGCTTCAACGAAACCGAGCGGAGTAAAACCGAGTACCTGGTGCAAAAAGCCGTTCTGGAAGATGACGACAAGCGCGCCATAACTGGCCAGGATGGAAAGCGTATTCATCAAGATAGCCTTGAGAGGCAAAACGAGTGACCGGAATAGGAACAGTAGTAAAACATAGGTGATGAGAGCTACAATCAGTATAGCCTTTGGAAAATCCGTGTAGAGCGAGTTGACGTAGTCGATGCCCCCGGCCGTCCCACCATCGGCAAGGATAGAAATACCACCACCAGGATTGGTGTTCCGTATAGCCTGTACCAACGCTTGTGAGCGCGAATCGAGCATCCCATACTTACTGATAACTAGCATCTCCAGTGTATTTCCCGCTACTGTGGTCTGAACAACTGCTGACAGGTAGGGATCGGCAATCAACTGGGGATGTGTATACAGTAGTTCATATTGGTCGAGCGTGAACCGTGGGTCAGCGCTGACGATACTGTCTACCTGTGCAACACGCGGGTCGGCCTGGATGCGCTGCACATAGGCATAGAGCTTGCGGATATTATCGGCAGACAGGACATCGCCCTTCGTCTGTACAGCTATGAGGACAGGTGTTGTTTCGCGATCGTTGAAGCGCTTTGCTAACAGATCGAATGCTGCACGCGATGGCACATCTGCGGGAAGAATGGAGGCATCGGGTGCCGAAAAGCGCACACTTAAAAAGGGCAATCCCAATGTGACTAACAGCACGAAGACAGGCACAAACACTCGTACCGGGTAGCGCATGACGATGTGCGAGAGCTGGTACCAGAAGCCGTGATGTTCAACGGACTCTGACGTTGCATATGCTGTACCAACGTTCGTAGCCCGCTCACGTTTCCGAAATTTCGGAATGCGTACTGGAAAAGCGTTTATCCTCGTGCCAATGATGGCAAGCGCAGCCGGTAGCAGTGTGATCGCAGCGAGCACTGCTAAAACGACAACAAGGATGCCACCGTACCCTACTGAATGAATCAAATTGATACGGAAGAAGGTTAACCTCAGCAGGCCAATCGAGACGATCAGGCCTGAGAATGTTACAGCACGCCCTGCGGTGGCAACGGTAATCGTTACTGCATCGTCAACAGTGCGCCCGCGGGCTAGCTCTTCGCGGAAGCGACTCACCATGAACAGTGAGTAATCTACGCCAAGTCCAAGACCAAACAGTGTGGTGATATTCAGCACGAAGATGGAAAGCGTTGTGAGATGCCCGAGGCCAAAGATGAGCGCCAGGGCAACGATGACAGCACTTCCTCCCACTGAAGCGGGAAGGATTGCAGCGACAACCGAGCGAAACACGAGCAGTAGTGCAACAAGAGCAAAGGGGAAGGCCAGGATTTCTGCACGACGGAGATCACGCTCACTGACCAGTTGTATGTCTGCAAAAAAGACAGGTCCCCCACCAATATGTGTTTGCACATCTGGAACGGCCTGCAAACGGCGCTCCAGTTCAGGCAGCAACTACGGGGCAGTATCGGGATCAGGCTTAAGCAGTACATTCGCATAGGCGGCATGGCGATCGAATGAGATCTGACGTGGATTATCGGTGAAACTGATCACACGTGTAAGAGCCTGCTGTGCCTCTTGCGGAAATGCTGGACTATCAGCACTGTAGCGTCGACTCGTAAAGATCACCTGAACGATTGTCGGATCGAAATGTAATTTCTGTGCCAGCAGAGTAATCGCCCGTTCCGACTCGAAATCGGGGCTGACGAATCCGCCAGCATGTAGTACCTGGGTCGCCTGCGGGGCAAATGGCAAAGCCATCGCAAAGAAGACCATCCACAGGCACACGATCAACCAGCGATAGCGGCTGACTATCCTACCTAAATGGAAGAACATGACAGAACCTTTCTTTAGGAGCTATCTTGCGTAGTAGAGACTATTTGAACATCGGGCGTGGAATGCGTAAGGGCTACCTTGTGTTTGCTTGAAAGTGCAGGTAACGCGATCAATGCTCCTGTACTCTTTTATGTATCCAGAATCTGAGATCCTAAGTGTGTACGCATTTTCTTCAACCCCACCACTTCGAGCTGCCGCACGCGCTCGCGCGAGATACCCAGTTCTTTCCCAACTTCGAGCAATGTACGGCTCCGACCATCGTCGATACCGTAGCGCAGAGTGATGACCGCACGTTCACGCGGAGTCAGCAAGGAGAGTACTCGCTGCAGTTCTTCTCCAAGGAGATGTTGTGAGGCAGTTTCAGCAGGAGCAGAAGTCGCAGTATCTTCAAGTGTGTCGGCGAGCGTGTAGCGGGTTTCATCGTCTACAGGCGCATCAAGAGAAACCGGCTGCTCAATTATGCCGAGCAGATTGATAACCTCGGCCAGGTTCATATTGCAGGCCTCAGCTATCTGCTCAGGCAGGGGCTCCAATCCATTCTCTTGCGAAAGCTGCGCTGCGACACGTCGAACCTTGTGTAAACGTGTCGCCACATGCTCTGGCAGGTGAATTAAGCGTGACTGATCGCCAGCGGCGCGACTGACTGCCTGGCGAATCCACCAGGTGGCATAGGTGCCAAAATGGCAGCCATGCTGGTGGTCAAATTTCTCGGCAGCGCGCATCAACCCCAGGTTTCCTTCCTGGATGAGGTCTATGAGAGGGACGCCGGTACTCATGTATCGACGCGCGATAACAATGACCAGGCGCAAATTTGACTCGATCAGCTTGCGAAGCGCCAGTTCATCTCCAGCGGCAATCTGTCGAGCTAGATCGATCTCCTCATCAGGTGTAAGGAGACCAAGTCCACGAATGTCACGCAGGTAGCTATAAAAAGATTCTTCAGAGCCTGGAGCCTGCCGGGTGGTGGCTGCGCGAGTATGCCGTGCATGGATGGGAAGCTCCTCAAGTCCGTCGGCTTCGCTCCCCTTATCCATATCATTCGATTCGTCAAGGAACGAATCATGTCTCTCATTGAACAGCGGCCCCATCTCTACTAGCGGTTTTGTAGTGCATTTCGAGGCGGTTTTGGTTAGCAGCGCATGCATATCTACTTCAACACTTGATTCAGTGGTGGGGGACACTGCTGGGCTAACGAGTGTCGTCAAAAACGTCTCACGTGTATCACCAATTGGGCTGAGTATTGCCATAATTCCACACTCCCTTCGGGGAACGTACCGATTCCATCAAGTTTCAAGCTGTTCGTGTTGGTTACCCTGATCTGTACTCATACCTTCTCTGGTACTTTGAATCTCTTGTATATTTCTTTTCAGTTAGGAACACATCGACAGAAATGTGTAATTCAATCTCCACACTGCTTTGAAATCCATTAGACAGAATTACCTAGCTGTTGTGATCGTATGGCTCTTCCACTGGGCAGAGGTAAGGCTGACAAGAGTGAGAGATGTAATTTGGAGACTTGGACTACTTCCCCACCTGTTTGCCTTCATCATCGGCTCTGACACACATTTGCTCCAGATGGTAAGAAGTTGTAACCTGCTGCGAATATAACCTTGGGATGGGAGTTTTGATTAGCTCTCTCATCTGATAGATGACTCTTGTTCCAATGGTAGATACATATAGGGAGAATATTGAATGTTACTTAAACGCTCTTTCGTGATCGCTCTTGGCTTGTTCATGGCGATGTTTATTGTAGCCTGCGGTGGCTATGCAACTACCGGGGGTGGCGCTTATGGCGGTAGTAACAATCCACCTGCGACCACTGTCCCTTCGACTGGCGGAAGCAATTCCTCAGCCGTGATTCAAACGGCAACCGTCACCGTAAAAGGTCAGTCAGAAACGGTGCTGACCAATGCACAAGGATTGACCCTGTACTACTTCACCGCTGATTCAGCGACGCAGTCAGCTGTATCTGGCAATTTAGCTCAGATATGGCCTCCGCAGCTCTTCACCGGGTCAGGTGAACCCACCAGCTCGACTCCCCTCGCCGGGAAACTGAGCGTACAAACGGATGTAAACGGGAACCAGGTCGAGTATAATGGTCATCCGCTCTACACCTTCTCAGGAGACAGTGCTCCTGGTCAGACAAATGGTGAGGGCATTACCGGCATGTGGTTCGTGGCCACACCCAATCTGGCTGTACAAGGCGGCGGATCGACGAGTGGTGGTTACGGGTATTAGAACTGCTACTCGTGTGCTGGCTACTTGCATCTATTGCTAGCAATGCCGAAGATCTGTTCAGCGGTTCTATAAATGCCTCTACCAGCATGAAAGCTGTATTGCGCTGAACGAGTGCAAACAACTTGTACCGAGCCTGCATCAGTGGGATCAACTTGATCATACAGAAGAGTAGGCACTGCCCGAAAAAGAGGGGACTAACAAGAATCTGGTTGGACTGGCATCATGCCATGCCAGTCCAACCAGATTCTCTACTACTGGAAGGACCACAAACCCCCCTTTTACGAGGTTGTCACCATGTTATATGAAGAACAAAACACATTCAGGAGAACGCCAGGTCTTGTGACATGGTTGTTCTGGTCTCAGCTCTCGTCCCAATGTGCGCTCCATTAAAGACCGTCGCACCAGTGGCAAGAAAGACGCTCTCTTCCACATCACAGCCTGTCAAATACGTACGAGGCCCTACCAGGACAAAATTGCCGAGGCGGGTGGGAAAGGCAGGCGTTCCACGTATGACAGCATTTTCCATAATAATACAGTTTGCCCCAATCTCTACCGAGCCAACATCCATCTACTTCCACGAGCCGGGAGGCGCCCTCTTCGAAATTGCGACCGATTGGACGAGCATGGAACAATCATTCTCTGCTTCAACCCCCAGACTCCATCAACTCACCGATATCCTGAGTGGCTCTGTTAGGGAGGAGGTATGACCTCTTCAATCGCTCCTAGTGCTTGCAATGTGGCTCTCTGCGCCTCGGTCAATCCCCTCGTGCCGGTGATATTGAGCCGCTCGTAGGGCCGGTCACGTCGCAGCGTTCGCAGCAACTCGGCACTATGCACGTCCCACACCTTGATGGTCCCATCCTCTCCACAACTCGCGAGGGTTTGCTTGTTGGAGCTGATCCTGAGCGACTGGACCGCACCATGATGCCCCTCGCGCTGCATCATGCACCCCTCGCTTTGCAAATCCCACCAACGGATCGTCCCATCGCTGTCCCCGCTGACCAGCAGATCTCCGCTGGGACTCCAGGCCACAGTATAGACAACACCGGGATGCCTCGCAAAAACGCGCATGCGCTCCCCGCTCTGCGCATCCCACACGAACAGCTCCCCATTACTTCTCCCACCGCCACCACTGGCTAGCCAGGTTCCGTCGGGACTCCATACTACACTCGCGACCATGCCATGATGCCCTTGTAGGCTCTGCAGCAGCGTGCCATCGGCGGCCTGCCACAGGTGGATACTACCATCATCGCCACCACTGGCCAGCCGGGCACCGTCGGGACTCCACGTCACGCAACGAATTTTGGTCGGCTGCGTACGCCCGACCCAGCGGCGGGTGCGTGCCGTCACATCCCACAACTGCACTCCACGCATATAGCTTCCACTGGCCAGCAGTTGCCCGTCAGGACTCCACGCTATGCAATAGTAGGCAGTGTCAACGTCATCGGGGCCCTGAAAGATATGGACACAGGCTCCCGTGGCCGTGTCCCACAGCCGGATGGCATTGTCCCACCCGCAACTAGCCAGTAACCCTCCATGCGGATTCCATCCTACTCCATGCACGACCCAGCTATGCCCGTGCAGCGCCCTGGGCGGTGTCCCGCCGATCAGATCCCAAATGGTCACCAGCGCATCCGGGCCTCCACTGACCAGTTGCGTGCCATCGGGACTCCAGTCGATGTCGTAGAAGGAGACTGAGTAGCCCTGCATGATGCGCACACATTGCCCGCTTGCCACGTCCCACACCCGTAAGGCGCTATCTTCACTGCCACCGAGCAGGCTGCGACTGTCATGAGTGAAGGCAATTTTATACATACGGGCGGTATGCCCTTGCAGCGCCATGCGATAGTTGCCTCGCTCGACCTCCCAGAGCCAGATCATTTTGTCAAAGCCAGCGCTGGCTACGGTACGTCCATCCGGGCTCCAGGCCACGGCAAACACCCGGTCCGTATGCCCCTCAAGAGTTTGGAGACAGCATCCGCTGGTTACCTCCCACAGTTTGACCGTCCGGTCAACGCTTGCACTGATGAGCTGCGTGCCATCGGGCGCGAAGGCCAGCCCCTCCACCCAGTTGGTATGCCCTGTGAGCGTTTTCACGCAGGTGGCCGGTTGTGTTCCCTGCATCTCCCACAACCCAATGTCTCCATTGGAGCAACCACTTGCGAGCAGACGCCCATCCGGGCTCCAGGCCACCGAGTAGACAGCGCCGCCCTGGCAAGCCAGCGTCTGCACGTTCGTGCCGGATGTCGCATCCCAGAGCTGAACGACCGCATCATTCCCGCCACTGGCGAGCATGTGTCCATGGGGACCAAAAGCCACGCTTTCGATGCCCTCGGTTTGCCAGCCAGTCCAGAGCAGGGCGCCACGCTCCACCTCCCACAGCTTGATCGTGCCATCCCAGCTCCCGGTTGCCAATGTCTGTGCATCCGGGCTGAAGTCGAGGGCAACTACCGTGTCGGTATGAGCCTTCCAGACCAGATGTAAGGTCTTGCCTCCCTCGGTCCACACACGCACTTCCCCGCGCCTGCTGCCTGCCGCCCAGTACTGTCCGTTCCCACTGACGGCCACACCCCAGATCGCATCGAAGGCCTCGGTAAAGACGGTATCGCGGAGGTCAGCCTCGGCAAGGGAGGCGTCCTGCATCTCGACCCCCTGCAGATAGGCCCCCCGAATGGCAAGCCCTGATAGATCGAGGCCGCGCAGGTGCCCACGGTGCTCGCGCAGCAGCGCCACCAGATTCGCCGGTCCATAGCCCTGAGCATATTCTGCCTGTGCGCGTAGTTGGGTGAGCAGGCAGAGCAGTTGCTCCTCCACTTCCACTCGCCCCGTGTACGTCCTCCGCAGGCGCGCCAGAAGCGGGGCCACGATGAGCCGCTCTTGCGTCCGCCGCACATATTCCTTCGCTTCTGCCTGGGAAAGTGCATGCTCGATCAGGTGATCCAGCCTTCGCTGCTCGATCTCGCTCGTCACCTCCGAGACCAGCAACGTCGTCATATACTCCAGCACCACCGATTGCAGCGTAAAGCTAGCCGGTCGTTGGCCCCGCTCGAGGAGCGAACGGCGTTGCAAGCCATCCAGGGCTTCGAGCAACTGCATCCGCGACAGTGGCGCGATCAGTACCGCGAGCAACTCATCGATGCTGACCGGCTCGCGTACTATCGCCAGCCAATGTAGCACGCTCTGCTCAAGTTTGGAGAGCCGCGCGAACTGCTCAGCGAGCAAGTCCTGGATGCTGCCAAAGAACAATTCGCCCCCGGAGAGGAACTGGCCGATCGCGCCGCCGAAGAGGCCGACGATGGTCTGTGACACGACCTTCAAGGCAAGCGGGTTGCCCGCGTACGCCTCGACGAGCCGAGCCCATTCGTGCGGGGTGCCGACCATCCCCTTCTCCGCCAACAACTGCTCGCAGGCGACGACATCCAGCCCGGAAAGGTGTAAAGCGCGCACCGGAGAGAGATTGCCTTCCAGCGATATGAGATCAGCCGGTCTCTCCCGGCTGGTAATCAGCAGGCAACTCTGGTGCGCCGTTTCGCCCACCCGGCGCAGCAGGCGCACGTAGCCCTCGTAGCCCGGGCGGAGACGTCCCGTGACCTCCCCTTCCTGCAGCAGGGCTTCCAGGTTGTCCAGCACAACAAGCACACGCCGCTCACGCAAGTGTTCGAGCAGGAGGCTGAGGCGGCGTTCGAGGCTGGCAGACCCCACGATAAATCGGGGGTCTACAGTTGGGACCTGGGGTGAGAGCACCTGCAGACAATCGTCCAGCAAGGCCTCGCACGAGGGAGCATCGCGCAGGGAGCGAAAGAAGACCACCTCGAAGTGCTCAGCCACCCGACGCATCACGCTGACTGCGAGCGCCGTCTTGCCGATGCCCCCCATGCCCAGCATGCTCACGACGCGACAGCGCTCCTGCCCCACCCACTGTGTAAGGAGGGCCAGCTCAGGCTGTCGCCCATAGAAGGTCGGCACATCCAGCGCGTCGCCCCACTCCAACCGCCGTCTAAGAGGAGGCTGAGCCACTGGAAGCGAACTGGCGCTAGTTCCCTCGGCTAGCTCAGGAGGTAGGGAGGTGTGTGATGGAGGCGCCTGGCCGAGCAGGGCAGAGAGCCATGAATCATCCAACAGCACCTTCTGGTGCGCCGCTTGCCACAGCGCGCGGATCTCCTCGGCCTCGCTCCCGGCACGAAAAGCCTGCTGCTGCACAGCAAGCGCAATGAATTGTTTGAGATGCTCGGCTTTGGGATAACTGTCGCCCGCCTCCCACCCTTGCACCGCATGCCGGGAGACATAGAGGAACTGGGCCAGTTCCACTTGCGTCAGGTGCATCGCTGTCCGCAGGGTCAACATAACCTGACCGAAGGCATAGTCTCGTTCTCCGTAGGTATGCGGACTCATCAGCATGTTCTCCTTGTATGATCCACAGGAGCACCCCGATGCAAAGCAAGGGAAAGTAATAGTGCCACCTATTGCAGAGTGACTTCCCCACGAGATGCTTATACACTGGTGAATAGAAGGTATCCCCTAAGCTGGGCAAGGCCTCTCTGAGGTTGTCTGTCTTCGGTGGTTTGAGAACCCAGACAACCTCTTCAACTCTCTTCGTCTATTATAGCATAAGCAATGTGCAGGGAGAACAACTATAAGCCGGATCGTTTCTTGTCCCTTACTGCTAAAATGGCGCAGAGTTTGGCGTTCGAGGAGAGCCAGAGAGCTACATCTTTTGTTTTGATACCACACAAGTACCACCAGAACAAGGAGACTTACGTTATGGAGCATCACCCCTTCAGATCGAGACGCGCAAACAAGCGTGTACTGATCGCACTGATCACTGTATTGTTTGTGGCAACGCTTGTTGCCGTTGTACCCGGTCTTACCAGGCACGGAGTGCGGTCGGCATCGGCTATCACCGAGGACCCGCCGGGGGGACTGGGACAGCTGAGTGGTCTGCTGCCCAGGGACCACCTGACCGAGGAGAGCGCCATCCAGGTCAATCTCAGCACCGAGACGGTGCGCTTGCCGCTGTATAAAGGGGAGGCGTATGGCAAGACCGCCTGGTTCCTCTTGCTGGATGCCTCCGACGCCGGGCTGGCGCATGACCTGGGGGTGAACTACGCGCCCAAGCTCGCCAATCTCGCGATCAGCTGCCCCGCCTGCGTGCAGACAGTGACCCTCGACTCTCCAACGCCCGCGCAGAATCCGTTCGGGCAAGCGCTGGTCCACTTCCAGGGCGCGCCAGATTTCAGTCCCACCCGCATCGCGGTGCCTGGCCCCAACGGCTTTCCGCTCACCAAGTTCCAGCCTGGTGCTGTGGCCGGTCCCGGATACAGCCCGTTCATCCACATCGCGGGATCGCCAGTCGTCTACAGCGCGCCCATCGTGGCCATCGGCGATGGTCCATTCGACGTCGTCCACCACACCAACACGGGTGATCGCGTGCTCGGCATCCACATCGCGCCCGCAACGTCGCCTTCTGGACAGTTCCTGGAGTCCTGGGCTGACCTATTGTTTGTCAAGGGCTTCGACGCCGGCCAGCCGATTGTATACCTCAGCACGGACGCCGGTCAGTCCCTGACAGCGGTGTTGGAGCGTGCAACCTTCGTGCCCGCGCTGAACAACGCATCGTACAACGGCGGTGATGACTTTCTGGGGTCCGCCCGCGAGCGGCTCTTCGGCTTCATCAACGGGCAGACGGGCGCCACCAACCCGCAGGCACAGGGGTTTGTACACCTGGTCCGCGACGGGCACGCGAGCGAGGACGCCTCAGCCGGGAACACGGCCTTGATCAATGCCCTGCGCAATGGGGGCGATCTCCTCAACGTGTTCGGGGATTTCCCCACCGAGCGCGACCCCAGGCATGCCGACGCGTACAGCCCGTTGTGGGACGCGCAGCTCGGCCAGTGGACCCAGAAGGCCATCGACGAGGGATTCAACACGCGGCAGATCGATGAGGTTGTCGTCTTCAACCTGGCGGCCACCCGGCCCGATCTGCTGACTGGCCCCGGTGGCGCTCCGTACGGCGCCCAAGGAGTCGACATCAACTGTGCGGTCATCGGGTTCACTGACAAGGCTCCGACCGCCAATCTTACCACTCCCGTCCCCAACTCCCAGTTTCCACCCAGGTAGCTAGAGAGTGGCTTGGGTGTTTTTGGGGTCAGCATATTCCTTCGTGCTTTGTGTACGTGAAGCTGATGAGAAGCCGTCCAGGCACTGAAAGGACAGCATAAGAGCGTGTTTTTCGGGTAAAACGGGAGACCTCCCTCCAAGAGTGAGGCGAAGCGAAGGTTAAAGTCGAAGCTTCTGAAGGGGCTCCCCAGAGCGCCCCAGGTCTTAGCTTACACAAAGTACTCAATGATATGCTGACCAGTTATTCGTAGTTTGGTCAGCCAGCAATGGCGGCTTACATAACAATCATACTAGAAAGAGGTTTATCCTATGATCACCTACGCAACACAACGCATTGAGGGATTGTCCGTCTTCTATCGGGAGGCTGGCGACCCGCGCCATCCCACGCTGGTCCTTCTGGGCGGATTTCCCTCCTCGTCCCACATGTTCCGGACGCTCATGCCGGTGCTCCAAGATCGCTTTCATCTGATCGCACCCGATTATCCAGGTTTCGGCAACACCGATTTACCCGATCCGGCCTCCTTCGCATACACGTTCGATCATCTTGCTGCCATTACTGAGCAACTACTGAGCGAGCTTGGGGTTTCACGCGCTGGCTGGTACCTGCAAGATTATGGCGGCCCCATTGGAAACCGCATTCTCGGGCGACATCCTGACTGGCTGGAGTGGCTCATTATTCAAAACGCCAATAGCTACGAAGAGGGATTCACCGATGCCTGGGAGGGATTGCGGCACGCGCTTTGGGTCAATCGTTCACCGGAAAGCGAGGCCTCTCTTGAAGCATTTTTAGCTCCAGAGGGGGTGCGTACCATTTATCTCCACGGCCATCGTGATCCCAAGCGGATTAGCCCGGATGCCTGGAACATGGACCTGGCCTTTCTTGCACGTCCGTATGCTCACCGTGCTCAACTTGACCTCTTCTACGATTACCGCAAGAATGTGGCCCTGTACCCCCAATGGCAAGCCTTTCTGCGGGACCAGCAGCCCGCGACGCTCATCCTCTGGGGGAAAGGGGATATCTTCTTTACCCCGGAAGGAGGTACCGCCTATCTCCGGGATCTGACGAATGTGGATCTGCACCTGCTGGACTCAGGCCATTTTGTACTCGAAGATCAGGCAGAGGTCGCTGCCGACCTGATCGCGCGCTTCTATCAACAACGAGTAGCTGGTATACGCTAACCAGACCAGCGACATGGGGCTATGGGAGACCGACTAGCGCTCCCATCCCGTGTCGGCATGTCAGTGCTTCTCTTCTCGAATGGGATGCGCGAGACAGCGAGAGGGGCGTAATGGCACGGGAACTTCACCGTGGCCACTGCGCCCAGGGCAAAAGGAGCAAGAGGATGCAATCATCGTCTGTGCCGCAAGTGCTCTCGGTGAACGTAGGACAGCCCAGAGCAGTGGTCTGGAAAGGCCGCATGGTCGCCACTGGGATCTTTAAGGAGCCTGTGGCGAGCCGCATCCCCGTCAGGCGGCTCAACCTTGAGGGGGACCGCCAGGCCGACCTCACGGTCCACGGTGGACCGGAGAAGGCCATCTATGCCTATCCAGCGGAGTACTACCCGTTCTGGCGGGAGCAATTTCCTGAGATGGAAATCCCCTGGGGGATGTTCGGCGAGAACCTCACAGTCGCGGGTCTACTGGACGAAACCGTGCATATTGGCGATCGTTTTGAGGTCGGATCCGCTCTCGTGGTGGTGACGCAGCCCAGGCTGCCGTGCTATAAGCTCAACCTCAAGTTTGGGCGCGACGACATCCTCAAGCGGTTCCTGAAAAGCAAGCTGACAGGGTTCTACTTTGCGGTGCTCGAGGAAGGCGAGGTAGCTGCCAATGACCACATAAAGCTGCTGCATCGTGACGAATACGAGGTGAAGGTGGCGGATATCACACGCCTCTACCGGGAAGACAGGCGCAACCTGGATCTGCTGCGACGAGCGGTGGCGGTGGAAGCGTTGCCCGAAGCGTGGCGGGATGTCTTCCTGCGACACCTCACGTAGCTCACAGACGCCGCTTCGTACAGCCACATCTGAGGAGCGCACAGCGGATTCCTCGTTGATATCCGTGAGCCAGGGCACTTCACGAGAGTGTAAATATAAGATAATCAGAGTGAGACCTGGTCATTAATCATCAAGTCACCTTGAGAAAGGTTTCATCGATAAATATAATGTTCCAGCGTGAAAAGTCAAATCCGCTGTTTCTCTTTGCTTGAATGAAGAGGGAGGACGCGATGTCCTTGGTAATTGAACCGATTCCGTGTCATGAGACGATGTTTTTGCTCCCAATGCTCCTGGATGCCGATGAGGGTGAGGAGCGCATTCGTGCTGCGCTCCTCGATCCAGCCTGTACCGCGTATGCATCTTGGCTGGATGGTCAGCTGGTTGGAGCTGCTGTCGTGCGCTGGGAGGAACAAGATCCCAGTGAAATCTTGTATATCGAGGTGGCTGCTGCTTTGCGCGGCCGTGGGTATGGGAAGCAGATCATGCAAGCTTTGCAGGATGAATTGCCCGGACATGGAGGGCGTTCACTGCTCGTTGGGACAGCGAATGCTGCCCTGGAGAACATTGCCTTCTACCAGAAATGTGGCTTCCGCATGTATGAGATCAGACGCGACTATTTTGCGTATATTCAGCCACCTGTGCTGGAGCACGGGATCCAGCTTCGTGATATGCTGGTGTTGCGTTATGACCTGGAATGATCAAATTGCCCATCCTTGCAGTGTATGA
>WNGK01005219.1_pt1 | contig 13830 bp, 8 predicted proteins | sample 5400601 | NCBI WGS metagenome assembly WNGK01 (sample SAMN13153376, study PRJNA577476) | soil metagenome | isolation source: 60 cm soil or saprolite under Garry oak tree replicate 1 | place: USA:California | collected 2016-06-15 | reverse complement strand
GGAAGAGGTTTTTGCCGCTGACGGGCACGCCCATTCCGAAGATGCTTTTCAGCAGTACGCTATTGGCGGATTGCGAGCCGGACCCGTTCACCGTTGCTACGTTGATGCTGAAGTCGTTAACCACGCGCTGACGCGCGTTCAGAGCGCCCTGTTCTTGACCCAGGGCGAGGTCTCCTGTCGCCATTTTGGCCGGGATTCCTTCCAATGAGAGTCTCTAGAGTGGGAAAAACAACTAACTCCCTTGTGATTATAGTCACTTGCAAGGTGCGGTGTGCCACGAAGGTGGCTTAACGTAACGAAGTGAATACCATGCGGCGGAACCGAATGCGGTGTGGGGGGGTGGCTTTGTGGTTCCCCGCCCTTGCGACAGAAAAAAATCGCAAGGACGGGACACGGGCGATTTGTGGCGAATCCGGCACCCTTGAAACCGGTGCCCGGCCGGCTATTGAAGGTGCCCGCAGGAGCTGAAGACCACTTTATTTTGAGGCATTTACGGCACGGTCGGGTAGGGCGATGGCGCGGACCGGGCTTGGTATGATGCCGACGTTTCCATCGTCCCCCTATCATTCCGTACGGCGGGTTTCCCCCGGTACGGCTGCAAAGCTGGCTTATCAAAAAGGCGCCTTCCCGCAAGTGGCGCCCACGTGTCGCACCCTCCCTGTTTGCATCCTTCCTTCGTGCCCGCCGCTTCCAACGTTTGTTCTCGGCTCTGTGTCGGAGCACGCTGTGCGCGCAAGCACCGCCATGCGAACGGCCCTCGCCGCTCTACCCCAGGGACCCTCACTCCGGTCCGGGTTATAGTGTCCCCGTCCATCCACGCTTATGCGACCCCATCCGCCCCACTCGCGGGCACAATAAGATTTCGCTCTGTCGAGCTTATACGTCCTGCCTTCTCTGTGCGTTTCCGCCTAAGCGACCCACGACTTGTTCCGCGCTTTCGCTGCTCATTCTTTCTCAACATGTCGCCCTCTACGACTCCGGGGAGTCCAGCGGCTGTGTGCACCCAGTTGTTGAAGCATTCCTGTTTACGAACGAAGCGGTAAGAATCTAAACAGAGCCTTAGCATTTCGTAACCGGCCGCGCGGCCAGCGGATTCAATCCGGATGTCACTTAAACCGCTGCTTTCGATCAGCAACGACGATGATGCGGATGTCTGTTCCTCGCTGCACGATCTGGAGAATCGGATCCGAGTTGCGGAAATATCGCCATCGAGGAATTCGCGGCCTCGACACGAGGATTTGAGTAATCTGATTCCGGTGTGCGAAATCAAGTATTAAGTCGGAGACGCTATCGCCCTCTAAGATTCTGGTTTCGATATGGAGGTTCCGAGCAAAATTGAGGTGTTTCTCAATCGCATCTCTACCATCTGGCGGTCCGTTCTTCCGGGCTCGTGGCGAGACCCACACTGCGAAGCAATCTGCATCCAGGTAGTCGGCCATTCTTCGGCCGCGCCGAATCAGCATTGCGGTAGACGGACCGGAAGTTAAGCAAATCAGTATGCGATCGCGATGTTCGTGATGCGGAGCAGCATCAGAGGTGCTGGACTGGTCCAAATCATGAGTAAGCGGAACATCTCTGACTTCGAGTTCATGGGCAGTTTGACGGAGCGCGAGTTCCCGCAGAGCAGCTAAGGTCGACTCCTTGAAGAAGTTTTCAATGGCCCGCTGCGCTTTGTCAGGAGCGTAAATAACACCCCGTTTGAGCCGATTCAGTAACGCGCCCGTCGTCGCATCCACCATGATGACTTCAGTTGCGCTCTTGATCAACCAGTCGGGTACAGTTTCCCTAACGCGAACTCCCGTGATTCGAAAGATGTGGTCATTGAGACTCTCCAGATGCTGAATGTTCATATTCGTCATCACATCGATGCCCGCATCCAGGAGCACTTGAACGTCCTCCCAACGTTTCGATCGCGGCGAGCCTGGAACATTCGTGTGCGCGAGTTCATCGACGACGCAGATAGCCGGGTGCCGCTTCAGAATACCGTCTGTATCCATCTCCTGGAATTCAGCTCCGCCGTGCACGCTCGACCTGGTCGGGATGATCTCAAGGCCGAGTGTCTTGGCCATTGTGTCTCTGCGGCCATGCGGTTCGAAGTAGCCGATCGCGATGTCTTTGCCGTCTCGTTGAAGTTGTTGCGCGTCTTCAAGCATGCGATAGGTTTTGCCGACCCCCGCCGCGTAGCCAAGATATAAGTGCAGCCGGCCGCGTTGAATGGCCGTTCCGTCGCGATTGATGTTACTGCTGGGGGTAGACGACGACATCGATTCCCTCCGCAGATCGGATCAACCGGACGGCAAGATCACCGCGAAACTGTCCCCAGGCCCCGAACGCTGCAAAGCCCCGGCCGATGAATATCTGCGTTATCCCTCGTTCCTGGCTGAAGTTTAGAATTGCCTCCACGGGGTCGCTCCCAGGCAATGCGTGGACATCGGCGCCAAGCTTTCGGGCGTGTTCGACACTCAGCTCGACGACTTTGCGACCCTCTCTCGAGGCCATGTCCTCGCGAAGGTACACCACATAAAACTCGCCTTGAAATCGGTCTGCGTTGCGGCGCCCACTCTCCAGCATTGCGGCAGCATCGGATTGAGGAGTCAGACACACCAGAATCCGCTCCAGGACGCCCCACGTCTGTTCCGTTCCGTGCGAGCGAAGATAGCCTTCAAGTTGACGATCGACGACCGACGCAGCGACCAGAAGAGCTAGTTCACGCAGACGTGACAGCTTGTGCTTTTCGGCGAGTGAACTGGCTCCAGTTCTAACTCCGCGATCGGAACTGTCCGCTGAAGGAGCATCAACTACGGTGATTTCGTCCGCACTCTTTTCAAGAAAGCTGCGTGGAATAATGCAGGTCGCACATTTTCCCGTGATCCGCTCCACGTCATTTTGGAGGTTCTCAAGATACTGAATGTTCACCGTGGTAAGCACTGAGATCCCGGATTGAAGCAACTGCTCGACATCCTGCCACCGATGAGCATTCGCGGACCCGGGAGGATTGTCGTACGCGAGGCCGTCAATCATTGCCACTTGTGGGCGGCGACTTAGGACTGTCGGCATATCGATGATCTCTGAATCGCCGATCTGCAGAGTCGGGATGATTTCAAGTTGCCTTAGAATCGACTCGATGTCAGGAGGGTACCCAGACTGTAGCGCGCAGGCAACCACGTCTTCGCCGCGTTCCTTTCGACGGCGACCTTCATCCAGCATCCGAAATGATTTACCGACGCCGCTGGCATAACCCAAAAAAACCTTCAACTGGCCGCGCTGTTCGCGGCGTTCCTGCAACTCGATCTGCGCCAGCAACTCATCGGGTGTAGGGCGGCGAGTGTCATCGAGCATTTGAGCGTATTCTACCTAGATTCCCAGCCTCAGGCATATGCATTCTCTGAAGCGTTGAGCCACTTTCTGACTCCCCAAGCATCCGTTCACATGGCCCCGGCGTGCGCAGATTACGGCCGTCGTGCCACGGCTAACCACCAAGATTCGTGTTCAGGATCGTCTTCTATAAATTGCTCTCAAGATTCAAAACGTCAAATCCCGACCCTCGAAGTTGATTCTCTACAACATCTGGAGCGATTGCATGGTTCTCGAGTTGAAACGCATCCTTGAGCGTGTAGCGAGCGGTCAACGATGACTAACCTGCCGCCGGGAACCAACGCCCGTCGAACATGCTCCAGGATTGCGGCAGGATTCGAGAATTCATGGTAGGTATTCAGGATAACGACTGCATCGGCTTTTGGAGGAAGGCAGATGAGGATCTTCCGCGTCGCCGAGTAGTAAGTGGATGTTTCGTTCACCTTGTTTGAGGGATCGCAAGAAGACAAAGGCCAGAGGGAGCCTTCGAATGTCCTCGGCAATGACGCGACCATCAGGTCCTACTGCCTGAGATAGTTTCAATGAGAGATAGCCCGAGCCACACCCGAGATCGACTACCGTCTGGCCCTGACGAAGGTTCAACGCTCCCAGCACTGCAGAAGGGTTCTGCCATCGGTCACGTTGGGCTTCGATACCGTCGAGGCGCGACATCGTGTGAAGAGTTGAGTAAGTGAGATCCACCGCGGCGAGGAGCGCGACGAAGCACACTACGAGGAGCAAGACCGTCAGACGGGATTTTTGCCGAACCTTGAGTTGCTCCTGCGCATGTGCCATTGGATCTCACTACTTCTTGGTAGGGTAGTTCTTTTCCAAAGCCAGGTTCAACAAAAGCACATTGACTCGCGGCTCGCCCAGAAAGCCCAAGTCGGGTCGCTCGGTAGCTTGCGCAATGAGAGTTCTCACCTGCTCTGTTGAGGTTCCACGGGCCCTGGCAACCCGTGCGGCCTGCAGACTGGCGTTAGCCGGGCTGATGTGTGGGTCAAGACCGGATGCCGATCCGGTGATTGCGTCTGACGGAATCGGCACCTTCGGCGTGAATATCAATGGAGATTTTGGATCGTTGAACGCCTTAATCAGCTTAACGTCGTCCAGGTTTCCTTGCGAGTCCTTGAAGCCATCCAGAGGAGCTGAGGATTCGTACGGGAGTTCGTTATCGATGCAGTAGTGCACGACTCGATCCGCAAGCCCATCGAAGTCGACGATTTCCTTCCCCTTGTCGTCGGCCTTGGTGGTTCCGTGCAACAGCTTGGCACTCGTTGGTCCCAGGTTAGAACCGGAGCTGGCGGTTGCATCATACCCGGACCCCGCGGATGATGGCCGCGGATGAAAGTATTCAGGCTTTGAGAACGATTGGCCGATCAGGGTTGAACCTACTACCTTGCCGTTCTCGCTCACGAGGCTTCCATTTGCCTGCCGCGGAAAGACCACCTGCGACAGGCCCGTCATGACTGCCGGGTAGATTAAACCGGTCAAGATCGTAAAAGCGAGCGTGATTCGTAATCCTGGTGCAAGTTCCTTCAACATGGTTTCGCTCCTTTACGCTAGATGAAGCGCGGCGAGAAGTTTGTCGATTAGCCAGATTCCGGGGAAGGGGGCAATGATCCCACCCAAGCCGTAGATCAACAGGTTGCGCGTGAGCATTTGGCCGGCGGTCACCGGCTTGTAGTGAACTCCGCGAAGCGCCAGAGGCACAAGAGCAATGATGATGATTGCGTTGAAGATCACGGCAGCCAGCACTGCGCTTTGCGGTGAATGCAATCCCATGATGTTTAGCTTGTTGAGCTCCGGATAAATGGGAGCGAATATCGCGGGAATGATGGCGAAGTACTTCGCGACGTCATTGGCGATCGAGAAGGTGGTGAGAGACCCGCGCGTGATTAAGAGTTGCTTCCCAATGGCGACGACCTCGATCAGCTTCGTCGGATTGCTATCGAGGTCCACCATGTTGCCAGCCTCTTTGGCGGCCATTGTGCCGGTGTTCATGGCAACTCCGACGTCCGCCTGAGCCAGCGCAGGCGCATCATTCGTGCCGTCGCCCGTCATCGCGACCAGCCTGCCCTCAGCCTGCTCTTTCTTGATGTACTCAAGCTTGTCTTTAGGGGTGGCCTGAGCAAGAAAGTCGTCGACGCCGGCCTCTTGTGCAATAGCAGCTGCGGTCAGGGGATTGTCTCCTGTGATCATTACGGAACGAATGCCCATTGCCCTGAGCGACGCGAGACGGTCCTTCATTCCACCCTTGACAATGTCCTTCAGGTGAATGACCCCCAGCACCCTCTTGCCATCGGCAACTGCCAACGGAGTGCCACCATTGCGGGCGATTCCATCGGAGATTCCTGCGAGGGAGTTAGGAACGGTTCCGCCCTCCTTGATCACGAACTGGGCGATCGCTTCAGTCGCTCCCTTACGCAACTGGCGCCCGTCGATGTCTACCCCGCTCATCCTCGTATAGGCCGAGAATGGGATGAAATTTGCCTCGTGCTCGGCGACTTCGCGTCCGCGCAGGTTGTACTTTTCCTTGGCAAGTACCACAACAGATCGACCTTCAGGAGTTTCGTCAGCGAGGCTGGAAAGTTGTGCCGCGTCCGCCAGTTGAGCGGCGCTTATGCCCTCCACCGAGATGAATTCGACTGCTTCCCGATTGCCCAGTGTGATGGTGCCGGTCTTATCAAGGAGAAGCGTATTCACGTCGCCTGCCGCTTCGACCGCCTTGCCGCTCATGGCGAGCACGTTGTGCTGCATCACCCGATCCATACCCGCGATGCCAATGGCAGAAAGCAGTCCGCCAATGGTGGTGGGAATCAAACAGACCAGGAGAGAGACGAGCACTGCGACGGACGGCGCCACTCCGCTTCCAATTGCCGCAATAGAATATTTGGCGTAGGGAGGCAGGGTTGCAACCGCCATCAGGAAAATCAGGGTCAATCCCGCAATCAGAATGTTGAGAGCAATCTCATTCGGGGTCTTCTGGCGGACAGCGCCTTCCACAAGAGCAATCATGCGGTCGAGGAAGGTCTCACCAGGGTTCGATGTGATTCGAACTGTGATGTGGTCGGAAAGAACCTTTGTTCCACCAGTCACCGCGCTTCGATCGCCGCCGGATTCGCGGATCACTGGAGCACTCTCTCCTGTAATGACGGACTCATCGACACTTGCAATACCCTCAATGACCTCTCCATCACCAGGAATCAGGGTGCCAGCCTCAACGTAAACCACGTCCCCTGCCCTCAATGATGACGCGGGAACCATTTCGAACTTTTTGTTGGGAAGAATCTTGTGCGCGATAGCGTCGGTCTTTGTTTTGCGCAGTGCATCCGCCTGCGCCTTTCCGCGAGCCTCTGCCATCGCCTCGGCGAAGTTAGCAAACAGAACGGTAAACCAAAGCCATAACGCGATCTGAATCCCGAAGAATACGTCGCTCGTCTTGGTGAAAGCATCCTTAATCACGAACACCGTCGTAAGCGCAGCGCCGACTTCCACCACGAACATCACCGGGTTCTTCGCGACCAGCCTGGGATCCAGCTTGACGAATGACGCTTTGGTCGCCCCTCGCAGGATTTCGGGATCGAAGAGGGGGCGCGCGCGCACTCCCCTTGAGATGAGTCCTGTACCATCATGTTCCCGGGCCTCGGGCTTACGTGGCGGCGGCGGAACTGTCACAGTAGACATTCTTTTTTAGCTCCTTGACCCTAATGAAGGATCAGAACAGTTTTCCATTCAGCATTTGAAAGTGCTCAACAATGGGACCGAGCGAAAGCACAGGGAAGTACGTTAGCGCTCCAACAATGACCACGGTGCCGATCAACAGGACAACAAAAAGTGACCCATTGGTGGGTAGCGTGCCGCTGGTTACTGGAATTAATTTCTTGCTGGCCAGGCTGCCCGCGATCGCAAGGGCGGGAATAATAAACAGAAAGCGGGCAATCAACATGTCGAGGCCAAGCGTGAGGTTGTACCACGGGGTGTTTGCGTTGATTCCCGCAAAAGCACTTCCGTTATTCCCTGCGCCACTCGAATACGCGTAGAGGATCTCCGACAAGCCGTGAGCACCACTGTTGTTCGTATTGGCGACGGCCGGTCCCGGAGCATTCCAATACCCGCCCTTTGCAAAGGGTTCGACAGAACTGAGCGCCGTGAACACAAGGATGCACAAAGACGTCGCCAAGACCGCAATAATGGCCATCTTGACTTCTTTTTGTTCGATCTTCTTCCCCACGTACTCTGGCGTTCGCCCCACCATCAGCCCGCCTATGAAAACGGCAATCACAGCGTAGAGCAACATGCCGTAGAGTCCCGCGCCCACACCGCCGAAAATCACCTCATCGGTCTGAATGTTGAACAGCGGAACCAGTCCGCCAAGGGGAGTAAAGCTATCATGCCAACTATTGATCGCCCCGCAGCTTGCATCTGTCGTGACCGTTGCGAAGAGTGTTGATTCGGCGATCCCGAAGCGCACCTCTTTGCCTTCCATGTTGCCGCCGGGATGAGTGCCAGCATACGCACTCGACACCCCGAGCTGTGTCACTAATGGGTTACCGCGCTGCTCCGCCCAGTAGCAGACGAACACACCTACGAAGAATAGGGCTGACATCGCGGCGAAGATCGCCCATCCCTGTTTCGTGTCCTTCACTGCCTTGCCGAACATGTAGGTCAGGCCGGCCCCGAGGGCGAAGATCAACAATAATTGCAACTCGTTGGAAAGCGGTGTTGGGTTTTCGTAGGGATGAGAGGAGTTGGCGTTGAAGTAACCGCCTCCGTTTGTACCCAGCATCTTGATCGAGAGCTGGGAGGCAAGAGGGCCCTGTTCGATCGTCTGCACTGCTCCCTCAAGCGTCTGTGCAGTCACAGGCGCCTTGAAGTTCTGAATGCTTCCCTGCCAAACGAAAAACATTGTTGTCAGAACGCAAACTGGCAGCAGAATGTACACTGTGCACCGTGTGACGTCTGCCCAAAAGTTACCGATCGTCTTGGCCGTGTGACGAGCGAATCCGCGGATGAGGGCGACGGCAATTGCGATGCCCACGGCAGCCGAGACGAAGTTCTGCACGGCCAGCGCAGCCATCTGCGTCAGGTAGCTCATCGTCGTGTCCGGCGAATAGGATTGCCAATTCGTGTTCGTGACGAAGCTGACTGCGGTATTGAAGGCCAGGTCCGGCGTCATCGGTGTCGAACCCGTCGGAGCTTGCGGTGTCGAGAAATGCATCGGATTCAAGGGTAGAAAGCCTTGAAATCGCTGGATGATGTACACCAGCAGGCAGCTGAAGATGCTCAAGGAAATGAGAGATGCGGAATAGCGCACCCACGTCTGTTCCTCGTCTTCTGTTATGCCGCTGAAGCGGTAAATTGCGCGTTCGAGCCAGCCCAGGATCGGGTGAAGGAATGTGCGCCGACCCTCAAATACGCGGTACATGAACGTACCGACAGGCTTGGTGATCGCCAAGATAACCGCAAAGAAGAACAGAATTTGCAGAATGCCTATGAAAGTCATGTCGGACCTCAGAATTTCTCCGGTCGAAGCAGAGCGTAGACCAGGTAGACAAACAAGAAAGCGGTGATAATGCCGGCAATTGCATACTCCATTGCGCCCTCCTAGAGGCGCTCCGAGGCCTTTGTGAAGCCCCAGAGCAGAACGAAAAACGCGATCACGATCGCGACATAGAACAGGTCCAACATGGTCACCTCGCCATGGAAAGCTTTGTTGAGTGGGAATCCGCTAAGCGGATCCGAAGAGAAATTGTTCCGACCTTCAGAAACGACGCCGAAGTAATGCTGAATTCAAGAGCGAAACCTCGTGGTCCAGCCGAGGAACAAGGTCCACACTGCCATGGAATTCCTATCAGCACACTTTCATCTTGCCCGCGAGTGAGTAAACGGTGCATAAACGGACGCTAAGTGCGGGATAAACCGATGAGCAGCCTCGTGTATTGCCCTGAGCAGATAGGAGGGTGCCGTCACACACCGCCTCTCATGACAGGGGGAAGAATGCTAGAAGCAAATATTATTGCGGCAGATGGAAACGGTAACCAGCCCAAGCATCAGTCACCAAGAAGACAGGCTTTGATGAATCCGGCTCAATCTTCTTGCGTAAGCGATTGACGAACACTCGCAAGTATTCCAGTTCGTCTCCGTAGTCAGGCCCCCAGACTGCTTGCAGCAGTTCGCGATGTGCAATTGTCCGGTTCGGCCGAGAGAGAAAGTAGGATAAGAGATCGAATTCTCTGGCCGTGAGCCTGGAAGTGCTTCCGTTTACCGTAACTTCTCTAGAAGATAGATCGATGTTTACGCCCTGAGCGGTCAATGAGTGCAGATCCGACTGGCTCGGCAATTGCGGCATTCTTCGCAGCGCGGCGCGGATTCTAGCGAGCAGCTCCGGCATGCTGAAGGGCTTGGTGATATAGTCGTCAGCCCCCGCGTCGAGAGTGTCAACCTTATGTCGTTCCGTGTTGTCCACTGTCAGCATGATGATCACGACGTCAGATCCCGAACGAATCAATCGGCAGGTTTCCATTCCGCCCATTCCTGGCATATTCATATCGAGCAAAACGACATCGTAGGTGGCGTTCCGGACTTCCTCGAGTCCTTCCTCGCCGGAACGTGAGTCGTTCACCTGGTAGCCATGGGCCGTTAGGGTAGCTCTCAACGCTCGCCGGATCTGCGGATCATCATCAATGGCAAGTATTCTGCCGCCGCTCATTCAACGCTTCCTTTGGGAGCAATGGGCAGAGAGAAGGAGAATTCAGATCCCTCGTCGGGTGAGCTTGTTAGCCAGATATCCTCCCCGTGCGCTCGCATGATTTCGCGTGCGATGGAAAGGCCCATTCCCGTTCCCTTGAGGTGACGTTCATTCCTGCCTCGGAAGAACTTCTCGAAAACCTGCGACTGTTCTTGCTCCGGGATTCCTTGACCCTGATCCCTCAGACGAAGAATCACTTTGTCATCGCTGACCGAAGCTTCGATCGATATTGGATGAGAGGGCGGAGAATATTTCAGCGCATTATCGAGCAGGTGCGTGATAACAATCTGAATGAGTTCAGCGTCCACGCGAACGGGCGGAAGATCTTCAGGTACAGCTATATAGATCGGGCGCTCTTCCAGCATCGATTTCATCTGCCGAAGTGCCCCATTTACAAGAGAACTTGGAAAGTGCACGGCGAGATTGAGACGGAATGTTCCGCCCTCGATCCGTGCAAGTTGGATAGCGTCGGTCACAAGTTTCGAAAGCCGATCTGTCGATTCGTCCACAATAGTAATGAGTTCTTGATGGTGCGCTTGAAGGCTGCTGGGCTGCTCGGCAAGAAGATCGGTGGTAACAGCCTTGATCGAGGTGAGAGGCGTCTTGAATTCATGTGCGATGGCATCCAGAAGAGTCGACTTAAGTTCTTCACTTTGTCTCGCCACCTCTGCTCGCGTCACGGCTTTCTGAGCGGATGCCCGTTCTAGCCCAATCGCCACAAGGTTGAGCAAAGAGTGAAGAGCAGCATCTGAAAAAGTTCCTCCGGAGACCGCCAAACTTCCGATAGGCTCTCCACCTAGACGAATCGGAGTGATGATCACGTCCACGCTTTCGTCCCTAACAAGTGTTGAACGTACTGCAGACTCGCGCAACTTGGCATGCAAATCAGGTGTCACGATCCCTGCAGAGTGAATTTCTCCGCTCTTTCGCACATAGAGGGAGACCGTTGGGAATTCACAAGTAAGAGTGATTTGTTGGACGATCTGCTTTGCATCCGGCCCTGTTGCGTCTGTTAGCAATAACGCTCTGCTCAATGAGTAGAGCTTTTCGATCTCGCTTCTCCGCTCGACCGCTTCCTGCGTTCGACGTTTAGCACGCACGGAAAGCTGACTGGCTGTGAGGGAAGTTGCCAGGAACGCAAATAGCGCAACCCAGTTTTGAGGAGCGGCGATCGTCAGCGTGCCTACAGGTGGCAAGAAGAAGAAGTTGAAGCACAACATGGCTGCAACAGAGGCAACGCTGGATTCGATCAAACCACCCTTCGTAGCAATGAGGAGAATCGCAACCAAGTAGAGGAATCCAGCTGTGGTCGCGTTCACTGAGACCAGTCGAAACAGTATAAAAGTTACGGCCGCCACAAGGGCGAGAGACGCACTGACCCGTAGAAACAAAACCGATGTCTTGATTAAAGAACTGCTTGACCCGGAACGAGGTTCGTCTTGTCGAGTTGAGACGTTGGAGGTGCTCGCTTCGACGTTTGGAACCATCGTTTCCGCTGTAAGGACCATACCCGGTTAATACCAACAATCCAGCAGCACCTCTGAACCGCGTAACTGCGCGAACACCTGATTGGGGCTTCGGGCACTGCAGCTTCATCCTATACCCAGGCCCGTAAATGTTGCATAAACGAGAACTTCTAGTCGGTACTCCAGTTGGGAGATTTCCAGTAATAGCTGTGCTGGACCTGAACATCACTGGGTTTGTCGAAGCCGAATGTCCGTTTGAAAGTAACTTCCTCGTCGACCCATGTGCCAACGCATCGTCCGATGATTAACAGGACCACGGCGACAGCCTCGATTTGCCAATTTTCCTCAAGGTCACCCCTTAGCTTAGTCCCTATCCGACTGTGAACATCAGGCGGACGAAAAAGTGTCTCTCATCAAGAATGGTGCCCTCGGATGCTCATCTAGTCCACGCTGAAGGGATCCATCCACGCTCCTCAGGCCCGAAGCGCCGGACGAAATCTCATCTCGGAGCTGTTGAACTCTCCCAGTTCGGTGTTGCAGAAGAAGACGCGATGTATGTCCTCGTCCATCTGTTCCAGCCCGATCTCTTCATTGCGGAAAACTTCGCTGACAAAAACCCGGCCCTTGTGCCAGCTAATGTCTCCACTGTTGTTCACTCGCCGCGTTTGGAACGATCTCGGATATTGAAAAGCTCGCTACCCTGCTGGGGAGCAGCGGCGTGCTGGGCACGTAGATGCTACCCGGCGTCTCGTTGGCAAGCGCCTCATGCGGGCGCTCGTGGTTGAATACCAGGCGGAAGCGGTCAACTAGAAGAGGCAATGGGTGCGGCGGGATCGTCGCAGTACTCGTTACGATCCAAAAAGCCAACCCAGCCACCGAACAGCCCACAATTTACCAAAGGAAGATTTTCGCCACTTTTCAGCTACTCCGCCTCTGCAGTCTTCTGCGGATCATGAATATCCAGCGGCCCACACGAAAGAATCGACGCGGTTGCGGCTTAAAAATACACGGGTTGAAGTCCGAACTCCTTCGGATAGTAGGTTTTTGAGTTGGGGATCTGGCCTCCCGCCCTAGCGGAGCTAGGACGGGGTACCCCCGGCTCCTACCAGGGGGCGGAGGGAGTCGCGGTGCCAGCGGCGCAGGAGGGTGACGGCGATCAGGATTAGGGCGAGCGTGAGGCCGATCCAGAGGCCGTAGATGCCCCAATGGAGAACAAAACACAGGAAAAAGCCGAGGGGGAGGCCGAAGATCCAGTAGCCGACCAGATTGGCGACCATGGGGAAGCGGGTTTCGCCGAGGCCGCGGAGAGCGCCGGTGGAGACGATCTGAATCCCGTCAAAGATCTGGAAGGCGGCGGCCAGCCAGAGGAGGCCGGGGCCGACGGCAAGGACCTGGGCGTCGTGGGTGTAGAGCTCGATGAGGGGGCGGGGGGCTACGAAGAAGACCACCGCGGCAGAGAGCATGAAGGCGGTGCCGAGGCCCATGGCGAGCCATCCGGCGCGGCGGGCGCGTGCGGGATCGCCGGCACCGATTGCGTGGCCGACGCTGACGGCGGCTGCCGCCGAGACACCAAGCGGCACCATGTAAGTGAGGGCGGCGTAGTTGAGGGCGATCTGATGAGTGGCGAGGGCGACGGGCGTGAGCCATCCGGCGGAGAAGGTGCCAAGGTTCCAGGCACCGACTTCGAGGATGATCTGGCCGGCGGCGGGCGCGCCGATGCGGACCAGTTGGCGGAGTTTCAACAGGCTGGGCCTGGCCCAGTGGCGGAAGAGCGGATGGCCGCGGGTGCGCTCGTAGCGCCAAGCGAAGCCGATGAGCGAGACGGCCATGCCGATGCGGGCCACGACCGTGGACCACGCCGATCCGTCGACGCCGAGGGCCGGCATGCCTAGTTTGCCGTAAATAAAGACCCAGTTGCCGAACCAGTTGAGGAGGTTGGCTAGGACGAAGGTGACGGTGACGACGCGGACCTGGCCGACGCCCTGCAGGTAACGGCGGGCGCCTCCGTAAAGGAGCAGCGGCAGGGTGCCGAGAGTGAGGACGCGCAGGTAGCTGGCGGCGGGGACGGCCACCTCGGGCGTGATGCCCACGTGGGTGAAGCCGAAGCTGATGGCGAAGATGAACAGCATGATCGGCGGGCTCACGATGCAGGCGAGGTAGACACCTTGCGCCAGCCAGTGGTGGCAGGCGTCGTGGTCGCGGCGGCCGTAGGCGTGGGAGACGAGGGTGTCGAGGCCGAGGAGCAGGCCGATGCCGAAG
>WNGK01048841.1_pt1 | contig 13833 bp, 15 predicted proteins | sample 5400601 | NCBI WGS metagenome assembly WNGK01 (sample SAMN13153376, study PRJNA577476) | soil metagenome | isolation source: 60 cm soil or saprolite under Garry oak tree replicate 1 | place: USA:California | collected 2016-06-15 | reverse complement strand
AGCAGGAGCCGGTGGCCTTCGATCACGACTGCCGCGAGGGTATCTGCGGCAGCTGCGGGGTCGTGATCAACGGCCGGCCCCACGGCCCGCACAAGGCGACGACGGCGTGCCAGCTGCACATGCGGCTCTTCCGGGACGGCGACGAGATCTGGGTCGAGCCGTGGCGGGCGCAGGCCTTCCCCATCGTGAAGGACCTGGTCGTCGACCGCAGCGCGTTCGATCGCATCGTGCAGGCCGGCGGCTTTATCACCGCGCGCACCGGCAGCGCGCCCGAGGCGAACGCCGTGCCCGTCCCCAAGCGCGATGCTGATCTGGCGATGGATGCCGCCGCCTGCATCGGCTGCGGCGCGTGCGTGGCGGCCTGCCCCAACGCGTCGGCGATGCTGTTCGTCGCCGCCAAGGTGAGCCACCTGGGTGCCTTGCCCCAGGGTCAGCCCGAACGCTACGACCGGGTGGTGAAGATGGTGGACGTGATGGATGAGGCGGGGTTCGGGGCGTGCACCAACCACGGCGAGTGCATGGCGGCCTGCCCCAAAGAAATCAGCGTCGACTTCATCGCGCGGCTGAACCGCGACCTGTTGCAGGCGACGCTGTTGCCGCCCCCGTCGGGGCGGGATTGGTCGGGCGCGGCTTAGAGCTTCACCGCTGCCATCGTTTCCATCACGGCGCTCGCGGACTTCGCGAGCGCCGCTTTTTCATCGGCCGACAGCTCGACCTGAAGAATCTGCTCCAGTCCCTTGCGGCCGAGTTTGCAGGGCACGCCGCAGTAGATCCCGGAGAGCCCGTACTCGCCTTCGAGCCACGCCGCGCAGGGCAGCACGCGTTTCTTGTCGAGCGCGATCGCCTCGACCATCTGCACCGCCGCGGCCGACGGCGCGTAGTAGGCCGAGCCCGTCTTGAGGAAGGCCACGATCTCGGCGCCGCCGTTGCGCGTGCGGTCCACGATCGTGTCGAGCTTGGCTTTGTCGAGCAGCTGGCTGACGGGGATGCCGGAGACGGTCGTGTAGGAGATGAGGGGGACCATGGTGTCACCGTGACCGCCGAGCACCATCGCCTGGATGTCTGCGACCGACACGTCGAGCGCCTCGGCCAGGAACGAGCGGTAGCGCGCCGTATCGAGCACGCCCGCCATGCCGATCACGCGCTCGCGCGGGAAGCCCGTCACCTGCTTGGTCACCCAGCACATCACGTCGAGCGGATTGGAGACGACGATGACGATGGCGTTGGGCGACGTCTGCTTGATCTGTTGGGAGACCTGCTTGACGATGTCGGCGTTGGTGCGCACCAGGTCGTCGCGGCTCATGCCGGGCTTGCGCGCGATGCCGGCGGTGACGACGAAGACTTCGCTGCCCGCGGCGGGCCCGTAATCGTTGGCGCCGACGACGCGGGTGTCGAAGCCTTCGATCGGCGCCGACTCCCACTGGTCGAGGCCTTTGCCCTGGGGGACGCCCTCGATCACGTCCACGAGGACGACGGTGCGCGCGAGACTCTTCTCGGCGAGGCGCTGGGCGGTGGTGGCGCCTACGTTGCCCGCGCCGACGACGGTGATTTTGGAGAGCATGGGGCGGAAAGGTAGTCTAGTTGATTGCCTATGGCACCTGTGCGGCTTGTGTCAGTATCCTGCGTCCCGCGTGAGCTGATAGAGATAGACCATGATGGCTTGCGCCTGCTTGCCGGGCGCATTGTTCCGATGCTGCGGAGCGTTGCACGTGTACCCAGTGCGTCGCGCACCGGTAACGCGTTGAATGAGCAGCTCGCCGGCATCGGAGATAGACAGCGCAAGACCCGGAGCGCAGTCGAGGGCGAGCGTCCACGCGCCCAGACTATCCAGGTCCCTTGCGACCTGCCGGAAATCAAGCTGTTTCCGCACCGTGCACATGCGCTGGTCGTCGGCGCGAGGTCCGCAACGGACGGCACCCGTGGTATCCGCCGTGGCGGTAGAGTCGGCCAGGACTGCCCACCACACGATGAGCTCGGCGCTCCCGGTGTCGCCGTTCTGCGCGAGGCGCAACAGGGGAACGCGCTCGCCGAACATCATTGGGTACCAATCCGTGATTCGAATCTCGCGGCCGCTTTGGGACATCGTGAGCGATGGAAGATCCGGAATGCCCGCGGCTGCGGCGACCGCGGCAAAAGGAGAGATGGGAACCGCCGTATCAACGGCCGAATAAACCACAACGGTGTCGATGCGAAGCAGTGCCGGAGCGCACACAACGTACCGCTGTGGCTTCACCCGACACACCCGAACAGAATCGCGGTGATCACGGAACAAGCGAAACATCACACTGTCCTCCCAGGTCTGCCCCCGCCATGGCATAGGCAGGCGCAAAGGGAGGACAGCGTGGCGTACGACCTCATTGAACCCTGGGTTTGGGCTGCGGAGGACGCGGAACGTGGAAGGAACCGGAACGCCGAGTGAATCCACTGCTACGCGAAAGACCACACCCCCACCAATCCCAGCGTCACGAAGGAGCTCTGGGTACGTGGGTGCGAGGGTGATCCGTGCGGTTGAGGAACACGCGACCGTCAAGAGCGCCGCCATCTCGAGCAGGAGCCAGGGCGCGCGCAGGCAAACTGAACTCAACGTCGGAGTGTGTATCCGTGCACTGCCCTGTTTTGAAAGGCGGGAGAACAAGGCCGCGCTCACAGATTCTTGAGCACGAACTCCGCGGCCTTGCGGACGACGGGATCCCGGTCCGACGTCGCTAGCTGACTCAAGACCGACTTGATTCTGGCAGCGCGGTCGTCGGGGAGTGAAGCGGTACCGGCAATCGGGAAGAAATCCGCCCGGCTGGATAGGCAGCACCAGCCGATGGTCGTGGGCTGAGGAGGCATCAGCAGCTTCGCGAGCGATGCGGTCTCGTCGGGAGCGAAATAGCTGATCAGCACGCGGAGCGACGAGAGTCGGACTAGTGTCGGGCGAGCGCCATCCGAGGCTACATCTGTGGCTGTTTGGAGCAACCGCGCGTCCCGGATACGGGAGGATGCGTCGACGAGCCACTCCAGGTCGCTACTGTCCGGCCCGATCCCACTCCAGGCATCGCGCAGTGCCGCGGGACCGGAGTCGTCGCATCGTGTGATGATGGCGCGTGCCCAGGCGCGGTGCGGCTCGGGTTCACCACTCGACAGGGTCTGGACGGCGAGGCGGCAATCATTACGCAAGTGCGCATCGTCCCGCTCCCGTTGCTGCTGGGCAGAGAGAGTCCCCCCGAAGACCAGCAAGAGCGTCGTTGCGGCGACCGAGGCTGGGGTGCAAAGAAGCATGGAGTCCGGCTCCTCTCACTTGCTCGGGTACGGCCCGTACCGGAACGTACACGTCGGGCGAAATGGATTCGCTGAGGTGCTATCCACGACCCGGGCGGACTCGGCGGTAGCAGCCCTCCGGAATCGGAGGAGATCGTCGAGCACTCCGGGCAGATTGCCCGACCTGCCTACTCGGGTCTCGAAGAACGGTGCTGCGCGCTGGCTGAACTCTTGTACAAAGATCTGCCTATGAAGGTCCTCGTGCGCTTCGACCATCGGGATGATCGGGACGACATCGCTTCGCGTGCAGCGGGGCGCACCGGCGAATATGATGGCGTTCGAGCGCGCGGGATCCTGATTCTTCCAGAACTCACTCCCGACCGCCAGCGCCGCGGTGTTGATTTCTATCGTGATCTTCACAGTAGCTGGGATGTCGGTGAAGAACCAGAATCCCGTGTTTGGTCCATGGTCGATGATCACGAGTGGAACTGCCACGCCGACGTCGTAACTCGTGGCGCCTAACTCGTGTTCCGAGGGAGGCCGGTCCGTCAGCGTGCCCGGCGCGTCGCGAACAACGACGGGTGCGATGGTCTTGCCGTTCCAGTTTCGCGGGCTTACGGCGATGGGCGCGGTTCTTGTTTGCTCCGTGCCTCCCACGTTCGCCGTGACGCTCACCACGCCCCCCACTGCCATTGGCCCGCTCCACTCCGGGGATGTCTGATCATCTTCCCGAGCAAACGTACCGAGGCTGCCCTCAGCAGTGAACGCCCAACTGCTAGTCTGCATAGGAGCCGACGTGGGATCGGCGGACGCACGACACGTTGCGGTTTCGCCGCGCACGACGTGTNCTGCTCACTTACCGGCTCCCGAAACCCGACCGTGTACACCGCACCCGCGGTGCCGATACATGGCGGGATCTCGAAGTTGCCGCACAGGCGCGGGTATTCCAGGGGACTCATCACGGTGATCGTCACGTCCGTCACCGGAAAATCGAGCGGCAATGCGACGTACGTCGCATTGGTGAGTTGGACGCCGCCGTTCTCCTCCCCGCGCTGGCAGTCACTCTGGTCAACGGGCGCCAGCGCGATGGTCGCGCTCCCCGCTGGACCAGAGGCCGTCACCTGCCCGTAGTCCGCGCAGACATAGATGCCGGAGCCGACCACGTTCACTGCGTACACCGGCTGTGAGAAGTGAACCGTCACCGCGCCCACGTGATCGTGGTCCAGAAGCAGCAATCCGGTGCTGGACTCAACGTCGGAGTGCGTGTCCGTGCACCGCCCAGTTTGAAAGCCGTCGAATTGAACGCTGCAGGTTCCGGGCTTGAGGTCAACGGCCGCGGCAAATGCCGGTCCCGGAAGCACTCGGGGAGCCACGGGGTCTCGCGCGCAAGACGCAAGACCGGCCACCACGACGAAGGAAAGGAATGGCCGCAAGAATCCGCCCATGGCATGAGGATGCATCACGCAGTAGCCCGCACACGGTGACGCCCCTCACACGCTAGGCTGACGGTATCAACAGAACGTCAACAGCCTCCTCACCCTCCCCTTGTGTGCATCTCCCGCCGCGGGTCGGCGCGCAACGCGTCGATCTGATAGAGCGCGCCGCGATCGGCGAGTGCCAGGCGCTCCTCGGCGCCGCGATTCGAACGCGCGGTCCACGTCGACGCAATCAGGCTGCGCAGGTCGTCATCCGATGCGCCCGCGCGCAGCGGCTCCCGCAAGTCCACGCCCCGCTCGGCGTACAAACACAGGAACCACGTGCCGTCGGCCGTGAGCCGGCTGCGGTCGCAGTTGGCGCAGAACGGCGCCGTCACCGACGCGATCACGCCGAACGTGGTGCCGTCGTCCAACCGGAAGCGCTCGGCGGGCGCGCGCGGGTCGGCCGCGTCGTGCACGGGCGTGATGGGCCCGTAGCGCGCGGTCAGCCGCTCGAGGATCTCGCGCTGCGACACCACCTGCTCCGCCGTCCAGTGCGTGGCGCCGCCCACGTCCATGTATTCGATGAAGCGCACTTCGGCGGTGTGCGCCCGGCCGAACTCGATCAGATCCACGATCTCATCGTCGTTGAAGCCGCGGACCACCACCGTATTGAGCTTCACCCGCTCGAATCCGGCCGCCTGCGCCGCAGCGATCCCCGCGAGGACGTCGGCGTGATGGGCGCTCTTGGCGAATTCCTGCATCCGCTCGGGCCGCAGCGTGTCCAGGCTCACCGTTACGCGTGCGAGACCGGCTGCCCGGAGCGCCGCCGCGTGCTTGGCGAGCAGAACGCCATTTGTAGTGAGGGCGAGATCGCGTACACCCTGGTTTTCGCGCAACAGCCGCACCAGCGTCGGCAGCTCGTGGCGCAGCAGCGGCTCGCCACCTGTGAGGCGGACTTTGGAAACACCAAGGTCGGTGAAGACGCGGGTCAGCCGGGCGATCTCCTCGAACGTCAGCAGCGACGTGCGCGGCAGCCAGACGTAGTCTTCTTCCGGCATGCAGTAACGGCACCGCAGGTTGCAGCGGTCGGTGACCGAGACACGCAGCGAGCCGAGCGGGCGGTTGCGGGTATCGTGGATCACGTGCCCTCGGGTCCCACGACGGCGGGCCGGCCCTGCGGATCCACCCACAAGGTCGAGCCGTCGGCCCGTAGCTCTTTCTTCCAGATCGGCAGGCGCTGCTTCACTTCCTCGATCACGTAGCGGCAGGCGCCGAACGCCTCGGCGCGATGCGGCGCGGCCGCGGCGATGCCGATGCCCGCTTCTTCGGTCGGCACGAGGCCCAGCCGGTGGCGTACCGCGACGCGCGCGTTGGGCCAGCGCTTGACCACTTCCGCGAGAATCCGGTCCAGCTCGGCATTGGCCATGGCGTCGTAGCCCGTGTACTCGATGCCCGTCACGCCACCGTCCTCCGGTGCGTCGCGGACCGTCCCGAGAAACAGGCAGGTGCCGCCGCAGGTGGGGGAGGCCACGGCCGCGACCAGCTCGGTGACGGAGATCGGGGCACGCGTGAGATGATTCATCCGCCTGCCAGCGGCGGCAGCAGCGCCACCTCATCCCCGGGAAGGACCGGCGTGTCGGCGCGCGCGTGCTTCAGGTTCACGGCCGCGAGCGGGCGCTCGGGCAGCTCGGCGCCGCCCGGCAGCGCGGCGCGCGCCTCGCGCACCACGTCGGCGACGGTCGCGGGCAACGGCAGCGTGACGCTCGCTTCCTCGCGCCCCACCAGCTCCGCGTAGCGCGCGAAGAACCGGACGGTGATCGTGCCGCTGCCGCTCATGCGGTGAAGTATACCTCGCCCGTCACGGGCCCGTCGTACCGGTCGTGAGTCCGCGCCACAGTTTCGCCTGCTGCGGCGTGGGCGTGGCGGGCTTGCCGACCGTGAACGCGGTCTGCACGCGCTCGCGCACGTGCGTCTGCAGCGTGCGCGGTTGCCCGCTCCGTTTCACCGTGATCGTGACGGCCTGGCCGCCCTGCCCCTTGAAGCGACCGCGGAATGCCTCGCCCCAATCCTGGTCGCCCTTGATCGTCACGTCGCCGATCTGCACCAGCACATCGCCCGGCGCGACGCCGGCCTCGGCCGCCGCGCTGCCCGGCGTCACGGCCTGCACCTCGACCTGCCCGTCCGCCGTGAGGCCCGACGACACGCCGAGCACCGGCGTCGACTCGCTGTGTCGCGTCACGACGATGCCCGCTCGGGGCAGGATCGAGTCGTAGGGCAGCGGATCGCGGCCGTTGATGTAGCGCGCGTAGAAGCCGTCGGCATCCGGCAGACCCGCCTCCTTCAGCAGCGCCAACAGGTTGGCGGTCGTAAACCCCTTCCCCTGTTTGTAGTAGCGCGTGAACAGGCCGCGCATCACTTCGTCCAGCGAGTGCCGGTTGTCGGTGGCATCGCGGATCGACACGTCGAGCAGCAGGCCCGTGAGTGAGCCCTTCGGGTAGTACAGCTGCGAGCTGTTGACGTAGCGCTCGTTGATCCACGTCGCCACGCTGCCGTCTTCCTCGCTCCACGGCTCGGGCGCCGCGCCCACCTCGCGCATGTTCGCCGCGATGTTGTTCAGGAAATCATCGTCCGTCCACAAATGCGAACGCACGTTGGTGAGGTCGGCGTAGTAGTCGGTGACGCCTTCCGACCACCACAACAGCGGCGTGAACTGCTCGGCGTGATAATCGTACGGCCACATCTCGGCGGGCCGGATGCGTTTCACATTCCAGAGGTGGAAGAACTCGTGCGAGATCAGCGGCCGGATGAAGGAACCGAGGTTGCCCGCGTCGTCGGCGAAATCGGGCCCCGCGGGCATGATGTCGTACTGCGACGCCAGGTGCTCCAGGCCGCCGCCGAATCCCACCGGCTCGTGAATGACGGAAAAGAAGATGGTGTACGTGTCGTACGGCGCTCCGCCCATCAGCTCGTCCTGCGAGGCGGCCGCGCGCTGCATTACGTCGCGCAGACTCTTTCAGCTCGTCCTGCGATGCGGCCGCGCGCTGTATCACGTCGCGCAGGCTCTTGGCCACCGCGGGGGTGTAATCGGCCTGCGGATACAGCGCGAGGCGGATCCAGTGCCCCGCGACCTGCAGCGAATCGAGCGCGTAACGTCCCACAAATGTTTGGGCGTCGACCAGCGTGTGATAGTCGGGCGCGGTGTACGTGCCGCCGGGACTCGCGGCGAGCGCGGTGGTGACGCGCCAGCCCGCGGGCAACGCGAAACGCACCGTCGCGGGCCGCGCGAGCTGGCCTTCTTCGTATAGAAAGAGATTGGTGCCGAGGAATTGGCCCCAGTCGCTCCGCAGCCGCGCGATGGACAGGTCGATGGTGTCCGCCAGATAATCGAATTCGACGGTGACGCGATCGCGCTTCCCGGTCGTCACGCGCCAGGTGTCCTTGTCGAAGCGATCCCAGAACAGGGGCTGCGCATCGGCGCCATGCGCGTTGAAATGGCGCACGTAGCGCGCGTAGTTCTGGATCTCGTAGTTCCCCGGGCTCCACGCGGGCAGCGACAGGTACAACGTGTCCTTGCCCGTGGCTGGGAAATCGGCCTTGACGTGGAACAGGTTGTCGGCCGGCAGCACCGAGACCTCGTAAGTCACGGTCTGAGCAGCGAGTGGCAGTGTGAGGAGCAGCACGGCGACGTAGCGCAGCACGCGGACTCCGCAGCGAGGGTTCAAACTGCATACACCACCCAAAACAAAGCGGCCCAGACGTTTAGTCCGGGCCGCAGGTGCGCATTTTCGCGCCGCGCGTCAGGAGGGCGAACTCACCTTCGCGTTGGCGTCGGCGACCATCGCACGCAACTCCTTGCTGGGCTTGAAGACAGGCACCGGACGCGCCGCCACTTCCACCGGATCACCGGTGCGCGGATTGCGCGCCATGCGCGTCTTGCGCTGCCGGATCTTGAAGGTCCCAAACCCGCGTATCTCAATGTTATGCTGCTCGGCCAGCGCCGCTTTGACCGCGTCCAGGAACGAGTCGACGACCCGGGCGCAGTCCTTTTTGGAAATGAGCGGACCCGCCGTGCGGGCGATTTGTGCGGTGACCTTTTCGACCAGATCGGCCTTCGTCATCCGTTCCCCCAGCAGGGCCCAGGGCGGGCGAGCGGGGGCATAATATGGGCCTAACCTATCGACTGTCAAGAGCTTGGAGGAACTGCCGAAAGTGCGGTTGGGCGTCGTGTGGGCCCGGCGACGCCTCGGGGTGATACTGTACCGCAAAAATCGGGTACTCGCGATGCCGCACGCCTTCCACGGTGTGGTCATTGAGGTTGAGGTGCGTCACCACGAGCGCGTTGGCGCCGGGCACGCCGCTGGTGTCGCCCGCGACGGCGAAGCCGTGGTTCTGCGACGTGATAAGTACTTGCCCTGTCTCAAGATCGCGCACTGGATGGTTGCCGCCGCGGTGGCCGTAGGGCAGCTTCGTCGTCCGGCCGCCGAAGGCGAGGCCGAGCAGCTGGTGTCCGAGACAGATCCCGAAGATCGGCATCGAGCCGTCGCCCAGTTCGCGGATGGTCTTGATGGCGTAACCGACGGCGGCGGGATCGCCGGGCCCGTTGGAGAGAAACAGCCCGTCCGGTTCGAGCTCGCGAATGCGCGCTGCGGTGGTCCCCGCCGGGACGACGGTCACGCGACAGTCGTTCTGAATGAACAGGCGCAGGATGTTGCGCTTCATGCCGTAGTCGTACGCCACCACGTGATACTTGGCCGACTCCGGCCCTTCACGGTACTCGGCTTTGATCGTCGCGGCGCTCGCCAGGTCGAGTCCATCCATGGACGGCGCCGCCGAAAGCACGCGGCGGACCGCGTCGGTCGGCGCGTCGCCCACGGCCATGACGCCGCGCATCGCGCCCTGGGACCGGATGTGCCGCGTGAGCTGGCGCGTGTCGACATCGGCCACAACCGGGACCTTCGCCTCCGAGAGCCAATCGAGCAGTGACCCGGTGGAGCGCCAGTTGGACGGCTTGAGCGACAGCTCGCGGACCACGACGCCCGCGACGCGCGGGCGATCGGATTCGATGTCGTCGGGATTGATGCCGTAGTTGCCGATCATCGGCGCCGTCATCACCACCATCTGGCCGAGATACGAGGGGTCGGTGAAGACCTCTTGGTAGCCCGAGAGATTGGTGGTGAAGACGACTTCCGCGCACGCCGGCTCAAAATTCAGAGGCGCGGTGCCGTTGAAGCAGGCGCCGTCCTCGAGCAGGACGTAGGCGGGCAGGCGGTCAGCGATGCGGCGTACTCGGCTTGGTGGGTGCCGGCGACGTCGGGAGCGGCAGCGGGGCCGATTGCGCCGGCGCCTGTTGCTGCTGCGCGGGGAGGTTTTGCTGGATCACGGACCGCGCGGCGCCGGCGTGCGACTGCATCACGGCGAGCACCAGCGCCAGGAAGAGGAAGATGCCCGCGCACCACCAGGTGACCTTAGTGAGCAGCGTGACGGCCTGGCGGCCGCCCATGAACGTCTCGGTACCGGCGCCGCCGCCGAGCGAGGCCAGCCCGCCGCCCTGCCCCGCTTGAAAGAGCACGGCAGTGGTCAGGATCACGGCGTCCAGCAGCAGAATGACGAGCAAGGTGGTGTACATGGCGGGCGGATAATACCTAGGCCGCCGCCGTCTGCACAAGACGAGCCCAGCCATCGGCTTCCAGCGACGCGCCCCCCACCAGCACGCCGTCCAACTCGGATTCCGCCAGCAGCTCCGCGATGTTCTTCGAGCTCACGCTGCCGCCGTACAGCACGCGCGTGCGCGCGGCGCGCCGCTCCATCAGCCAGGCGCGAATGTGGCGGTGGACATCCGCGGCGTCGCGCGGCGTCGCGTTCTTGCCCGTGCCGATGGCCCAGACGGGTTCGTAGGCGATGGCGATCTCGCCCAGGGCGGCGCCGTCGAGCGGCCCCAGCGCGGCGGTGAGCTGCCGGGTGACCACGGCGAGTGTCTGATCGGCTTCGCGCTCGGCCAGGGTCTCGCCCACACAGAGAATCGGAGCCAGTTGGGCGGTGAGCGCCGCCCGCACCTTCTTTTCGGTCGCCGCGTCGCTCTCGCCGAACACGTGGCGGCGCTCCGAGTGCCCCACCAGCGCGGCCCGCGCGCCCGCCTGCGCGGCGAGCTGCCCCGAGATCGCGCCGGTGAACGCCCCCTTCGGCTCCCAATGGATGTCTTGCGCCCCGACTCGCAGATCAGCGCGCTGCGCCAGCGCGTGGGCGGCCGCTTCGATCGACACCGCCGGCGGGAAGAACCACACCTCGCGGTCGGGATGCCGCCCGTAGGCCTTGGTGAACGCCGCCAAATACGTCCGCGCCTCGGACGGTCCGATGTTCATCTTCCAATTGGCGGCGAACAGCAGCTGTCTCACGGCTGCTCCAGCGCGACGACGCCGGGCAAGGGCTTCCCTTCGAGGAACTCGAGCGACGCGCCGCCGCCGGTGGACACGTGTGTCAGCTTGTTCTCGAGGCCCGCCACGGCGGCCGCGGAATCGCCGCCGCCCACGATGGTCACGGCCCCGTTGGCTCCCGCTTCGACCAGCGCCTGGGCCACGGCGCGGGTGCCGGCGTCGAACGGCGGCGTCTCGAATACGCCCATCGGGCCGTTCCACAGGATCGTCTTGGCGCCGAGCAGCCGGGCGCGGAAGTCGTTGCAGGTGGCGGTGTCGACGTCATATACGGCCCAATCCGCAGGGATCGCATCGCTCTTCACCTCGCGCCGCTCCGCCGCCCGCTCGAGCGACGGCGCCACCACCGCCCCGCGCGGCAGGATGATCTTCTCGCCGCCCTGACGTCGATCTTCCCCGAGATCTTGGCGCCGCCCAGCACCGCGATGAACGGCCGCTTGGGCGCGCGCAGCGCGTCGCCGAGGTAGCGCAGCTCCTTCTCCATCAGGAAGCCGGTCACGGCGGGCTGCAGCAGGTGCGCGAGCGCCTCGGTGGACGCGTGGGCGCGATGGGCGGAACCGAACGCGTCGTTCACGTAGATGTCGCCCAGGGCGGCGAGGGTGTTGGCGAACTCGAGATCGTTCTGTTCTTCGCCCGGCCAGAAGCGCGTGTTCTCGACCAGCGCGACGCCGCCGCGCGGCAGACGGCGCGTCGCGGCGACACCGGTCGCGGGATCGGGAATGAACTCGACCGGCGAGCCCAGCAGCGTCTCGAGCGGCCGCACGATCTGCCGCAGCGAATACTTGGGCTCGGGTCCGCCTTTGGGCCGTCCCAGGTGCGACAAGATCACGACCCGCGCGCCCTTTTCGCGCAGGTAGCTGAGCGTGGGGAGCGCCGCGCGCAGCCGGCTGTCGTCGGTGACGACGCCGTCCTTCAAGGGCACGTTGAAATCCTCACGCACCAGCGCCCGCTGCCCGTCGATCGCGGCGGCAGGCAGGTCCGTGAGGGTGCGGCGGCTCACCGCCGGCTCGCGACGAGGGCCATGAGGTCCACGCAGCGCGCCGAGTAGCCCATTTCGTTGTCGTACCACGACGAGACGTGAATCAGCGTGCCGTCGATCACGTTGGTCGACAGGGAATCGACGACGCTGGAGTACAGGCTGCCGATGTAGTCGACCGAGACCAGGGGCTCATCGCTCACGCTCAGAATACCCTTGAGCGCGCCCTGTGCCGCCTGCTTGAACGCCGCGTTGACCTCATCGACGGTCGTCTTTTTTTCGACTTCCGCGGTGAGATCGACGATGGACACGTCGGGCGTCGGCACGCGCAGCGACACGCCGTCGATCTTGCCTTTTACCTCCGGCAGAACGAGGGCCGTTGCTTTCGCCGCGCCGGTGGTGGTGGGAATGATGCTCAGCGCCGCAGCGCGGGCCCGTCGCAGATCTTTGTGCGGCAGATCGAGAATCTGCTGGTCGTTGGTGTAGCTGTGCACGGTCGTCATGAAGCCGTGCTTGAAGCCCCAATTGTCGAGCACGACCTTCACGACCGGCACGAGGCAGTTGGTGGTGCACGAGGCGTTGGAGAGCACGTGATGCTTGGCGGGATCGTATTTCTGGTCGTTCACGCCCATCACGATGGTGATGTCCTCGCCCTTCGCCGGCGCGGAGATGATCACTTTGCGCGCGCCGGCGGTGATGTGCTTGTCGGCGTTGGCGCGATCCGTGAAGCGGCCGGTGCTCTCGAGCACGACGTCCACGCCGAGATCCTTCCACGGCAGTTTCTCCGGCTCCTTGATGGCGGAGACTTTGATCTCCTTCCCGTTCACGACGAGCGTGTCGCCCTTGGCTTCGACGGTGCCGGGGAAACGGCGGTGGACCGAGTCGTACTTCAGCAGGTGGGCCAGCGTTTTCGTGTCGGTGATGTCGTTCACCGCCACGAACTCGATCGCCGTCTGCTTGGCCATGACCGCGGCGCGCAACACATTGCGGCCGATACGCCCGAAGCCGTTGATGCCGACACGCACCGCCATCGGAGAGCTCCCTAGATGAAATCGGGTACGCCTGCGCGCCCGAAGGTTACGGCGCCGATCTCCTGCACGCCCGCCGCGGCGAGCGCCGCCGCCGCAGCGACGAGCGTGGCGCCGGTGGTGAAGACGTCGTCGACGAGGACAAACATCGGCCCGAGTGCGTGTACCTCTCCCCCCATCCCCCTCTCTCTATCGAGAGAGGGGGCACGAGCGGGCTTGTGTTCAGTCCGTATGCCGCCATTCCGCACTTGAAAGGCCCCCGCCACGTTCGCCAGGCGCGCTTCCGGTGTCAACGCCGTTTGTGTGCGCGTCTCACGGCGCCGGACAAGGCAATCGCGCAGCGGGATATTCCAGCGCGCGCTCAAGGCCGCCGCCAGGCGGGCGCTCTGATTGTAGCCCCGCTCGCGCTGGCGCCGCGGCGCGAGCGGCACCGGTACCAGCGCGGCGCCCGGGGGCGGCTGCGGCAAATGGCGCACCATCACGTCCGCAAGGTCCTGCGCCACCCGGCCGAGCCCACGGTACTTGAGCGCGTGCACCGCGTCGCGCGCCCCGGCGTCCAACCACACCGCGGACCGCGCCCGCATCAGCGCCGCCGGCCACTGCGCGCACAGGCGGCACGGCCCGAAGCTTGGGCCTGGTTGCCCGCAGCGCTCGCACCACGGCGGACGGATGGGGCGCCAACGGTAACGGCACGGGGCGCAGACGAGGTGATCGGCTGCCGCAAACGCGAGCAGGTTCCG
>WNGK01005619.1_pt1 | contig 13835 bp, 18 predicted proteins | sample 5400601 | NCBI WGS metagenome assembly WNGK01 (sample SAMN13153376, study PRJNA577476) | soil metagenome | isolation source: 60 cm soil or saprolite under Garry oak tree replicate 1 | place: USA:California | collected 2016-06-15 | reverse complement strand
TGGACGAGAAGGAGCAGCGCTTCCTGCACTGCCCGCTTGACCTCCTCTTCACGTTCCTCTGTCACGGACGCCCGCAGCGCCTCGACGCCCTCTGGATCTCCCAGCCTTCCAAGAAGGTGAGCTGCCGCCATGCGCACGGAGGGAATTTCATCCTTCCGCAGAGCTGTACAGAGCGCGCTCACCACGTCGCCGCGAAACTGATCGGTCTCCACCAGCCCTTCCAGGGAGGCTACGCGCTCCCACGGATGCCGCCGCCACCTGGTCGCGAGCAGTGTTGTTTCTGCATCGTCGCTCCTGGTTTTGCCGAGCAGGTACAGAGCGGCAAGACGGGCTGGTAGATCAGCCTGGTAGGCAATCTCGCGCAGGTGCCCGACGGGAAGCAGGGTCGGGGCGGTCGCCAGCAGGGAGACCGCTCGCTCGCGTACCTGCTGGGACGGATCGTTCAAGCAGGTGAACAGGCTCCGGACGGGCAATACGGTGGAAGCCTCTCCGGCGATCTGGTCGAGCGCTGCAAGTCGCTGCTGCGGATCCGCGCATCTGAGCCTATTCCGTGTGGCGGCCAGGCGGCGCTGGCCATCCTCCACGGACCGTTGCCTTCCGCGTGGAATGTCGGTGCCTCGCAATCGGAAGAGGAGAGCTATCTCTTTTTGCCGCTGTGCCCAGGCACGCTGGTGAGCGGGGCAGTGGGCAAGCCACACCTTCCAAACCAGGAGTGTTTCCCTTGTGAGGCTGGCATCGACCTGCTCCCCCAACCGATCTCCTGGAAGCAGGATCTGGCCGACATAGCGGTATCCGCCAACGACACCATAGCGCCGTTCTGCTGTTGTGGGATCGTCGAGTGGCTCGATCAACACCAGCGGTGGAAGGAGCTCACCAGTGGGTAAGGGATAGGTGACCGTGCCGAGGGAGGCCTCGCCCTGCTCTCCATAAAAGAGGGGCTCCTCGATATACGGGGAGTAGACGGGGGCGCTCACTCCGAAAAGGCATACCTGGAGCGAGCTGCCATTTGTCGACAGGGAGTAACGTATGCGCATTGCGCGATTTCCGTCCTTTCTAAAAATGGAAACACCGCCTGCTGTGGGCTTGTACACGGCAGGCGGTGTGATACGTTGACGCGATGGAGGGGAGCGCCCTTTCCTACTCCAGGTGAGCCGAGAGCTTCCCCTGCGATCCGCTACGCGGAGTCCAGATGTAGTTTCCTTCGCTGTAGCGCACGTCCAGATCAATATCAGCCCCGTATCCATCCGGCCTAAACCCGAGGTGCAGCCAGAATCCAGCGGCGTCCTTGAGGACACCGCGAGCGATGATCTGGGTGGCACCGCTGTCGGTGATCGCTCGTTTGACCAACATGTATGCGTACCCACGCCGGCGGTAATAGGGGCGTGTTTCTAGCCGATTGAGGACGTGCCAATCGGCGCGCTCCTCGTGTGGGCAGTGTTGCAGGTAGGCAAGCATCTGGCCAGCCCGCTCGACGATCAAGAAGTCGCCGTCGCACGGCGCGATGTCAAAGAGGAGCCAGTCACCTTGCCCGCTTTGCATGAGCAACTCCCACTCATCCGGGGTAAGAGCGCGAATGGCGGGCGCTTTCGCTTGTCTCATTTTCGATGTCCTTTCAGGCCCGGCAACCCCTCGAAGTGTAGGGCTGCCGGGCGCCAATTGTGGCTAGAATGGCCTGAGTCGTCATGGGAAGGTATCCTTTCTCGTATAGGTGCGTCTCTGCGCAAAACGGGCCCGTTTCCCCGGCAATGAGGAACGGGCTCGTTTGCTTCAGATTTCCTTAGATGCTCTCGTCGTGTCTACCCGAACGTTTCTTCTTCCGCTTTGGCTCGGGTGGCAGCAGCCAGCGTTCTCCCGAAAGCCTGGCGTGTCTGTAAAGCGCAAGCCACGCCACAGCTGCTTTCGGCTCCACCTGAAACGCGATCTCCTGGGCACTGTCACGAGCCGCTAACAAGAGCTGATCTCCCAGGGCATCGACCGATGGGGCTTCCTCCGCGGAAGAGTTCGACCAGCGCACGCGGTTCTGGGCCTGGTCGAACATCTGTGAGAGCAGGCTGTGTTCGTAGCCCGACCGGGACGACGGATCACGGACCCAGACGGCGCGGCCTTGAAATTTCTCGGCCCGCAGGCGCAGGAGATCGTCGCCTTCGGCCCGCTCAAACCAGCGGATCGCGTTATAAGTGCCAAAGGCGGTTGGCTCGCTTCCTTCTGACCAGCACGCGACGGGGATCTCGTTGATCACTGCATCGAAGTACGGTCGAAGAGCTTTCTGGCAGAACGCTTTGGCCTCCTCTTCTCCGTACCAATCGGTGATCAGTTTCAGCGCATCAAAGGGCTCTTCTAAAAAAGGGACACCTCCCGGTGCGAACGACATGATCGCGAGGGCACGGGCCAGGCCAATAAACATATCGGCGGTTTCACCTTCCCGCTCACTTCTGAACAGGAGCCGGTCTCCTCTTTCCGCGAGGATGTGCCCGAACACGATCGCCTCTCCCACCATCCAGGGCGGGATGCCGTCCCAACCCCGGAAGCTCTGATAGAGGTCGTCTATTTCGTTGGCTACCGCCACGGCCAGGCTGAGCGATAACAGCCAGCCGGGATGCGGCACGTCTCGTAGCGGGGGCAGCCTCTGTGCTTCGGGATTTTGAGCGAGAGGTTCCTGCTTGTCAACCGGTGTGCCGAGTGTGGTCGATGGTGTGGACGGAGTGTGCAGGCGCGCACGGGCCTGCTTTGTCTTCTTGGACATGGACATTCTTCTCTTCTCTAGAGATCGAGGCCTTCGTGGGTGGGAAACCCAGAGCCGTAATCTTGCAGAAAGGCTTCTGCTTCGTGTTCATCCAGGGCAAAGCCGTAGTAGCGCTCGCGCCTTACCGTCGTTTCGATGAGGGGCCGTTGCCTGGCCCTGGGGCGCTCACGCAGGAGCCAGCTGTGTCTGCGCCACCATCCGTCTTCGGAAAGGCCGTACCCTTCAATGATCCTGAGTTCGTTCCGGTGGGACTCCCAGAGGTCCGCTGTGTTCGTGTAGCAGCGGCTTGGCTGACCAGGTATTGCTTTAGCGGGGCCGGAATACGCCTTGCCCCGCGTGAGCAGTTCGTCCACGTGTGGCTCGCCTACGTACACCAGGCGCGTCCCCCCGTAGCTCAATAGTCGCTGCTCCAGCGGCAGTAGCGGGATGGGGACGGTGTACATGATAGAGCGAGTCCGCTGAGGGTGCAGGTCGAGCGTGCCACCGCCACAGAACGTCTCCTCTCCGGGTGGTTCGGGAAAGGGGTTGCCCGCGCGATCTGCGTAATAGCAGGTGCAGAGGTATTCAGTGATGTGTTTCCATGAAACGTGAGAACACAACTCGTTCAGCTCGCTTGCTACCTCTGCGCCCAGAAGCACCTCCAGTACGGAGGTAAGCTGTGTGTACGTCATCTGGAGTAGCGCGTCGACCTCAACGCGAGAAGCCTCCCTGTCTACTTTGCCGAAGAACAGGGTGAGCAGGAGCATACGCGCCTGGATTGGCTCCCAAAGGGCGCGAAACAGGTGGTAGGTAGGGTTTTGCGTCAACATACAACGCTCCTTTATGCGCAAAATGGCCTGGCACCGGCAAAGCCAGACCAGGCCTGATGGTTTCCTGTGAAGGGGGAATACTCCTGGCTCATAACGTGCAAGCTACAGAGCGCGAGGTCGTACGCTTCCCAGTTGCTGCGCGTGTGATGGCAGGATGGATGTATAGTCGGGGGCGAGGGTTGAATTCTTGTGCAAACTGGCTTCGCTCGTGGCGGAGGGAGTTTTGTCGCGGGAAGTAGCTACTCTCCTTGGAGAGTCTGCCTGCGAGAGATGAAGAATAATGTGAGGATAATCTTCGTCTCCTTTCATTGCTGGCACTCCGGTTTCTGCCCTATTTTGGTTCCATTGCGCAAGGTTTGGATCTCGTCAATATCTAATGAGGGATCGATTTCGTCTTCTTCCCAAGCGCCTTTCCAGGCCAGCTCGATGGCTGCCTCGACTATCGCCTTTTTTGACAGAGGTTTATTTGATTCAACAATCACATCTTGATGCAATAACTGATGTGTTGTAAGACTGACCATATAGACGTAGGCAAGCTGGGGGCTACGCTGCTGTGGCGAATTCTCGTCCTCTGTAAGAGTAAGAGTGAGCTCTGGTTCGATTTCCCGAGACGTCTGGCATACCTCGGCGAAGGCTACTTCGCCCCTCTCTCGAAGAGCTGTCATTACCTCATCCGGGGACACGGTGAGCGGTACTTCGACCTCGATGTCGTGGTGGTATTCGATCTTTGCGACCATGTGGGCACGAATGCTCTGTGTCTCTTCCATGGAATAATCCTTTCGTCTTCAAGTCGGTGCCTCTTCTTCAGAGGGAGGCTGGGTTGGATCAGCCATAAGTCGATAGTCACCAGGCCAGCTCCAACTAGCGCGAGAGGACGCTTGTCCGCACTGCGGACAGCGCAAACGTGGCGACCTCTCCAGGAATTGCGCCCGGTATGCCGCTTCAGCAAACAGGGTAAACGCTCTGCATTTCGGGCAGATTCCCCCTTCCCGTTCGCTCTGGAGAAGGGGAAGGATGCTGAGCGCGAATAACGCTGCTGCCACCTCGCTCTCCAGGGTAGCGCGTTCGTCGGCATCGAGGGCGTCACCTGCGAGCAATTCCTCAGTAACGCTGGTAGCACTGATGCGCTCGCCAGCCTCGGCGAGATCGCGTAGAGCCAGAAAAAGGGAAGGAAAATCGCGCGGGAGTGCAAAATGCACAGGGGTTCCTCTTTCAAAAGTATCCATGAAATGCGGAGAGCGGTCTCTCTCGACCGTGTCCCAGTCCCAGTCGGCCGGGAGGCCTGCCCATATCCCTTTGAGTGCCCGAGCGGCTGCCAAACGTTTGGCGAGCAGTTCTGGCGTCAGGTCGATCGGGTCGACGTCTGCCTCTTCCATATCCGCGTAGATGCCGATCACGTGGGGGCTCGCGTTGAGGAGGGCCAGCACCTGCTCCGCCACGCCGGGGGCTTCTCTCGATGAGGGGGCACGCAATTCGATGGAGACGGGAAGGGTGACGGTATAAGATGGGGCCACTGGATTATGGTCTGGGGGCATCTTCTCCTCCTTGCGTAGCATCGAACACGTGAGGCAGGTACGGGGCAATCCCGGCCAGGGTCCAACGCGCGTCGATGTAGTGTTTCAAGAGCATCGCGTGTGAAAGCGGCTCGCCCTCGGTCTCGATGGATCCGTTTGTCGTATAGTCAAGCAGGACGAGCGTGTGGCCTCCGGCTCGCAGCCGGATGAGCGTGCCCAGTTCTTCCTGCAGGCAGTGCTCTATCACCCACCGGTAGGTTGGCAGATAGAGAAGCCGGCGCGCCTCGACGTAGGAGAGCAGACGTTCTCCCTCGACGCCCTCGCGATGGCCGAGCACGTGGCCCCGCCGCTTGAGGCCGCGCAAGGATGCGATTGCGAACCTGCCGGAGTCTATGTCCCGCCCGTCCGAAAACACTTTGAGTCCCTGCCACACTCCCTCTGCACTGAGACTCGTGTGGCCGGGCGAGTGCGGAACCGGAATATTCCCGTGCGGCCAGAATGGACTCGCGCGCCTCCAGGGAAAGCTGCCGCGGGAGGTAACATCGAGGATGACGGCCTGTGCTCCCCAGCGCCGGTAGAGACTGGAGGGCTGACTATTGCGGCGGGCGACGGCCAGTGGCGGGGGAAGCGCAAGGCTCCTCGCCACGCTGCGCGCGAGGCGTACTTTGACCTCGCCCCGCTCGCGCATCCAGATGCTGAGGTAACCGCTGTGCCGCCTTTCCTGCTTGCCTCGTCCCTCCCGTGCTACTTCCGCGCAGGCGATGTTGCAGGCGATTACGGAGCTGCTGCCGGCATGTTGGTAAACCGTAGGTATCAGGAAACCACACCCCTCGCACAACTGGGGGCAGTCATAGGTTCCGATACGTCTCCAACCGTGTTCAAATGGGATGGCGGAGATGGCTGCGCCTGCCTGAAAGGTGGGATAGGCACCCCCGTCGGTTTTCACCAGGTTGATCATCACCTCTGCCCCCCAATGCAGCTGGCCCATTTGACCGGTTGAATGCCTCTCGGAGCTGCGCCCTCGCACGGGAAAGCCGCATTTTGGCGGCACCGGGTGAAATGCGCATCAGCGTCGCGATCTCCGGAACGGAATAGCCCTCTCCTTTGTACGCGATGATGGCTCTGTCCAGCGGACGCATTCCCCCAAGCGCCCTGCGCAGGACCTCGACGGGCTCGGCAACGAGGTACCATTCCTGTGGATCGGCATAGCTGCTCTGTTCGGGCTCATGGTCCAGGTCATCGAGCATGATCCAGGTGATAATCCTGCGCCTCCTCAGCTGGTCATAGGCTGTATTTGTCGCGATGCGGAAGAGCCAGGACTTCAGGTTGGACTGCTCTCGCAAGCGCGGGAGCGCGCGCCACGCTTTCAAAAATGTTTCCTGCGCCGCGTCCTCTGCCTGCTCGCGATCGCCGAGCAGGCGGTAGAGATGCTTGAGGATGGCTTCGTAAAAGGATGCGTACATCTGCTCATAGCGGTGTGTGGCCGGGGAGGAAAACAGGGCAGCTTCCCTCGTCGGTACTGTCAACGTAGTCATATTCACTTGTCTCCTAAAAAATGCGCCCGCTCTCCTGGTGGGAAAACGGGCGCGTCTCTTTGCTATGGGGTTGCTTTGTGTCAAAGTGTTACTCGGATGAGCGCGTGAAACCGTTCTAGTAGAACGGTGACAGGCGTTTCACTCAGTGGCATAGGGATCGGGGTAACCGTGCTGCTCTGCGTTTTTTCTCACGCGCGAGAAGGTAGCACGCAGAGCAGCAGGCGCGGTCCGCCAATCGTCGAAATGGACATCGAACTCCTGGCAGCCCTGACAGACCGCTCCCATGTCCAGGCGAATAACCGAAGCGTCATCTTCCCCCCATTCCTCAATCGCTCCATCCTCTGTCCAGTGCGGGACCTGTTTTTCAACGAAGACATGGATCATGAGATGATTGTGTAGACACTCGCCCATACTTTTCGCCTTTCTGACTTTATGGGACCGGAAACTTCCGGTATACCTGTACTTTCAGAGTTCCACGCGGGAACGCGGATAGCTTGAGAAAGCAAGGAGGGGATACTTGCGGTCTGTGGTGGGACGTGCAACCACGGTGCCTGGCCCGGGTGGGTTTCCTTTCATGCGGTTTCCTCAAACCTTCTCTTGACTTCCGAAAAACGCATTGGTGAGAAGGTTTCATCGCGCACGACTTCTGGTATGCGATCCCCGAGGATTTGCACGTCACTTTTCCCTTGTGTATCAAACGTCTCGATGAAAGACTCGGCGATTCTATCCTGGAGATACTGCAACGAGAAGTATCCCCATTCCCCCTCGCCGGAAGTGATTATCCAGCCGTAGCACGTATCGCCGTCCTCGTGGCTATACTCGGTCAGAAACCAGGCAAACGGCCCGTCTGGCGTGAAAAATTTGCAGTGAACCATGGGGTCCTGCACCCGCTCCTGGCTATAGAGAGCGGGAAGGGTTGCTTTGATCTCGTCAGTGAGCAGGATCATACAGCGTGTTCCTTTCAGATATGCAATGAGTGTTGAAAGAGAAAGTGTGAAGTGATCGATCATGGCCGTAGGATAGGGGAGGTCGAGGCCGGAGCAGGAGAAATGGGAGGATACCATCCAGTGAAGTCCAACCTCACCTCCCAGTGCCCAATGGATGGAAGGGCCTAACTGGGTGCAGCGTTTCAGGCCGGTGGCGGCAAGACATGCGGGCTCTTGCGAAACTGGCGGTACCGGGAGAGGATGATAGGAAGGTCGTTGTCGACAACCCGCTTGCCCTCGTAGAACACCTCCTCGCTGTTAGGGCCGCGCTTGTACAGGGTTTTGCCGCGGCTATTGAATCCAACGCGCTCGCTAATTGCCATAAAGATGCTGTAATTGTGCTCACCGTCGGTGTCCGAGCGCATTTCCTCGACGGTCTTCTTGCGCATAAGGAGGACACTTGTCTTTGTGTGGGTGCGACTTTCAACGTAAAAGGTTTCGTCAGCGAGGGATACGACGGCCAAAAGGTAGGCCTGCTTGAGTAACCAGGTGCGCGCATAGGCGGTACTCATCTCGGAGAGGACGCCGTCAGGTACGATCAGCGCCAGCCGACCGCCTGGTTTCAGCCAGTTGATGGCCCGCTCCAGAAAGAGGGTCTCCGAGTACACCCGTTTCGAGAGCCGCTCCTCCCGGCGGTAATCGCGGCCCCCTTGCTTTGTCCAGATGCGCGCCAGTTCGTAGCGTGCCAGGACCGCCGGATCAGTTATCTTTACCCCAAAGGGAGGATTTCCCACCAGACAGTCCAGGCTCTCAAGGGGGATATCTGCCCTGGCACGTGCCGTATCTGCCCCTCCATCCGGAAACGCCAGGCTATCCATGCGATAAATGTGATCTGGCGCTCCTTGCGCGAGTGCTATTTGTTTGCGAGCGATGTCGACGAGGAAGGAATCCAGGTCGGCGCCGTAGACTCTGGTCTGCATGTAGCGTGATAGCTGCTGACGCGCTTCGCCCTCGGGTATCTCCCTCGGTGCCGGCGATGCAGAAACGTCTTCGGCGAACCTGAGGCCCAGTTGTGAGGCGCGGTAGGCGTAGAGAGCGGCCAAAAAAGCTCCGCAACCGCAGGAGTTGTCAAGCACGCGCTCATACTCCTGTGGATCGAGCATACCCACGGCCAAAAAAGCTGCTCCGAGGGGTGTAAAGAACTGTCCACGGTTATAGCGCGCAGTGGCGGATGTCCACTGTTGATAGGCGACACCGAGTGGGTCCAGTTCAGTGGCAGAGAGGGTGTGCCTTCCGAGTTCACCGGCCACGAAGGCGATAGTTCGATCCGAGAGTGTGAGGCGATCCCGGCTGCCGAATACGGAAGGAACTGCCTCTTTCACCTCGTCGAATAGCGTGGCAATCCTCCTACGAATAGCCGCGCATCCCTCGTCTGCCCTGGCTTCTTTCTCATCCGCCCAGAAGCATCTGGGTGTTCCAGGGTTTCTCTCCTCGAACAGCTTGGCGCAGAGCAAGAACAGGAACTGCTCGAACGCAGTACTGCGTCCCAGCCCCTCATGTTGGATGATGTACTCGATGCACTTCTCCATGCTTTTGCGCAGGTGTTCTCCCGGCAACAGGAAAGGTGGTGGTGGAGGAAATGGGTCTTCGTTGAGCCATTCCATACCTTCTTTCACTTCAGCTTGGAGCGGCGCGGCGGCGTTCGTAGGAGAGCCATAGCCCGGTTCGCTGTCGGCACCGTCATAGGCGGGTGCCACCGGCATCGGCGGCGAGCCCTCAGTTGGCGCTTCCGAAACCGCGAACAGTGGCAATTGAAGTGCCTTTTCCGGAGCCTGACCTGGTTGTTTCAGTGTTCTTTGCGAGCGAGGTGTCCCTCTTGGTGTGAAAGGTGATGGCGTGGTCATATTCAGGTACTCCGACAGCAAAGGCAGCGGAGGGAGTGTTCTCCGCTGCCTGATAAGGAATCTGTTAATAAGGAATGGGAATGAGAACGGAGAAGAAAATCAGCGCTCATCGCCTTTCGCAGCCGACCTTTGCCGCGAAGCTCCGATCGGAAGGCGCAAGAGCGCTTGCAAAAGTACTCAGGGCTGAGGTGGAGGACGGACACAAGCTCTTTGCCGTAGCAATGGAGTCAGTGTGACGGTGTCGATACGAGTAATGGACAGAAGCCAAGGGACCCGGACCGTACGAGAAGCGACAACGCCTCTCCCCATGCGTTCCGGGCTGAAAGAAGACGATGACCCGTCGTGTGCCTCCAGCACGACGGGTTATCAGGAAATGGCCAGGTGGAAGCGCCGGTCAACGCTGCTTCGACATTGGCATCAGTACATAGATGAAGTCGGTGGCCCCGACCGGCCTGATGACGCCGGGCTTGGATTCCTTGGTGAGTTCAAGGGAGATTTCCGGGGTATCCAGTGCGGCAAGGACCTGCACGAGGTAGTGCGCGTTGAAGACGATTTTCATTTCCTGCTCTGGTCCGGAGACCTGGGCGCTGATCGGCATCTCACCGCCACCCACGTCTTCTGCGTGGGCTTCGATCAAGAGCGACCCCTGCGATTCCGGCTCCTCGCCAACGCCTCCCCGGAGCGTGAAGTACGTGCGGTTTGCATCATCGCGAGCGAAGAGGCTCGCTGATTTCATCGCTCCAGCAAACTCCTGGGTGTTAATCACGGCGCAGGTCGTGTGTTCTTTGGGAATGATTTGCTCGTAGTTGGGAAAGGTACCCTCGATCAATCTCGAAAGCAGATCGATGTTCTCGGCGTGAAAGAGGATCTGGCTTCGATTCGTGGTGACGAGGATCTGCACCTCTCCCTCCTCCGGCAGGATGCGCGCCAGCTCGCCCATGGTCTTTGCAGGAACCAGGATCTGGTCTTTCGGGGGTGATGATAGCGCCAGCGGCACGCCCCTGACGGCCAGCCGGAACGAATCGGCTGCGGCGAAGGTGATCTTCTCCTCGCTTGCCTGCAGCATAACCCCGGTCAGGGCAGGGCGGGAGATATCGTCGCTGGCGGCGAAGGTGACCTGGCCAATCACCTCTTTGAGTAATGTCGCCCCGATCTGGATCGGCGTCGTGTCTTCCTCGACGCTGTCGATGCGCGGAAACTCTTCGGGATCCATGCCCCTGATGTTCGCGGAACTTGGCCCTCCCTTGACGTTGACGGTATGCGATTCCTCCAGGAGGGTCAGCTCCACCGATCCCTGGGGAAGGCTGTTCACGAACTCGGTCATGAGCTTCGCGGGGAGCGTCACACTTCCCTCCTCGCTGATCTCGGCATCGACCCAACAGTTGATCCCAATTTCCAGGTCGGTGGCGGTGAGTTTCAGGCGGCCATGATCGGTCGCGAAAAGTATGTTGGCTAGGATCGGGAGCGTACTTCGAGAGGGTACGGCGTGACCGACAATGGACAGACCATGGCTCAGATCTCGTTTTGTACAGGTAAACTTCATTGAAACGGTCCTTTCTGGGACAAGAAGGGATAAAAAATGCCCTGCCTGCATGCGGTGGCTCCTGTGCTGTACGGACAGCACCTGTTGGAGCCCAGGCGGCGGAGGCAGGGAAAGGGGTAGCGCACCAGGGCGCAAAAATGCGATCCGCTGCGTTAGCGCGGCGGACTTCTCGCTGTTCGGGAGAGCATCTCAATCACTGGGGTGTGGGTGGATAAAGGACGGCTTACGACATCTGTACCGGAGGGCGGTGTATGCTACAAGGGCATCTGGGCGCGCTGCCTACCCGCTGCGACATCACGCTTCGCCACCATCGTTTTCCCGATCTTCCTCGTGCGAACCTCCTGGTTTGTTGAAGAATGCGCGCACGCTGGTCGGTCTGCTCTTGCGCGGGAGCGGGCCACGCGGCATCATGAGCATCTCGCGCAGGCAGAGCACGAGATGGGGGTGTCCCTCCCACAGGACGTTGCCTGCGCGCCCTCCCCAGCCCTCTACGCGGCCCAGCGTTCCCGCCGGGATTCTTGCTCCGTCTGCGAAACCAATAGGCCAGGCCGCGCAGACAATGCTGTCGCGTGGCAGCGGGGCCGCCAACACCCAGGCGAGAGCGGGGAAGCCTGGCTCGACCGGCTGAGGCAAGACGTTGATGATCTTCACTGGCTGGCCAGGCACCTGAACAATATCCTGGCCGGCCCAGAACTGCGCGAAGAGGTCGTAGAAAGGTGGGAACTGCTCGCCGCCTCGCGCCAGGAATAATCGACAGAAACGCCGAAATTGGTGCGTCTCCTCGTCTGGTCGCGGCCCACCAGGTGCCTCCCCCGCCTGCAAGAGGCGGCGGGCCTCGGCCGCCAGGACGGCTTTCTTCTCCACGATGACTGGTGAATGGCCCAGCGTCCTGCACTGCTGCCAGACGGTATAGTACGCTGCGAGCACTTCAGAGGGCTGCTGGAACGCCAACGCGTTCTGTATTCGCATCAGCGCACGCTCCTCGGCGGAAGGTTGGTAGGCGCGGTAACAGAGCAGGCGCCCGCCGTCTTCGTCGGATGTTGGGGATAAGGTCTGAATGTGTGTCATGTGTGATCACCTCCTCTCCACTTCAGGCATGTTCCTGGGCAATGGTTCTCATGCACTGCACTGCGGTCATGCGGGTCAATCCCTCTTCGAGGACCTCCAGCCACTCACCGTAGTACCAGCTGCGCTCTTTGACGCGGTAGACCGACCAGATAGCCGCGCTGGCCCTCGGCCTGCTTCCCTCCTGCTCGGCCAGTACGCAGAAGGTTCCTCTCGCCCCCTCGCTCACCTGCAGGTCGATGGTGGTTCGGTAGACGGTGAGCGGTGGTTGTGGGTAGGGACGATGGACGCGGCGCTGCGTTCTACGGGGCGGAAGAACTCGTATGGTTGGGCGGTACCCGTCTATGAGCGCTTCGGTCTCCTCGAGGAGTGCGTCGTCGCTTGCGAGCGCTTCTCTGCGCCGGAAGAGCGCCACTGCGGACTCAGCCTGCTCTTTATAGCGCCGGGCTTCGCCGGTATACCCCAGGAAATGCATGACCGAGGCATAGCCGGCGGCGTTTTCCGCAATGATTGCCAGCAGTTGCAGGAGGCTGGCCCGGCCAGCCCTCCAATCCTTGTACGTGTCCCACGGGCTCAGCACGCGCACGTTGGGTGTTTCAGTGTGTTCGTGTGGAATCATCTTTTGTATCCTCCGTTTTCTGGGTATGCGGTTTTGTCCACGGTGAACTCGCCGCGCCGCCGACCAGCTTTGAGGCGAGAGCTGTGGGGCTACCATCGCCAGCGGTTCCGGCGTATCTCCAGGAACTTTGTGTAACGTTCTTCATCAAGCCAGTAGTCTGGGTCAATGTAGCCCTCATCGTCTCCCCTCACCGGTTTCCAAACTGGATCAACAAGCTCAATGCACACTTCCTCCAGGCCTTTCCCATCCTCGGTGCGAAGATCGCGGGAACCTCCGCTATCAGGAGACATGCCGCGATATTCTTCTGCGATTGCATCGAGCGTCATAAGGTCCAGTTTCCCCATGTTGTAGAGTTTTATGGTGATTCCCTCAAACTGGGAATAAGCTGTATTGTTTCCCGTCGTCTGGTGGCGAGCAGAGTGCCAGCGATGACGAGGGTCACCTGGGCAGAATCAACCAGAAGCCCCTCGCCGCCCAATCGGACGAGTGCCAGAAGGAGGATACCGAACAGGTAGAAACAAAGCGGTTTCAGAGAGTGCATAGCTCTAGACCTCCTGGAAGTGAATCTTTTGAAGGTGACGGGGGGCGCGTCGCTGCACCACTTGTCCAGACTACTCCGATGAAACGGCAGTCAGGACAAGTGCGAGCGGGAAACAGTCGTGAGCAGGTTCTCGCCGGGCGCGAGATTCCGCGGACGTTTGGAGAGCGAAGCCAGGGTGGAACAAACGCTGCGCAAGCACGGCGATCTGCGAGAGACGGGGCTCTTAGTCTGAGGAAGGAGGAGCCGCCGGTGTGAAGAACCCTACCACGTCGGCGATATTGGATGTTTTGGGAACGGGAGGCAGCGCAGCAATGATCGATTTGCCGTAACCCTTCGTATGCAGGCGCGCGTCGAGCACGGCCATCACTCCACGATCCTCGTGCGTGCGCAGGAGCCTCCCCAACCCCTGTTTGAGGCGCAGCACCGCCTGCGGCAGGACATAGGTGCCAAACCAGTTTTCACCGGCGGCTTTCATCCGCTCGATCCTGGCTTCGTGGACCGGGTCATCGGGTGGGTCAAACGGCAGCTTATCAATCACAACCAGGGAGAGCGCTTCACCGGCGATATCTACCCCTTCCCAGAAGCTCTTCAGTCCAAACAGGACCGACCCCGGTACCTGGCGGAACTGGCGTACGA